>Ga0307514_10001339_pt1 | contig 31275 bp, 15 predicted proteins | sample 16_EM_MG_FD_203088 | JGI IMG/M metagenome (GOLD analysis project Ga0307514, IMG submission 203088) | Populus trichocarpa ectomycorrhiza microbial communities from riparian zone in the Pacific Northwest, United States - 16_EM | ecosystem: Host-associated > Plants > Roots > Unclassified | place... | reverse complement strand
GCACATCGTTTTGCATTCAGCCTGTTCGGGAGCTTCTGGGAGCTTCTGGAAGGATCGGTGTGGCTGTTCAGAACAGCTGAGTCATTGAGTTATGACTTCCGAACCATTTTACATTTTGCTGATGTGGCTTTCAGAGTGAGTGTAGTTGTTGATAGGAAGCGGGGTTGTTGATGGAAAGCGGGGTTACCCCACCAAAAATTACTGTCATCAACGATGGTTAAGCTGCAACCTCCGCTACCACCTCAAAAAAAAACCGTCACCAACAATGGTTAAGCTGCAACGCCTGCTACCACCTCAATAAAAACTGTCATCAACAATGGTCAAGCTGCAACCCCCGCTACCACATCAAAAAAAACCCGGCACCTCTGATGGTTAACACCAGTGCAATGGCAACAACAAATATTTGCAACCACAAATTAAACAGAGTTGCTAACACATAATTTATTTATTTAACTATCCTCTCTATCACTCTCTCTAAATTTTTAGTCACTAGGGAGGAACTTTTTTTCATTGTTGTAGCTGCACAGGTGCACCGTCGCGAGGTCATGAGGTTTTGGCACTTAGGTCCTAACAGGCTGCCGCCGCTTATCTTGCACCAAACGTTACCTGGATGGAGTAACCCAGAGACCTAATTCGCTACCGAATCCCTTCACTTTTTGATGTCGCCCAAAACACGTGACGAGGAAGAGTCAGGCTGGTGCCGTGCTCTATGATGCTATGATGTGCAGCTAACCTTGATTGAAACCTTTATTAAACATACCTCCCGACTTATCATCAACCACCTAGCCCACTAGGTGATCATATAAAGAGTAATTACAAACATTATCACTATCAACCTAACGATGCAAAACCAGAATCATCATTTATGGCACGGTCAACCGAGTGATGTATATGCAACACTTCCCCCTCTTGCTGCGCTTCATCAAATTAACCCAAAAGCAGCAAGAACATCAGAACTAAGAAAGCCAACAAGAATGCAATGGACAAAGAACCCATATGGCCAGCTGGTAAAAGCCGTGACGCAGGAATCTCCGCAGAAACCTGAATCATCCCCGGAAACAAAAGATAGTACTCAACAAAGATGAGACTGCCGCTCATGGCGGGAACTCCATAGACAATGAAACTTAATGTACCCACAGCACAGTGCTGGCAGACAGACAAAGAATAGCCCCGTATCACAGTGCCGTCGGGCGAAGACAGAATGGCCCTGCAGCACAGTACAGTCAGGCAAGAAAAATGACAAATAGAATGGATAGCTCCGCAGCACAGCACAGTCGAGCAAAGGAATGACAGCCCCACAACACAGTGCAGACAGGCTAAGACAGAATGGAGTGGCCCCGCAGCACAGTGCAGACGGGCTTTAGAGAAGGTCACATTCATATTCGGTGATACCATGGGCAAGCAGAGAATTACCGTGTTTTGGGTGCTTGGAGTGCCGGTCTGGCTTCTTCTCTAGATATAGTTCCCAGCAATTATCTTACCAATGGCCATCTCTATCACAGTGGTTGCAGGTTGAGTGAGGTTTCTTGGACTGACTCTGATATTGCCTCTTCCCATGTGCATTGAGAGCTGATCCAGTATTGGGATCACCAATCTCGGTTGTGGTTTGACCGGAGGTACATAGGCGGTCCTCGTCACAGAGTTGACTAACCAATTGCTCCACATTGATTTCGTCATTGGCTGTCTGGCGGATGGATTGGGTAGTTGAAACAATAAAGCTATTGTAGCCATCGTTAAGAAAATTGAGAAGTGCAGATACTTCGATTTCATTGGTGACTGGGGCACCAGAGCTGGGAAGTTGTTGCACATGTGAATGGAAAGCATCAAGGTAGAGTTCCATCGCATTTCCTTCATGTTTTCGATAGTCAGCAAGCTGTAAGGTGAAGAGCTTTTGCCAAAGATAGAAACGGGCTGAGAAGCCTTTCCTTTCGTAGAAGGTCTGTAACTTCCCCCAAAGTTCCACAGGGTTTCAAATGTTGACGATGAGGCGTTCGATGCGTTCGTCTAGGTAGAGGAATATCTCAGCTGTAGCTCGCGCAGCATCTTCGTCCCACTTCTGAACTGCAGCATCATTGTCATCAGAGAATGAGCCTGCAGTGGTACTACGAGTACAGCTGCTGCTGACACTATCGAAAGTGGTTGTCGGTGTTGGGCGTAACTTGTGCTGAGAGACAATCAACCAAAGGCCTGCACGGATAAGCACCATCTCCATTTTCATTTTCCATGTTGCATAGTCTTACACCTTTGGTGTTACAGGTATACTTCCGGGATCATAAGGGATCACTCGATAATACAAATATGGATACTCAATCCGAACTCATGATATATCACTCGGATTTCCTAATTGGATCAACCTTCCGGATCTGTTCACCTATTGGTAATGTCTTCATTACCGTACCTTCATATCAATAGACCAACGACAGTGATCGAGTCAAGCGCAATTAAGATAGTCTTTATCTTTATGCCGGTATTGATCGTATGATCTCTCTTGTCAATGGCTATTCCTTATCGGCAGGAAACCTTATTCCTAGACGCCGAACAAACGACTATTCTCTCATACTCCAATGGCTTAGTCCTAGGGAGATGAGGTGTCGTCAACATCAAACCATTATGACATCTCGAGATGTGCAGAGTCATATACGAGATAAGTCAATAACCAATGATTGATATGTCGGAGCCCAGTCGACCGAATGGACTTGTACGAATCAACCCTTATTTCGACCACACCTTCTTGGTCTGGTGCGAATGGGACTTATGATTCATATGTCATCAGTGGCGCGGGATATTCTCTGCTCAATATATGGCAAAACAACTCAGTTGCAGAATAATGTATATTTGGCTCCAGTAAAGCATAGTCAAATTAAGGATTCTGTCGTTTGCCGCAATCATTAAACCGTTACGTACCTGGTGGGTATATGAGAGGGCACTCTCACTGGCTCTTGGTGACACGAACCTATTTGTTGATAATTGGCTTCCGATAAGCTCGTAACGATACGAGATATCGCCAATAGCAATAGTGTCGCAATACGAGCTCATTACCTTGATGACGTAGTTAATACTCATGGCAGTTAGAACTCGACCATCAATGGTAGAAGCAAGGATGACAAAGGCTGTTACGAATGAGAACTCCGAAACAAGCTTTGGCAGTCTTAGGATTGTTAAGAGTGTGGATTGTCTGATATATATCAGCGATACCGACATGGAGGAAGGACATCGATAACAGTTCTATTGAACATACAATCTACGTTCAGATTTATCTACAGATACCTATTGACCTTCTCGACCTGGAGGTTAAGCCTTAACTTTATTCCCGTGTATTATCTATTAGTTCTGTATTGAAGTCAACGAGGATACTTCTCCTTTGAAGTCCATAGTTGTACGTTCATCTTCAGATCTATATCACGGATAAACCCCATCACTTTTTATACTTGGTTATTCTTAGTACCTTCATTGAAGCAAGTCGTTGATCGGAAAGAGAGCAAGACGATACTTTAGAGTCCGAAGGACCAGCCCGAATAAATGTGGTGGTTTGGAGGATACTCTTGAGTCGGCCCTACTCCTTCTGCTGAGGCGAAACTACTTTGCTGTTTTGTATAAGACATGTCGATACTTGGAGTCATTGCACTTAAGGACAGTCGATCCTTGGGTATACGTGCCAGTTGCTGGGCCGATACTCTTGAGTCCGAAGGGAGTCTGAAGACTGACATGATAGTATGTTGGATAGAGGATCTTCTGAGTAGGATACTCTTGAATCGTGGGCTCCAGTATATTGATAGCGTAAAGACGATACTCTTTAGTCGATACTATCTTTCGGGAGCAGAGAACGGAAAAGTTACCTTGTTACCTTGGGTGATAATCCTATATGCATCCTGAGTGAAGCTTTAATCATTCTTCTCTTTGTTAGTCCAGAAGCTATTAGGGGCTTTTATTGATTAGGACCTAGGGTGGATCTCCCGGTGTTACACATAGTTGGCACCTGTAAGCTTTAGCACAAGCTGATTGTAGGTGGAGGATGTGGAGGAGGACGAAGGGTTAGGGTTGGATAACATCGTGAGATTTGTGTAACAGATTTCGAGGAGTATAAATAATGATCAAAATAGAGTGGCGACCACCGGGCTCATAACCTGTTGAAATGCTAATTGCTAGAAGCCTTATATTCTAAAGTACAGGTACATTCGTGATCTTATATACGGCATTCAGAGCATACCTTGTACGCATGCATGCGCACTCAGCTGGCATCTCCAGCTGAGTCTGCAACGACCATCATCTTAAGGAGATTATGCATCAGCCCAGCTGAGCCCATAAGCCGTATCTCAGGGAGGTAGACCATATATGCAACAGGATATTGAAACATGACTAATCTAACATCTTATGCTAGACTTTTATAGGATTCTTCTTGAGTAGACATCTCAAGCGAAGAGGAAGAGGCTGTCGGGTCGGGCATTATCTTATGGGACCTGGTTGTCTCGGTATTCTTTTGCTGCATTGGCCTTAGTCTAGAATACTCCGAAGTTACGGGAGTAGGTACCAGTAGTCTGTCACCGACTATTATCGCTGGCTACTAGGACAGCAAGCAGCAGCTTAGTAATTTCCAGTTTTTAATTACTTCCGACCGAAGACATTTGGCCTTGTGTACCACTGTCCAGATTGTCCCAGTGGCCCATCTTCTACCACAAAAGATCCCGCATTCTCGGCGTGCTTCTGCTGTAAATCACCTGGGAGGCTCTTCGGTTGATGGTTGGGTGAAAAGAATCAACCCCGTTAAACGTTTAAAGCCAATGACTCAAATCTGTGGCGGGGCGGTGGCAGCAGCGGGTGTGCCGCGTAGTTGGAACATGGTTTTTTGTCTCAACAGTCCAATTGTCTTCGGGATATCTCCGAAATTGCGACCCCTACAGGGGAAGCACTTAGTTTTCAGATTTACATCAGAAGCATAGGAGTTGAACGGTTGGAATAAGCTCCTGTACGGAGGTGGGTAGTATGAGGGGATGCGAGCCGAAAGTTTGCGTTGGTTGCCTCACAACCCTGCGAAAGAATCGATAGCTCTGGGCGTAATTTTAGAGAACTCGGTACTGGGTTTTGGAGAGACAACAACAACCGCACTTTTGAAGTTCTCTTTGCAGTAACAACCAACAAAAAATACCTGACAGATGGCACCTGCCTCAACTGCCCGTACCGAGTACTTTGAATGTTTCAGCTCCGATCCATACCAATGCCGATGGGGATGGGAGCAGGGACCAAATAGAGTACAACAAGTTGTGACTACCAGTGACTACCATCACCGTGTTTCAGATTGAGCATGGTTATCTTGTTGGTGCTGTCAATCTAGACTAAGCAGGTCGCTCAGATCTGCGCATAGAAAATACCTGCTACTAGCTGGAAGTGTTTCTAACTGGGCAAACAATTCTGCCTGTGAAACTGTGCATGTCAGAAAGTGCGAGGTGGAGGATCATCTCTCTAATCGCTATCTCTTCGAATCTCAATCCGTAATCGGACATACACCAACTGTTTCAAAAGGGTGACAGTACTCAATGTTAACTTTAAACGAAAACCTAAACGCCAGTAAACATCTAGAGTGAGAGTAGTATCTGAGTGACCCGCGCTCGAAACCTTAGTCAATCCATTTGTTATTTGAAATATTCGAAATAAGGAGGCTCTCTCAAGTTAAGATGTCTATAGAGCTTGCTAGGTTCCGGGACTATTTCTTAAGTACCTTATAGGAACTCTACACGCTGATGTGTTGCACATATGATGAATACATGATGAACACAAATCTATCATGATAACTTTCCTATTTAGGTAACATATCGGGTGTTGATTTTGTTTGATAATTAGCTGGTCATTGTCATACATGCTGGTGAGATAACCCCAGTGCATTGGACACATCTGTGGCCATCACATGTACATAACAGCACTGATCGAGGCGGCCATTGATGGCCGCTATTTCCGCCTGCTTAAAGTAAACTATCTTAAGTAAACTATCTCCACTGAAGCACCTTGATTATGTACTTACCTAAGTACAATTATCACCACATCACGGAATATCGGCAGAAGTGCAAATCGACTATAGACTACGCTACGCGCACACGCGCACACGCGCACACGTGCAGCTCATAACAAGCTTCCCATGGACCCCTGCGCGATGCGTAGTCTATAGTTATACATAGTTGGTCTATAGACATCTGCGCGTGGGACTATGGAACTATATACGGCTAGCAGTCGACAGTCCTCAGCCAGTCTTTACTCCCGGCAGTCTTCGCTGGTACTGACTATGCATACTATCATTGAGAGCATGCTTGAGAGCCTGCTTGAGAGAGCCGCGCTTGAGAGAGCCGCGCTTGAGAGAGCCGTGCTTAAGAGAGTCGCGCTTCAGGCGAGTAGCGTTATCCGTGTGAAGCTTTGAGTTTGTGGAAGCTTTGGCTAATAAGAGGCTCTTAGTCTGTGGAAGCTTTGACGTTGACGTAGCCAACCTACTTGTCTAAGTGCTGGCTAGTACCATGACTATCACCGTCACCGCCACCATCACCATCACCATCACCATCACCATCACCATCACAAAGAAAGAAAGCATGAGCAGCCCTGGACCGAATGCGCACACATACGTCCAAATCGATGGGAAGCGGGCTCCAGCTTCCGCTGGAAAAACTGAGTGGGAGATCTGCTCTCCCCAAGATTCAATTGTCTACCTTTCCTGCAGGATCAAAGGCTGAAATTGTCAACACCATAGCCGTGAGACATCGTGAGATCCTGTTGCGGTGGGCGCGCTAACGATAAGGTTTAGCCTATGAAATCGACCGACGTCATGATTTCGGCCACCCACTGTTGCATATCCGGTGGTGGCAGTGACTCAGAGTAGCAAAGGGTGGCGATGAATCAAAGTTTTCCCTGATGATCCTCTGTACATAAATCGAGTCTTTCTCCTTCTCTCTTCTCTCCGTCTACACGCACGGCTCTCCCCTACGTACTATAACAACACCCACTATGCCACTCCACACGCCTGCTACGCAGCTTCACAGCAACTTGGGTAGCAGCTAATCAAGACTAACTTGAGTATAATCTCAGAGTGTGGTAAGGGTTCCGAGACTAACTTGAGTAGTGTTGCTCGGACTGCTTATTGCAAACCACTATGCCAGTAGCAGTTTGAGACTAGGCTTTTGTTTACTATAGTTTAACCGTTCATGGATTCGCCTATCATTTAAGGTTAAACGGACGTCTTCCAATAGGGATTAGAACTTAAGTATCAATCGATAGAAGGCCGATTGGGCTTGCAGCCCTCCACTCTCCACTGCACTAACCGTACGGTAGCCCCTCTTATAAGCCATCTCTAGTTAATCCACTGTTCTCACTCGCCCCATACTTTCTAGACTAATTCCCACGTATCAGTTCCCGAAATATACTCTATGATCGAGTGATCAATGTATGACCACACCGGCAGCTGCTCCAAAGTCTTGTGGCAGCTGTGATTGCCATTACTGTACTATATCTTGACGTATGCAGACGGATTCCTCTATGCGCACGTTGGTAAGTCGAGGTGGCATAGAAAACGGCGAGTTTTCCGCGTGCTAAAGCTTTCGCCGTAGTTGTGTGGGTATACATGGAGAAGGTACACTGGTCGGAGAGATGTTGACGTAGCGGGAGGTACAGAAGCTGGGGCTATTGAGCGTGAGTTTCAGATCTCGTTTGGAAAGCTAAGTAGGAATGACTTCTCCGAACGTTCAGGACAAGTGGAATTGCACACTTCGCGCCACCAACGCTGCCACCAAAAATATTTGACGATTTGGCATTTAGGCACACATCAAACAAAGGAAAGAGGAAAAGGAAACTAGAGACGGTTATCAGATCTTATCTTATCTGCCTCGGTTGCTTCGGCACACATTCAGAGAACACTGGCCCTGGTCTAACTCCGAAATTAAGCCGGTATGCCGATGCAGAGATCGCCCCTGTATCAGGTCCCGCAATTCGCAAGAAAGAAACCCTTATCCTCGAAACAATGGTTATAATCTTACGGAGACTTCTTTGTCAGCTATTTGCTCTAGACTGACGAAGAAGTTTTGGGATCGAGACTGGGGTTGGTGAAGATAATGCTACCACTATCGTCAATCAGGAAGACACTGTTGACATGTCATAATCTATTTCCAACTCCACAGACATACATCGTGAACCCACTTCAGGGCAAAGCTCAAAATACAGGCACCAAATGTCTAAAACATAACGGAAAGCTGTGGACAATGATAACGTTCTACCCATAAACCCAACCAAACAAAAGCCCCAAACGAGTGACAGCCGAAGATAGAAAATGAGAAGCCGTGTGCGATGCCGGCTAGAAATGGAACCAACGGCCAACACGCTCTCCGATGTAAATAACCAGTTCGACGGCTTTGATTTGTAGTTCGCGCAGGGTACTATGGACAATCTAAAGGGCGGTAGAACATTAGCTTGATACGTTAAGCACTTCGGGCAGAACGAGGAAGTGCGGTAGCAATACACACCACATAACACTCGCCGGCCAAAGTTCTGAGCGGCTCCCGATACTTCAAAACTACTACCAAAAATGCCATGAGTAAAGTGGCAGCACCAAGAGTGGCTTGGGTGATGTCTCCAGGTATCCAGACCGGAGGGTTCGGGATAGGAGGGGTATTGCCAGGTGTGTAACTTTTAAATGCTATTGGTAAAAAGCTTTGGAACATGGATCTAGTACGAATTCTTACCCCGCGGATGCTTCATGGCCGATAGAGAGGGCTGTGGTGGGTGCCGGTGCATTCGGAGTAATGATAGGGCTGGTACTGAAACGGTGGATGGGAATTTGGGGCGCCATTGAGAGAATAGGAATTGATGGACAAAGTAATCGCTCTCGTAACTAGCCGTCTGTGTTCGACAACTATTTTCGACTTGCGAGTAACGAAAACTCCGAGAACAAGAGCAAAGGTAAATGTACTGATTGGGCAACGATAACAGATGGAAAGTTGAGCGACTGGCGGAGGCACACACAAGAACCAAGTACCTTCTTTAGGTAGCTATGCAAGGTGCTACTCGGGAATGTGCTGATTTATAGGAATATGGTTGACGCCTCCTCTTCCATATCGGGTTGATTTCTGCCTCCGTTTCAGACTCAGAGTGCTCAGTGTAAGTCCACTTGCAAGTTTGCGCAATATTTTGTGCCCTCAATATTTTTTTTTTATGGCTGTGCTCAATAAAGTATACTTAATTTTTTATAATCGTGCTCAATATTTTCCGCTGTGCTCAGTCGCTTGGAAGGAATCAAGCTTAGCGTGGGGTGCATCAGGGTACGGAAATTGTGCTCAGTACTGCATGATACCTCTGCAGCGAGGAATGCGCAAAATTGTTCTCGTGCTGTCTCGATTAGGCACTGGCGATCCGCGGGCGACCCACACTCGGAACGGGTAACTAAGTGAGCACTGCACAGATAGATCTATTGAGCACAGTTATCGGACGCGGGAGCACAGACCACCTCGCATGCCACCAATCCGTATTTGCTTCTTTCACTCACTAACCCCCAAACAACTTGCTCAGCCCCGACCACGAACAGTGCCTCGTTTCGCCGACAACCCAATGACGAAATATGATACATCTGCATAGAACTGCATCTGGAAAACTTTCGTCTCACCAATTCGCCCCACTAATCCGTGTGCTGCTGCTGCTGGTACTCTCCAACATAGGCACATGCTAGACATCCGTGTCATGGTTCCGCTTTGATCCACCCTCTACACCTCAAAGCCAACACCACAATACCGAGAAGCAAAATGGTGGCAGCCAAGGTGGTCTGCACGATGTTACCCGATAACCAGGGTGATGCTCCCGGAGGGTATGGCATTACGCTGGGGATGGGTTATTGGGAGAAGAGTTTGTGGTTGCACTCTCACCTGTTTTGCTGTCCTAAACCTAAGTCTAGGGATATTGTGGGTGATGGTGTAGTGGCAGAAGCCGTTGTAGGAGTGTATATCTGGCCTGGGATGGGAGGTACCATCACGATCGACTGTCAATACACTCTCCCTGTAGATTCTGAGGGGGAGGTAAAGAGGGTATTGGTTGTGCCAAACGTATGCAAAGGTTTGTTGATTCTGGGTCGATGAATCGTGCGTTGAGTTGAATTAGTTCGTTTGACTGAAGAATGCAGTAAGTCAGTATTTTATTGCAAGTGAGAAGTGTTAGAAAAAGGGCTGCAAGCAGCCAACACACATGATCTAAAAAAGACCAAAAGATGAAGTCTAAAAAGAATACTTCAGGCCGGGGGGATCGCCGTTTCAAAAGGAATAACGCTACGCAGCAATAGATAACTATCATCTTGCACTCATTTGAAGGTCCGAACTAAATTACAGGCTTGGGTGGAAGAGATATTGAGCATCGAGCATGCGAATTGCATGTCTAACCTTTGTGTGCTTAAAGTAGGTTACGGATCCAGGGTTAGGTGTGCGCTACAATTGAGAATCTTCCGCTCTGATTGATCTCTTAATGAGCATTTTAAAATTGTTCTTAAACATCTAGAAAGTATTGGATAAAGGGGTCAAGTTGATTCTTAATTTAGACTACGTATCGAAAGCAAGTGGTAGAAGTAAAATTAAAACAAAGCTGAACAAATATCTGTCCCACGATTGCTAATCACCCAGCCTGCCAGATGATAACCAGGAAATCCTAGAGAAAGTGTTTACAAGCAATATCAACCCGACAATGAAAAAATAAGAATCGTAATTCGTGACGCTTCAGACCGAGCGAATCAGGACCAATCAATCCAACGCCTCAGACGCTCCCTACACCTCCGAGCTATCTCCAGAGCCCTCCAGTCTGGTAGCCGACCCCGAATATTGAACCTCGCCCCGAAGATCGCACCGTGCTTAAATACCTTAGCTATTAGCTTCGATACCTTAGTACCACAAACCTGCCGGAAACCAGGGAATAGGGAAGGAGGAAAGCAAATAGGGTTACCAGCTCCTTCAGAATCCACCTGTCGACCATTGGTCGGTGCCATTCCCTGCATGCCAAAACTAAAGCCACAATCCACCTGTCGAGCATTGGTCTGAGCCGTCCTCTGTGCGCCAAAACTAAAGCGACAACCCCAAGAACGAAGGTAGCAGCAGCTAAGGTAGCTTGCATGATGTCGTTCCAGGTGGAAGCTTGGGGAGTAGGCAGTATTATACTGATAATTATTAGATACGTTGCTTGGGAGCAGGCGTTGGGTGATGATGTTCTACCTATGTTGCCCGATCTGGCGGTCAATGGTCTGTATTGGTGGAACGGTGAGGGGACTCGGAGTGGTGTATGTTAGGATTGGTGATGCCATTATGATATTAAAACACGACGTTTATAGCTAGTAAACAGCCAGGTAATAGGTATTGGTGGGGCAGGGATGCCGGCTCGAATGCGGTCGATTGTTGACTGTATGAAAAAAAGAGCTGCGAGTTGAGTTGCGTTGATTATTGAACCGAGCGCGGCAAGAAGTTCGCCTTCGACGAAGTGATTCAACTGATAGTGCTGAAATTGGGGCAGATAGATCTAGGGCACGCCGGCGGGTATTTATTGGGTGTCTCAGAACTATCAGCTTCAGAGATAGCAGCTATCACAAACGTACTCACGTAGTCTTGCGGACCCACCGATGACTGGCTGTATCTTTGACGTCATTTCATCATCCGAATAAGCTGCTAAGTACATGTGGCCTAACTCCTAGGGTTTGCGCACATGCTTTATGGTGTGGCATGGTAACGGTCGACAGTGTGCAGTACATAATGGCATGTAACCCAGACCTCCCAACGGTTGAACCAGTGCACTGCTTGTAAAGAGTTAACCAGTGCGGTATGTAGGTAGTTCTTGGCAGTGCAGTGCAGTTGGTGGAGGCTCACAGTGCAGTGCAGTGCAGTTTGTAAGTTCAAAATCCACTGGTTCACTGCTGGTTAGTTAGTTTGCCACTCATTACCCATTCCACTTCTTGTTGACACAGGATTTTGGCCGAAAGGTCTACGAGTTTCCAGATGACCAGCGAAGCTGTTAGAATGGACTGGAGAGAGGTTGCTAATGATCTGAGTCACAATGTAGGCTCGTGTATGGTTAGTCACTCGCCACGTGCACAGCCACTGGTCGATTTGTAATGTATGTTCACAATGGTTTCTCTGTGGAATCTCAAGATTTTCACCCAAGGTTCAGGATTTTCATGGCTTTCCTTGAGTAAGGAAGATATGTTTGAAAGTAATGTGCTATGTACAGCGTGGGCAACGGTTAGAGCTGGCGAAGAAAAATTCATGGCAGTACTGTACACTGGTTCGAACCAGTTAAGATAGTTGAACCAAATATATACAGTTGAACCAGTTGTCAACCAGTTCATTGCACTGGTTTAGCATGCAGTGCAGTTTGAACAATTAAGTAGTTGGTGCAGTGCAGTTTCCCCGCGGAAACCCAACTGGTTTCCACCGTTGGGAGGTCTGATGCAACCCTCGCGAAGCTGTTAGTTATTAGGACTAGCCCAATTCTCAATGATTGAAGCGGTAGTATTCTTGTGGTAGGGTAGTTAGGAGGTTGTGGTGGTGATTGCTGGGTGTCGTCGTGTTGTCTGGTACTTAGTACTTGAGTATGTAAGTAACCTTTGGATGGTTTCGCTTAAATATGAGACCCTCGGCACTATGACAAGTGGCACAATGACACCAGGAACAGACCTACGGTAATATCGCATCGCGGTTGCATCTGGGCATCTAGAATGGGCCCTAAATCTATATGACGTCGCTCACAACAGGAGCCCGTACTTCTCGGTACACAGCGGTACAAAACATGAGCTCCAGATTTCCTCAAGAACTAGTAGTGTATGACTGAGGCTGAATTTATCTGTGAGCACCGACCGAAACTGTACCGCCACCGGAGCCGTATACTTACAAGGTACAGGGAGATACAAGATACAAGCCATCACGAACAAACCGTACCGTCATCTATGTTGTCCTGTAATGTAAAGTACAATATGAGCCCTCTCGCAGCAGATAATATGCGGAAAAAGCGTCTGATCGAGAACACCTAGCAAAACAACTGGATCCCAACCTCCCGACAGCGCATTCCTGATCCTCAAACTTCGTGTAATGTTGTGCTAATACGTTAGTGATCAATATATGTTGGGGAGTTGTGTAATAGGGCAACAGGAGATGTTCGTGCACTATTGCGATTGGGGGTAGGGCAGTTCAATTGAAGATGTTGAAGGCTACTTTACATAGAGTATGTAATTTGCTGTAGCTACAGACATCCACATTCTTTCGCGTCATGGGGGGCATTGCTGGCCACGATCCGACTCCTCCCGAATCGTCGTAACCAACGCCAATTCAAACCTATCATTCTTGTTGGATGACAAGTCTTGACACAGTCATTCTGCAATTCTATCTACCAAATATGACATCAACGTCATAACTCCAATCGTGAACAGCTTCGAGCCGGGTCGTGGCCACCAGCCTGCAATACAATGGAACGGGCCAGATTCTGCTATCACTTGCCGCCTTCCCGCACGCACTGCATAAATGTGCAGGTATGTGAGACCCTAGCAGTTCGAGGACCAATAAAAGACTAAAATTTAGCTGATCTGTGGGGAATTTTCGACCTATGCGTATTCGTGCGAGCTACCTCAAGTGCTGTTCCAATTAGAGTCGCTCAACACTGTTATTGTTGGCCAATAGAGATAGGAGGAACTACACACCGCAGCGATTGGTACAGTTCCAGGCGAACCATCATTTTTCTGCCTCATTTGCGAACCAATGATTTAGCCCGCCCCCATACCTCTCATGTTAATCGGTAGACGCTGAGAATAATTGCAACGCGTTATGTAAACTTTGAACTTCGCACTTTCAGTGGGATGTTGTATGGCAGCGGAAGTACGCCACGTCTTTACAGCGATGACGCAGGGAACTGAGCTGGATGTATCAGTTTGAATGACTGTATGCGCGGCCGGATTTAGAAGTGGGTTGCTTGGAACTTACTCGTACCAGCGAAGAGGATAACCTCCACAGCAAGGAAAGGTGAGTTACCGTTCCCAGATTTTCCCTTATGTCCGCACCAACAGAACGAACCTGAAATTGTATTTAATTTTGCCAGAGAAAGAATTATGATGAGTTGATGTGAAGACATACATTGAAAGTGGAGAGGAAGAGGGGAAGGGTGCCGGAGAGGAGAGGTGCCATGCGATAAGAGGAAAATCAAGATTTTTGAGTAGATGGTCGATTAGATAACGAGTCGGTGATGTACGTTACAACCCCCCATAGCAAGAAAGCGCAGTGTCTAGAACCTTCATCCTTTCCCTTAATCTCCTCATGAGTAGTACACCAAGAAGGGTCTCTAGCTATTATAAAACGCCACACTTTTGAAGTTCTCTAAGCCACTCTGCGCCACAGTCGGACAAGCTAAACTACTGGCTCGGTTGTCCCAGAAGCTGACCCGACTAACCACTCGATGAGCTCAGTCATGATTGGTGGAGATTGATTATCGAGAATAGAGTGAGGGATAAGGGAAATAATCAAGGAAGGGTTAGAATCGCCAACCAGCCTTCTGCTTCAACTAATCGAGTATCAAAAGAGTCTAAGTGCCTCTACCAACGATGCCTTCCAGAGCGTTTTCATTAGCTAGAGTAGCTGTTGGTGTATATACTGAAGAAAGACTAAGTAGGTGAAAGAGGATGGGTGCTTCTTCCGTAATCAAAGCGGTTCTCTCCCGAGATCCCTTTCGTTCCATCAATCGGTCACATCCATCACTCGTGACATTCGAAGAATCTGCATCCACCTCTAGCTTATAATTGACATACCTCTCTAGCTGAACCTTTGATTAACATAACAGGTCTTTGGGATGACCTAAGTTACAAATCTAGATGCTCTCGTGCCCAGACTTTTTTGCCTCGCTCGCAAGCTCGCTCAACGAAAAGTGATACCAGAAAGTCTGGTATATACGAGGGCAAAATCTAGGAACCGCTGCAACGCCAGTCCAACAACCATGTGATCCCTTGGAAGCTACGATTCGAGCAGCGAACATTCCCCATCGAGCAGCTGTGTTTCCCATCAACCAGAGTTTTCGATCAATCTTTTACGTATGTGCTGTAATAACGACTTCTATATTCTTTCTAGCGATGTGTCTAGTTCCTGATCTTTGACTCTCTACTGTCTTCGAGGAATGCGCAGGAATAGCTGTTGAAGCGACAGCTTATCCCAATCACAGCCTCAGTCTCACCAGGTCCACAGCCAATCGAAGAACTAGAATCTGGTCGATCTGCGAGAAGTTTCGACCCAGTTGGTAGAGGTGCTTGTCATTGCTCTGAAAAGTCGCTTCTGCAAGTGTTCACATTAAAAAATCTGGACGATGCAGGGAGATCCATCTTGAAACCACTACTTGAGAGGTAGGTCCTGGAGGGTTGGTTGATGGCCACAGTTACTGCAGCGAAATGCCGTACATAATGCATCACACCACGTTGCTACGCCACCTTACCAATCACTCGGGTTATACTCTGCCTTGTATGCGACCTTTCGGAGCGTTGCCAAAACCTTCTATTGTATATGTGTGGCAAAATAATTTAGTTCGTATCCAATGTAGGTAATCCAATAAGAATCGCTCCCACTATTGCCCCGGGCGAGTAGGGATAGGACAGCACACGCATGGAGATGTCATCCTCGGATTCGATCCCCGCTTTCCCGTAATGCAATCGAAGATCTCCCGCAAGCTACCGCTGTCCATTTCTGCCTCTTTGTAGGCGAGTAGGTTTCGTTGTGGGTTCTGCAACAAAATGCTTTGAATGGGACCAGCTGACACCCGACCCTTATAGGCTCAAGACAATGGCAACGCGTGCTCGTGCCCAGACTACCACCTTTTCGCTAGCGCTGTGAAACGAACTTGCAAGTTTGATTAACGAGAGCACTACGCGCGTTATGGTACAGCCATTGAACAGATGAATCGAAAAACAGGGTCGGGAGCAGGGGGTTTGACCCCAAGTTAAACTTCTGGAGGTGGTTGTATCTTCCTTTGTTATTTGCCAGGTTTTGTTTCCTTGATAGTTTCTGATGGTGTGAGTAGCCAATAAGGATGCCCTTGGTGGTGCCATTGAGATTTATCTTTGCCATGTTAAGCAGTAATTATACAGTGGAAGGCAAGATCTACGCATTTTTCGATTCATCTGTACATACCCCCCAACCCACGATCGCTCGTACCCGCGTACCGCTACCCCTGCAGCCAATAATTTGGGGTATATACCAAGACAGATCCTTGATTATTCCTTGGTCGGATAAACGGGACGGAAACTAAATAAGTCTGAATCTTGTGCAGGGCGTCTGCAACCAATTATTTGGGATGTCAATGGGAGCTAGATATGGTTTTTGCTCTCATGATGGCGCATACACCACGTTATGTGCAATTATGACCCGGAAACTAGCAATATTTGGAGGCAAGGTCTTTCATTTGGCGGAGGTGGCATATATATGGGGCACATCTTCACCGATTAATATTGTGAACTAAGATGAAAACAAGCAGTACCTTCTTCAACACCAGCAATTCAAAGAATTAGCGATTGTAGATGGCAATGGAGTGCTATTGTCTGGTAGGAAGATTCCACTCGAAACAGTAATATCTCGTTCCCTAACGGCGAAATAAGTTTCAGCCGATGTCTATGTCTAGTTTACCGGAACATTCCGATACCACAGAATATAACTAAAACCAGCCTCAAGGGAGCTTATTCAATGATTATATATCTGCAATGAATGCATGGCATCCCTATTTGAAGAGTCTTAAGCATTGCAGGCTGTTTAGATGCATCAGCACTGTCTAGCAAGCAGCTACAATAAGTGAACGTATCTAGAGATGATATGCACGTGTATAGTTGTCAGTTTGGCGGTAAAGGTTTCAGATGCACGCCAGGTGACTGACTATACGCACGCGTAGTGTTGATGATGCAAAGAGAGGCTTCGGGGACAGCTTTAGTGGCTGAGAATCAATTTAGCGAAGCCATATATATCTCTTCTGGAACTGAAGCAGCTTTTAGTTGGCCACTACTGAGGCTTGCATGGATTATCTGTCTTAAGCTAAATGTTCTATGCATACGCTAATAAATAGTAATCACGGGGATAAAGTTCTGTACTGCTGGAGTTCACCAATTAGATTGCATGCCTGCAGAGTAGTTGGGGCTCTACATATCGGATGCTTTCATAATATTTACGGCTAACACCATCCAGGGTGAGCTAGATAGAATTTTCTGGGCAGAACGGCTTTATCCCGGACCATTATTTTTTCCATTTCCATATTTCTGCTAGCTCGTAGCTAGGTTCTTGAATATAAACCCCTCCCGAAGTAAGCTTGTGAGAGATAAACTCTCCGAGCTGTCTGTTCAGCAACGAGATACGCGAAATCTGTTAGATATGAACTTAATTTCGAGTTTGTGGGTTATAGTTAGGTTGATGTACTCTAGTGAGCTTACCTTTGACCCTTCCTTTCGGTATTGCTGCGTTCATCATTATGATGACATTATGCAGTCACCGGACATCACTCACCACATTCAGCACAATGGAAAATTACTGCTGATAGAGCGAGCCTTTTGTGACTTCCTCGTGGTCCATATATGATATGGTACTGAGAAAACGATTGGGCCCAATTTTCCGGCGTTAAACCTCCAAATCAAGCAACGACCATTGAGATTATGTCTGAAGAATTATCTACTCAAGTACCCAACTTATCGTCAACTACCTAGCACTAGGTCATGACTAAATAAGCTAAAAATAGAAGTGATTGAAGGTATTATCATTGTACCAGCCTGACGGGGCCAAGATTAAATTATACAATTCAAGATGCTGCACGAGTGATAAATGGTAAATAAGGACACTACTCGCCGAATTTTCAAGTCTCCAGACACCCTGTCAATGATTAAATGACTCCAATAAGATTAAGCCATATCCAATAGCCATCCAAATTTGATGTGTAGTTACTAAAACTTTTAATGTGTCGCCAAGAGCGCTTATAATGGGGTGTCCAGAGACTTAAAAATTCAATGAGTAATCAATCCAAAGTGCCTTTTTTGTGTTTTTGTTTTAATCATACTGTATTCGCTCTACTTAGAGTATGACAGCCCCTTAGTCCCCTCCGCCTCCGGGCTGGCCGGCTAGATGGCGGAGCTCCACTCCTGCTACCCGTCGTCCCCTTCTGACAAAAGAAAGCATCTGAAAGCGGTCGATACAATACAAAGGAAAAGGGATGAAATCAAGGAGAGCCCGCCGGCTCTTACTCCTCCACCCGTTGCCCGCCGGCTCTTACTCCTCCGCCCGTTTTGGGCGGGAACTTCCCGACATCAGTGGCCGCCAGGAAGTCCATCACCGCTTTATCGCATTTCTCCATGGAGAGCAGCTCGGAGACTTGCACGTGTCGGCATCTGCCCGCTCTCCATCCCGTCGCTTTTCCCACCTCTTTCCAGAGCGTTTTCTGCTGGTCTTTCCATCGGCTGCAGTGGCGGAAGAGATGTTCCCGCGTCTGGGCCGCCGTCCTGCTTCCGCCGATCCACAAACCAATGCTTCCGGCCATTAAAACGTATGGTATAAGTATATCTTTATGCTGAGGTTCGCAACTGCAAACACCTACGGCTAATCCTAGTCCGACAATGAAACCACCTGGCAACCGAGGGGTACTTGAGCTCTCGAGAGGATTCAATCCTCAGCCGAGCGTATGGGAGTAGATAATAGCAGGGATAGTGTCATGAGACGGATATTTACAGAAAGGTAGGTTAGGAAGTCCCGTGAAAACGAGATGTGGCTGAGACAACTTACATGCGCAAGCAGAAACGATGGGATAGCTTTTAATGACTAACGAAATGTATGTACTAGTCTATACTTAGTAGGTGAAGACGCTTGTAAGAAGGAAAAGATATTAAGTGACTTCTATGGGTTAGGACTTAACCACGTGCACCTTCGTGCTTCACCAGCCCTACAACCTAAGTTACAAAAATGTCTAGCCCGCCCACCAAACATCTCCAATCCCCCTTTCTCCTTCCAACCCACCATACCCTCTGCGCTCGTAAACTGGCCAACCGAGCGAGCGCCGAACTCCTCTGGGAGCGAGAGCAAACACTCCCACCATCAACCAGTCGCCTTAAAACCCTTCCCGACCTCCCAACGGCTCCACCAACCCAATTATAGTCGCCATGTTATGATCTTCATCCTCTGGCATCTTATCATACTGTATCCCCCCTTTTCAAACAATTACGCAAATCGCATCCGCATCGTGGAAGGCCCAATATTAGCCTATTATCACTGCCGCACACCTCCTCACGTGGCCATGGGGATTTGTAGTCTTAGATTTGTAGTACCCGATAGCTTGTGAGCACCTGGACCCATATAGTTAGGGAACGAACGAGAAAAACCCGATCTCGCCTAACCGCCTATGAGCATTTAAAATCCACTCACGTCAACCTTCTACAATCTATTGGACAAAGGCAATCAAGTTGGTTCTTAATTTGGAGTACGTATCGAAGCAAGTAGTACAAGAATGAAGCAAAATTAAAAGGAAGCTTAAACAAGATCTGTCCGACTATCGCCATTCACCCAGCTCACCAGTTGATGACCTGGAATTCAAGAAAGAAGTGATTACAAGAAATATCAACCTGACGGTGAAACATAAAACCATAATTCATGACGCATTAGACTGGATGGATTAGAACCAATCAATCCAGCGTCTTAAATCTTGTAGCCGATCCCGAATATTGAACCTCGCCCCGAAGATCGCGCCGCGCTTGAATGCCATAACTATTAGCTTCAATACTTTGATATCGCGAGCTTTCTGTTGCCGGAAGGGACGGATAAGGATAAGGATAATAGAAATGAAATAGGATTACCAGCTGTCTCACAATCCACCTGTCGACCATTGATCTAAGCCGTTCTCTGTGCGCCAAAATTAAAGCTACAATTCCCAGAACGAAGGTAGCAGCAGCTAAGGTAACTTGCATGATGTCGCTCCAGGTGGAAGCTTGGGGAGTAGGAAGTGTTATCCTTATGAGTTAGAGAGTTTCTCGGAGGTAGGAGTTGGGTTAGGTATTCTACCTATTTTGCCCGACCTGGAGGTCATGATCAATGGCATGTGTCGGTGTGTCGGTGGGAAGGTATTGAGTGGTATAAGTTGAGACTGGTGATGCCATTTCGGTCTTATTGAAGCGCGGTGCTTGTAGCTTGTGAAGGGTAATGTTGTTACAGCGAAAATGTTGATAGTATTGAATAGGAGCTATGGGTTGGATTGGTTAAATGTTGAACTGTATGCAAGAGATTCGCCTTCGAACAAGTGCTGAAACTAATAGTGCTGAAGTTGATGAAGGAAGATAGACCCGGGCATACCGGTGGGTATTTATCGGGTGTCCTAATGTAGAAAGCCTTGGAGATATCCGAATGGGAGCCGCAACTCCAAACACACTTGAAGACTTCCTAGGAAAGAAAGTTATCCCGGAAAACCCGGCAACCAGCTGTATCTTTGGCATCATTCCCAATAAACTGCCAAGTACATGTGGCCTAACTCCTGGGGTTCGTGCTTTGGTGTGGCACTGTTTTGGTGGATATCGATACATAATGGAATGTAAACTTCGCGGAGTTGTTATTTAGACTGACGTGACCTTCATTGGTAACACTCTCGTGATGGAACAGTTAGGACATTGTGGTAGTGGTGGTTGACGTTGAGTTGTAACGTTGTCCAGTATGTAAGCGACCTGGTGTGGTTGTTGTCGTGTTGTCGCTTAGATACTAGACCCTCGGCGCCATGACAGGTGGCATAAGGGCACCACCAATTCCTGTTGCTGAGCTACACTCTCGACTACTGACCGTCCATTCCAGCATCGCTTCGAATTCTCGCCAACAGACCCACGGTAATACCCCATCGCGAACGTAGGACATCGCTTCTGGACATCGAGCACGCGGAATCGCAAACCATAGGACTGTATGTACAGAGCGGGGTAGAATTGATTGTTCCCAAGCTTATGTAGACGTAGAAGTATGTTACACTCTCGCTCTGAGACTACCCGAAATCCTCTCAGCAAGCGCCACCATACCAACCGAGACTCTACCGCTCTGTCGGTACACCGTTAAATGGTACATGGAGATACAAGCCGTTACGTACCAACCTGTGCCAACACTTGCATCGTCCCACGAACGACCCTAATAACTTCGATCAGAACTGAAATTCTTGCAGCAGATAGGGTCCTTTCAGAATACCTACTTAGTGTGTAGTAGCAAAACAACTGGGTCTCCACCCTCCAACACCGCATCCCTGGTGACCGTCCTTATCTGTACACAATCGTTGTTACTGTTAGTATTCCCGTGTTAACACGTTAGTGGCCAATACTCCTTCGATTGATCTTTGCTGAGCCGTGCCTGGGGTAAAATGTGACGTTCGTGCAATTTTGCAATTGGGGGAAGGGGGCAGTTCAATCGCATATGCTAAAGGCTACATAGAGGAATATGGGATATGCGCTGGAGCAGCAGACTTCCAGATTCTTCCATGTGGTGGAGAGTGCTGGCCACGAGCCAAACTCATTCGAATGGTCGCAACCTACACCAAATTGAATTCATCATTCTTGGTGGATGACCTAGTAAATTTAAAATGTCGAATTCATCCCTCAAATACCTACCAAAGATAGTAGCATCATAACCCATGCGCAGACCGGTACGAGTGATAGAACTGGCCAAATTCTGCAATCGCATGCCTCTTCCTGCACGCGCCCTCAGCAGTTACGCGGATCAATCGAAAGTCTCAGATTTCGGTGAACCGGTGCGCATTTCGACTAGCTTCAAGTGCGGGTGTTCCAATCAAGTCAAGGTCGTAAAGTAGGTCTTGTTGTCGGTGGCAAGGATACGAGGAACAGCGATTGGTACGGAAAATTTCAAGGCGGACCACATCAAATGTATATTTTTTCTGCCTCTTCTTCTGAACCAATAATTAACTCGCCCCCACGCCCCAATCGATAAGAGGCTGAGGATAACATCATATTGCTCCTGGCTTGGGACTCCGCACCTTTTTTGAACGGGGTTCTATGGCAGCGGGACGTTCGCCACGTCTTTGAATGATGACGCGGGGAACTGAGGTGTAGGTCGCGGGTTGATATAGCTGTACGCGCGGCCGGATTTAGAAGCGGGGCAAGCAGGTGTCTGGAACTTACTCGTACCAGCGAAGTGTTCCAACTTCCTCATCGCTCATAAGCTATCTGTGGGACGACTACACTTGGATCGAGCACACTGAACAGCACGGAACCCGAAATTATATTTTAACTTTGTCGGAGAAAGAATAATGACAGGTTGGAATATACGGAAGCGGGAGAGGAGTATGACTCTTAAAAAGTCCAAAGCTTTGAACTTCTGGTGGTAAGCCACTCTACGCCACAGTCGGATTGGCCACTACGAAAAACGCATTCAATGGAACTAAAATATCGTTCAGCGACTGGCTCGTCTAGCTCTCGATAAGCCGTTTGGACAGCCTAACTACTGGGGTATGCCCTGGTTGGTCAAGAACAGTGAAAGAACGAAATTCATAAGGGTTCGGTGCCGCAGCTGATATTCCGACCAACCGAGTTCGATGATTTCTCGAATGACCTTACCACCCCTGTAGCCCAAGGCGTTTTTCGTCGGTCCAATATCTGGAGATTTTGACTGCATGCAATATAAAGGCATTTAATATCTAGAGTTCTAATTACCCCATGGCATACAATCCAGTTAGTGAAGTCCAGCACAGAACGCTGCCCATACGCCGCCGCGATTACTGGTTATGACATGTATGAAATAACAGTCCACACAAGGCTCAAAAGTAATTGATACAATTGAATGTCACTAAAAACGATGTACCACGAATGTAGAAGGTCCATGCTGAGCGCCCGATTGCTTCCCAATTCTCGAATTGACCTTTGATTGAATTATCGAACGATCAGGCAACAAATGCAACGCAAAAAGATCTTAGCTTACAGAGCCTTGGAAAAGATATACCGATTTCGTAAATTGATTCTCAGCCATTGAAACTGCACCCCTCCACCTCCCCCCCCCCCCAAAACAATCCCAAGCCTTTGTATCGTATCTTCACATCACCAGCACATCAGTTTTCAGTCTTACGTGTTTAATCAGCGTCTTTAACATCACACGCGTAGACAAGTCGATGTAGGCGTCATATCCTACAAATTTTCTATCGTACCACTTGTGCGGGACCCGCAAGTGGAGTTTCAGGAAACCGCTGGGGTCCAAAAACCGAATGATTGGAATGTTAGTAGATTTGTACATAATTATGTTGCTCCTCATGGTAACAGAATTTCCATTTGGATTTTGATTTTCAGGTGGGCAGGCCAATCCGCAGATGAATTCTCGGTTTAGAGTCATTCGGATTCATCTGAAACACTTGCTACCAAATTGGCAACTACGGTCCCCACCCGAGATTCAGTCTGGTGGCTTTTCAGCAAACTGTTAGCGACGTAAATAGCGTGCGATATTCCACTGTCTAGGAATGAGACAGGAGCACTGCCATGATCGAGTGACAACCCACTAGAATCGGGTACGGAGCAACGGTACGTACTCCATTGCCGCCTCAAATCATTAATTCTTAGATAACTGGAGTTGAAGAGGGTATTAGTTTTTTCATTTTAGTTCAATCATTGAATATGCATATCTCATATCACTACCCTCAAGCTTGGGACTGAAAGACCATGCCTACTAAGTATCTCTCATTCTTCCAGTTCCCCGCGTCGTAGCGGCAAACGATGTGGCGTATCCACTGCCATGGGAACAAAAACGTTTCTAACACCTATGGGCATCTCAAATAACTGGTTGCAGATGCCTGCATATCGATATCGTCCAGACTTATTAACTTCCCATGCAAACACGTTTTCCGGCCATACATCAAGAAAAAAGCAAAGCGGCCAAATGAGAGGTGCGAAGAGGCAGAAACGGACGGCGGTGGCCCCGCCTAAGATCTTGATCGTACTGCAAGATTGGGACCCAGAGCCGGATCAAATCTAGATATATCATCTCCATATAATCCGGGTAAATTGCACTGTCTCATCCCTACTCGCCTGCGGGAAAAGTGGGAACGACTTTACTTAACTGGGATTCCTTGACTGGAGTACGAACCGAACTATTATCGCACATATACTAGAGGTGTTTGGCGCCACTCTAGACCGCTCTAGGCTAGATTTGTGAAACTAGACACTTTGAAAAACTTCTTTCAGCGAAATCTCTACTAACGAGATGAAAACTCCCACAGATTGAACACAACCCAGCCTTTCGATTCATCTACCGATCCACTCAGACTAAAGCGATGATTTGAGATGGGCTACCACTTCAACAGCTATCCCTGCGCATTCCTGAGGACAACAGAGGATCAAAAATGAACCAGATCTGTGCTGATATATCGTGAGAACGAATCAGGAGTCGTTGTCACCACATACTTTGATCCCGCACATACAAGACGTTGGTCGTGAACTCTGGTCGGTAAGAAGCACAAATGACCTGTTTGGCACTCGAGTTAAAGTTTCTAAGGGCCTATTTGGCTTGCGAACGGAAGCCGTTTGGAGTTTTTTTGTGGCTGCAATAGCCGTGAAGGGATCTCGGGAGGACCTCACACGAACGGTCATTCATACCTTCTCACAACCACAATCAACTACAATTTTATAATTTCCCAAACTTGGGGGTATTTTCTATACGCCCCCTTGAACGCCTATGATTTTTCCAAGATTTGTTGGTAGCGACGGCAAAAGCTGCCTCTCCTAGTGTGCACAGCTTTAAATATTACTCATCTGCAATCGGTGCCATCCCAGTGTCCCATTGCAAGGGCTGTTATTTCAGCCTTAAACAGAGATAGAATCTGTTATTTTGAAGCCTCGGCCGAAGTTCATCTGTTAGTAGAGTATTGCTGCGTTCATCGTTAAGCATCACCTCGCACTGATTATCACTCGCTACATTGGATACCACTGCACCCCAGGATTGTTTTTGTTAGTACAGGATGGACTTTGGGGCCGTAAAGATGGCTAGTGTTACAATCTTGCAGCAGTACCGTATATAATATACTATTGAAAGAGCGATTGGGCCATTTGTCCGGCGTGAACCTCCAGATCAAGCAAAAGCTCTCCCAAAGCTATTAGCGCAAAGTATGACATTGCTGAATACACATGGGTCAATTCTTTGCGTAGAAAAAATGCCAAAGGACTTCACACGAATAGGGCTGAGCTCTATAACTCCCTCGTAGTGAATGTAGGATGAGATTACTCCGAGTGTCTGTTAACATTACCATCCAGACTATCAGATGACTCGAAGCGAAAACAAACAAACAGAAATGAAAACAGAAGTGATTGCAGATGAGAATCGTAATTCATGACGAATCAAAACGAGTGACAAAGTATGAATAAGAACTAATCAACCCAACGCCTCACACGTTCCCCACACCACCAAGTCCAGTTCGGAGCGCCTTGCAAGTGACCCAAAATATTGAACCTCGCCCCGGGTAAATCATTGTGCTTGAAGGACACGGTAACCATTAGCTTCAATTGCGTAAATAGTAGGTTTGCTTTATGGGGTTTGTTACCAGCTCTCTCATAATCATAACCCACCTGTCGAACAAGGATTTGATCCATCCTCTGTACGACAAAACCAAAGCTACAATACCTAAGAGCAAAGTGGCAGCAGCCAGGGTATCCTGCATAATTTCTCCAGGTGTCCAAACAAAAGCTCCGGGAGTGGGCGGTGTTCTGCTCGTGATTTGTAAATTATGTTGTTCGAGAGCAGGTATTAGGTGGTGGTATTCTCACATATTTTGCCAAACTGCAGAGCTAACGGTCTGAGTAGGTGCAACGGTGGGCGAAATTTGAGAAATGTACGTTGAGACTGGTGATTCCATAGAAATGTTATTGAAAGGAGGGGCTTGTAGCTTGTGAAGAGCGAAGTAAAGGAAGTGTTGGTATCGGTGCGGAAAGAAGGTTGCTGATTGTATGGAAGAGGAACTGCGTGTTGAGCTTGGTTGATGTTTGAACTGTGTCCAGTAGGGAGTCAGTGCAGCCGTCGTTATTGTGAGTATAATGAATAACACAGAAATTCTGTACTTCCCCAAACTGGGATAGTAGGAGATGGGGAGAGGCAGGAATGTACGAAACAAGAAGGCCGGGGAAGGTAACGGAGGGAGGCGTATACCAGCAGAGTTAGAGGTAGCATTAAAAGCTTAGGGAAGGTCTGTAGGCGAGGGATAAAGGGAATACAAGAGCTCGATATCCTCTGAAGAGATATCGCGCTTGACGGAGGCGGGATCTAAGGCGGTACAAGGGGCGGGAGGTATAAGGAAATTATGAACGATTTTTCTTCGAAGAGAATCCCTGGATAGGTGTGCTCATGACCGGACGTGGCACCTAGTAGCTCCCACAAAATTGTAACTCGAGAAAGGTCACTTGAATGTGCCGGGGGTGCATCTCTAGTGTCGATTTAGACGCACTTCCTTAGATGGAGCTGCCTGGTCTTAAAAAGTGACCACCCGGCGAGGGCCTCGAAGATGAGATATATCAGATTATCTCTATAGACATGAGTAGGGACGGTAAAAGCGGAATGCATATGTATCTGAGCCATATTTCCGCTAGGAAGGCAACTAAGTTAAACAAATGCGTTCCTGCTGTAGATAGAATGAAAGCGACGTGTTAGGGCTTTAAAGGAAAGCTAGGCATAACCCTCAACTAAGAACTATGGGATGATTCGAAAGAAATTTTGAAAATACTAACCGAGGTACCAAGTATTTGATCAGGCCAAATATGAATCCTAAGAGTATTGTAGTAGGTGAGCCCTGGGAAATGGATTGTTGTCTCGGGCAATCAGCTGAGACGATACTGGAAAGTAGTATAGCTGATGATGGAGGTAGACAGATCCCGGGCGCAATGGTGGTATTTATTTCTATCTTCCATTGCAAGGGGAAACATTAGCCCTAGATATAGAGAGACGGCTATTGTGTCTTCATTTACGCGCAAAGGTCAATTTCATTGCAAGAACGAATGACAGACTATGTACTTAGCATGTTGTCCTGGATTTCCGGTGAAGTCAATTCAGTTCCGATAAAGCCTCATGTGGCCTGACTTCTCAGGTTTCATATTTTGAGTGGCATAGCGGTGGGGGGTTTACATTAGTAGTGTGCAATACAAACTTCTGATGGAGATGTTCTGAGGTTGTCGTGGCGCCGTATATACGGCGACGGCGGACACCGTCCAGTGACAGACCTGATACTATCGCCTATTGTCGAGCGGCTACCAGAATGAAAACGGGTTTGTCCGAATTTAGTTTTGTATGGCATTCATCAATGGGTGGTATTCGTCATCAGGCGTTCGATCACTGTATACGCGTACCCAGTTACAAAGCGCTATACTAAATCGTGGAAAAGTGACCGGGCCACGGGCCATCCCTCGTGTGCGAGCGACGGGCAATGACCTACGCCCGTTAATGCCGTCATTTGTTACAGAGCGGAGCGGGAGTTGTTGTAGCTGTCGTGGTGACTGTCGTAGGCTGGAGCTACCGAGCAGTGAGAATAACTAGTAAGGGTTACTTTGGCAAAATGTCCTGCTAAAAAAGTGGATATTGAATAACGGTTGACTCTTTTCCAACCTAATAGAACTTGCGCTTGGCAAGGTTAGGATGATTTGATTTGAGCGGATTTGAACGGTAGGATTCGACCGTTACGAAAGGAGACCAATAGCCGGTGCTTCGAAACATGAATGGCGTCGTGTAGCCCTAACCCGAGCTTGTATTGCATGGGAACGCTTAGCCAAGAAACATCAAATTAGAAGTGTACCTATGAGAACAAGCTAGAAACAAGCTTGAAACGGCAAGAAATAGTGAAATAGAAATAGTTGCATGCAAACAAATGGAACCAAGATCAGATCATGTGTCGCCCAAGGCTCCGACCGGATGCTAAAGTATCCGGACGTCTGAAAGTACCCAACGTCTGCATAGTCGCGCCCTATTATTGCTCTTGTTCCCTGGATTTCGTTTCTGCTTACAGGTTCATTTCTTTACTGAATATAGGAGGAAATCTGACGAGGGTTTACGAGAGCACTCTATAAGAAACCAGAGGAAACCAACCCCAAAATCGCCGCACTGAAGGGTTGTCCAACTTTGGTGGGAAGGAAAGGAGATATGCAATAATCGCGAGTATCAACCACTCCGGATAGAACACAGCATTGCCTCAGGGCTTCTGGGACGATCTTGGTATGGGTAGCGAAGCCATAGTTTTGATCAGAAACTCATCCATGAGCCCAGTTGCGTTGCATTGAAGCTTTTGCGCATGCGTGGCAGATTTCGAATCATCTGATCGAGACTACCAAGCAAAACAACGGCCGTCCAGTCTCACCTACCTGCATAGACAGCCTCGAAATCTGGTACACCGACCAGGCGTTTGTTTAATTGTGTATAGGCAGAGTAGAATGTTAATTCAACGTAATGTGTTGGAAAAACGAACGTCCACATTTTTTCGCGCGATGGGGCACGACATATAGGGTTCGTATTTGACTGCGTGCTTCCACATCCCAGGAATGCGTAGAGTGAGGCCACAACTGTAGGAAACGCAGCAGCCTATCTCAATCATCACCTGATCCACTGCCTACTGGTAGATCGAAAGACCAGGGTTTGGCTAATCTGTAAGGGGCTTTCAACCCGGTCAGTAAGGCGTTTGGCATTGATTTGAAATGCCGCCTTGCGAGCGTCTACTTTCAAAAATCTAGGAAGATCCATCTAGGAATAAGGTAGATGGATGGCCCAAAGTCCTCTAGTGAGAAGCCACACTAAGCATTATATCACTCCTAGCACGTTGCAGCGTTGCTCTCTGGGTGCATACATGCTACGTCTGAGACTAGGTTAACCAATTCCTTGGGTTCGAGTTCAACTTGAGGGAGCCAAACGCCTCTAGTGTGAGTGTGTGGTAATATATTTAGATTCGTCTCCGGTGTAAGTACTCCAATAAGGGTCGTTCCCACCGTTGTTGCAGGCGAGTAGCGATGGGACAGCTCACACTATATCGATTGTATGGAATGGGCCCCTGACTTTGGTTTCGCTTTGGTCCCAACCCCGCAGTGCAAGTGAAAATTCCTGGCCGGTTATACATCCTTATAGGTGGTAATATTTCATGATAAATCTGCAACCAATAATTTGAACATGACCCCCACGCACCTGCGGATATTTCACCCCAAAAACGCTCAAGATAACGGCAACCTGCGTTACGATAATTTTTAATTGACGACTGTCTGCAATTGCGGAATGAGATCCGGTCAATCATTTAGGGCAACTACAAAGGCCGGTGTTTGCCTTTTCTTGGTGTGATCGGTCGTGTCCGCATGGGAAGTATATAGACCTGAAGGTTATACGGGGCATCCACAACCAATCATTTATGATATTAACGGGTATTAAGTGTTTTCCCCTACGGCAGCGAATACGCCACGTCTGTTTCTTCTACGAGGCGGGAGATGAGATACTTGGTAGGCAGCTTCTTTCACTTGAGGATCGTGATATGAGATTTGAGGTAAGTATTTTCAATGATTTTGAACGCGAATGACGCCCGGAACCAGACAAATCCCAAGTATCTAAGACCAAACCTCGTCGTATTGGCTACACGGTGCGGTGCGCTACGAGAACAAGGCCCTCGCCAAGTGCTATTGGTTAGTGACCGCTAATCTCGAAGATATGAGAATTCCTAAGTACTACGACACGGGAGCATAAACGGTAATTCTGCAACCTAAAATTTCAATCCACAACCCCGAGACCCGTCCGTCTAAAAACTGAGTAGCATACGTTTTTAAAACTTGTTAAAGGGGAGATTTGTTGATAATTTCCTAAGTATTTGGCTCGGAAAGCTTACTTTCCCAAGCGATTTCTGAGAGGGCAGAGCTGAGAGAAGTTCCATGGGTCTGAATAAGTTAAGTTTCATGGAAACTTCCAGCCCGTTTGTAGAAGCGACCTGTGTAGTGCCAATTGCATTTAATACAGTAAGTTCGAATGAAAACTGCCGGGGTGTAGAGCTTCAACCCAGCCTCCAAATACCCTCAAAAGTATCGATATATTTACTGCAGCCCAGTAAGTGACCCCCAGCAAAATCTCTGCTCATGCCCTCAATATATGTTTCTGGCTTGACGAAGTCGTGTATGCATGGAACAGCACGGGACAAACAACCGTGCAAGGCTCTAAGGTAATAAGCCTCAAGAACGACGACGCATTAGAATATTCGGTAGCCAGTGACTGGTGTTTCAAATAGTGCTACAGAAGTAGAAGGTCCATTCTGAGCACCTGACAGCTTCTCGACCCTCAAACCGGGTTTTGATCTAATTTATCGGCGATCAGGCAACGAAATGCTCTGCATATATATTACAAAGTTCCAGAAGAGATATACGGTGTGCAAAATTTGTGTTACTAGCTGCCTTGATGGCCCCCATTGGGACGCCGTGTGGTTCCCCAGAAACACAATATACGCCAGGTACTTAGTTCAACCACTTACGACCGCATACAGCCGGCGGTTATGTGCTGATCGGCGATTTCCGAGTCAGGGGCACAAGGCTCCATAAATCTCTATTGAGCTGGCGCTGCACCCAGACGAATCCTCTGGAGACTTGTTCAGGCTGCGGTAATTTCGGAGCGGTACCCACCAATGGAGGTTATCAAAAAGGATGACTTCGGGCACACATGCAACTATTATGCCACTGCCGATGTACTTGCGCACTACTACAGGTATCTGAGAGCGGCCTGCGGTACAACGGGCCGGCTAATGAAAGCTCGATACGAAGTTATGGTGCTAGATATCTGCGGCCCAGTTGGTCTAGAGTATTTGCTTTATTACTTGTACCGTGACACATGCGTAGCTCTCGTGACCCCTAGGCTACACTCATTCTACTTGGAACGACCTGCGGTGTAAAATTCCGCGAGTGAAGGTCTGGAAAATGCAACTATGTGATTGGCAGCTTCGACCCCACAATACCTTTTTCGAAGTTCGACGCAAAGACTCGTAGCTAGATATCTATGGCTCGATCTGTGATGGTCTGACACGCTTTATTACCTACACTACTTTCCTTCTAGCGTTCACTAAGACCTTCCACCCGCTTCCTATGTCAGCCCATTATACAGAGTGCACAATCATAACCATCTCAGACTCACATCTCAGTCAGGCATGAGATATCACTCGATTAACTATTATCATCTTTTGTTGCATGTGAGTCTCAGCATCGTCTGAAGTCTTGTATGAGAATATAGACTTGTATGAAGATTGTGACTGTATGAGGATATGCATCAGGACCAGGGTTATGCGTCTCATGTCAGGTAGTGCATA
>Ga0307514_10001338_pt1 | contig 31294 bp, 29 predicted proteins | sample 16_EM_MG_FD_203088 | JGI IMG/M metagenome (GOLD analysis project Ga0307514, IMG submission 203088) | Populus trichocarpa ectomycorrhiza microbial communities from riparian zone in the Pacific Northwest, United States - 16_EM | ecosystem: Host-associated > Plants > Roots > Unclassified | place... | reverse complement strand
GCGCACGCCACAACAACATGGTCAAGTACCTGGCCGAGTTCAGCGGCCTGCGCATCGGCCTGGCAGCCAGCGCGGCCGAGGGCAACACCAATGGCTCGAACTCGACCCGCGCAGGCTACCTGCGCTACGAGATGGGCCCCTTCGCAGTCGGTGGCGCCTACGAGCAATTGAAGGACACGGCCAACAACAAGGTCACGGCCGCGACCGTCGGTGGCGCCTATTCCTCTGGCCCGTGGTACGTCACCTTGGCCTGGGCACGCACCGACCCGGACGACAAGTTCAGCCGTGCAACGCTGAACGCGCTGCTGGGCAACGCCGGCACCAACGGCAATTTCGGCGTGTCCACCAACATGGACAAGCGCGACATGTGGTCGGCCGGCGTGACCTACCAGTTCACGCCGCAGTGGAACATCGGCGGCCACTACTGGAACGCCAAGCAACACTCCCGCGAAGGCACCACCGATGGCGCCGGCAAGGCCATCTTCGCCGCTGGCGTGCTGGACTACGCATTCTCCAAGCGCACCGACGCCTACCTCGAGGTGGACCACACCGAGCTGAGCGACAACCCGGTGTTCACCTTTGCCAACGGCGAGACCAAGCGCCTGGGCTACATGGTCGGCCTTCGCCACCGTTTCTGATCGGGCCCGGGCCGGGTGTCGTCGCACCCGGCTTCCGATCACCTTCACAGGCTTCTTTCAGGGGCCTTTTTTACGCCCGAACCAGACCGGCACTAGGCCCGGTCCAGTGCCTGACGCAGCGCGATCTTCAGCTCGCGCAGCGCCTTCAGCTCCGCTTCCGGCGCCGCCAGCGCGGACCACAGCATGCCCACCAGCGCCGCCGCGGTCGCGTCAATGTCGATGGCCCGTTCCTGCTGGCCCACGGCCTCCCACAGGATGTGCTCCATCGGCCCCAGCACCAGCGAGCGCATCAACCGCAACGGCAGGTCGCTGCGCACCTCGCCGCTCGCCTGGCCGCGCGCCAGCAGTTCCATCAGCGGCGCGGTGTAGCGGCGCTGCAGCGGCAGCAGGCTGTCGGCCAGCACCTGGCCCTTGCTGCGGCCTTCGGACAGCACCAGCGCGCACAGCCCCGTGCCCTGGATCAGGAACAGCCGCAAGTGCGTGGCGACAAAGGTTTCCAGCTGCGCGCGCACCGGCCGGTCTTTCGGCAGGCCCGCCTCCATCGCGCCAATGATCTCGTCGTACCAGTCCTCGATCACCCGCAGGCACAGCTCGCGCTTGCCGCGGAAATAGGTGAAGACCGTCGCCTCGGACACGCCCAGGCGCTGCGCGATGTCAGCTGTGGTCGCGTGTTCATAGCCCTTCTCGGCAAAGACTTCGCGGCCCACGCGCAGGATGTCCCGGATGCGTTGTTCGCTTTTTGCGCTGGCCGCGTTGCGGCGCGCCAAGGGGGCTGGGTTGACCATTTATTGAGTATCACTCAAGTCCTCCTTGTGCCGCAATCCGGATGCTGCTAGATTCGAACCCGATCAAACCAAATACAGGCTGCGCCACAGGACATGATTGAGCTTAGCTCAACATGACCCGCAAAACCCGCCAGCCCACACTGCCCGCACAGGAGACAAGCCGATGTTCGAATCCACCTTCACCTTCCCGCTGGGCGATGACATTGCCGCGCTGCGCGACGCCGTGCGCCATTTCGCACAAAGCGAGATCGCGCCACGCGCCGCGAAGATCGACCAGGACAACCTGTTTCCGGCCGATCTGTGGCGCAAGCTCGGCGAGTTGGGCGTGCACGGCCTGACGGTCTCCGAAGACTTCGGCGGCACTGGCCTGGGCTACGTGGCCCACATGGTGGCGATGGAAGAGATCAGCCGCGCCAGCGCCTCGGTCGGCCTGTCCTACGGCGCGCATTCCAATCTCTGCGTGAACCAGATCAACCGCAACGGCACGGACGCGCAGAAGCGCAAGTACCTGCCCAAGCTGATCAGCGGCGAACACACCGGCGCGCTGGCCATGAGCGAGCCTGGTGCCGGCTCCGACGTGGTCAGCATGAAGCTGCGCGCCGAGAAGAAGGGCGACCGCTACCTGCTCAATGGCAGCAAGATGTGGATCACCAACGGCGGCGATGCCGACACCTTGGTCGTCTACGCAAAAACAGAGCCTGAGCTCGGCGCGCGCGGCATGACCGCCTTCCTGATCGAGAAGGGCTTCAAGGGCTTCAGCCACGGCCATCACCTGGACAAGCTGGGCATGCGAGGCTCCAACACCTTCCCGCTGTTCTTCGACAACTGCGAAGTGCCGGAAGAAAACGTGCTGGGCGGTGAAGGCAACGGCACCAAGGTGCTGATGAGCGGGCTGGACTACGAACGCGTGGTGCTTTCCGGCGGCCCGCTGGGCATCATGGCCGCCTGCCTGGACGCGGTCGTGCCCTTTGTGCACGAGCGCAAGCAGTTCGGCCAGAGCATCGGCGAATTCCAGCTGATGCAGGGCAAGCTGGCCGACATGTACTCGACCTTCCAGGCCTGCCGCGCCTATGCGTACGCCGTGGCCCAAGCCTGTGACCGTGGCGACCACAGCCGCGCGCTGCGCAAGGACGCGGCCGGCGTGATCCTCTACACCGCCGAGAAGGCCACCTGGATGGCCGGCGAGGCGATCCAGGCACTGGGCGGCGTGGGCTACACCAACGAGTTCCCGGTCGGCCGCCTGTGGCGCGATGCCAAGCTGTACGAAATCGGTGCCGGCACCAGCGAAATCCGCCGCATGCTGATCGGCCGCGAACTGTTCTCGGAGACCTGCTGACAAGCCGCCAAGGAGCACCCTCATGCGACGTGATCCCTTGACCCTCAGCCAGGACGCCGGCCCGTGCACGGTGCCGCTGATCGAACAGACCCTGGGCGATTTCTTCGACGACATGGTCCGCCGGCAGCCGGCGCGGGAAGCCCTGGTCAGCCGCCACCAGGACCGCCGATTCAGTTACCTCGAACTGCAGCGCGAGGTGAACCGGCTGGCCAGCGCGCTGCTCAAGCTGGGCCTGCAGCCGGGCGACCGCGTAGGCATCTGGTCGCACAACAACGCGGAGTGGCTGCTGATGCAGCTGTCCACCGCCAAGGTGGGCCTGGTGCTGGTCAACATCAACCCAGCCTACCGCACGACCGAGCTGGCCTATGCGCTGAACAAGGTCGGCTGCCAGGCGCTGGTGACCATGGCCCGCTTCAAGACCAGCGACTACCTCGGCATGCTGCGTGAGCTGGCGCCCGAGCTGACCGACTGCGCACCCGGCCACCTGCAGGCGGCCCGCCTGCCGGCGCTGCGCACCATCGCCTGGATCGACCTGGCCGGCGAAGGCGCGGAAGAACCCGGCCTGATTCGCTTCTCGGACCTGCTCGCGCAAGGCGATGCAGCCGACGCGCGCGTGACCGAAGTGGCCGCCACGCTCAAGTCCTCCGACCCGATCAACATCCAGTTCACCAGCGGCACCACAGGCTTTCCCAAGGGCGCCACGCTGACGCACCGGAACATCCTGAACAACGGATTTTTCATCGGCGAATGCATGAAGCTGGACCCGGACGACCGGCTGTGCATCCCCGTGCCGCTGTACCACTGCTTCGGCATGGTGCTGGGCAACCTGGCCTGCCTCACGCACGGCGCCACCATCGTCTACCCCAACGACGGCTTCGACCCCCTGGCCGTGCTGGAAACCGTGCAGGCCGAGCGCTGCACCGGGCTGCACGGCGTGCCCACCATGTTCATCGCCGAGCTGGACCACCCGCGCTTTGCCGAGTTCGACCTCTCCACGCTGCGCACCGGCATCATGGCCGGCTCGCCCTGCCCGATTGAGGTGATGAAGCGCGTGGTCAGCCAGATGCACCTGGAAGAGATCACCATCGCCTACGGCATGACCGAAACCAGCCCGGTGAGCTGCCAGAGCGCCACCGACACGCCGCTGGACCGTCGAGTCAGCACCGTCGGCACGGTGCAGCCGCACCTGGAGGTGAAGATGGTGGACCCGGAGTCGGGTGCCGTGGTGCCCCCGGGGCAGACGGGTGAGCTCTGCACCCGCGGCTACTCGGTGATGCATGGCTACTGGGGCGACCCGGAGAAGACCGCCGAGGCCATCGACGCCGATGGCTGGATGCACACCGGCGACCTGGCCACCATGGATGACCAGGGCTACGTGAACATCGTCGGCCGCATCAAGGACATGGTGATCCGCGGTGGCGAAAACCTCTACCCGCGCGAAATCGAGGAGTTCCTCTACCGCCATCCGCAGGTGCTGGACGTGCAGGTGGTGGGCGTGCCGGACCTGAAGTACGGCGAGGAGTTGTGCGCCTGGGTCATTGCCAAGCCGGGCCTGCCCGGCCAGCCGCTCACCGAGCAGGCGCTGCGCGATTTCTGCAAGGGCCAGATCGCGCACCACAAGGTGCCGCGCTACATCCGCTTCGTCGACGCGTTTCCCATGACCGTGACCGGCAAGATCCAGAAGTTCAAGATCCGCGACGCGATGAAGCAGGAACTTGGGCTCAACGAAGAGAAGACCGCATGACCGTGCTGAGCACCCAACTGAACCCGCGCAGCGAAGCCTCCCGGGCCAACGCAGAGGCCATGCGCGCACTGGTGGGCGACCTCCACGCCCGGCTCGCGAAGATCGCCGAAGGCGGCGGCGAGGCGGCGCGTGCCAAGCACCTCGCACGCGGCAAGCTGCTGCCGCGCGACCGCGTCGAGATGCTGCTGGACCCGGACACCGCCTTCCTCGAGATCGCGCCGATGGCGGCGTTCGAGGTCTACAAAGAAAGGGACGGCAGCGACGCTGCGCCTTGCGCCGGCGTCATTGCCGGCATCGGCCGGGTGTCAGGCATCGAATGCGTGATCGTCTGCAACGACGCCACGGTCAAAGGCGGCACCTACTACCCGCTGACGGTGAAGAAGCATTTGCGCGCGCAGGAAATTGCCGAGCAGAACCACCTGCCCTGCATCTACCTGGTGGACTCCGGTGGTGCCAACCTGCCCAACCAGGACGAGGTCTTCCCCGACCGCGACCACTTCGGCCGCATCTTCTACAACCAGGCCAACATGAGCGCACGCGGCATTCCGCAGATCGCCGTGGTGATGGGCTCGTGCACCGCAGGCGGCGCCTACGTGCCGGCGATGAGCGACGAGACCGTCATCGTCAAGGAACAGGGCACCATCTTCCTCGGCGGGCCGCCGCTGGTGAAGGCGGCCACCGGCGAGGTCGTGACTGCCGAGGACCTCGGCGGCGGCGACGTGCACACCCGCCTCTCCGGCGTGGCCGACCACCTGGCGCAGGACGACACGCATGCCCTCGCCCTGGCCCGGCAGATCGTCTCGCACCTGAACCGGCCCAAGCAGGCCCACCTGGCGCACATGGCGCACATGGCGCACATGGCGCTGCGCGAACCGCGGCCGCCGGCCTTCCCGGCCGAGGAACTGCTGGCCGTCATCCCCACCGACACCCGCAAGCCTTTCGACGTGCGCGAGATCATCGCCCGCATCGTCGACGGCTCCGAGTTCGACGAATTCAAGGCCCGCTACGGTGCCACGCTGGTCTGCGGCTTTGCGCACATCGAAGGCATGCCGGTGGGCATCGTCGCCAACAACGGCATCCTGTTCGCCGAGAGCGCCAACAAGGGCGCGCACTTCATCGAGCTGTGCTGCCAGCGCAAGATCCCGCTGGTGTTCCTGCAGAACATCACCGGCTTCATGGTCGGCCGCAAGTACGAGAACGAAGGCATTGCCCGCGCCGGCGCGAAGATGGTCACCGCCGTGGCCTGCGCCAACGTGCCCAAGTTCACCGTCATCATCGGTGGCAGTTTCGGCGCCGGCAACTACGGCATGTGCGGCCGCGCCTATTCGCCGCGCTTCCTGTGGATGTGGCCGAACGCGCGCATCTCGGTGATGGGCGGCGAGCAGGCCGCCAGCGTGCTGGCCACCGTGAAGCGGGACGGCATTGAGCTCAAGGGCGGCCAGTGGAGCGCCGACGAAGAAGCCGCGTTCAAGGACCCGATCCGCCGCCAGTACGAGGTGCAGGGCCACCCTTACTACGCCAGCGCCCGGCTGTGGGACGACGGTGTGATCGATCCGGTGGACACCCGCCGCGTGCTCGCGCTGGGCCTGTCAGCCAGCCTGAACGCGCCGATCCCGGACGCGAAGTTCGGCGTCTTCCGGATGTAAAGCCATGAGCACCCCGATCGAACTCAAGCGCCCCAGCCCTCATGTCGCCGAGGTCTGGCTGAACCGGCCGGATGTGCGCAATGCTTTCAACGACGAAGTCATCGCCGCCTTGACTGCCACCTTCCGAGGGTTGGCCCAGGACGGCGCCCTGCGCGTCGTCGTGCTGGCCGGCCACGGCAAGGCTTTTTGCGCCGGCGCCGACCTGAACTGGATGCGCGCAATGGCCGACTACAACTGGGCGCAGAACCGAGACGACGCGCAAGCCCTGGCCGACATGCTGTGGACGCTGAACCAGTGCCCCGTGCCCATCGTCGGCCGCGTGCAGGGCGACTGCTACGCCGGCGGCGTTGGCCTGGCGGCGCTGTGCGACGTGCTGGTGGCCGTGGACAGCGTGAACTTCTGCCTCAGCGAAGCCAGGCTGGGCCTGATGCCGGCAACCATCGCGCCGTACGTGATCGCCGCGATGGGCCAGCGCGCCGCGCAGCGCTACTTCACCACCGCCGAGCGTTTCAGCGCCGCCGAAGCGCAGCGCATCGGCCTGGTCCATGAACTCTGCAGCGCCGAACAGCTGGACGAGCGCGTGGCCGCCATCGTGCAGGCCCTGGTCGCCAACAGCCCTGCCGCCGTGCGCAGCTGCAAGCGCCTGGTGCAGGACCTCGCCGGCCAGCCCAACACGCCCGCGCTGCGCGAAGACACCGCAAGGCGCATTGCCGACATTCGCGGCAGCGACGAAGGCAAGGAGGGCGTGTCCGCCTTCCTGCAAAAACGTCCGCCGGGCTGGCTCGCGAGCTGAGCCCAGACCGCCAAGGAGACAACAAAGATGTTCAAGAAGATACTGATCGCGAACCGAGGCGAAATTGCGTGTCGCGTGGACAAGACGGCAAAACGCATGGGCATCCGCACGGTGGCGGTCTACTCGGACGCCGACGCCCAAGCCGCCCACGTGCTGGCCTGCGACGAAGCCGTGCACATTGGCGGCGCTGCGGCCAGGGACAGCTACCTGCAATGGCAGCGCATCCTCGAAGCCGCCAAGGCCACTGGCGCGCAGGCGGTGCACCCGGGCTACGGTTTCCTGAGCGAAAACGAAGCCTTCGCGCGCGCTTGCGCCGAGGCCGGTCTGGTCTTCATCGGCCCACCGCCGGACGCCATTGCCGCGATGGGCAGCAAGTCTGCCGCCAAGTCGCTGATGGACAAGGCCGGCGTGCCGCTGGTGCCTGGCTACCACGGTGACAACAACGAGCCCACGTTCCTGCTGCAGCAGGCCGAGCGCATCGGCTTTCCGGTGCTGATCAAGGCCAGCGCCGGCGGCGGCGGGCGCGGCATGCGACGCGTGGACAAGGCCGAAGACTTCATCGCCGCGCTGGCCTCCTGCCAGCGCGAGGCGCGCAGCAGCTTCGGCAGCGACCATGTGCTGGTCGAGCGCTATGTGACGCGCCCGCGGCACATCGAGATCCAGGTCTTCGGCGACACCCAAGGCCAGTGCGTCTACCTGTTCGAGCGCGACTGCTCGGTGCAGCGCCGCCACCAAAAGGTGCTGGAAGAAGCGCCAGCACCGGGCATGAGCGCCGAGCGCCGCGCCGAGATGGGCGCGGCTGCGGTCGCCGCTGCCAAAGCTGTGGGCTACGTGGGTGCAGGCACGGTGGAATTCATTGCCGAGGAAGTGAACGACGGCGACCTGCGCTTCTATTTCATGGAGATGAACACCCGGCTGCAGGTGGAGCATCCTGTGACCGAAGCCATCACCGGCCATGACCTGGTCGAGTGGCAGCTGCGCGTGGCCAACGGCCAGCCGCTGCCGGCGCAGCAGAACGAGCTGCACATGCACGGTCATGCGATTGAGGCGCGCATCTGCGCCGAAAACCCGGATGCTGGCTTCCTGCCCGCCACCGGCAGTCTTGACGTGCTGCGCTGGCCGGCCCACGTGGCCTTCGAGCGCACCGCGGGCACGGATGCCACTGCGCCTGTGCGTGTGGACGCCGGCGTGCGCGAAGGCGATGCGATCAGCCCGTTCTACGACTCGATGATCGCCAAGCTCATCGTCTGGGGCGAGGACCGGCAGCAGGCGCTGGCCCGGCTGGACGCCGCGCTGCGCGACACCCACATCGTCGGCCTGGCCACCAACGTGGCCTTCCTGCGCCGTGTGGTGCAAAGCCGCGCGTTTGCCACGGCCGACCTGGACACCGCGCTGATCGAGCGTGAACGCCCCGCGCTGTTCGACCAGCCCGGCCTGCCGCTGCCGGTCGCCGCCGCCGGCGTGGCCGCACACCTTCTGGCCGAAGAAGCGGTGGCACCGGACGCCGACCCGTGGAGCCGCCGCGACGGCTTTCGCCTGCACGGCAGCGCCCGCCGCAGGCTGGACCTGGCGACCGGAAAAACCCACCACGCCGCCACGCTGGAACGCAGCCACGACGGCGCGCTGTGGCTGGCACTGAACGGCCAGCGCCACGCGCTGCAGACCCGCGCGCTGGGCGCGGACCGCTTCGAAGTGCGGGTCGACGGCCAGCGCCATGTGCTGAGCGTCTACGCCCGCGGTGAGCAGCGTGCGCTGTTTGGCGAACACGCCTCGCTGGAACTGCAGGAGTTCGACCCCGTTGCCCATGCCGGCCAGGAAGCCGGCGGCCACGGCGGCCGGCTCAGCGCGCCGATGCCGGGCAAGGTGATCTCATTCCTGGTGAAGGCCGGTGACAGCGTGGCCGCCGGCCAGCCGCTGGCGGTGATGGAGGCAATGAAGATGGAACACACGCTGAACGCCCCGCGCGACGGCGTCGTCGGCGAGCTGATGTTCGCGGTGGGTGACCAGGTTGGCGAAGGTGCCGAGTTGCTGACGCTGGCGGAGGCCTGAGATGCGCGCCGCCCACCTGCCCTCTCGCGTCACGCTGGTCGAAGTCGGCCCGCGCGACGGCCTGCAGAACGAAGCCCAGCCGGTCGATACCGCCACCAAGGTCGAGCTGGTGCACAGGCTGCAGGCGGCTGGCCTGAAGGAGATCGAAGCCACCAGCTTCGTCAGCCCGAAATGGGTGCCTCAAATGGCGGACGGCGCGGCGGTGATGGCCGCGGTGCAGCGCCAGCCCGGCGTGCGTTATTCGGTGCTCACGCCGAACCTGAAGGGCTGGGAAGCTGCGGCGGCCACGCAGCCGGACGAGATCGTCGTCTTCGGTGCGGCCAGCGAGGCTTTCAGCCAGAAGAACATCAACTGCAGCATTGCCGAGTCGATCGAACGCTTTGCGCCGGTTGTCGCGGCGGCGCGCGCTGCTGGCGTGAAGGTGCGCGGGGCGATCTCGTGTGCGGTCGGCTGCCCTTATGAAGGCGATGTCGCGCCGGAGCGGGTGGAGCTGGTCGCGCGGCTGATGGCCGGCATTGGCGTGCAGCATGTGGGCGTGGCCGACACGATTGGCGTGGGCACGCCGCGCAAGGTGCAGGCTGCGCTGGAAGCCGCGCTGCGGCACTTCCCGCTGGCGGAGGTGAGCGGGCATTTCCACGACACCTACGGCATGGCGCTGGCCAATGTCTACGCCAGCCTGGAACTCGGCATCACGACTTTCGATGCCAGCGTCTCCGGCCTGGGCGGCTGCCCTTATGCCAAGGGCGCGACCGGCAATGTCGCGACCGAAGACGTGGTCTACCTGCTGCACGGCCTGGGCATCGCGACGGGCATCGACCTGGACGCGTTGATCGACGCGGGCGACTTCATCCGCGCCAGACTGGGCCAGCCGAACGGCTCGCGCGTGGCCCGCGCGCTGCTGGCCAAACGGGTGGCTGGCTGACAAGCGAGTCCATGGCTTCCGTGGCATGCTCGCTGGATGCCGCCTGCCATCGTGCCTGACCTTGCCCTGCCTGCGGTGGCCCGCGCGCCGGTCCCCTCACCGCTCCCGGACACGCTGTCGCCGGCGGACCGCTACCAGGAGCTGTTCGTCGCGGTGCAGAGCAGCGCGGTGTTTGCCGACAGCAAGACCTTCGTCGATTGCGTGCCTCTGATGGAGCCGCAGGCCATCATGGCCGCCTACCGCGCGCAGCACCTGCGTGCCGGCTTCGACCTGAAGGCCTTTGTGGCCGAACATTTCGACTGCGTCGAGCCGCCTGCGCATGAGTACCAATCGCAGCCCGGCCGGGCCATAGCGGCCCACATCGAAGCCTTGTGGCCGGTGCTGACGCGCCATCCGTCCGGCCACGCTTCGCGCTCCTCGCTGCTGCAACTGCCACGGCCCTACCTCGTGCCCGGCGGCCGCTTCCGGGAGCTGTACTACTGGGACTCGTATTTCACGATGCTGGGGCTGGACAGCCCGGCCGAGGCCACGCTGCTGGGCGACATGGTGGACAACTTCGCCTACCTGATCGACACCTACGGCCACGTGCCCAACGGCACCCGCAGCTACTACCTGAGCCGCTCGCAGCCGCCGGTCTTCGCGCTGATGGTGGAACTGGCGCAGGCTCGGCTGGGCCAGCGTGTGCTGGACTACCTGCCGCGCCTGCAGCAGGAACACGCCTGGTGGATGGCCGACGCGCACGACGCGCCGGCCGGTGGCGCCCGCCGCCGCGTCGTGCGCCTGCCGGACGGCAGGATGCTGAACCGCCACTGGGACGACCGTGACACGCCGCGCGAAGAGTCCTGGCTGGAGGACGTGACGACCGCACGTGCCAGCTCGCGCGAGCCGGCGGAGGTCTACCGCGACCTGCGCGCCGCCTGCGAATCGGGCTGGGACTTCAGCACCCGCTGGCTCAGCGAGCAGGCCCCGCCCGCCTCGCCTTCCGAGGGCTCATCGCGGCCGGCTTCCGGCGCCTGCCTGTCCACCATCTGCACGACGGACATCGTGCCGGTCGACCTGAACGCCTTCCTCTACAAGCTGGAAACCCGCATTGCCGAACTGGCCACGCTGGCCGGCGCCCGCACCACCGCGCGGGACTACCAGGAGCAGGCCAGGCTGCGCAAGGCCGCGATGAACGAGCTGATGTGGAACGACACCCAAGGTGCGTTTTTCGATCACGACTGGCGCCGCGGCGAACAGCGCCGCAGCCTCACCGCCGCGACGGTCGTGCCGCTGTTCGTTGGCCTGGCCAGCGCCGCGCAGGCCAAGGCCATCGCCGGCACGGTTTCGCAACGCCTGCTGGCCCACGGCGGGCTGGCCACCACCGAGCACTCCAGCGCCCAGCAATGGGACCAGCCCAATGGCTGGGCGCCGCTGCAGTGGATGGCGGTGCGCGGCCTGGACGATCACGGCGAACACGCGCTGGCCGACACCATCGCCCGGCGCTGGCTGGCCACGGTGCAGGCGGTCTATGAACGCGAGGGCCGGCTGGTCGAGAAATATGCGCTGGACCAGGACGCGCAGCACAACCCGCACGGCGGCGGCGGTGGCGAATACCCGCTGCAGGACGGCTTTGGCTGGACCAATGGCGTGACCGCCGCGCTGCTGGCGCGGCAGCGGATACCGCCTGCTTAGGCGTGCCAGTTCGCCATGGCTTCGCCCAGCCTCACGGCGCCGCCCGGCTGCCAGTCCGGGTTGAACAGCAGCGGGCCGGCCGGGTACAGCAGCACCACCGTCGAGCCCAGCAGGAAGCGGCCCATCTCGGCGCCTTGCGCGAGTTCGATGGGCGGCTGTTCCGGGCCGTAGCGCCATTCGCGCAGCTCGCCAGTGCGCTGCGGGTTGACCACGCCGTGCCACACGGTGGCCATGCTGCCAACGATGGTCGCCCCCACCAGCACCAGCACGAACGGGCCATGCGCCGTCTCGAACTCACACACCACGCGCTCGTTGCGGGCGAACAGCCCGGGCACGCCGCGCGCGGTCGTCGGGTTGACCGAAAACAGGTCGCCGGGCACGTAGACCATGCGCACCAACCTGCCGGCGCAGGGCATGTGGATGCGGTGGTAGTCGCGCGGGCTGAGGTAGATGGTGGCGAAGTGGCCGTTGTCGAACTTGGCGGCCAGCGCGGCGTCCCCGCCAACCAAGGCGCGGCTGCTGTAGTGGTGGCCCTTGGCCTGGAAGATCTGGTCGCCCTGGATGGGGCCGAACTGGCTGATCGCACCGTCCACCGGGCAGACCTGGCCGGCCTGGGCGAGCGGGCGGGCGCCATCGCGCAGCGCGCGGGTGAAGAACTCGTTGAAGCTCTTGTAGGCGGCAGGATCGGGCTGCGCGGCCTCGGCCATGTTCACGCCGTAGCGGCGGATGAAGTCGCGGATGATGGCCGTCGTGATCGAGCCCCGCTCATGGCCGGCGACCCAGCCGGCGAACGAGGTCAGGGCCTGTTTGGGGAACAGGTACTGGGGCAGCACGCGCAGGCGGTCGGACATGTGGGAAGGGCGGGAACAGTGAAAGGCGGCGGATTGTAGGAGCGCCGGGCACGCGGCGTGCCTGGCGTTCAGGCCAGGCTTCAGCGCGGCGGGAACAGGGCCTGCCAGCCGGCGGGGCCGAGCTTTTCCAGCGTCTCGATGTTGCGCTCGTAAATGGCCTCGGCCTCGGGGAAGGCCTCCACCGCGCGGTCGATGCTGTCTTCGCGCAGCAGGTGCAGCGTGGGATACGGCGAGCGGTTGCTGAAGTTGCCCATGTCGTCGGGCGCGGTGCCTTCGAACTGGAACTGCGGGTGGAAGCTCGCCACCTGCAGTTCGCCCTCCAGGTCCTCGTCGACCAGCACGCCATCGGCCACGCCGAGGAAGTCGTTGAAGTCCAGGAAGTCCTGCAGCACCCGCGGATGCACGATCAGCGTGGTGTCGGTGGTTTCCGCATCGGTGGCGGCCAGGTGGCGCAGCTCGGCGCGCAGCACCTCGACCAGCGCCTCCGGCGAGTCCACCTCACTGACGACGATGCGCACCTGCTGCTTGGCCCACACGGCTTTGGCGAACGGGCAAAGGTTCAGGCCGATGACGGCGTTCTCCAGCCAGCGCTGGGTGGCCAGCAGGACGGCGGCCGAATCGTCGGCGGAAAGCGGCAAAGTGGTGTCGGCAGCAGGCATCGGCCGATTGTCGCGCCGAGCAGGCACGGCCGCATGCTGCGATGCACAATCGAGGCTCCGCGGCGGTCCTTCGACCGTTGCCGAAACCGGGAGGGAGCGGCAGATGCGTTACGTGGTGTTCAACCAGAAGGGCGGCGTCGGCAAGTCGACCATCACCTGCAACCTGGCAGCCATCAGCGCCGCGCAAGGCCAGCGCACGCTGGTGGTGGACCTGGACCCGCAGGGCAACTCCACCCGCTACCTGCTGGGCGACGGGGCCGACGAAGCGCCACCCGGCGTGGCCGACTTCTTCGAGCAGCAGCTCAAGTTCAGCGTGCGCACCCCGGCGCTGCAGGACTTCATCAGCGCCACGCCGTTCGACAACCTGGACGTGATGGCCTCCAGCCCGGCGCTGGACGAGATGCACGGCAAGCTGGAGTCGCGCTACAAGATCTACAAGCTGCGCGACGCGCTGGCCGAACTGGGCCAGGACTATGCGCAGATCTGGATCGACACACCGCCGGCGCTGAACTTCTACACCCGCTCGGCGCTGATCGCTGCGCAGGCCTGCCTGATCCCGTTCGACTGCGACGATTTCTCGCGCCGCGCGCTCTACGCGCTGCTGGAGAACGTGCAGGAGATCCAGGCCGACCACAACAAGGAACTGGTCGTGGCCGGCATCATCGTCAACCAGTTCCAGGCCCGTGCCCGGCTGCCGCAGCAGCTTGTGCAGGAACTGGTGGACGAAGGCCTGCCGGTGCTGCAGCCCTACCTGGGCGCCAGCGTGAAGGTCAAGGAGTCGCACCAGCTGGCCAGGCCACTGATCCAGCTGGCACCTTCGCATGGGCTGACGCTGGACTTCGTCGCGCTGCATGCGGCCATCACCAAGCCTCCCGCCCCCACGCCCACCCGTAAAAGCGCCAAGGCTGCAGCGGGCTGATCGTTGTGACACGGTAACCGCGGCTGGCTAGCATGCAGGCATGAACATCGCGCTGATTGCCCACGACGGCCGCAAGGAACAGATCGTCGGCCTGGCCACCCGCCACGCCGCCTGGCTCGCCACCTGCACGCTGATGGCCACCGGCACCACCGGCAGCCGCCTGAAAAACGAGGCGGGACTCTCCGTCGAATGCCTGCTCAGCGGCCCGCTGGGCGGCGACCTGCAGATTGGCGCCCGCCTGGCCACCGGCGGCGTGGACGGCGTGATCTTCCTGCGCGACCCGATGACCCCGCAGCCGCATGAGCCGGACATCAATGCCTTGGTGCGGGCCTGCGACGTGCACAACATTCCGTGCGCGACGAATTTGGCCAGTGCCGAACTGCTGCTCCAGGCTTGGCAGCATGGGACACCCGGCTTACCGGGTACGGCAAGCCACCCGCCGGGCGGGTAGGCCCAGCCGCCTTGGGGCGGCCCGGCGCCGGCTTGGCGAACGGATCGGTTGCGATCAATCAGCAGGCTTCGGCTTGCCCGCCAAGGCCCGCTGCAGCAGCCACAGCCGCGTGTCGAACTCCAGCTGGTGGTAGTCCGGCGCGAGGTGTTCGCAGAGGCTGTAGAAGGCCTTGTCGTGCTCGGCTTCGCGCAGGTGGGCCAGTTCGTGCACGACGATCATCCGCAGGAAGTCGGCCGGGGCGTCCTTGAACAGGCTGGCAATGCGGATCTCGCGCTTGGCCTTGAGCTTGCCGCCCTGCACGCGAGAGATGCGGGTGTGCGTGCCCAGCGCCTGGCTCAACACCTTGAGCTTGGTGTCGTAGACCACCATCGAGACGGGGCTGCTCTGGCGCATGCTGCGCGCCTTGATGTCCTGCACATAGGCGTACAGCGCGGCATCGGTGCGCACCGTGTGGGCCTCGGGGTAGCGGCTTTCGAGCACCGTGCCGAGCCGGCCCTGCTCGGCCAGCTTCAGCGCCTGGGCCTGCAGCGAGGCCGGGTAGCCGCCGAGGTATTGCGGGATCAGCGAGACGGGCGTGGACATGGCGGGATTGTCGCCGCGGGATACTTGCGGCTGTCACCCTCCACCCTCCACCCTCATTCCGCCAGCTCAGGCGAAGGAACCCGCCCCCATGATCACCAAGCATGTCCTGCAACACGAAGACGTCGTCACCATCCTGAACGCCGCCCGCGCCGAGGCGCAGGCCAACAAGTGGGCCGTCACCATCGCCGTGGTCGACGACGGCGGCCACCTGCTGGGCCACTACCGCCTGGACGGCGCGCCGGCCATGTCGGCGCACATGGCCCCGGCCAAGGCCCGCACCTCGGCGCTGGGCCGCAAGGAAAGCGCAGTCTATGAAGACGTGATCAACAAGGGCCGTTTCGCCTTCCTCAGCGCGCCTGGCCTCGAAGGCATGCTCGAAGGCGGCGTGCCGGTCATCGTGCAGGGCCAGGTCATTGGCGCGGTGGGCGTCAGCGGCGTGAAGTCCAGCGAAGACGCGCAGATCGCCAAGGCCGGCATTGCCGCGCTGACGCTGCCCTGATCACCTTGATCACGCGGGGCGGCAGTCGCCGCCGAACGCGGGCCTGTCCTGCGGCGATGTAGGACTGTGCTGACAAGTGGGGCCAAGGGCGACCACTACACTCGTCGGCAGATGCGCCCTGCATGCCCGCCCCTCGTCAAAACCCGCTCCCGTATGCCGCCTGCCGCCCTTGCCGACACGGTCGGCGCCACTGTGCCAAGTGGGGTGCGAACTGAAGATGTGCTGCAGGCACTGCGCCTGCGCACGGCGATCCTGCACCGCGCGCTGGACGAACGGGTGCCGATCGCAGGCAATGCGCCAAGCCTTGGCGACTACCTGCAACACCTGCTCGCGCTGCAGCCCTGGCTGAGCGCGATGCTGGCCTGGCGCGCACGGCAAGCGGTGGGGCCGGATGCCCACGCCGAACTGCAGCCTCAGCCGCAGCTCGACTGGATCGCCGAAGACCTGCGCGTCGCCGGCCCCGCGGCCTGTGCCGCCGCGGCGGCGCGTGTGCCATCGGCTCCGACCGCGCCCTGGCCAGACGAAGCCGGCGCTGCCTATCGCTGGGGCGCGGCCTACGTGCTGGAAGGCTCATCGCTGGGCGCCAGCGTGCTGTACAGGCGGCTGGCCGGCCCGCTGGCGCCGCAGCCCCTGCGTTTCCTGCAAGCCAGTGGCGGCATGCCCGGGCCGCGCTGGGCACGCTTCTGCCAGCTGATGCGCCAGGAAGTGCAAGGCCCGGCCGACATCGCCCAGGCCTGCGCTGGCGCCGCCGACGCCTTCGGCCGGCTGCTGGCGGTCTACCCCGGACCCCTCGCCACCGCAGCGGTCCTGGAGCCCGCTGCGTGAGCGAAGCGACCGCCATGCCACCCGCTCAGGCCCAGCCCGGACCGGCGCCGGTCACGCTGGACAACTGCGACCAGGAGCCGATCCACATTCCGGGTGCGGTGCAGCCGCATGGCGTGCTGTTCGCGTTCGACGCCACGGGCCACCTGTGCTGGCACAGCGCCAACGCTGCGGCGCTGGCCACCGGCTTGCCGGAACTGGGCGACACACTGCACGCCGGCCATTTCAAGGAGGCGCCGGCGGTACACGAACTGGTCGCCGAGGCGATGTCCGCCCCGCCCGGCGGACCGGCCGATCCCCCCTTCACCGCTTCGGGTGACCTGACGCTGGCCGGCCAGGTCTGGGACCTGGTGGTGCACCGCGACCCGCAAGGCGTGATCGTCGAATTCGAGCAGCGCGAACAGAGCGACGACGAGATCGCACGTTTTGCGCTGCATGCCCACCGCGGGCTGGACAAGTTTCGCCGCCAGACCAGCGTGCAGGCGCTGATGGAACTGGCGGTCAGGGAAGTGCGGCAGCTGACCGGCTTCGACCGGGTGATGGCCTACCGCTTCCGCCACGACGACAGCGGCGACATCGTCGCCGAGGCCCATGCCGATGGCCTGGACAGCCTGCTGGGCCGGCGCTACCCGGCCAGCGACATCCCGGCCCAGGCGCGCCGGCTCTACCTGCTGAACACGCTGCGGCTGATCGCCGATGTGCAGAGCGAGCAGGTGCCGCTGGTCGGCCTGCCGGGCCAGGCCCCGCTGGACCTGAGCCACGCGGTGCTGCGCAGCGTCTCGCCCATCCACATCGAGTACCTGCGCAACATGGGCATTGGCGCGTCGATGAGCATTTCCATCGTCGTCGAAGGCCGGCTCTGGGGCATGCTGGCCTGCCACCACATGCGCCGCCGCGTGGTGCCGTATTCGCTGCGCATGGCCTGCGACGTGCTGGCGCAGATGGTCGCCGTCGCGGTGCAGAACCTGCGCACCAGCGCCCATGCCCGCAGGGCCGGCGAAGCCGCGGCGCTGCGCAGCCGCTGCACAGAGGCCGTGCTGCATGCCGACGACGTGCTGGGCGCGCTGGCCCAGGAAGCCGGCGCGCTGCGGCAGACCATGAAGGCGCATGCCGCCATCCTCGTGGCCGGTGGCAAGCTGGCGCTCAGCGGCCTGACCGACCGCGAACACGCCGCCGCGGTGATCGGCTCGCTGCCCGAGCCGGCCGAAGGCCTGCTGGTGGTGCGCCATGCGCTGGCCGACTGGCCCGAGGCGACCCAGGCCGCTGTGCAGGGCTGGTGCGGCCTGCTGGCGCTGTGCTTCGATGCGGCCAACGGCGCCTGGCTGATCCTGCTGCGCCGCGAGCAGGTCGAGACCGTGCGCTGGGGCGGCAAACCCGAGAAGAACTACGTGCCCGGCCCGTCCGGACCGCGGCTGACGCCCCGTGGCTCGTTCGCCGAATGGCGCGAAACCGTGCGCGACAGCGCTGTGCCCTGGAGCGACAGCGACTTGGCGATTGCCCGCCAGTGGCTGGACGAACTGGGCCATGCCAGCCGCACCCGCAATGCCGAGATCGAGCGCGCCAGGGCCCACCTGCTGGCCGTGCTGGGCCATGACTTGCGCGATCCACTGAACTCGATCTCGCTGGCGGCCCAGGTGCTGGAACGGGGCGAGGCGCAAGGCCATGCCAGGCTGGGCCAGCGCATCAAGGCTTCCAGCGGCCGCATGCAGCGCCTGGTCGAGCAGGTGCTGGACATGACCCGGCTGCGCGGCGGCCTGGGCCTGCAGATGACGCCGCAGCAGGTGGACCTGGTGGCGCTGCTGGACGAACTGGTCGAGGAAAAACTGGGCGCCTACCCGGACCTGCAGTTCCAGCGCCTCTACGGGCCGCCGCACTGGGTGCACGCCGACCCCGACCGCCTGGCCCAGGTGCTGGCCAACCTGCTCGGCAACGCCCGCCACCATGGCGAACCGGGCCGGCCCATCGTGCTGGAGGTCAGCGGGCCGGATGACAAGGTGCGGCTGGAAGTGCGCAATGTCGCGCCGCCCATTCCGCAAGACATCAGCGATTCGCTGTTCGACCCCTTCAAGGTTTCTTCGATGCGCAACCCCCGCAACCGCCAAGGCCTGGGCCTGGGCCTGTACATCGCGCACGAGGTGGTGCGCAGCCACGGTGGCCTGCTGCACTACGTCCATCGCGCCCCGGAGGTGGTGTTCACGATGGAGCTGCCGCGCTGGCAGGCCGCAGCCGCTTCACCACCGAACCCGGCAGGCGGTGCCGCATGAGCACCATGAGCCAGGCTCCCCAGGGCCCCGACACCCCCGAGGCGCAGCCGGCCACCGGCGGGCCGCATGTCCTCATCGTCGACGACGGGCTGGATGCCGCCGAGCTGCTCGGCGAGCTGCTGGCCTTCGAGGGCTACCAGCCTCACCTGGCCCACCTGGCAGCCGACGGCATGGCGCTGGCCCAGGCCATGCCGATGGCCGTGGCGCTGATCGACCTCAGCCTGCCGGACCAGCCCGGCAGCGAGCTGGCGCGCGAGCTGCGCGCACGGGCCACCGCTGCCCAACCGGCCCCGCTGCTGATCGCCGTCAGCGGTCATGACCGGCTGGGCCCGTATGCTGCGCAGATCGAGGCCTGCTTCGATCACTTCCTGCAAAAGCCGGTGGACATCGATGCCTTGCTGGCGCTGTTGCCGCCGCCGGGCCGGGCAGGCGAATGAGCTCGCCTGCCGGGACTTCGCAGTCCCACTGGATCGCCCAGGGCGTGCGCCACGAGCTGCTGCTGCGCCTGCTGCCTTCCATCCGGCATGACATGCTGGGGCCGGTATCGGTCGCGCGCATGGGCGTGGCGGTGCTGATCAAGCGCCTGGGCAACGACCCGCCCAACCTGGCCGGCGCGCTGGAGCGGGCCCAGGAACTGAACCAGCACATGGCACAGGTCACGCAGCAGCTGCGCGAGTTTCGCCACTGGGACCCCAGCCAGGCCGGCCGCATCGGCCTGCCTGCCGCCTTGAGCCAATGCGTCGGCTGGCTGCAGCCCGTGCTGACCCTGCAGGGCTTCGAGCTGGACCTGGCACCTGCTTCTCAAGAAGACGCCGGAGCGCCCTCGGGCGAACCGGCAGACGAATGGCAGCGGGACGAACTGATGTTCCTGATCGCCGGGCTGATCTGCCATGTACTGGACTGCTGGGCGCCTTGCCAGCTGCAGATCGAAGCCGGTCCGGCCAGCCTGCAGCTGCGCGCTGGCGCCAGCCGGCCGGCCCCCGCAGCCGAGCACCGACACCCGCTGCCCACCTCACGTCAGATCCTGCTGCCGGCGCTGGCCGCGCTGGCCGACGCCAGCCAGGCCGTGCTGACGAGCGGCCCGGGCCGGCTCGAATTGCAGCTGGCACGCCCCGACCCGGCTTGATTCGGCCGCGCGCTGGCCGATAAGACTGGCAGTTGTCACCCGCCAGACGTGTCGCCCATGCCTTTGATCGCGTCCCCGCTTTCTGCCCGATCCCAAGCCGTTGCACTGGAGCTGGACAAGGCCCGCGCCAGCGGCCCGCTGAAAACCATCCAGATCCCGCCCTGTCCGGCCCTGCTCGGCGAGCTGCGCCTGGCGCTGTCACAGCCCGAGCCCGACCTGCAGGCCGTGGCCCGCATCGCCAGCAGCGATGTGGCCATGGCCGCGGTGTTGCTGAAAGCCGCCAACAGCCCCGCCTTCTCGACCGGCCAGCCGGTGCACACGGTGGGCCAGGCACTCTACCGGCTGGGGCTGGACCAGTCAGCCGCGCAGATGACGGCCTTCCTGCTGCGCAGCGCGCTGCCCGTGAGGGCGCCGCAGCTGCAGCGCTTCTGGGAACGCTCCGGAAAACGCGCCAGCGCGATGGCCTTCATCGCCCGGCAGTTGCCCGGCATGTCGGAGGACCTGGCGCAAACCTATGGCCTGTTCTGCCACGTCGGCCTGCCGGTGATGCTGCAAAGCCTGCGCGGCTACGCCGGCACGATGACCGAGGCGGCAGCCCGCATCGACCGCTCCTGCATCGCCACCGAAAACGCCAACCACCGGACGGACCATGCCGTCGTCGGTGCGCTGGTGGCCCGCATCTGGCGCCTGGCGCCGGAAGTGATGGTGGCCCTGCGCCGCCACCACGACCTGGACATGCTGGGTGACCGCGAGACCGACCCCGAAGTCCACACCCTGGTCGCCGCCGGCCTGGTCGCCGAACACCTGATGCGCCGCCACGAAGCCCTGCCGCCGGACGCCGACTGGCAAGACCATCGAGGCCGGGCGATGAACTGGCTGCAGATCGACGAAGGCGACGTCGAGCACTGGGAAGACCTGCTCACAGGCGAGCTGGAAACGGCCTGAGCGTCGGCACCAGGCGCTGCATCGAGACGGCTGCGCACGGCCGGCACCGAGCCCTCCGTTCGGCGGGTGGTGATGACACCCCAACCCGCAACCGTATGGGTCCATCCAGCGCCGCGGCAAGTTCTTCGGCCCCTAGGCTGACCTCGCGGCAAGGCCCGCAAAGGCATGCCTCTTGCGTAGGCCGCGCCGCCGGTGAAAACCGCCGGTCAAGGGAGAAGACCAATGACGAACGGACTCGACGCCGCCGCGCTGCGGCGCGGCTTGCTGCTGGCCGCCACCTGGCCCGCGTTCACCTGCTCATCGGCCAACGCGGCCGCGCCGCCGCCAGAAGCCCCCGCGAAGGCCGCCTACGGGGTGCCCAGCACCCTCAGCCTGGCGGCGGCCATTGCGACCGCAGCGAACAACCCGCTGTGCAGCAACGGCCGGCTTGGCCCCTACTACTGGGAGATCGGCAATGCCGAGGGCGCGCTGGTGAGCGGCTCCACCGGGCCCGGCGCCGGCACGGTGATGAGCGTCGCCTCCGGCTCCAAGTGGCTGTACGTGGCCTACGTGTTCGAGAAGCTGAGCTCCACACACCCGCTGGACCCAGAAGCCGACCTGCCCTACCTGCACTTCACCAGCGGCTACACGCGGCTGGGCAACATGGTGTCTGCCGCCTTTTGTGGCCTGGGTGAGGTGATCACTGTGGATGACTGCCTGAACGCCACGCCCGTCACCGGCCAGCAGGACCCGGCCACCGTGGGCAAGTTCGACTACGACAGCGGCCACATGCAGAAGCACGCCAGCCTGCACGGTCTGGGTGCGGTGGACGGCCCCATGCTGAGCCAGACCGTGGGCCAGGCACTGGGCGTGAGCCTGAACTACGCCCAGCCGCTGGTGGCGGCCGGCGTGCACATCAGCGCCGCGCAGTACGCCGTGTTCCTGCGCAAGCTGCTCAAGGGCGAGCTGAACCTGGCGGCCAGCCTGGGCACCCATGCCGTGTGCACCAACCCAACCGACACCACGCACGGCTGCTCGCCGGATGCCTCGCTGCCCGCGCCCATTCCTGAAAGCGAAAGCTGGCACTACGCGCTGGGCCACTGGGTGGAGGACGACCCGGTGATGGGCGACGGCGCGTTCAGCAGCCCCGGCGCGCTGGGTTTCTACCCCTGGATCGACAGCGAGAAGCGCTTCTACGGCGTCATCTCCCGCCAACGCGATGGCGACGAGCAGGGCTTTGCCTCCGGCTATGAATCGGCCCAATGCGGACGACTGATCCGCCATGCCTTCGTCACGGGCCGCGAGCAGACCGGCACGCAGCCGGACTGAAGTGCCGCGGCGGGCGGATGCAGGCCCAGGGCAAGGTCGTCTCGGCGGACGCACTGCCGCCGGACGGCCGACGGGCAAGCCCACCTACTTGCGGTCAGGCAGCTCGATCTTGACCTCCAGCACTTCCAGGTTGTCCTGCCGTTCCAGCAGCACCTTGATGTCTTCCGGATTGATGGAAACGTACTTGGAAATCACCGCGACCAATTCACGCTGCAACGCCGGCAGGTAGTCGGGGGTGGCGGCGCTGCGGCCGCTGCGCTCGTGCGCAAGGATGATCTGCAGGCGCTCCTTGGCCACGCTGGCCGTGGCCTTCTTCTCGCCGAGCAGGAAAGACAGAAACGACATGCCGCTCACCTCCCGCCAAACATGCGCTTGAAGAAGCCGGGCTTGGCCGCGTCGACGAAGCGCATCGGCTTGTCTTCGCCCAGGAAGCGAGCGACCACGTCCTGGTAGGCCTCGGCCACATCGGTGCCCTTCAGGTGCACGGCAGGCAGGCCCTGGTTGGACGCGTCCAGCACGCTTTCCGACTCGGGGATCACGCCGATCAGCTCGATGCGCAGGATCTCCTGGATGTCGTCCAGCGACAGCATCTGCCCGCCGACCACGCGGCTGGGGTTGTAGCGGGTGATCAGCAGGTGTTCCTTGATCGGCTCCTTGCCTTCGATCGCCCGCTTGGTCTTGCTGGCCAGCATGCCCAGGATGCGGTCGGAGTCGCGCACCGAGGAGACTTCGGGGTTGGTCACCACCAGCGCCTCGTCGGCGAAGTGCATGGCCATCAGCGCGCCGGTCTCGATGCCGGCCGGCGAGTCGCAGACGATGTACTCGAAGTCCATGTCGGACAGTTCCTTGAGCACCCGCTCGACGCCGTCCTGCGTCAGCGCGTCCTTGTCGCGCGTCTGCGAAGCCGCCAGCACGAACAGGTTGTCGCACTGCTTGTCCTTGATCAGCGCCTGGCTGAGCTTGGCCTCGTTGTGGATCACGTTGATCAGGTCGTAGACCACGCGGCGTTCGCAGCCCATGATCAGGTCCAGGTTGCGCAGGCCGACGTCGAAGTCGATCACTGCCGTCTTGTGGCCGCGCAAGGCCAGGCCAGACGCAAAGCTGGCGCTGGTGGTGGTCTTGCCCACGCCGCCCTTGCCTGAAGTCACCACCACGATCTTGCTCATCTCAAACACATCCTTTGCAGTCAACCGGCGAGCCGCCAAGGCCGGCCGGATAAACGACAGAAATCGAAAAACTCAAGGAAACGCCGGGCCGCCCCAAGTTTCCTTGACCCCCTCGGGGGGCCTGACGCGAAGCGGCAGGTCTGGGGGCATTCATCACTCAGAACTTCAGCGGCTCGAACAACAGCTTGTCGCCGTCCAGCCGCACTTGGGAAGGCTTGCCCACCACGTCGGCCGGCAGCCCGTTTTCCAGCGTGCGCCAGGTGCCGGCAATCGACACCAGCTGCGGCTCCATCACCGCCGCGAAGATGCGCGCCGAGGTGTCGCCCTGGGCACCGGCCAGCGCACGGCCGCGCAACGGGGCGTAGACGTGGATGCTGCCGTCTGCAATCACTTCGGCACCGAAACTCACCACCGCCAGCACGATCAGGTCGCCCCCACGGGCATACACCTGCTGGCCGGATCGCAGCGGCTTGTCGATGATCAGCGTGCGGGCCGCTGCAGCAGGTGCGGCAGGCGCCGGTGCAGCAACGGTCTCGGCCGGCGTTTCAACCGCCACCTCGGCCACCGGTTCGACAACCTGCGGCAAATCTTGCGCGGGCTCGGCGCGCGCCGCCGCCTCGTCAGGCGCCTCGCTCAAGCCCGCGGCCCGGGCCGCGGCCATCTGTTCTTCGCTGCCTCCACGCGCCGCAACCGGGTTGAAGCCATGGCCACGCAACAGCGTCAGCAGCGCACCGAAGTCCAGCGGCTGGGCGGCTTCGCGCAGCGCGGAGAGGTCAATGCACAGGGGTTCCTGCTCAAACAGGCCGGGTGTCGCGCCGTAGCGCTCGGCCAGCGCCTCGCGCAAGGCTTCCAGTTCAGGCGTCTTGAGCAGCAGCGCCAGCACGCTCAGCTGCGCGCTCTTCAGGTCGAACACCGCGGTGGCGTTCGCTTTGCTCGCTTTGGATGCCTTGGAGGAAACGGCCATTGCTTGGATGGGTCGCGGGAAGGGGCGGCGGTGCCGCAGCGAAGCTCGCAGTGTACCGGCCAGCCCCCGTCGGGCCCACGAAACGCCCATCAAACGGCACGCTGGCGTGCTCGCCCAGCAGCGTGGTGGCCAGGCGTTCGGCGTTCTGCTCGGTGCGCAACGCCTGGTAGGCCAGTTCCGCCTCCGGGTAGCGCCGACGCAGGTGCTGCAGCCACTGCTTGAGCCGGCCGGCCTGGTAGCGCGGCACGATGTGGGCACGCACGATGCCCCAGTAGGCCGCGAACAGCTGCAGCACCTCGGGCCAGCTGAGCGCGGGCGCCCGGGCGTCCTTGGCGTGATTCACGGCCTGGTCATGCAGGATGGCCAGCGCCAGCCCGGGGTCGGCCACCTGGCCACGGCCCAGCATCAGGTCGCGGCAGCCGGATTCGGCCAGGCAGCGCCTGGCATCGCCCACGCTCCAGATCTCGCCGTTGGCAATCACCGGTATGTTCACCGCTTCGCGCACCTCGCCAATGCGGGCCCAGTAGGCCGGCGGCTTGTAGCCCTGCAGTTTGGTGCGGCCATGCACCACGATCTCCATCGCCCCACCGTCGGCCAGCGCGCGGGCGCAGTCCAGCGCCCGGCTGTCGTCCTGCGTGCCCAGCCGCATCTTGGCCGAGACCACGGTGCCGGCCGGCACGGTGCGTCGCACCTCGGCAAGGATGCGGTGCAGCAGTTCGGGGTCGTCCAGCAGCGAAGCGCCACCGCCGTGGCGGTTGACGATCTTGGCCGGACAGCCGAAGTTGAGGTCCACGCCATGCGGGCTCATGGCGACCATGCGGGCGGCGTTGTCCGCCAGGCAGGCCGGGTCCGAACCGAGCAGCTGGCCGCGCACCGCAATGCCGGCCGGCGTGAGGCCACCGTTGGCGAGTTCCGGCATCACGCGCTGGTAAACCCGTTCGGGCAGCAGCATGTCGGTGATGCGGATGAACTCGCTCACGCAGCGCTGAATGCCACCGGCGCGCGTCAACACGTCGCGCAAGGTGAAGTCGAGCAAGCCCTCCATCGGGGCCAGCAGCAGGTTCATCGTCTCGTCCATCGCCTGGGCCGGCGGCGAGTGCCACCGGCAAGAGGCGAACGATACCTGCTCAGGCAGCGGTGGCCCGCGGCGGGGCCACTCGCCCGGCGTCAGTGGTACAGCGGCACGATGGCCGGCACGGCGTATTCGCGGCCGATCACCGCACGGGCGTAGAAGTAGTTCTCGCGCGCAACCTCGCTGAGTGCGTCCAGGTCCACATGCCCGGCCGCATCACAGGGAAAGGCCATCGCGCGCCCCTGGTTGAACAGCGACTGGAAGCGCAATTGGTAGATGGCGGCGGCGGGCAGGGTTGAAGCTGAGGTCTGCACTGCCGGGGTCAAGGTGATGTCCATGGGGATCTCCTTTTTGATCCCTTTCAACGCTGCGCCTCGACACTGGGAGCACAGGCAAACGGGATCGGCTTGGATTGAACTCTAGGCTTCCTGCAAATACTGCCCATCAGCGCAATGCCGCACCGGCTGTCGGTGCGCGGCGCCGGCAGATGTAAGTGCTTGTCCGACAGGCGCGTACGACAGGCCGATGAGGCCTGTCGTGGCACGACCCTTGCCGTCTTGCGCGCCGATGCGCCGGCAATCGTGCACGGCGCGCTTTCGTTGGGAACCACCATGTGCAAGTTTCAAGTCCGTTCCGGGGCGGGCGCAGCTGCGCTCGTCCTGTCGTTTGTGTCCCATGTCACGGCCGGCGCGGCCGCGCCGCCGCCCGGCTTTGCCGGTCCCACGGCCAACAGCCTGCTGGCCGCCAAGGCCACGGCCCAGGACAACGCGCTGTGCAGCCAGGCCCTTCTGGGACCGTTCTACTGGGAGATCGGCGATGCCTCGCAAATCCTGGCCAGCGGCCAGGTGGGCAGCGACGACAGCGTGCTGATGCGCGTGGCCTCGGCGTCGAAGTGGGTGTATGGCGCCTACGTGGTTGAAGTGCGCGGCGGCCAGGCCAGGCTGGACCCTGAAAACGACCTGCCCTTCCTGAACTTCACCAGCGGCTACAGCAACATGGGCAACATGTCTGCGGCCCAGGCCTGCGCGGCCGACCGGGTCAACACGGTGGACGACTGCATGAAGGCCGTGCCCGGCGGCAGCCAGCAGAACAGCGCCACCACGGGCAAGTTCGACTACGACAGCGGCCACCTGCAAAAACACGCCAGCCTGAACAGCATGGGCGACCTGGCCGACCCGGACCTGTCGGCAGGCGTGCTCAACACGCTGGGCGTGCCCTTCATCTACGGCGAGCCGCTGCTGGCCGGCGGCCTCTACACCAGTGCCAGCACCTACCGCCAGTACCTGCAGCGGCTGCTGGCCGGCGCGCTGAAGATGAGCAATGCGCTGGGCACCCACCCGGTCTGCACCAACCCCAGCGACCTGCAGCACGGCTGCTCGCCCGCGCTGGCATTGCCCGGCCCCATCCCGTCCAACGAGAGCTGGCATTACTCGCTGGGACACTGGGTGGAAGACGACCCCGCGGTGGGCGACGGCGCCTTCAGCAGCCCCGGCTCGTTCGGCTTCTACCCCTGGATCGAAGCCGGCAAGCGCTACTACGGCATCCTCGCGCGTGACAGCGATGGCGACCAGCAAGGCTATGTCTCGGCGCAGTGCGGCCGGCTGATCCGCCATGCCTGGCTGACCGGCCGCGAGCAGAAGAGCAGCGCGCCGGACTGAGACAGACGGTCACAGGAACGGGCTCGGCGGAAGGCTGGCCTGGGGGTGGCAGCGGGTAAGCTGCACGCTCGCCGTACAGATCACCCGGAGTTTGCCTTGCCGCCACGTTTTGCCCTGGCCTGGATGGCCTTGTGTTCCGCCCTTGCCATGACCGCCTGCGGGGGTGGAGGGGGTGGCGACGTCAGCGCGCCCACGCCAGCCCCCGCCCCGGGGCCGACACCCCCACCCCCCCCTCCCTCGCCGCCACCACCGCCACCGCCAGCACCCGCCGCGCCCACGTCCACCAGCGCCGCAGCCGCCAGCGCCACGGCGCAACACAACGCGCTGTGCAGCACCGACAGGCTGGGCCCGTATTTCTGGCAGATCGGCAATGCCGACGGCGCGATGGTCTCCGGCGAGCTGGGCGCCACCTCGAGCATGCTGATGAGCATTGCCTCGGCCTCGAAGTGGATCTACGGCGCCTACGTGGTGCAGCGCCGTGGCAGCGCCAGCGCACTGAGCGCCACGGCCGACCTGCCCTACCTGCACTTCACCAGCGGCTACACCAACCTGGGCAACCTCTCGTCTGCCTTGGCCTGCGGTGCGGACAGCATCAAGACCGTGGACGAATGCCTCAACAGCACGGCCACCAGCGGCCTGCAGGACGCCAGCACCACCGGCAAGTTCGACTACGACAGCGGCCACATGGAAAAACATGCCAGCCTGGTGGGCCTGGGCAGTTACACCGCGCAGGCGCTGGGCACCGAGGTCTCGTCGGCGCTGGGCGTCACCTTCGGCTACGGCCAGCCGCTGCTGGCCGGCGGGGTCTACACCACGGCCGACGGCTACGCCACCTTCCTGCGCGCCATCCTGAGCGGCCGGCTGAAGATGAACGGCGCGTTGGGCTACGCCTCGGTCTGCACCAACCCGCTGGACACGGCCCACGGCTGCAGCACGGCCAATGCCATCGTCGGCCCGGTGCCCACCAGCGAGAGCTGGCACTACGCCGTTGGCCACTGGGTCGAGGACGACAGCCTGGTCGGTGACGGCGCCTTCAGCAGTGCCGGCGCCTTCGGCTTCTACCCCTGGATCGACCAGAGCAAGACCTGGTACGGCGTGCTGGCACGCCAGCAGGAAGGCGAGAAGCAGGGCTACGCATCGGCGCAGTGCGGGCGCCTGATCCGCCACGCCTGGATGACCGGCGTCGAGCAGACCGGCAGCACGCCGCAATGAACCTTCCCGCCGTTCGCCACAGCCCAGCCGCCGAGCGCAATCGCGGCCCCATCGGCGAGGCCTTGCTCGGCCTGCTGCCGGCCCAGGGCCACGCGCTGGAGATCGCCTGCGGCAGCGGCCAGCACGCGGCCTGGTTCGCCGGCCTCCTGCCGGGCTGGCACTGGCAGCCCACCGATGCCGACGAAGGCAACTTCGCCTCGGTGCGCCAGTGGTGCGCAGCGCTGCCGAACGTCGCCGCGCCATTCCAGCTGGACCTGCTGACGCTGCCAGCCGACCTCGAGGACGCACCGGTGGCCGCCGCCAGCCAGGACCTGCTCTTCTGCGCCAACATGCTGCACATCTCGCCCTGGCCGGCCTGCGACGCGCTGATGCGGCTGGCCACCGCTGTGCTGCTGCCCGAAGGCCAGCTGATCGTCTACGGCCCGTTCGTCATCGAAGGCGAGCCGCTGGCACCCAGCAACGCCGCCTTCGACGAAGACCTGCGCCAGCGCGATCCGGCCTGGGGCCTGCGCCACCTGGCAGCCGTGCAACAGGTCGCGGCCAGGCATGGCCTGCAGCTGGCCGAGCGGCGCGCCATGCCGGCCAACAACCAGTTGCTGGTGTGGCAACCAGCGCCTCGGGAGCGCTGATCCGGCAGGCCGGCACGCAAGCTGCGTGGCCCAGCGGGCCTGCCGTACCCCCATCCCGCCGATGCGCCGCCCGCCCTCCCTGTTCCTACCCGCTGCCCATGGACCGCGCTGACGAAGCCCCGTCCGCAGCCGCCGAACTGCTGCCGCTGCTGTGGCGCGTCGGCGCCATCGAATTCGACGAGAGCAGCTTCGAGCTGCGCGTGCATGGCGCGCCGGTGCGCGCCGAACGCGTGCCGCTGAAGGTGCTGCAGCGCCTCTTGCGGGCCAAGGGCCAGGTCGTCAGCGCCGACGAGTTGCTGGCCAGCATCTGGCACCGCAGCCGCGACACCATCTCGCGCAACGCCGTCTCCAACGCCGTGGCCAAGCTGCGCCGCGCACTGGGCAATGAAGCCGCACAGTTGATCGGCGTGCTGCCGCAAACCGGCTACCGCCTGCTGCAGCCGGCCAGCGCCAGCCCGGTGGCCCCGCCGCCCACGCTGGCCGATGGCCTGCTGCCCGGCCGGCCGGTGCCGCACGCGCCTGGCTGGCTGCTACAGGCGGCCTTGCGGGCCGGGCAGGCCTCGGCCGTGTGGACCGCCCTGCATGCCGACGGAAGGCAGGCCGTCTTCAAGTTCGCGCTGCATGCCGACCTGCACCTGCAAGGCCTGCGCCGCGAGCTGCACATCGCCCGCGTGCTGGCCACGGCACTGGGCGAGCGCCCAGCCTTCCTGCAGCCGCTGGACGCCAACCTGACGCGCGCGCCCTACTTTGTGTGCACCGCCTACGCCGGGCCAGACCTGCTGCGCTGGGCCGCGCGCGCAGGCGGCCTGGCCAAGCTGCCACTGGCGCAGCGGCTGGCCGCGCTGGCCGCTGCAGCCGAAGCCATGGCCGCTGCCCATTCGGTCGGCGTGCTGCACAAGGACCTGAAGCCAGACAACCTGCTGCTGGACGAAACACCCGGCGCCGCGCCACAGGTGCACATCATCGACTTCGGCAGCGGGCAGTTGCCCGAGCTGCCCCCGGCGCCCGGCGAGCGCGCCTCCACGCTGGCCGTGCTGCCCGAAGGCTCGGAGCGGCGCACGCTGATGTACCTCGCACCCGAGCGCCTGGTCGGCCGAGCCGCCACGGTCGCCTCAGACGTCTATGCCTTCGGCGTGATGCTCTACCAGCTGGTCGTGGCCGACTTCGACCGGCCGATCTCGCCCAGCTGGGAGGCCGACGTGACCGACCCGCTGCTGCGCGAGGACATCGGCCTGGCCACCCAGGGCGACCCGGCGCAGCGCATGGCCTCGCTGCAGGAACTGGCGCGGCGCCTGCAGTCGCTCCCGCAGCGGCAGGCGCAGCTGGCCGACCAACAACGGCGCGAGCAGGATGCACAGCGCAGCGAGCGGCTGCTGGCGGCCTCGCGCGCCCGGCGGCCGTGGGTCATCGCGGCGTCGGCGTTGTTCGTGGCCGGCACCGCAGCCAGCCTGTTCTTTGCGAGGGAAGCCGGGTTGCAGCGCGATGAAGCCGTCGCCCAGCACCTGAAGGCCCAGTCCGTCACCGACTTCATCGCAGTCGGCTTCCTGCAGGCCGCCAACCCCGCGCTGGGCGGCGACCACGACATCACGCTGCGCGATGCAATGCGCCGCGCTGGCCAGCGGCTGGACGTGGAACTCAAGGGCGCCCCGGCCACCGCAGCCGCGATGCACCAGGCCATTGGCAACAACTTCCTCGCGCTGCTGGAACTCGACGACGCCGTGCCGCATTTCCAGCGCGCGCTGGAGATCGACCAGCAAACCCATGGCGATGGCTCCGACGCGGTGCTCAATGCCCGCTGCGACCTGGGCGGCGCGCTGCTGATGCGGGGCGACTTGGCGGCTGCGCAACCGCTGGCCGAGCAGGCCCGCGCCGCGCTGGCCTCGCCAGCCAGTGCGCTCAGCCTGGCCACGCGCTGCAAATGCCACCAGCTGCTGGGCAATGTCGCGAATTCGCAAAACCAACCCACCGCAGCCGCCGCGCAATTCAGGCAAATGGCCGAGCTGGCCGAGAAGAATCCTTCGGCCACCCCGCGGCAAAGGGGTTTGGCCAGGGCCGTCTACGGACAGTCATTGGTCACGCTGGGCCAATTGGTCGAGGGCAAAGCCATATTGCACGAAGTGGCCCAGGATTTCGAGCGGCAGTTTGGCGCGGACCAGTTCGATACCCTCAGCGCGCGCTACATGCTGGCCCAGGCCGAGGCGCGCATGGGCGAATTGGCATCGGCCCGCGCCGCCTATGTGCAAATCATCGCCATCTACCAGCGCCGCTTCGGATCGCAAAGCCCGCTGGTGCAGCACATCTCGAAAGAGCTGGCCGCACTGCCTCCCCCCAAAGACTAGGGAGACCGAGCGCCGGCAACGGCACCGCAGGCCAGCTCGTGCGCCATTGGTTGACCCGCCGTGGGCAGTTCGTGGGCACCGCTTTGGTGCCCGGACACCAACAATTCATCACACCGAGACCTCACGACGACCGCCTGGTCCGGCCCGTTGGTCATCTCCCCAAATTGAAACAGGAAACCCCATGTCCGCAGTTCGATTTTCCGCCATCGCCAATCTCGCCGCGCTCTCGGCGCTGAGCTTT
>Ga0307514_10001337_pt1 | contig 31294 bp, 51 predicted proteins | sample 16_EM_MG_FD_203088 | JGI IMG/M metagenome (GOLD analysis project Ga0307514, IMG submission 203088) | Populus trichocarpa ectomycorrhiza microbial communities from riparian zone in the Pacific Northwest, United States - 16_EM | ecosystem: Host-associated > Plants > Roots > Unclassified | place... | reverse complement strand
ATGAAGGATGACCAAAATCATTGTTAATGTTAGCCTCGGGATGAAAAAGTGTAAATGTATAGAGTTTTTGAACGCACATTACTTGAAATCAAGCCATTGGTGCTGCTGCTGATGCTAGATCCGGGATTAAGAGTTGTTGCGGCGCTTTTGGTGTTCTTGTTCCTATTCTTTGTAGGGGGGAGAGAAGTGCACCGTTGTAAAGCGCGGAGGAGCACGCGGAGGATGATCTATACAAAGAGATGGAAGAAAGTAACCCCAAAATCGAACGATGAAAGTAAACCAATATATAAGTGTCAGGTAATAAAAGATGAATATGGAACTAACCTCAGTGCAAAAAATGTTATGAGCCCCCAGCTCCCAAAGGACCTGCGGGAGGTGAAGAATCCACGCCTCAAGTTTGGATCTCAGCCCGTGGTCTGAAGAGAACGAAAAGGGGAAAGTGAGCGGGTCAAAATAATGCGGTGAGCTGTCGAGCTAGAAAAAAGAGTTCATAAAGGCGATTGATATCCACGATGCATGGTCACCAGCAACCCGACTCACCAAGAAGAGCCTCCCGACAAACTCCACACTTGCTCTCTTACAAGGCGACTTGAAAGGGATTTTCAATGCATGATCCAGAAGTGCGTCGAGCAGCTTATTAGGTCCTGGTCCCTCATCTGGCGCAGTTGTACTGCCTATCAAACTCCATATACTCGGCAACAGCGCAACATAGGCAGTATGTGTTATAGGCACCGCTATGCCCCCCTTTGCCTCCCCTCTAAGTCGGCGGATGATGTACTCCATCACATTGTTGGTTTGGATAGAGGTAGAAGTCTTGCCTTGGCGAAAGTGCAACGGTTGACGTTGCTTTTTGCGTTTTCTTTGAGCTAGAGTTGAAGGCGAGGACGTTCCTAAAACTTTTACGAGGAGGGAGGTGAGTGTGCAGAACGAGAGGTTGAATTCGTCAAAGGTTTGTTCGATCTGAAGCTTTCACGATGAGAGAATGTTTTTGTAATATTCTACAATGACTTACTTTGATGTCTTTGGAATTCGAGGCTGGAAAATAAGGCGCCATGTAATTCACAATACTCTCCAGATTTTCAGCATGCAGAGCATCTCCCTATAATTTGGGTTCAAAGAAAGTAGGAACAGACAAAAAAAACAGGCGACTCACATCCTGCAAATCCGATGACTGGATAATGTGTTGATACAAGCATTGAGTTATCCGGACGACAGTTGTGAAAAGTTGGAGTTCCGTCTCAGATGGACTCGTGCTCGGTGAAAAAACGGAAGGGGCGTGGTCGAGAAAGGTCTCGACAATGGTTGATTGTAGCGTGTTCGCCAAGTGCTGTGTCAGGGATATTCAGTATTTTGCATCCCTTGAGAAAGAAAAAATTACTCACAGTTACAAAATATGTGTGCGAAGACTGAGATGTGGACGTATGCTCCTTCACGCCTAAAAAGCCCTTGAGATCAGACAGAGAGAGGCTATCTAAAACCCAAGGCTCTCCAGAGGAAGCATTTTCAAGCAAAGGAAAATGTTGTGTGATGTCTTCATCCCCGGACTCTGCCTTTGCCTGCCAAACACGAGGAATATATGCGTTTTTTCTTGATTGACATTCTGTCTTGAACAGTTCATCAAAGGAATCAAACGCTTTCGGTGAGGAGAAGGCGTTGCTCATGAACCATGCATCGAGAGGTCTGTTCCAGCTCTGGACGTGTTCGTCGCGTTGTTTTGACCTGTCAGGGGAAAGACAGATGCGGAGGAAAGTTGAGAGTGAACGAAGGACGACGAGCTTGGACTAAAAACATTAAACATCAGGACTGAAGAACCTAGTATAGGAGCTATAGATACCGCCGGAGTTAACACAACACTAGCCGTTGACGTCGCTGTTACTGACCCTATAGAAAGTAATGAGAATATGTTCTTTACTGTGCGAATTCGGAAAAAAGTCAATGAACCCACCAACTGTCTCTCCGTACTTAGTGCCCGCATTCAAAATTCCGAGATATCCCCCTAGGACACGACTTCCATGGCTCTCAATATCTTCACTCCAGCCTGCCGTCACCGCATCTGGAATACATTCAAGCAAAATATCAAGCAAGCGAACGGAATTGATTCTGATCTCAGGGAAAATATGGGTTTGAGCAGATGTAGTGAATAACAAAAGCAAAGGCGAGTGCGGAAGGAGGTCGTCCTGGTGAATGCAACAAAAAAAAAAGTTTGAGAAGGGCCAATTTCAAAATGATCACGTACGGCAGAAATTTTTGGTAACAACCAAGCGAAGAACGAGGTAAATTGTTTGCGCACGCTGGCGTCCTGCCAACTTGACTCAACATGCAAGGTAGCGTGAGGGCAGAAGGGTCATACCTCGTCTCCAATCAACCGTACCAATGCATTTAAAAGGGGAGTCAGACACGATTCTATCATCTCCCAGTTGGAATCCAACAATTCCTTGAGCCCAACAATTGCATCTGGAGAGATATAAATATTCACAGAGTATGGAAAATAAAATGAGCAGAACCCGACCTCTCCTTGTCCCAGCGTTGTAATGCTTGAGATGGGCTATCAAATCTCCGAAGGCCAACTGTCGTTTTGTTAAAGGCTCGGATGCATCTTTCTCAACCGCAATGCTCTGTGAAGGCAAGGCAATCGCTGCGTTGGCTTGGTCTCATAACGGGTCCGCACAAGAAAGTATAGTCCTTACATCGGGCTTTGAAGGACGTGTCTATCGCATTGTTAGGCTGCGCCTTTCCTTTCCCAAGCTTAAGCTTGGCTTTCTGAATAGAGAATTAGAATCATATATCTTGGGGTCAGGAAAAGACTGACGGTAAAATCTGCGACTTTGTCTTTTTTCTTCTTAGCGCTCTTTGGCATGTTACAATTTATTATTTTGAGATCTATTTCTCGCATGGTGGTGGTACACCGGCTAATACGGGCCGGCTCTTTTCTAGGCGCATACAAGCACCGAAGTTTGCCTTTGGGGAAAACCGTCAATTTTATCTCCCCGGGCCATTCCAATCTGCGTGCTGGGCAAATGCGAATCTTGGCCTCTATATAGCGTCTAAACCGCCCATTGCATTTACCACCGCCACATACAAATGCTATAGGTATAGAAATATCTCAGAAATCAACACCCCCCAAAAAATTTCACTGTAAGTACGTGCTAGCGTAACAAGACCATCAATGTCAAGTCTCCAAATAAAGTCTTTCCTGAAAAAGGTAATGTTTTGCAATTGCGCCCGAAAATTCTAGCACTGTGCATCTGGATACCAAATAATTTTGACCCCCTCGGGCGTCGAAGACGAGTCCGGCGCATGTGTTTGGTTCGGAAAGACGTCTGTAGCGGAGATCTGAATGTCTCTCCATACCCTGATACTACGTCGCCAACATTAATAATGAGCTATCATCCGAACGAACTGAACGTACGATAATTCTGCTTCGAACCCATATCCCAATCTTTTAAAGAGATAGTGGTAGGTAGAACCTGCATTTAGAACCAGAGATATGCTCTCTTTCTCGTGCAGTAACACGATTCGTCCAATACTTGTAGTTCCATTTTGTCCTCCTTGGAGCGGCTCCAGAGTGGCTGGCTCCTCCGTGTCATTGGTAAATTCAAACAAAACCTCGAAAGATTGCGTGCTCGTGGGCATGGCAAGTTCAATGTCCAACCAGTTGCTGTGGCGAATAGTTTACGAAGGAGGACACAAGAAGCACCATTTCGTTGTTAGGCAATAGCACATATGTATCATGGATTTCATGAATGCAAGTACTTATTGTTCATCGGATCAGAGACCAATTGTACTTCTGTTCGATCCCGCAGCGATTCAAATATCAAGCACACTCCGGGAAGAGATCTTCACCGTTGAAAACTCAGATAGACAAGTCCATTTGTGTTGCAAACAGAAAAGATATAGACTCTCACACAAAAAAGCTTATGTATGAATGAACGCATTCCAACTCGTGGCAAGAGCGATGATCGGATAATACAGGAACGGACCGCAGACACCATAGTAGGTGGAAGAAAAGCGTCTACCAAAAGCGAGAAAACGGCCTCATAAAGTCCACTTTGAGTTTGAGGCATAGCATATCATCTTCATCGACAGTGTAACCCCGGATTTCAACAATGAATTTAGCTATTACCAAATAATAGTGTTGGTTAAGTAAAGCAGAGGAGTTCATTATGACTTACCTCTAGGAATTTCTTTAGGAAGAGCAACAGTCTGCTCGACGACATATAAACCAGGTACTACGGGGCATTGAATGGTTGCTTTTGCAGTACGTCTGGGAAAGAGTCATAAATAATTTGACAAAAGTGGTTCGATGTACGTACGCTTCCTCGCAAACATCGAACCTTTTACTGAGGAGCTTGACAAGTCCCAACTTCACCACAACGTCCGCATATGCACCATCCTGGGGATGAAGATTTGAACTCTGACCGCGTCGTACTTCACCGAACTTACTTCTATTGTGTCTTGAGCTCGAGCGGTCACCGTGACAGTTAAGTTCTTGCCAGGTTGAGGAGGATCGGGAGAAACCGAGATGGATTCAATTTGAATAGCGTCAGTCAAAAGACCTGCATGAGATGATCGAACGTGAATAGACAATAGCAAAAACGTTCAAGGACAGACCACAATCCTCATAGCTCCAGCCTTCTGTGGTGTGGACAGGCTGCGAAGAAACAAGATCCGCGAAATGTTCCTGCTCGGGTAAGCAGCATACGGAAGTAGCTGTGGCCAGACCTAGAAGTAAAATGGAAAGATAACGCATCGTAAACACAAGTACTAGTAGTAGTTTGGACTGAACAAGTGAACGTGACTGGCAGTGTCACAGGCTTAAATTTCCAGACTTTTACGTAATACCAAATAAACATTCGTTGCGGCTGCGCAACGTTCATCTCGTTCTTCTCTCATAATACTCAGATCGTGCGCCATGCCGAAAAGTCGAGAGTATTGTTGCTGCGCAATTCCACTTGTAAATGTTGGTATCTATGCTACCTTGGTAGAGCAAACGGTCCTCGGAATCATAGTGGGCGCTCTTGCTTTTGCCACACCATCCAGTAATTCAATGCCGTCTTACATGCTATGTAACTCATTCATCGAGGATTATAGTTGTTGGTTCCGCGACTCCTAGCTTTGCTTCTTTAATTTTGGGCATTATTGCGTTCATCGCGGCTGGGATCCAGTTACTCGGCTTCATCGGCGTTGTGACAGTTTGTGCCTTCTCTTCTCCTATTTTTCCTTCATTGATCGTTACGCAATAGGAAAGCATTGGGACTTACAGAAGATATGTCAGAATCCACTTGATAGTCACCCCAATTGCATTTTCTGTTGCAATTGCTTGGATCATCTGGTCGGCCATAGGGCACAACTCTGCTAAGCAGAAATGCCAGTCAAATTTCTTCGGTTCGTCAAGTACGAATCAGCAGGAAGGTGAAACGATCTGTAATATCTTTGCCTGGGTGAGTGTCGGGGTGATGGGTGCCATCTGGTTGCTTCTTGCTATCGTTCAAGTTGGTGATTATTCTTCTATGAGAGTTATGGTGTTTTGATGGTGTTTTTCAGTTTTACTTTTTCTTGGTGATCTCATCATATGGGAAGAACCAGCGCAGAGACCATGACGAGTACGAGCGAGTATATGACCCCTCACAATTTTTGAAGACCGAAAACATTCCCCTGGAGAGTGATCCCTGGGACTCCCGGATGTCCACAGGTGGCGCCAAAGGTTACCGGCATTTACGACATGAGAGTGCTGGCAGTGCTTCAGACGTTCTCAGTCAGCCGTTTCAATACCCCAAAGACACTATGTCAGCCACCAATTACGATTACAACCCCTACTCCACTGATAGCATGCGTGAATATCCCTCGCACACTGAGCCAATGCCCACCAATAACTATTATAACGACCGTGGCAACAATTACTAGGTGGAACAAACGATACGATTTGGTATGTGTTAATACGAGTGTTCAGTAAATAGGTCACTTATTCTATATCCGAAGATTTATTCAGAGTTTTCTCTTGCTTATAGACATTGGACAAGTATCATTTTATTCAGCACTTCTGTACATTTTCTGGGTTTCATTGGACATCTGTGTATACGTACATCTCCGTCAACGCCATGACTTTTTTTCTTCGAGTCGCTGCCGAAATCGCACCCACACGAAACATTACATCTCATTCTGTGTGGACAATCCAATATTCAGTGTGGTACACATTATGGTATTCTATCATATGTAACTCCGACCTTCTGAGGTAATAGAACAATAAGTGAAGGCCGACAACCGATTCGTGGACGTAGCATACATGATTATTGTTCTGCAGCATTTCTGGATTCCTATTTTATCTGGCTTGATTGTGGTATAGTTGAGAGTCAGGTTATTTTATTATGCGGTTAGATAATGAATTTTTTGCTCTTCATTTTCTAACCTTCCTTTTTCTGCTTGGTCCATTCCCGCGTCCGGTACGCCAGGTTGCATATCATGCCCATTCGCCACAGCTACGCTGTTCTACTTGACTTCACAAATGACATGCACGACCCCGCTTCAGTTCAATTGCTTAAAAATTACGGCCAACAGAGCAGTCATATAATCTTACTCAAACCTACAGAAACACTCACTCTCGTCCTGGAATCGGGTTGCTCCTATCAATATGCAATCAAATTACACACCAGAGTTGCAAATGTGACGTAAGTGTGTTGAAGACATCAGCGTTCCTCATCAGATGGCTCTGACCATTGATAGTGCGAACTCTTGGGAAGACATCAATTGCCAATTGTCACAGCTCTTCTCTAGAAACTCCTCTCAGTCGCTTTCTTGCGTTGACACTCCGCTTCATGTAAGAAACGGGTTGATCGTGGATCAAATATGGAGGGATAACAGCTTCGATATGTGGCCAAATGAGGAATAGAAAAAATTGCTTCGTTGCAAATGAGGTGTGGCGTTGCATGTTCTTCACCACCATTGCAATTAAAATTCCTGTCATAGAATGAATCAACTATAGAGTTACGGTACACTGTTAATAACGCACCTTATACAGTCTGACTATTGTGCCGTACGATGAGATCCCTTTGCTGGTTCAAAGGGAAACCCAATACTGAGTTTTGGGGCACAAAACAAGGGCTGTGAAGTGCCTAAGTGGGCACCAATCTCGCGAGTCTCGATGCACATTCTTGAATCCATAATCCTCGCCGAATGATATGTTTTCCATCAGGCTGCGGAGATCTATCGCCATTCACTCTCAAAAATGTCTATCGGTCAGATCCGAAGTGTTGCTGTCTTTGTCGCAGCACGGGATATTCCTGTTCATGAAGAACTACTTCCAACGAATCGTGCATTAGGAAATAATGAAACAGTACCGCGGGTCTCTAATCTAGATGAAGATGAAGTCAAGACGACACAAGAGATATGGCAGGAAAATGTTGGAAGCGAATCGACGTGATTCATTGAGTTTTAATTTCTTCTGTCAGAGCACTCGCTAGGCCATAAATACGTCGCTTTTTGTGAATCCCTGAAGCAGTCGCGAGGGCACCTTGAGCAATAGCGAGAGCGGGGCGTGTATCACCGATCTCTTTGTATCCCGCAAATGGACGAGGCATAGGCACATTAGGGGTTTTCAGCCCAACTTCTTCGTGCATGGATCGAGAGACCATGGGCGTTGCCAGTAATTCGTCCTAAAAAAAGACACGCAACGTTGAGAAACGGACCTAGAGAGAATTCGCTGAGAACGGACCGCGTATTCTTTGGCTCTCTTGCTAAGCTCCTTAAGTGCATCTGGACCCCTAAAATGCAAGGCCCTCTGCAGATTCCACCGTGTCAGTGGCCGCAGGACACCATTGTCTTCAGGTTGAAGGCGTTGTTCTGCCTTCAAGAGATTCACAATCTTACCCAGACCAGATTCAATGACGGAGGCAGCAGATTTTGACTTTAACTTTTCTTTCAATAGATCCATCCCAACAGCTCGCGTGGTCATCTCCCATTTCAAGTCTCTTGGGTTGTCTACCAGCTCCAAAATAGCATGAGGAGCATTGTCACCCTGCCTGTTTCCGAATTTGTGTATCCGTGTGTAGCCACCCGGTCGACTGGCATATCGTCGAGCGAGAGTAGAGAAGAGTTTTGACGCGATAGTCGGTTTCAGAAGAAATGCAGACGCGCGTGCTTGTGCGCCATCATCACCTTTCTTGCCCATTGTGATGATCTGCACGAAGATGTTAACGTCGGGTTGTATTTAATTCAGAATACTAAACCTTTTCTGCTATTCTAGCAGCATCTTTTGCTTTAGGAAGTGTTGTTTTGATTTGTTCATGCTCAAATAGGGATGTCACCAGATTCCTAGACGTTAGCATCAGTGTTGTGAGCGTCAGTATATTTCAAAAAGCACCTTAGCATAAGATCTCTGTGAGAGGACGTCCTTGAAAACTTGCGAAATGCGACACCGTGCTTCATTCTAATACGCAGTAGTGTGAAATAATAATGACTTTTAAGCAGTGGTGACACCTCAAACTCGAAATTCACATAGACGGTTATATAAGCAAAAATTTCCCCATTCACATCAACTCCCAAGGGGGTAAATGATAATTACATTTGAAGCCTCGTACGGAATGACTTCTACAATAGCACGCATCTCTTTCTAGACGAAGAAATCCCTCGTGGTAGTTAATTCATGCAGCAAACATGTGGCGTTTTACGCCTCTAAAAAGGCCCGAAAGATCGACAAAAAAGAGATGGCCTGAATCAGGGTATTGCTCTTGCCTGGTGGCATCTCCTCCGACAGCACCGCAGTGAGCGGTTGTGACAAACATGTGATCGTCATTAGGTCCTGGGGGAAGTGTGATTATATCTCTTAATCAAAGGCAAATCACTTACCCCCAAAGCAGCAGGAGGTGATGTTCAAGGCGGTTGGAAATAGGATCTGAAAGTCAACGTCACCTGCGGCATCGAAGCGTACGATGCGCGAGCCTCCCCAACTGGGGCCCGTCAGAAGTCAATCAAACAACTGACAAAATTGACCCTACCGAGCGCTCCAGATGCACCCTTGATCATCAACGCAAAGACCATCGCAATAGGTTTTTTCCGGGAATCCCTTTTCCAGGGCATTGACAAAAAGGCGGCGGTTGGTGAGCTGTCCATCGTCGTAATCATACGCAAAAATGTTGTTCACCAAGGAGTCTGTAAAATAGCTGCAAGTCGGGTGTTGGACAACTTCTGCTAAAGTTCAATAAGAACTTCAACTTACAACGTTTTCTCATCGGAACTCCAACCAAGACCATTGGAATCCTATAATCAAAAAATGAGTCGAGTGTAGTCATAAAATAGGCTTCGCTTGCCGTGAAAGGGCCCTCGTCCACAACGTCACAGGCTTGTGTAGCAGGGTCGTATCGGTAAAGTTTACCCGGAATACCTTTCTCTGCATTTTGTATGGTTCCGGCGAAGAATCGGCCTTCGCTGTCACAACCACCGTCATTAAATCTCGTGAATGGCAGAGCTTCAGGCACGATCGGTTTGCTGAGGTACGAAACAGAACTACCATCAAGCAGGGCGAATCCACTGGCTGTCGTGCAAGCAAACTAGATAAATGTTACGAATAGTCTTAGAAAAATAGGGAGAGACAACAAACACCAGCACCGCTGCGTCGTAGAGCTAAACAGGTTATTGGCTCCTCAAACACATCAAAGAAATATTCTAGGGTTTGAGTGTCGACGTGGAAAACCTGATCAAGGTATTTAGAGAAAGCCCAATAAAAGTGAGATGTGTGCTCTTGCTTTCTTTTCGGCGATATCAACGAAATGTAGAGTGGTAGTCAATGGGTCGTACAACGGCCCTGATGATGAGATGTGAGCAAAAGAAACTTTGCATGGTGCTAAAACTTGACATACCTTCACCTAGACTACAGCCTACCTTGAGCCAAGGGTGTTCGACTATTATTTCTCGTTCCTGGGACATGGATAGGGTGAGTTACTCCTTTCTTGAGCGAGTTGTCTTCATACTCAGACGCGAACGCTTTTATATCGGAAAAATGACTGCGTACGATGATGCTTGAGGGAACATTATCAGAAGCACCCTGGCAACAAAATCATGCAGCAAAAGAGGGTATCCACATGATTTAAAGTGTTCGAATATGAACAATCAAGTCACACTTTCCATTTCGGAAGCATGGATTGTTTGTTTTCAAATTTATTTCGACCCTACCACATCACATGGGTGTTTCTGGCCAAAATAGTAATTGGGCTATGAAGAGTGGGGAAATTATGGTTCATGACGGGAATATCCGACTCTCCAAAGTCAAACTTCGCTTCCATGCAACTTAGTGTGCTGAGAGGACAACATATCAGCCGGAAAGTGAGATGTGATGTCTATAAAGGGCGCAATACCTTCAGGCGTTTTCGCGATATAGTCAATGGCTAAACAAAAAGAGGTAACGGGAAATTCCGTGTGCAGTACGTAGGAAAAGTACCTTGTCCAACTGTCTGGATCTCATCGGCCTCGGCGTCAGGAATTTCAATAGAGAACTCCTAAAAGGTTGGTCAGCATGTTGAAATTAAATGACAAGAGGAGATAGACGCGTACTTCTTCAACAGCCATCACAACCTCAACGGTGTCTAGACTGTCTAATCCAAGATCCTTTGAAAACGAGGCTGTAGGGGTCAACTAAGAAGAATATAAGAAGGGTCTGAAATCTTGAAGGATAAACATGCCTTAGCTGGGTCAATTTTTTCGTAACCTTTCAGTGTGTCAATGATACGTGTCGAGATGGCGTCTCGCGTCAGACCGCCGCCCCCAGCATAAGTTGCACGAGGGACCCATCTCCCCTGAAGCTGGACAGTACTACGGGTATAAGAGGCACGAGACAAAGCCAGAGTTCTGGAAATAAAATGAGAAGCAGACATAATAGTTTCAGTGAGAGTCCACGGGGAATGAAAACAGCGTGACCAGGTCCGGAGACGCCGGTAATATGCTATGGTTTAGCAGCTTACATAATACACAATGATAAATAAGTTTTAAAATTTTGATTTCTATACCTTATGTCGATACAATCATTGATATTCAAGTCGCTGAAATCAATTAGAGAGTCCGCTTCAGGATAGAGAGGTACAATAACAGTTATGAAACAAGGATAACTTGAGAAGACGAAGAGAGCGCCGACGGAAATTGCCGATTGAACTATGCAGTCATGAGATAAGATTCACAGGGCCTGTAAGCCACATGGTATTCCAAGTCGTAGCAAACGCTCAACTCCTTCAAGGTGAGACTCGCCTAAATTGCCAATACCCATTCCTTGCTGAGTATCCTTATTTTCCTTTGCGGTCTCTAGGTCTGTCTGTTGGTATCAATTTGCGTACGGAAAAGCTCACCATTTTAACGCGCAGAACACGACAATGGCCACTTTCTCCTCGACACCCATCGTCATAGATGGCAAGGGTCACCTCCTTGGTCGATTGGCCTCTATTATCTCAAAGCAAATCCTCTCTGGCCAGAAAATAGTAGTGGTTAGGTGTGAGGAAATCAACATATCTGGCAGCTTCTTCCGGAACAAGGTTCGCTACGTTTGTCGGAATTATAGAAATCGCAACGACTTAGTTGCTTTGATAGCTTCGATACCACAATTTCCTTCACAAACGCCATATCGTCAATCCCAAAAAGTCGGGACCCTTCCACCACCGTGCACCTTCCAAGATTCTTTACCGGGCCATCCGAGGTATGGTTCCACATAAGACTGCTAGAGGTGCCGCCGCCCTTGAGCGCCTCAAGCTCTTCGAGGGAGTTCCTCCGCCATACGACAAGAAGAAGCGAATGGTTGTGCCTGATGCATTGAGGGTGTTGAGGTTGAAGCCGGGTCGCAAGTACTGCACAGTAAAGGTACGCCAGGATATTTTTATATCTGAAGTCCCCTACAGTAATACGAAATCAAAGCGTCTCTCGCATGAAGTCGGTTGGGGTTACAAAGACATTGTGGATCGTCTCGAAGAAAAGAGGAAGATTAAAGCCCAAGCATTCCATCAACGCAAGGTAGGTTAATGTTATTTGAAGAATTTGACATGAATTCAAGAACGACTTTCAGCTTGCTGCTGTCAAGTTGCGCCAAAAGGCGGTGGCCGACACTGCATCATCGTTCCCTCAGCTTAGGCAACTGGGATATTAGAGTAGTCCTTCGCTTATTCGAGATTTCTTCTACCGTTCTCGCACTATGCATTTTGTGTACTACACTAAGACGCCCTATTTGCGTGGGCGTAAACGATGATTGATATGACATTGTATCTCTGTTGAGCAAAGCAAATGATGACTCGGTTTCAGTTATGAAGATTTGGTCGGACTTGGCCGAGATCGGTGTGGCATTTTTCCAACTACGAGACTTTACATTATTCCCACTTCCTCCTTCCCCCTTCTTTTCTTTCGTTTCCTCCATATTTTCTCTCATATTTTCTCTCCTCTTTCCGCATACTCCCTACTATGACCACCGACGCCCCAAAACACGAAAATGGTGATTGATCCCCTTTCCCTAGATTTTTTAGATATTTTCTCACCCAAATTCCAGACGATACGGAGCAGTCCCGCTCGCCGTCACCTCCAGCCCATGGGACACTCACTCTACGCGCGCTTGTGAGCACAAAGGACGCCGGTGTCATTATTGGTAAGGCGGGTAAAAATGTCGCCGATCTTCGTGAGCAGACCGGCGTAAAGGCGGGCGTCAGTAAAGTCATTCAGGGTGTTCATGAACGTGTTCTTACTGTCAGCGGCTCTGTCGAGGCTGTCTCAAAGGTCTGTCTGTATGTCCTGTCGTATAAAGTGCCCTGTCTGACGTTTCCAAGGCTTACAACCTCATCATCGCACAACTCGTCAGTGCGGCACCGCCATCCCCAGTCACATCGTCATCACCCTCCACATATACTTCAATCCGCCTCCTTATCTCACACAACCTCATGGGCACCATTATCGGTCGAAATGGACTCAAGATAAAGGCTATCCAGGATGTTTCCGGTGCGCGCATGATTGCCTCGAAAGAGATGCTGCCTCAGTCTACCGAGCGCATCGTCGAAGTTCAGGGCACTCCGGAGGCCATCAGCGTTGCTGTTGAAGAAATTGGAAAGTGTCTCTTAGAAGATTGGGAACGAGGTTTGGGCACTGTCCTTTACCACCCTGGGCCATCCAACAGTCGTCGTAATCATAACTATTCATCCTCGTACTCCAGCACCTCTCGTAAGAACGGCGATGGTGCTGATCGTCGTTCTTCTCCTCCTGCTTCGCCCAGTGCACATTCGCCCGTATCGAGCCAATCCCCTGCAAACCTGCGAACTCAGAATATATCTATACCGTCCGATATGGTTGGTTGCATCATTGGTCGGAATGGGACTAAAATAACTGAAATCCGTCGCTTGTCTGGGTCCAAAATCTCTATTGCAAAGACGCCACATGATGAGACGGGTGAAAGAATGTTCACCATTGTGGGCACGCCCGAAGCTAACGAAAAAGCGCTCTTCTTATTGTACAACCAATTAGAGAGCGAGAAGGAGAGGAGGGTGGGAAGAGAGGCCCAGCAGCAAGCAGAAATTCATGAGTGAAATCTTTTGATTTGATTGAATTCCAGGCGCTTCGTTCCGAAGCACATATGGGCGGATGATTCTGTCCCTTTACGTGTCCTTTTCTCTCTCTTATTGTCGCTGCATTCCGCTCATTCTTGTCTCCTTCCGTCTCTCAATCCTTTCGCCCTATTTCCATTTTCTTGAAAGCCAGTTTTACACTCGCCAAAAATCCTTGTTTCGTGACCTCAAATCCTGATTTTGAAATGCCTTCCCGTCCGAACAAATGCCAAATTCCCCCTATCTCTTCCTACCGTCCTGATTGCATAACTAATGTATGATCACTGCATCTGTCATGTTATCGTTACATTTTAGGGCCCGAATAGAAAGACTTCGTTACACGCTGCATGTACATTCGAACTCCAGGCTTGTAATAGTACAGTGTGTGCATGCTGGAAAGCGGATTTGCCGGCCCGTGAGGCGCTTTTTAGGTGAGTCCGAGTTCGTTGCTCTCAAAATGCAGAGACGTACACTACCGCCTCCTCACCCGTCGTTGCCTAACCCCCCTGTAGCAAATTTTCAAACCACGCAGCTCCCACAACTGCAAACGGCCACGTCTTATGTCCACCCTGCTTATCCCACCTATTTCTATGGTTCGCACTATGCACAGGCCTATGTGCAACCGGTGCCTTTGGCCACAGCGGTTTACAATGCCGGGTACACTAAAACCAAAACGACTGCCATTCCTGTACACTTAATGTCTTCATGGTATCAATCTGGTAATAGTCGGTGTTCGCATCCTGGATGCCAGTTTTTCGGGTCAGAAAAAAGTGTCGAGACGCATATGATGGACCGACATCTTATTTTCCCTCCCGGGTGGGAGACCAGAAAGAAGAAATCAGAATGGGATGCCGATCCCAGCCTGAGAGGGTGAGCTACGCACTCTGCAATGTTGGAAGTACTTGATTTTCATATCTGAAAATCAGAAAACAAATTCCTATCCAAGGGACAAACGTCATGTTGGATACACCAGAGCTCATTGATGCTTGGATAGCGGAGCGCAGAAGGCGTTTTCCATCCTCGGCACAGGTAGAGGAGAAGAAACGGAAGATGGAAGAAGCTGCGGCAAGAGGTCAGCTCGATCTCCTTGACACGAGGTGTGCACGCCCCATGAAGCGACGCAAAATCGATCGAGAAGCTGCTGCTGCTGTTCAACGTGAAAGACAGAGCCAATCACTCGGTGGAAATGAAAAAAGAGATGTTCCGGAACGACGGGATGCTCGGTGGCCGACAAGAAAACAGACCTCTGTCCAGCTTCTTCATTCAGAAGATCCCTGTGATGACTCAAATGACGACGAAGCGCCTGAGGAGTTTTCATCTAAAACCCTTGCAGAAACACTGGGTAATGACCAGGAAGGCGAGATCAACCATGCTTCTATTCCGATTAGAGCTGTCCAGAGCCTGCCTCACAAAGCTGGGAAGGCGAAGAAACCTCTGCAGCCACGGATCCCGCCAAAGAACCCCTTTTCTTCGCGGCCGACGCTATTGCGAAATGTGAGGTTTTCATCACCCGTACTCTTCACTTCACTGACAGTCTCTTTAGTTACTCTTGCCTGAAATACGTATGACGGTTTCGAATCTCTCCCAAGCTATTCGATTTTTGGTGGATAATGATTTCCTAAGTGACGTAGAGTTGAAACCTGGTCAAGCAGCCGAGCAGCACAATATCCAAGTTCTTAATAGTAAAGAGGCACCACAAAACTAACATTAGAGTATTACGTATGGTAGTACTTGCTTCTCACAACATCTCCGGCAAGAAAGTATACTTGGGCTACATTCATTATCGGCTATCTGTCGATGACTCGCCGTCACTTTCACTCCCGGTCTCATATTCCTCCATTTCACTTGGATCAATCTGCATCTCTTTCTGCGTGACTTCGAATCCCATAGCTTGCAGTCCATTTCCGACATCTTCAGCGTTACCAGGAGCCGTAACCACTACTGCCACAGATGTGGTGGGATCGAATAGTGGTAGAAAATGTTTCCGCAATGCAGCCACAACATCGGCTTTTGTTACCGTTTGGTATTTTTCCAAGAGGTCGATTTGGTGTGTTCTTGGAACGCCTTTTAGGGCTTGGTTGGTGAACGAAACCATGGCCTGAGACACATTTTGTAAGTCATAAGTATGCCCAAGGTCGAGAAAATCTTACGGCTCGGCCAGCGGTGGCCACATTCTTTGTGACGCCATAAATGATAGCACTCTTCGCTGCATCCAGTATTGTGTCGTCAAACCCGACCTATAGTCGTTCGTCAGCCAATCAGAAATACGACAGATTGTAAACATACAGAGCCATCGACGAGGCCACGCATCATGGAAGCCGCTTCTTCGAAGGCTTTCGAACTATTCGAACTCTAGAAACAAAGAGTGAGAACTGGAGAGCGAGTGAGTCGTGCTAACATACTCGGTACAACGAGAAGTTCAGCAAACCAGCTTCCACATCCAGCGAGACGTAAGCACCATATGCAAGACCAGATCCGCGAATATAACGCTGGAACCGAGGAATCAGTTTTCAAACAGCAAGAAAAAAGAGTGTTAGAATCTAACCCAGAGATAGCTCTCTGTCGCATTCAAAACCTCAAGGGTGACTCGAATAACAGGATAGTCAGGGTGATCAAATCCTTGAATGCCTTTCGTTGTATGAGTTACAAACGAACTCTCGATTGTTGGAAGGCTCATGACAATCGCCTGAACAAAAAATAATTAGGTGTATGACAGAAACGCTTGTTTAGCTGACCATACCTGTTTCGCGCAGTTATGTCCTACTTCGCTTAGAGTCTTTGAAGCAAGTGGAACTGGAGAGAGGGGTGTTTGCTATCATTAAAGAATGAGAACAACGACGAAGCAAGGGCATTGCGAACATACAGGCAATAACGGGTTGAAGTATCTAGCCCATGTGCTTCTAGCTTCCTTGATGCCCAAAACGTTACCTGTCACCGAAAACCTGACTCCAGACGGATCGATTACTTACAAACACACTATCAGCACAATTCCATGAAAGAAACAGAATATTCTATATGAACACACCATGCTTCCTAATTGCCTCGAACTCGGCAAGAACCTCATCCGGCGATTCTTGTAATTCTTGAATGAGTTTGGGAATAAACTCCGCTTGTGATAGGACTCCTCCAAATCTGGAAGTCGAATTCTCCGCAAAAATCAAGTCCGACCAAAGAGAAGATAAAACGTTGCTGCCATCTCGCTTCAGTTCGGGCAAAGATTGTTGGATTTTGGCCAAGGTAACCTGGATTCTTTGTCAAAGGATTAACATTAAATTGAGATCCACTGCATAAAGGACATACCGCTCCTTGTCAAATTCAGAACCATATACAAGATCCCTCAACCACGCAATGGCAGTCTCATATTTAGACTTCTCGACTTTGATGGTAATACGGAAGGTATCTGTAAAATTATTCGAAACACCCAGGCCGACTTCGTACGACACAGTATCGTTGTCGAGCTGATTGACCACCTCTTCATGAGACAGTCTCACTCCAGAGTGCCGCTTAACTGGCAATGCGAAGAACGCTGACAGGTAGGTGGACATGTACGGTCGGAGATGATTCGGCAGTTTCGCAAGTGAAAAGAAGGCGTGAATGGAAACGAAATCAGACTATAGACGGTGGACATAAGGGTGTGCACAGGACAAAAGACGGCTCACACATACCTCAACATGGTCATACTCCACAAAAAAGGGCAAAGTCTTTCCATCTGTTTCAATATGCTTCTGCAGCGCACCCTTCGGAGGTGTAAACCGTGAAGTGACTGTTCGCCCTTTTCCGGGCTCTTGGACGCTCTGAACTGGGATCCATGATATACTCTTCACGTCAGGGACTGGGAAAGAAGTGAGGATATCGGTAGGTATGGGTTTACTGTGTTCCGCCTTTGATTCTTCTAGTAATTTCTCCGCCTTTTTCAGGCCTTCAGAGCCGAGTTCCTGCACTTGTGCGGCGATTCTGGCCTTTTCGTCCTTCTCTAATCTATCAGCAAGGCTTGAAGAGGGCTTTCCAATAATAACAACTGGATGTTGTTCAATGTAATACCTAATAACGATAGTTAGCCGTGCAAAATACGGAACCTCCTATCTCACGGACTTTGACAAGAGCGCCGTCCACTGGTCACTTGTCCAACTTCGGAGGATGTTGTAATACTTGATCTCGTCCATTGAACCATGCAGTTCTGAACCGTCTTGGCGGCCATACAAAAAGTCGGTGATAATCGTATTAGAAAAGGTATCGCCTTTGGCGGATTCTAATTTGCTGCGAAGCTGCACCGACAGTTGTTATTTCTCATGTTCTCGACTGACCGCAATAAAGGCATACCTGTCGTTCGTCTCGGTTAATCACCCTTTCCATTCTTTGCATATCTATACCGTCCTTCACTATCCTTTGGAGGCTTGCCTCTAGCTTCGTATTGAAGGTGTCGAGATGCTCAGTTAGGACGGACGCGACGTATATTGGCAAGTTGACGCGTGTCACTCGGGTCTCTTCAGCAAAGTAAATGCAAGAACTGCAGTGTTATGTTAGACAGAACCATGCATGATATCCTTCAAAACGTACCAGAGTGGAGACTCTATTTCGACATATTCTTTATTTAGAGGAGCAGCGGCAGACGATGTTAAGTACATTCCAAGGATGTCTAATGCCTTCCTTGCAAGGAAATCGTTCGGAGAGGGGCCAAGATATGTAATAATGAGTTCACCCATGGCTAAAATAATCTACGTTAAATAGTAGTCATAAAAAGAGAACGAGAATCGTACTTTCATCCTTTTCAGGAAATTCCACAACATCTTTCGTGGTGACGGACACTGGTTTCCTTATAGCACTCCGTGATTCAACGAAAGGTCTCTTCCAACCAGCCGGGCGTGAACCCCTATTTTGCTTGTGGTGGACGATATTCGGCTCCACCTGTTCCTGAATGACGCGTAGCAGGGAAGACGTCCCTTCAGACAGTGTACCAGCAACAATGAGAGCGAGATTATGGGGTACATAATAGCTAGAATGGTATGATCGGACTTGGATGCAATTTAGTTGACAGAAGAGACTTAAAACAGATGACTTACTCTGCTCAGGTGTTAAAACACGTAAAGACTCCATCAAGCCACCGGTTTCACTTCGGTATCCGCTGCCGGGTGGATCGAGTAATCTTTGCATTCTGCAGCACGACGCAGTTTAATCCCAAGGCGAAGTCAAAAAGCATATAGTTGAAGGCGCACCTGAGGGCCATGAGATCTCCAGATGTGTTTTCCCGACCTTGCATCTCACTGTAGACAACACCAGAATCATGACCTTCGCCATCGATGTGATGTACCTGAACATGCAATGCTTAGCAAAATAAAAATGTGATAACTTTCAGTCGGGCAATCTGTACCTCCGTCACGAATCTAAACTCGAACTTCAGAACAAATTCGCCAGAAAAAAGAATTGGGCATACCCAGCATTTGTAATTGTAGGATAGAGAATATGGTCGACGTAAATGGGAAGAAGTTGCAAAAAACCTTGACCCCCTGCAGTCGATACAGTATAAGCAGTATGATCGGTGTCGGTCCAGGCATTTGTTCCGTTAGAAAATCCGCGATTGGCCAAAAGATCTAGAATCCCTTTATGTGGATACTTCTCAGACCCCATAAATACTAGACTTGGTAAATATGAAAGAATAAGTCGATGTAAATGAAGCTTTCGGGATAGACGTACTGTTCCAGTGTATGAGGGCATCCAGAGTCATCGAAAACTAGAAGTGTTTAATATATGATTTGGATTTCGTGTAATGAACTCACTCTCGGTCGCAACAACAAAGTATCCGTTAACGATAGGTGCTATTTGTGCTGTCAAAGAAAACACATATGGGCAAAATTCGAAAACATACCTTCATAATCCATGTGAATGACTGTCAAACCCGTGACCCTACTCTTCCATTTGGATACGACGACATCCGTAAAGTCAAGTTTCACGCGCTTGATTAAATCGTAATTCCCGAAGGACTCTGTAGGTTGACCCATGGTGGCAAGGCTGGGAGGAAGAGATGCTCGGAGGGCGGTGTGAGTCCACCGGGAAAGAGAGGTATTGAGCCGGAATTCAAGGTTGCGGTTGAATCGAGCCTGTCGACTCTGAACTAATGGCAAACGTCTCCAGAGAGAAGAAAGCCACCGCATTCAGCGTTTCATCAACAGAAAAGGGGAATTCAAAAATCAACATATGCGGCATTACGTAAATCCTTTTTTTTTTTTTTTTTGGAGAATCACGTGCCTTCCTCTCTTTATCATCCCCCCCAAAGGCTAATGAAGGGTCGTCAACTAACAGCAGAACAGCTTGCACTATCCCAGTCGCGGAAGGAGCAAAAACTCGGACAGCAGTCGATGGAAAGAGTCCCTACACTTGAGCCTCGACGATGGCTGGCCCTCCCTTCTCATCAAACTGGTCATCGAGTCAGAGTGCTCTCGTGGAATGTCTGTTGAGATACCTTCCCATCCAAGTCGATAAAAGGAAACTAAGCTGTACTTGTTGCCCAGCTTCTTGCGCAGAGTTTGATCAGTACGAGTTTCCAGACGACCTTATCTAGCTAATGCCATCTAAGTTAATCTCAGGAAGAGAGCTGTTCACTACCAGTGACTGTTTAAGGGCCAGTCAAAGAGAACCAATGATACATGAGGAGATTGCCAGACAAGATGCCGATCTCCTCTGTCTCCAAGTAAAACCATCGTATCTTTTGTATCTTTTTTCATATAGACATCATTACTTCCAGGAAGTTGACCGACTAGAAAAGCTTTTGCCCATGCTTGAAATGGCCGGTTATTCTCATCAATATGCGGCAGGATCACGCAAACGCCACGGGTGTCTAATTGCCTTCAAAAAGGAGTTGTACACATTAGAGTCCCACAAAGTGGTTGATTACGATGCTGAAGAAGTTCCCCATGATGGTGAACCATCGCATAATGGCGGATCCTTCAAGACCAGAAACATTGCGTCACTAGTCGCGCTGCGTAGAATCAACTGTCCTGCTCAAGGCCTGATTGTGGCCACGACCCATCTCTTTTGGCACCCTCGTTACACTTATGAAAGGATAAGGTGAGATTTTTGCCACAACTTGGTTTTTTTTACTTCATGGTTACCCAGGCAATTAGGGATATTACTACGAGAAACTTTGGCTTTTAGACGGGGCCTGTCTCTAGAACGCTGGCCATGTATCATTGCTGGAGGTGAAGTACATTTGTTTTCGACCATCTCTGAAGTTCACTTAGACGAAGCCAGATTTCAATTTCAACCCATCTGACCCAGCATATTCGCTTATTTTTGGTGATTCTTTGCTCCCTGCTCAAGAGGATTTAATCCTCTCATCTCGTGTTGTACACGTAACAATCGACCCGTCGATTCTAATCAATCCATCATTGGCAGCCTCAAAAAAAGGCGAAGACGACGACGACGACGAATCTGATCCTGATCGTGTTATCACTCAAGCCAGACCTGCAACCCCAGCAGATGGATTACTTACCATCCCAGAGATTGTGGCGTGGTTCCAAAAGCTACCTAGGCTTAGAAGCGCGTATAGCGAAGGATTACGCCGTGCGAAGGAAGTTGGTATCGATATAGAAACATACGGAAATAGAGAGCTACTCCCCGATGGACGACATGGCTTCAATGAGCCTGAATATACAAGTTATACTTTCTACTGGAAGTCTGTCCTAGGCATGTCTTCAACTTGAAAATGTTGATGTACATTTGTGACAAATCCAATGCAGATTATATCTTTCTTTTGGATGCAGATCAACCGGGCCTTGTAACAGGTCTCGCAAAACCCTTAACGTCAGAAGAGTTAGTTCCGGGCATACCAAAGACACGCATATCGGGAAGTGATCACACCGCCCTGGTTGTGGAATTTACGTGGTAGGGTCCAGAACATCATGTATTTATACTAAGCAATGGGAGAAGGTATCCCAGAACCTTTTTTCAAATGAGATTAACGTTCATGACGAAGATTATTCTAAGAAAAGGGTATGTGGATAATTAAAATGACTAGTGCCAAATCCCGATGAGAGTAGGTCAAATGATGCAAAACAAGTAGTAGAGAAAAGACAACAACTCCAGTCCGCTAGATTCAACGCGCTGATCTATCCGAACCCGCGAGCAGACTGTCGAATAAGCCTCCAGCAGATGTTTCATTACGCAACTGAATCATATAGACGATGCCTGTCCGAGCACCCTTGTCACTTAACTCGATAGCAACACCCGTCTTCCCGACACGTTCCACACCATCAGTGAGAACGATGGTAGATATGAGGACTGACTTGTCTTTGTTATCAGCCTCTACAACTAATTGCTTGATGTTTGTCGGGTCCTGTCGATAAAGCTTCAGTTTAGCCGACCCAAGCGATTTCCATTGCGCGTGCTGCTGTTGCAAGAACACTTTGCATTTCATTTGAGCCGAGATGGTGGACGTTACGGGACCTAGATTTCGCGCTTGCACTTCAGGGGAATTGGGTGGACTCGGCTCGTTGAATAAAGCCTCTGTGGCAGGGAGCTCGCGTTGTGCCTGAGATGGCAGCACCGGACGCGAATGAATCATTTGGGAACCTCCGGGGAATGGATGATTCAGGGGCCCAGAAGACATGGGCGCCATTCCGTTGGGGAGGTAGGGCTGGAGTGGAGGAGGCATAGGAGCCTGATATATTGGGGGCCTGCCGGGTCCCACGCTAGGTTCCGAAGGTGATCGAAGAGGATACATGCCGCTGGGTGGCAGTGATGGTAATGGTGGCAATGGGTTGTGTGGTAGGCGAACATTGGAGACATTACCATGGGGAGCCAAATTAGTCATGGAGCTTGACACAAACGCAGGACCACTGCTTGGCAAACCAAATCTAGATCCATCTAAAACTTGATGAGGACCATCAGTGCCACCAGGGATAAAGCTTGTACTTCTTGCAGGAGGAATTGTGACAGGTCCAGAGCCCAAAGACGGTCCTCGGGAGAGTGGTTGAGCAGATGCAGAGGTTCGAAGGGAAGGTGGTGCTGACCATGAAGCATCTGGAGGTGGAGGTGGACCAAGGGGAACGTCAGGACGATGCATATTCGAATCCATTGGGAAATGTTGCTTCTCCATGCTTTCAGATCGAGATGGATGGATCATCCCGCTACTTGACAGTCCAGGAAAAGATGCATTATCAGATTGGAGACGGGGAAAGGCATTAAATGATGGTAGCGGTGGAGGCGGATTCTTCGAAGGTGGGGGCACTTCACGCATGTTAGGTGTTGCAATGGATTCAAACAGCAAAAATTTACCAGATGCAGAAAACTCAACGCAGTCTTTCATATGAGAGATCAAGTTATCCCGCTCATCATGACTTCTAGTTTCAAGGATGAGAAATTCCTTTCGCATTATTGCTATCTGAATCGCGTTGGCTACTTCGAGGTCAGTGTTTCTGTCAGAAGTCTGACAATTGGAGACTGACATTGTCCATCTATTTCCGACAATCTCAGAACCTTTCCGGATAGGGGGGGATAACAAAGCCACATGTCTGAACTTGGATTACTCGACTGCTGCTGCTCTTCAGGTTTCATTCGTTCACAGATCAGGAACAAGTCAGATAAGATAAAGATATGACCCTGTTTATGAATAACTTCCAGACCCGTGGCGCGGGGGGTAAACCGAATAACGACATCCACTGAGGTGCGCATCTCACGAGTAAATGTCAGGTTTGGAGGGGACATTTGCAACTTGACAGCCTGTTTATTGAGCCATTAGATCTCTTCACCGAGAGACTGAAAGAATTGCCAACCTTAGGCGTCATGGTGAAGATATCCAGAGTTCGGTCGACAGCGAGGCGACGCTCAAGATCTGCGATCGGCATGGAAAGTGTCTGCGTAGATGTGCGGCTAAACGATGTATTGTTGGATTCACGGGAGGAACGTTCACTGGCAATTATTAATGGCGTTCAACATACCGAATGATTGACTCACCCTGCCGATACACTGCCCTGATTCGAACTTGTCTCGCTTCCTGTTTTTGTGTCGTCAGGATTCAAAGGTCTGTTAACAGACTCAGAAGGACTAAGCGTTTGCATGCGCATGTCGATCACAACTTCATCAACACCATCTGACAAGACATTTGATGTTCTTTGTCTGTCTTCTCCTACTTTAACCGAGCTGCGACTATCAAAAGTATCGAGCAGCCTATTGAGAGTCCCAACGGCGTTTACGAGCAAGGGATTCTGGGTGTTTTTGAGCAAGCGCTTGTAAAGTTTCAGGTAATAAGTCAAACGCGTCTTGGGAAGGAGGAATAGTGAGTCCAGAGTCCATACACCGTCGTTTGTTAGGGCTGGATTGCTTGCTGAAAATTGGAGCAAGATTTCCCCCAAGCGCACATTGGAAATCACGGGTTCCCATTCGTCGAATCCACAACTGTATTTGGCGCAATAACTTTCGTACGGTTTTTGTAGATCATCGATCTCGATAATGTTCATCATTCGAAAGTCGGACTAGAAGGATATCGTGCAAACATACCCAATTAATGAGCAATCCCCCTAGTTCACCTGCTGACCGAGGATCTGCACTTATGTCCTTCAATTTCTGTATAGAAACTGAGTGTACAGCCCTTGTAGGAATCATCAAGCCTACTTACGGCATGAAGACCCCGGTTCGCCCTGTAGATGCTCTCAATACTTCTGAACATCGTATCGAGTTCTGGCGGTGGCAAGTTTGAGCGGGACCAGGCTGCAGCAATTTTCTGTATGAACACTCATCGCTAGCACCTTGTTGTTCTCGATGTGATGAAAAACCTACCCTTATTATTCCTGTGAGTTGGTCAACAAAAGACCTCTCAGTCTCGACCAAATCTGTGAGGGGGTTTGGCCGCTTTTGCTTTCCATCCTTTGTTTCAGGAAGTGAAGTGGTAGTGGGAGTTGTTGGCTCGGAGTCTGTGCAAAATACTTAAAAGACACGAAAATGACTGGAAATCATCGTTACCATGAGTAACCGGGGATAGAAGCGTTACAGGAGAAAATGCCGCCGTTGGAGGAGGTGACCGTGGTGGCAGAAATTGTAGCTGGTCATCGATTGTATCGGCCTGGTACTGATTTGGCGGGTTCAAAGACATGGAGCAGAGCTAAGGCACAACTAACTCCTGCTCGAACTTTGCCATTCTAGTTCACACCACGTGATACCTCCCTTGAACATGAATTCCGACGGCGACAAAACCAAGTCCATTTTCGTTTATAGCATCAACTGGATCGAGTTCGTCTTTTCCTCCAAGGCAGTAACGGAAGACCTTCTTTCTCTCGAACGTGAATCTGGCAATCTCACTCCAGCGGATTACGAAAAGGCGCTTGACTTTCTTCCTCGCGCCAAGTACTACGGCTATCGACCTGTCTGTATCACGCAACTTTTTATATTCTTTGAATCTGACTTGTCGTTTGCCTCCAGTTAGGTGGTCTTGTACTGTGTACCCTTGCAGCTGCTCTGGGCATCCAACTCCGGAAACCAGGCTGGGTGAACCTTCAGAAAGCTAGTGTCGCCGCTTCTCTTGGCATTGCCGGCTACGCCATTGGGAAATTCAGTATGCTCAATGCCCATGCCGAGTTCCTTCGTTCCATCGAGCATCCACGGGGCTTTGCAGAGGCTGTTCGAAGCATTGAGTCTCGTAGTGGTCTTCACAATCAGCAAACTCGGGGGCCAAAGTTTACCTCGATATGGGCAGATGATATTCAGGAGGGGATATCTTTTGAAAGTAAGGGACTCTCTCTAGCTGCGTTGAACTGCGATACCAGTATTCTTCCAGAGTCAGCGTCCACTGCCTTTCCCGGCAATGCTACCGCAAAAGACACACCTCAATTACCTGGACGAGCTCAAAGTAAATGGGATGAGATTCGAATAGCTAATAGCAATGCTTCTTCCTCCACAACATGGGATAAGCTCAGGCAGAAACATGAAAAGGGTAATGTCATTTCGCAAAACGGAATTCAGCAGTTTCCTAGTCATGCAGACAAAGTCACAGAACCTGAGAAATAAATATGGCTTGTTGTGCATGACACAAATTATTACATTGGACGATAGTGTTCGAACTTCAAAAATACAATACGACCGTTCAAAAACACGATCCCAAAACAACACAAGGAAGCAATATGAACTTCAAAACACCATACAACTGTTCAAGAAAACGATACCAAAACAACACGAGGAAGCAAACAAGTAGACGGTAAACGAAGCAATCCACAGAAAAGAGATCAAGAAAACCCAAAAACAAGACCCTACTCTGGATTGTCCGCAAGTGTTTTCGGCAGAGGTGCACCAGTCGAAGACTCCTCTGCTGTTCGAAGTTCATCTTTTCTGAACAATGTCTGGTGAGAAAAGGGATAAAGGGGAACCCCGACTTCCAAAGGCTGCTTTTGTGCCGTCATCCGGACAATTTCCTTCATTAAGCCTTGCAGCAACTTCTCTTGCCGATCTACCACAGAAAGTGAGTCGTCGTAAACCCACTATGCTAGAGTACTTACTTCCAATTGCTGATCGCTGCCCATAGTGCATCATGGCAAAGCTGGCAAAAAGGTGGGTGTGAAAAATGACAAGCGAACGATGAGTTCAATTTTACCGCAAGATGTTGATCTCTCCCCACACTACAGACTCGCTATCTGGATCGTCAATTTCTATGAGGTACTTGCAAAATTGGATTTGGACAGCAGCAGCTAAATACCAGCAAATCTTATAATAGAGATAAGGTTAATTGAAGACAGATTGACAAATAAAGGACATGCCACGATGAAGGGATGAAGTCTCGTGATATCTAAAGACGTAGCCGACAGAGAGTAGTACGATTCAAGGATGCGACGCGCAGCGTTGACACAACGTGCCGTTGATATGCTCTGAGGATTGTCGAAGTCAATAAAGGGATTGTGCAGAGTAATGGCAGCGCTAGATGTATTTAGTTTGCAGACGAGCAAGAGTGGGATATTGCACTTACGCATGGGGAATAACATGCACCATGTATAGATCAGTATCTAAAGTTGTGGAATCGGGGGAGTCGCCTAAACCATTGCTATTCTTGTAGATTGGTGGAAGACTGTCCAAAAACTTGTGGCAAACCAAGCTATCTAATTGTTCAAATCCGGGCAAGAAAAATGGGTTTTGACTCTTGCTGGACGAAGAGTTCGTCCTCAGATTGCCACGAACGTTGAAATCGGTAACTCGACCAAAGAGCATTACGGCTTTGAGAAGGAGTAAAAACGGGTCGGTGTACTGAGGCGGATGGCAAGTAAAAAGATCTGTGGTCGAAATGTCTTGTGTGTTGCTTGGAACAGGCGCCTAAGAAAGATGGTCAAACCTAATTTTGTCACAGCTTTCGATGCTTACATCTGATTCAAAGTCTTCCATACGTAAAGGGAGTTCGGTTCCGATGTCACGTTCATCGATGGCATGAATCCAACCAGCTACAGAAGCAATACGATCAAAGATGATGGTCATCCACCAGGTCCGCCGTCTACATTCAAGTTCACGAAGATTCTTTGGAGGAGCTAGATACGCTCCTTGAGAATGATTTCCACCTGTGGAGAAGGTTCCTGGATAGTTTAATCGTAGAGGAATAGCCACTCGAGTCTGGAAAGCGGCGAAAATCCAAATTTCAACCCATCTCCCTTCATGATAAAAATACCATGACAGAAGAACACAGGCTTGCATAACAGAGAATATCTCTTCTCCGCTCACCATCGTCTTGTCAATGTATTGTCTCGTTTTTTTGACATGAAATTCAGCAAATTTGTCAGATTTTGTCCCATCAGGTAGTGTCACTGAATTCTGTCCAGACCATCTGGAGGCTGAAACACACTGCAGAGACTTTCAGATAGAATTGTATTAACAAGTTGCATGCACTTACAATTGCATGAAGAATGGCAGGATGAGGGAATCCCGGGTCGCGAGGAGAAAAGAGCAAAGACTGCATAAACGATGGTTTGTGCAGTACTCTAGAACTACAAGGATCGCATCTGAAGAATATTTCAACACTTCCCTCTAATCAATCTGGCAGCTTTTGAAAGAAAAAAATCTAGAAAAGCTCACTAATGATTCAATATAACTGGATCTGGTAGATCGGGATTCCAACCTAAGTAAAGTAGGTCCATAAAAGGGTCAGGACTGATCCCCTTAATGGTTACATTATGTAGCTCGGGACTCTGACTCGAAGTCTGTCCCCCCGTTTCTGGGCTATTAGTCAACTTGAAGTCGATCACATTGGGTGGCACCTGAGGCAAAGTAATGCTGACGGTATCCTGGTGATTGACATGTATTGACCGTTGGGATGGAGATGAACCCGATTGCCTGGAGTATAGCTGGCCTTTCAACGTGGCTAGAAAAGATGTAAACGATGATTCGAGGAGAGGAAGACTCTGGACCACGAATTCTCACAAATTTGATCTTCCAAATCCTTGATTTTCTCCAAAGGATCTGTGTCTCGTGCCAGTGTAAGCCCTTCCACTGGGTCGTACGAGCATTGGGGTTCTGGGGGGTGGCTTGTATTGTGTTCAGTAATCGAGGAAATAAAATATGTGTTCGGATACGCACGCGTAACCAATTGGAGCCGGAACACTGACAAGAGCTTGCCACTGCCTTGAAGAGCGAAATATAAGTAATTATGGGAACAAAGACTATGGAGACCCACTTTACGCAAGTACTGCAGTGCGGGCGAGCAGCATCACACTTCTATATTAGATTCGGTTTGTTAAAGACAGAACATTAGATGGTTCAAAATATGGTACCAGCTTCCGTTTCCGACAAGTTCGACATGCCTAATGAGAGTAAGAACTTTGACTACAATTTCATACAATTGGAAATTGGAAAGCAACATACTTGGTTTCTTCGAAGAGTTGGTCTGGTGGAGGTGCTCCCCGCTGCCTTAGGCATGATGGTGAAGAACAAGGAAACGCAAAACGACCAAGACTGAAGATATTCGACCACGGAGCGGCGACCTCGGTGAATGTAGCGTTTTGCACAGGTAGTGAGTAAGCCACAAAACAGAGCAAATAACCACTAGTGAAACTCCCAGAAAAGTACCATATACTCGTTTAGCGAAGTGGAAGAAGTGGGCTTGAACGGTTTGATTCAATTTGATGGTATAATTACCATCTGGTCACGTGAAATGATCGGCATGATGGCTGTGAGTATTCAAATTTCACTGCTTTCGGGTTGCACTGGCACCTATTGATTTTCATGGCGACTTTTCTACCGATAGCCGTTTGATACACACCGCTAATGCACGCATTTGGTAGATCCCAGTGCGCAGGCAAACGTTTCTGAGTGGACACCAATAAAAATGAGGCTGACAATCGAACGAGATATCACAGGCCGCCGGGTCGGAAGCATCTTTAGTAAATCTATTCACCAACGAGCCCGTGAACTCCGAGCTGGATACAATGTCGAGCATGATATTGTAGTCGGACTTAGTTCCCAAAGCCGTTGTATAAGAAATAGAAGTTAAATCCAGAATGTTAAATCCAATGTCCATTAAAAAGGCCACCTGAAATTTTTTGAGACGCTGTCGGTTGCAAACAAGAGGAGAGTTTTAGTTAATACAGTAAAGCAGATCAAGACCTAGGGAGTTTGGAAGATTAAAACCACATGTGAAATGTCGTTTCTCAGGCTCACAAGATAGTTGCCACAATTCGACGAGCGTGGGGTATATGTCGAAACTCAGTAAGGTATATACCTTGAAAGAATTCAGACAATTTTAAAAGGAGCGAAAAACCCGTTAGCCCTTCACCTTGCCAAGTACCTAGATTCAAGAGCCCATTTGTTATAGGAATCACAACAGACGATCCCACCAGTGAAGCTTTTGTATGGGAAACACTGTGACGAGTTGAGACATAGCCAGTTTATAACTCTAAAGCTTACGAATCACTAGAATGATTTTTTAGTGTCGAAACAAGTGAAGGCAGAACGTGACTCACTCTGGGCCTTCATCAGTATGACGCCAATTCAGATTTTCAGGTACGATGTTATCCAACGCCATATCCATGTCTGCAGTACATAGTTAACTCCGGTTCATAAGCAGTTGTCAGAATTTGACCTTTTCGCACATCTGCAAGCCCAAGGATAAACACAAGTTGTCAATGCTTAGACTCTTCAATATGTATTTTACCTTGATCAAAATTCTCATTCACAGTCAATGCCGCTGACGTGTGTTGACTAAGTACAGAAGTTAACAAAACCCCAAAAATCAGAAAGAGATCTTACATGAAAAGATACAAGACTCCAACCTACGGAAAAATTAGGAAGTATGTCCATTTAGATATTGTGTACGACTCACCTTTATATTTTCCAATCCAGGTAGTATATGAGAAAGAACCTCGTCCGTCACTAAATGGCAACCTTTAGATCTTTTGGTCAGAGTGAAAGTCGTCTGCCAACCCATGGCAAGATAAAGACTGGTGAAGAATCACGTCACCCTTTTACTTCTGCGCGTGTGACCATCAACACCTGCAGCTGATTGCACCTTGAAATTATTCAATCTAAACGGGCAAAGTTGACCGAAGATTCTAAATATCTAAATTCTTTTTTTCTACTGTCAGATTCACTTTCTCCACCGTGTTTGTTTTGCTCACCTCGCCATGTCATTGCTTCCTCCCATCCCTCATCCCGATGCCACTCCACTGTATCTCACAGGAATACTTGAGCTTCGCGTCAGCTCCCCCTCCGTCCGTCTCTATCCCGTAGCACAACCAACGATTTCCAACGACATCCTCGCCGCCACAGCCATGACCCCCGGTGCTAACTCTCCATCAACCTCCTCGATCTGCCTTCTCAGAGGACCCCTCGGCGATTTCGTTCGATATTCTCGCCAAGAGGCGTCTAAATGGTTGATCAATCTTGCCCATGATATTTGCGATCCTGCCGATCAGCGTGGTTCGTTGGTGGTATGGAAGGAGCAGCAGCAGCAGTGGCACCCTGTTTCCACCACAGACCCGTTAACTGCGTCGATCTACCGCTACAAGCTTCCGGTTGGAATTACGGTCGGCCTCTCGAAAATCAGTCGGCGCGTGGGGAAATCCGACGCGACCGGGAACGCAAGCACCATGGCCAATCGCGTGAAGGGGCGCGATGGAAAGTGCTGGGTGACGGCGGCAACACGTCCACTAGTGAACACTCACATTTTCCCCAAGCGCATGGGGGATCATGTTGGGCGAATTATCTTCCGCACTTTCACATCTCTCGCCCCACTCTCAGATCTCTCAATCTACAACGAAATTTTTGGCCTGTGTTTGTCGGAGACGCTCGATGCATGGTTTGATAAGTATGAGATGGGCCTTCGTTTTGTCTCCCCGGTGAGGAGTTCTTCTCCTCTCATCTCTTAAATTTCCATTGATCAACTAGAACAATTACGAGTGTCATATGTTCGCTACCGCACCAGCTGATCAAGAGGACACGATATATGGAACATTTCTCAGACCAGTAACCCTCCCCGCCGTCCATGGCCACCATGCAAGCCCTCCCCAGCCCCAGCTCAATAATGTTCCTCCTCCCGGCCTCTTTCGTTGGCATTACCTTCAATGCGTACTCAAGAGATTTGCCCATGACGACTACAAAAATCTCGAGAATATTTACTTTTCCGAGTTGCCTCTTCGTATAGAGGGGGACTCTGATGATGATGGCACAGACAGCGAGCTGGAATGGCCGTCAATGGCTTTTGATCTTGGGAGAGTTGTGGAGAACAGTTCAGAGGAGCGTGAGGAGCGCCACCGAGCAGTTGCGACGTGGATCTCAACCGTAAACCTCGC
>Ga0307514_10001336_pt1 | contig 31312 bp, 26 predicted proteins | sample 16_EM_MG_FD_203088 | JGI IMG/M metagenome (GOLD analysis project Ga0307514, IMG submission 203088) | Populus trichocarpa ectomycorrhiza microbial communities from riparian zone in the Pacific Northwest, United States - 16_EM | ecosystem: Host-associated > Plants > Roots > Unclassified | place... | reverse complement strand
CCCATATTCTTATAAAAAAAAAAAAAAAAAAAAAACGGCGCCGCAAATAACATCACTTTTTTTTTTTTGGAGTCTATACGTCTGTGGAACCTTACGCAGACCGTGGCTCCGCCCAAGACCGCTCAATTCTTCTCAGGGCCTCTCAAAACTGTACTCAAGGCCTCTTAGCCCGCCTCAAAGTTGTTATGAACGCCCCTATAGTCCCCCAATTTGTCTAAAATATCACACAAAGATCGACGGACGTTAAAATCCTCCCCAAACTCCCAGACTGTTAACTTAGTGCTTAGTACTAGAACGGAGGCGGTGCCTCGGTCATTGAAGCAGAACAAGGACTCCCTAAATTGAGTGCAGGAAACCTGGTATCGTAGCTGCTGAGGCCCTGGAGACTAAGTAGGCTACATATTGAGAGATACGGAGGTTGACCAAAGAATTTAAGGATGCAGAGGCCGCAGAACATTGTGAGCTTCAAATACCACATGGGGGGGAGGTATTTCGAGACTTCAGGTTTGTGATGCCGAGAATATAGCTATATTAAGGCTCTCAAATTACATACCGAGGATGTTGATTTGCACAGCTTGGAAGTTATAAGCACAGTACACATAGCTCTATATACAGTGAGCGACTTGTGTCCATACTAACAGGTTATAGAGATAATCTATGGGGAGCCTATCGCTGCTAGTAGTGGTCATAGTAGTAGTGGTAGTCATGGTGAGGGGTGGTCGTGTAGAGGCGGGGTTGTGGGGGGTCTTGAGGTTGCGAGAGGTGTAGAGGGCTCAGGGTAAATTGGGGTGGGCTGGAGACGGGTTTTTCGAGTGTTTTTAGCCTATATTCATGGTTCTTATTGTTGTGTGTAACCTATGTCGAACGTCACGTGGGTGCCAACCGTACGCAGTTTGAGATAGGTACTAGGTTTGATATCAGATACTTAAATGCCATGCAATGTCTTTGGTAATTCCTTCGGGTTTGGTAGAGTTGGGAGAGCCTGGCCAATCCTTCCAGCACTAGCAGGACCTGTGTTCGATTCCTAGTAGCTCCCCTGAACTGCTCAATCCACTCAACCCACATGTACGGTTGATGAGGGCACCCCGAAGCGGCTCCACCAGAAATACCAGCACCACCTGCCACCAAACGCTGCAAGCCCAAGAAACGAAAGTAATGTTGAGAATCTTCGAGAATATACCCTAAACTCCCCTTCCCCAACTAGTTGAAGTCGGGGTCTGATGTGTTGGAATAGGCTAACCCTGCAGCGTCGCGAGGTATGCGGGGCGGATGGATGATTGTGCCGGCAGGATCACGAGATATGCGGGGTAGACGAATAGTTGTTCAACGGGCACAATGGATGGATGTTGAACCGGGCGATCAGAGGAATATTACGAGGATATGCCTGAATATTTCTCGCGTAGTTAGCTTTTGTACTCCAAGTAATTCTGTTCTGCTATTCCTTAATACAGAGTTATTTCGTAGCGCCAGAATCCGAGTGAATTCTTCATGATGTGCTACATCAAGAAGCTACTAAGAAGCATAGACACAGTGTATATAAATGGGTGATGTTGATGTTGGAGGCTGATAACCACCTTTTCCTCGAGCCGTGGCCAATATCTAGACCTTGTATGCAGAGAATAGGAAGGGAAGAAGCGCGGTTGCGACTCGTACCGTGGGGAATAGTCTTGGGCTTGAAGGTATCTGTGGATTACCCTCAAGTCAGTCTGCGAAGCATATCCGTATCGCATGGGTTCGAAGAGTGAAACCACTCTGGGGCGTTGGTCGTGAGCCTTAACCATATCCAAGGCTGATATTCGAAAATGAAGGGAAAATCTGAAATCTGAAAAATGTACAAGCAAGGACAAAAAGCGCAAAAAAGCGCAAAAAATGCCGACCCAGTGAAAAAGAAACAAATTTAACTCAATACCTAATCCAATTGCTTCTCCCTCTCCGCTTTTACCACACCTTCTAGCGCTTCCCACACCTCTCCTGCTACGGCGCCAACTATCTTAATCACCCTCCTTACAGTTTCTCTCGACACCCCTCCCCTCCCACCCACAACACCACCTTCATATCCCTCTCCTCCTGTTGCCCCAACAGTCTTATCCTCAATTGGCACAGGAATAGTTTCTAGTGTCCGTACCCCAACAACCCGTGGTCTACTCTTGTTCTCTGTTGGTGGAAGGAGTGATACAGCCCATACACCCTCTGCAACGGATAATTCATCCCTTGATGGGTCAAGTAGGACATTTGGACCAATGGTCATGACTAGGAGAGAGATTGGTGGAAGGAGAGAGGTGAGTTCGGGTGGGTAGAGGGGAGTGGCGAGATCCCAGTCGTCGCTGAAGAGGGGGTCCTCATTCCCTTGGGAGGTGAGGAAGGGGAGGAGTGTGGATCGGAGGGAGAGATGGGTGGTGAGAGAGAGGAGGGTGAGGGGGTGGGTGGTCGAGAGGGAAGGCGAGGTGGGAGGGGGTGTGATGAGGAGTATCTAAGAAGGAGTGAATGGTAAATTCATGGAAACAAGTAGGGGGGCTCTGGCTGAGTGGTGGGAATGACATACATCAATGTAGAGCTTCCAATGAAATCTGTCGTTAATTTTCAGCCGACTAGTCAACTCCTTCTCATCCCCCGCAAATAACCCCTCCTGCACCACCCCCGCCAGAAACACGTTCAACGCATCATCATCCCTCAAGCCTTGTAGATCTACCCCCACCTCAACCCAGTTTCTCCGGTTCACTACACTTCTGGTCGTGGTATTCCCACCCCCGGTACCACCGAGTTCGAATTCCTCCGCAACCTCAGTTGGCACCCCGAAGATATCCTCTGTGCGTGCGACTTCGGATTTAATACCTGCAACGCATTCAGCACCATCGGCCCAGACCATTCTTGCGGAGCCATTGCAAGAGGGAAGGATGTCTAGTTCCGCGACGAGTGGGCGAAATTGGGTTGGTGCCCGGGAGTCGGGGCGGACTGGGGGGGTTAGGGTGAGGGATGTGGTAAGGTAGGCGAGCTCGGACGGAGAGAGAGGCATGACAGGAACGGAGGACGCACGTATGTCGAGATGTTGATGTTTGGAACGTTGGCAGCACAGTGTATGCCAAGAGTTGCAACAGCAACAACTTTCGAAAATGACAGTGAATTTTTTTTTGAGTCTATACGTCTACAGTTATAACACGACGTTAACTGCGGCAGAAGCTCTCCACGATGGTACCACCATTACTTCCCCGGGCCCTCTTCATCCCTCGAATCACACGCTTCTCAATGCCTCACACTACTCTGGTACTGCGAACGAATTTGAATCACCGCCCAAATTTCGTCTCATCTTCCTTCTCAACGCCAACTCTTCATCTCCTTCAATGTCCCGCTGCTGGTATTGGGTATGCACCTAGCAGCACCCTAACCTCCACATCACAAAAACCTCCAGATCTACCTCAATGGACAATTCAAGTACCACCAATATGTCCCGGCTGTGGTGCCCGCTCGCAGACGATAAAGCCGAGTTTGCCTGGCTTCTATGATCTGGAGAGAGCACGGGTTAAAGCAGTAAAGGCGAAGGAGAAACGAAACATGGATAAAAGGAGGAAGGCCGAGGAAGCTGTCTGGTTGGCGAATCTGGCGAGGTTGGAGCAGGCTATGAAACAGGAAGAGGGGGAATTAGTGGAGGATGAGAGAATTGAGGTCGCAACTGGGACAGAAGTGAAGGAGGAAGTTCAGGGCACAGAGCTTGAGCCGGAGGGGCCGGGGAAGAAAGATGCTGAAATTCTAGAAGGAAATGGACAGGAAGCAGAGGTGAGGGAAACTGAAAAGACAGATATTGGAACACTGGGAAAAAATGGGAAAAGACAAGAATGGCAAAAATCTGAGCAGGCTAAGGTGTGTGTTGACGAGACCAGCTTGTTGGAGCAGGAAGCTGCAACAGAAGAAGGAAGAGAGCCATCAGTGTTAGAAGGAGGAGAGGGGGCTACACTAAGCTCACTAGAAATGCAAGTAGAGGAAACCAAGGTTGTTGATGAAGAGGAGGAAATTCTAGAAGGTATGATGCAAAAGCTTTCAGAGGAAGACGAGGAGGTTCTAGAAAAACTCGCGCAAGAGCTTCGAGAGGAAGAGGAGGGCAAATTACTAGACGCCGAGTTAGGATTTGATAGCAAGAAATTCGATTTCAAAACCGGTAGCACTGCTAAACCAACCACCTCCACCGACAGGCCAACAACAACACCAGCATCTACTGATTACCTCCTTAATCCCCAACTCACTGGGGAAACCCCTAAGCTGCCCCTCTGCGAGCGCTGTAAGTCCCTCTTGCACTACGATAAAGGCACTCCACTACCTGCCTATCCCGACCTTGACACCCTCGTTGATCTAATCTCCGAATCCAAGCATGAGACGAACCATATTTACCACCTGATTGATGCTGCGGACTTCCCGCTTTCTTTAATCCCACGATTGAGGTCTTATTTGACACAATACCTGCCTCCCAAGAAAGCAAGGAACCTCAGTGTCTCATATATAATTACTCGTGCAGACTTATTGATGCCCAAGGAGGAGCAAGTTACGAGTTTAATGACATACTTAAAAAATGTACTGAAAGCTGCATTACCACAAGGCGAAGCTATTGAGGACCATCACTCACCATGGGGGGGAACATTCAGGGTTGTAAGCATCAAAAATGCATGGTCAATACGAAAAGTGAAGGCCGAGTTTTCACACCTGGCAGGCTTGAAGTTATCGAAAGCAGAGAAGGGAAAAGTCAAGAAACGTGAAGGAGGAATCTGGATTGTTGGTAAAGTCAATGTTGGTAAAAGCCGGTTCGTCGGCGAAATCATCCCCGAAGGAAGCTTTACGAACTTGCAGAGAGTCATTGAGACAGTTTCTGGTCCGAGGGCAAGTTACAGTCCTGAACTAGACTCGAGGAATGTAGAAGAGAGGGAGAGGGCAAATAATCCAAAGATCACCAAGGAAGACCTGGCCAAGATATCAGAGCAGGCGCGGATTAAAATTCAAAATGAGGATTTTAATCAGGAAGGATTGCCGCTTGTTAGCCCTACTGTATCAGGCGTTCCAGGGACCACTGTTGCCCCAGTGCGAGTAGTATTTCGGCATCCAGGGGACAATGGAAGGAAAGGCGGGGTCAAGGGAGAGATTATTGACTTACCTGGGATGGAAAGAGGGCGATTTCTCGACTTTGTGAGACCAAAACTCAGGAGAAAGGTTCAGATGGAGTACAGGGTTGATCCAAAGCAGCATGTGGTCAAGGCAGGGCAGTCTTTACTGTTAGCGGGGTTGATTATGATAAGGCCGAAGACACTTGAAACGGATTTCTTGATGTATCCATATACGGCACTTCCGACCCACGTGACGCTGACGGAGAAGGCATTGGAGTTTATGAATCATCCGGATCCAGAGGGGTGTCTTCAGCCGGTGCTATATCAGCAAAAGCCTGAGCCAAGCACCAACTCTGCTGAAGGAGAGGCCAGGGAAACCATCAACTTGGGGACTTTAGAGGAAACATTAGTGCCTGAACAACAGGCCAGCGAGCAAACCTTTGTATATCGGCCTCAAGAACTAAAAAACAAACCTATATTGGCCCGCTTGCCTGGCACTCTCCCCCGCAATATAAAATTGGCTGGTACCTTTCACCTCACCCATGATGTTACTCGCCTTCGGAACCCCCAACTCTCCCACAAAACTGATGCAGAAATTGAGCTTCTTTCATATAAGATTTACTCTACGGATATCCTTTTAGAGGGAATTGGTTGGGTGGAAATTGTGGCCCAGGTTAGGCTTCAGCAGCTGATGATGAATGTTGTACCACAGGTAGAGGTATATACCCCGCTGGGGAAGGGCGTGGGAACTAGGAAACCTATGGGGGCCGATATGTTGAGGTTACAAGGACTGAAGAAGATTGGGGAATATGGTGTGAGGAGATTTCCAACAGATGGTAGGCCAAGAGCAAGTATGAAGGGGCGGAAAAAGCAAAGTAAGATAAATTATAGAACTATGGCAGGCGGCAGTGGGCAATGGGATTCGGGAATATGACGGAGGTAAGGACCTGGGGCGGTTTGTCTACACCACGCAACATCTAACGGAGTAGTTCATATTTTGCGTCGGTTTTGCGAAGAGGAAATTTGAGAGGGCTCGAATTTTAGTGGACTGGGATATATTTTCTGATTTTCACCTGCATATTACTAACCAGTCTGTAAAACAGCACTTATCCCACTGTATAATTAGAACAAGATAGAGAAGTACTTGTATGTATATACTCTACTCGCCACAGTGCTCTAATTGCATCATGTACCAATAGATATCATGCTGCTTCCCGGCAGTCCCTAATACTTGCCGTTCGAATTTTGCGTACCCGCTCTACTTATATCACCAGACTTCGTATATCTTTTGCTATCACAAATGGGTTCGAGACTGGGTTGCTCTGCTAATCTAGCTGACACTCGTTGCTGTAGATATATTTCCCTCCAAGTTCTCCATTTACCATAGTCTGCCAAGATATATATCAGACTGTTATTACAATTACCGCCCCTGTGGAAAGGCAGGTGTCGTTATATTGCTGATTTAGTCTTGGCCTCTGCTATTTGTGTAGATACTATGAAGTACCTAAATAACTATACGTTGGGCCCCACTGAAACGACCCACAACCTTAAGCAAGCACATGTCCTCCATGTGCTGCATTCCTGACGCACGCATTCCTGGAACACGTATTCAGTCTGGCGAGGCACATTCCTTCGTATTCGACTGTTGCCTGCTTGTTTCATTGAACATTTTGGCTCTTTATTCCGAGGCTAGGTACCCAGGCGTACGGTCGGAACGTACTTACTTTATGCATGGACTGTTGTTTAAGATCTTTACGTCTAGTACTTGCGTTTGATAGCGCTAGTCTGCAGCCTTCATTTTATTTGTTGTCCTATATAAACGATAAACATCCTCAGACTCACAGACATTCATCATCACTTCAACAAACAAGTGAAGGTTTTGTTGATATTAACATTTATTTCTCTCGCTTTCTTTAGCAGCTATGATTTCCACCGGGGTCCACCTACCCACATCGAGTGTGGTCACTTTTTTACCCCTTCTTAACAGTGCCCAAACCAACCCTCCAAAAACTCTAGAAGCCATCCTCAACTCGCCAAGATTTCCAGATCAACACCATGAGCCAGTTTGGAGAGTTTTGGATGCGACGGAGAGGATTAAGCGTCTGCTTGAGGTTAGAGGTGACGGCCTCGCTGGAGTAGCTGGAGGGGGATTAGCGAAGGGGAAACTAGAGCTCAAGCCAGTGCGGGTGCAATTGGAGGTTATTGGGAATGTGGTACGATACCATTGTGCCTCCCTTAGGTGCGATTGTGATATTGTATGATTGGGATGTATCTGGAGCTGATGAGAGTTGGAGTTTCAAAGATTTCAAAGCTCGTAACAGAGGTAGAGGCTTCTTGGGCAAGTACTAGAGCTTGCATCAAGGCCGCTCAGAAAGTAGGTCAAGGGGACAAAGCTCGGAATCTACCGCTGCTGTTTGAGCTTTTGAATGTTGATGATATGCTTAAGTCAGTTCAGGCTCTACTGAAACTTGAATGGCCATGTTTGAAAGGATGGACTAACCTTTTAATAGAGGAATGCATCATCTTCCATTATACAGCATTGATATTCACACTGGGATTAGTTCTCATCTTACCAGGCTGAAAGTTCTTCTTTCTAGGTTGCTTCCTCCATCCACATCCCCAGTCACTGATGTCACTGTCGAACCTCTGGAAAGTCCCTCCAGTTCGTCAGTTTACTCTTTATCATCAAATGTACAGCCCACAGAACTCCTCGAGCTGCTGACGCAGCAGATTAATAGCCTCCACCGGCTTGTTCAAAGGAGTAATACGCTTCTCTCGCTGAACAGCTCCATTAAGGCTCAACATATGCAGATCTGTTGGAGATTGCAAAATAGAGCCTTAGGGAATATCTCAAAGCAGAATAAACCTACAGCAGAGATGCTGAGAAATCTAGCAGCAGCGCTGAAGGTTATAAGGAGTGTGACATTTCCCCCCGAAGAGCAGGGAGTAGCAATAGTAGCTGTAGAAGAGATGAGGGCGAGCAATGATGCATTTTATAGGAGCCTAATTCCATTAATTAAGCAGGCGAGAACACATATCCAACTCATCAATGAGCTGGGACTACATAGGAATATGGATTTGAATAAGGATATGGTGCTACCATTTTATTTGGAATTTGTCAGATATACCCGTGGGACGGTTGATGAGTCTCCCTTGAGTAAGCTGGCAAACGAGACAGGGTTGGGGATGGGCTATGAATTGAAGCCTGAGACCATTAATGGTGGAGAGGCGCTCAGGTGTAGTACGCCTGATGGGCTTAGTCCAAGTGGAGCAAGCATACAGCTGCAGAGGAGGTTGAGTTTGAGTGTGGGGAGTGTGCTTGGGGTTGGGAAGGGGGGCTTCAGGGAGGGTGCTAAAGGAGGGATTAATGGGCATGAGGGAGAGGAAGGAAAGGGGAAAGCCAGCAGTGGGTTTAAAGGAATGTTGGCGAGGTGGAGTGGAGGTGTATCAAAATTGCCAGCAGGATTACCGCCAATCCCCAAGACTACTAGTGATTTAACTGGGATCATCACCGCCAATAAGCACAACACGCTTAAACACAAATATAAGTCGGCTAATCTTTCGGATTCATTCATTACGTTGTCACTCTCTTCGCCGTCGGCGCAGAGTTTGAAACAGCAGAGTCGTACGGGTAGTTTGGGGCCGCCGATGTCCAATACGGCAACGGCTTCTAGGGGCGGATACGGTGGGAGTAGGGGTGAAAAGGAAAAGTCTAAGATGAAGGAAGTGTGGATTAGTAAAAATCATAAGATTGCGCAGGATGAGTGGGAGGAGATGGCTGTTATGGTCAATGTGCAAAAGTGTATGTGTAGGACAGGGTGGATGGTTGGGGGGGTGCAGCATTTGAGGGGGCGAGATGGGATGGGGAGTGGAGCAATGTACGGGAGGTAACGCTTGAAAAATGGAGGAGAAAAGATGAAGGAGCAATCTCTTTTTTTTTTACGACTTGAAATGATTTGGGATTGAGATTGGCATCCTCTCTTTTTTATTGCCCTTTCCTGTGCAGCAATCTCGCTACAGACGTTTGAAATTACCTATATACTTCACATGTAAGCTAGATGGTCCTTTAGGTAGTTCGTTCACTACTTTACAGTATCCCCATATGGCAATGGACTTTTCCTATTTCGGCAGTCACTTCCTATTCGAGTCAACAGTCTCAGCACCTGATTGTCTTGGGCTAGGAAGCCCTCATACACACACCTCTTCCAGGTCCTTCTTTCTGTTCCCTTAGTCTGGTACGGTACCACATTCTCAACTTCGTAGACTACTAAACTAACTCCACCCCTCATCCTTCACATACCAAAGTTGAAAAAACAATGTCGTTGAATTCAATAGTTGGGGGTGAAAGAGGAAGCACCCCAAGCCACCTCCACAGTCTTTCCACCCACCCTCCCCCACCTCCTCTAGTTCACCTTTATACCTCACCATATGCAAGACCTTCTGCCTCTACATTCCTAACCCTCTTAATCTCAATCAGTTCCATCTCCAGAATTTCGTTGTTGGAAATTTATCTTCGGCGTTTTTGAGCTGGCTTAGGGATTGGCTCTGGTCCTGGCTCTGTCTCTGACTCTCGCTCGTCCTCCTCATCCTGGTCCTCACCCTCTACTTCCACAATTTTCTCTAGGTTCCAGGAGCAGGGGTTTCCACTGATTGGTCCCTGTTTCTCTTCTGCCCCTGTTTCTCCATCACTTCCTCCTTCCTTTCATAATTCACACCACCACCGCCTGAGCCTTCACCACATTCACAATTCCTACAATTGGCCGAGCTGAATCATATGATTAACCAACCCTTTTTCCATTTGCTGTATCCCGACTAACACACTCTTCGCAATGGCTGGCTATTCTTGATGCGGTCTACTCTGCGAAGTAAACTGCCATTGTTACTTTCTTGCTCAATGAGTTTGGCGCCGATGGCAAGAAGGATGGAGTTGGTGATGGGGGGGATAGAGCGTAGTTGGGTGAGGGCGTGGTCGACTATTTGGGCCGCCCCATTGAAAGAGTTTAGTACCAGTTATTAGCACCCATATGCAGTAAAACACCAGGAAAAATCACCAGGAAAAGAAACCAGAGATCCTGAAATCTTCAAACATATATATGTTCGCGGACATCGGCCGCCCGCGGGCCGCACATGCCTTCCGCGGGCAATTTATTTAATTACTCAATTTGGTAAATAATTCTAACATGGGATACACTACCAATCTGATGTAAGATATAGACCGGATGTAAGGTACCGGTATAGATATAAAATACGAATCTATGACTGGACTGAACGTGTAGTCGTGGTATAAAAACCGAGTTGAGATCTGGCGTTGTACAGTTAATCCATCTTCCTGTTGAGCAACGGGATAACTACAGCAGAAGTTGAACAAGAGATAGATTCTAAGGAAATTGGAACAGCCCCCTCCGAGAATGAGGGCCAGCCTCATAACATCAAAGATACCTTTTTTATAGGTGGAATGGGGAAGAAGATGCAGAGTTTATAGCTACATTTAATTCAACAGTTCTGGCTCAGATCAAAGAGGTAGCTGCGGAATTACAGTGTCGTGGGCAGGGAGGGAGTGGCACAGTGCTACAACAAACATCATGCTGTCATTCTGGGTGGAGAAAATATGGAATCGGTGGTACTTTCAGTTTCAACCCCAAGAAGCACGAAGGAAAAGGATGCGGCGAGAAAGGTTTGGGAGCAGAAGAGGGAAAGGGATAGGAAAAAGGGGGAGCAGACTCTGACGGAGGAGGACTTGAATATGTTAAGCTTGAGCGAGAACGAGGAAGAGGAAGAAGGGATATTCATATTTTTGCAGTAGAGAAGACAGAGTCAAAACCGATAACAAGCGGCTATATACAAAACTTATTGCAAAACCACAGCTGGAGCACCACCAACTATTAACCAGGTAAGTATGGTATACTTACCCAACCAAGGACCTTTAATATTCTCGTACCCAGACCGATTTATTTTTGTGTGGTAGTAAACTTCAACCAGCTACGGACCTTATGGGTTTGGAGGATGATATTCCAGATATTCCGGAAGCTAGACAAACCACACTTAGATTAGCCAACACTAGTTAGTTACTCGCCAGGCATCTACCACTACACGGGTTTTTGTCTCATGTGCCTGTAAAACGTCCTGCCGTTGCCAATAATTTACAAATTACTTCAAACGCTCTATCGCTCTATGTATTGCCGTACAAAAGTGCCAATTGGTCATGACTGTGGTCTCTCATTTTTTGGTGAATGGACATAAATTGGGCTGTTAAAGGGCATCCGGAGTTGTTTAATGGAGTCACTCATAGGATATTTTTTTTGGGGGGGGGGTTTGGGGTTTTTCTTCTGAAGCCTCATGTAGTTATTTCTGTGCTATAGGTATAAGTTAGCTCTGGTTAGGCAATCAATTCAACTGCGTTGTCTATGAATTATATAAATTGCCTGCGGCCCAGAACATATATACAGTATATAGGCTTCAAGGTTTGATATACTTACCCACCACTGTTGGGATGCACATCCATCACACCCTAAGTTAACCTGAACTGGACAATACCTCTGTCCTCATGTCCGGATGCCTTGTATTACGTTTGGGTTTCCATATCTATTTCATGTTTCTGCATAACTATTTCTCTTTTTCAGCGTCCTGATTGGCTGTTAATTCATCCCTGTATGCTAGCTCTCCCTGTACATATATCCATACAATACCAGTTAGGTTTCCTACTATCTCGCTTCTAATTAACCATTTTACAGTACTCCCAAGTGAACTGTATAATCCGGTAGCCACATCCATCGTAACTATCTACCATCTATGCTGTCTATTTCCACCACCCCTTCTGCTCAGTACACCACTACCTTAGCACCACTTCCGAATATTCATTTCCAAGAAACTAACCACCTCCCCAACCTTCCCTCCAACACCTTTACCTGCTCGCTCCTCCGCCTACCCAAGCAGCGCTCCCAGACCCTCCTGTTTCTCCTTGATCTCCACTAGTGAAGTTTGTAATAGCGAATACAATGCCTCAGTCTGTGCTGTTAATCGACGGGAATAGAGTGTTTCTGCCGGGGGAGGTGGTTTCCATGGCTCGGGGTTGTGGGTAGATGGAATTGGGTTTGAAGGGCCCCAAAATAAACCGGCCTGGGAGTAGGTACTTAGGTATGTACCCGACTAGTCTCGATAATACAATGAAAATGTTGAAACTTTTTTATCAGATCTGGATTTACTTAGCAGGCGCGATAGACAGGGCGCCTACAACGGAATTTAAACATTAATATTTGATTTCATGATATAAGAATACACTCCGATGACCAGAAAGGTTAGGTTATATACACATGGCTTGATAAATGTATATATTGTGTAACACATGAAACAGATCACGATGACATACGTCATGTTCCACGGGGCCGGGGTATCAGTGGTACCGGTATTACTCTGGACCCCAAACCATGGATCTCGTTCTCTTATATTAAATCCGAAGATTAGGAAGGTGGGGATATATATCAAAATAATATAAGGGAGCTAAGCCAGATTTGGAGATCGTGTATTGGCCCCATGCAGTCAGCTACCGTATATGTGGGTATTGAATAATTGCACTGGAACACTTATGCATTAGTGACTATTGGAACTCAACATGCGGTAGCCATAACCCCACTGCCATTTAAATTAAAGATTTTCAGTGGGGACTTGTTTGTACAGTACGTAAGATGTACTCATTTCCCAACATCCTCCAATTTATTATCAAAATGTAACTATTAATGCCATCATCCTCTCTAATAATGTACGCATGAACCCGGAATCGCAAATACCCTTTAGCTACCCTTTACCGTCCTCCCCTCTAAGCCACCTCAGACATAACCTTCTCTCCATCCTCTAACATTCCCATAACCGTTCCCAAATTCTTAATCATACCTTTACCGTCCTCCCCTCTAAGCCGCCTCAGACATAACCTTCTCTCCATCCTCTAACATTCCCATAACCGTTCCCAAATTCTTAATCATACCCTTCCCATGTCCCACAAGCAGCAACTTCTCGGCATTTGCCGGCAACCCAAGATACGTCGGCGGTTCTCTCTCTGGAAGCTCGTTGACCCACTCCATGAACTGTTTCATCTGCGTTCCCTGTGGCACATACAGCGGCTCCTCACTGCTCTCCACAAGCTTGTAATCATTCTCAAAGGCAGCTGGAGTAAATATCCTCTCGACAATGCCCCTTAGCTGGGAGAAGTCTCCTTCGTCGTCGATCTTGCCTCCGTAGGTTTCAGTAATGAGGGTTTGCATCATAGGCCAAGGGAGTTTAGATGGGGCCATATTTGTACGATCACCAGAGACAACTTCAATCCATTTGTCGATGATAAAGGCGCAGCATTCGTACTGTAATAAAGCTGTTAGCTATGTATTCCAGCACGGGAGGGGAGTAACATGCTTACATCGCTATCATTGAACTCCCACCAACCCTTCCATCCCAGGCTGGGCGCATATCGCAACCTCTCTTGAAGGACAGCATGTAGGAATGACAATAGCAAGTAAATCCTGTGTTTTTCTGCTGGTCCTTTCGCAGGTCTGGTAGCCAGTGAGGATAAGGAATCTTTCATATTGGCTCTGATACCTGCCGGCTGTTCATACATCAAGACTCTAGATGCGCGGAGTAAGTTGACTGGGATTTTGGGGCTCGACTCCATGGACAAGAAAAGCCTAAAGTTGGGATTTGGCTTGAGAGCACCAAGTCTCTTCTCCAAAGATTGTAGCCATGCCGGTGTAAGATGAACGTTCTTGACAAGTACCCATGAACCGACTGACGCAGCGTTATTAACTGCCTTATCAGCCTGCCCTAACCCTTCATTAGAACCCATGGCAATATTTGTGCAGCGCTTGCCCATTTGTTCGACTAAACTGTCGACCTTGTAGGAGGCGTCGAAACCGGGTGATGATGCCAGCGCAATTGGAGTCGTTGCAGATACTTGGTCGACGACTTGTTTCAAGTTCCCAGTAGAGTTGAGCATTTCCTTACCAAATACTGCGCCGACGAAGGACTCGGCAGCTGGAACAAAGCGGTCCAACCTGAATAGTTTGACAAGAAGGAGTTTGTAAAGCCTCTTGTCGAGGTCTGGTAGGTTTTCATCCCACAAAGTTGGCACAAAGTTCTCCCCATTTTCTTCAGTGAAGAACTTCTCCCATCCCACTTCTGGTACAGACTCTACTCCAGTCTTGAATATCGGTAATGTGCCCATCCTATTCATAACCTCTCCCGCTCTGTGTGACTCAGTAGAAACATCAACCCCTTCAAGGCCTTCGTCGAGAATCCTCTCTAGCAGAGATTTATCCATCTTATGAGATGAAGCCTCGGCGAGAAGTAATGCGAAAGTTACCCTGTCTTTTTGCAGGAGACCGAGGGCAGTCCGTTGATACCTGAATAAAACCAATTTTTAGCGTGATATAGAACCAAATGCACTGGGATACCTACGTAGTAACAAACAAATCCTGTAATATAATATGGATTCTCCTATCATAGTCCTTCTCAGCCGCCAGCCTCTTGTTCTCATGTAATACCGAATTGAAGATATCTAAAAAGTACTGTAGAGAGAATTGGTAGAAGTGATTGAGGTGATGAAGTTGCTCCAAGATGGCAAAGACTGCGCTACAAGCCTTTGCAATACTTTGATACTGTAAGGTAACCTGCTCAACTTCACTCATGACACCTTCTGTCTCGGCCATCTTTCTGGATACTTCTGCAGCCTCAGTCTTGAGAGTTTCTAGGGTATCAATGACCCGGTCATCGTCGAGAATATTGCCACGTGATTCGTTCAGAGCTTGGAGAAGTCTCCTCTCGAGCTGCCTGAGATGAAGCTTGAATTCACCCTGCAATTTCATCAAGTTGGACCTGCGCTGATCAACATCAGGCCTCTCGAACTTAAGTACTTGGTTGAGAGATTGGGTCTGCAAGCTGCTTTGAGTAACAGTGAAATTGACAAATGTTGTCCTGGAGCAAACATCTGGCGGGAAGTTGGCGGAAGGGTCTCTGGTTGAGAGATATAGCTTGAACGATGGAGAGAAATCGATCTCTTGCTTTCCTAGCTGGATGAGGACACGACCGCCAGTTCTTTGGTACTCCTTATTCAACACATGGTTGAGGATAGGGTCAAGGTGTTCTGCATCTTGGATAAGGATGGGGTTACCGAAGCGAAGAGAGGACTCGAGTTGTTTTGTGAAAGAGTCGTCCAAAAAACTGGTGATTGTAAGTCGCCGCTCTCTGCTCTCATTGGCCAAGAATTCAGTAACTCTGCCAGAAGGATCAATGATGAGGGGATATCTGTTGAACCGCTTGAGTATGATGGCATTCTCAGTGCAGAGGTCGTCCACTGGTAACGTGTTCTCTTGCCAGACAAGCCTTTCATCTGCAGTCGACAGGTATTCTGTGATGGGGTTATGCTCTTTGTATTGGAGCCCAGACATTTTCAGGTGCCTCGTCCAGTCATCTAACATCGCCTTTCTGTACGTTTGATCGTAGAGACCAGCGTATGCTAAAAATGCGGCAGAAAGTAGGACATCCCCTACCAATGTAGCTATCTGCGTCTCGAAGGACTTGCTTCCTTCCTCCCAACGAATCCTCTCTGATGACAGACTGTCTAGAAGCTTGACACTGCGGTCAACCTTGAACTGCACTTGGGACATCTCCGCCTTCAGTGCTTGTGTTTGACTGATCAATTCTGCATACTCCACCTTATATCTCTCTATACTCGCCTCAAGAGCCTTGACTGTATCGATAATTTGCTGTGCACCAATCTTGGTTTCCGCGGCTTTATTTTCCAACTCATGAACTTCCTCCCTCAACGGCCCAACCCTGTCCAAAATCTCTGCGTAGTTGACTTGAGCCTCTACCCACTGGACAAGAGGACCACACGCCTTGGAAGCCCTGTTCACTTTCTCGAAGCTATAATCTGGCTTGGACAGGAACTCCTCCAGCATTTTCTTTCTTAGGACTTTAGTCATCTGCTTCTCGTTGTCGAAGTTCAGAATGCTTGGGATGAAGGAATCCTGGCGAATGATACCTTGAACAGTAGACCAGTTTTGCAGCTTGTGTCCAAGCAAGACACAAACGGACTCCATAGCAAGCTTGACACCGGCTGGTGGGTTGTTCATGGCTCGGACTTCCTGAAGGTGGCTCCTCTTGATGTTCTGGACACTTCGCTGTGCCTCAGCGACAGCAGGCTCAGCTCGAGCAAGATCTGCAAGCACGACTTCCTTACGCTTCGCCACCTCCAATTCTTGTTGGGCCAATGCAGCTTGAATCTCGAGAGATGCAGCTCTCTTCTCTTCAGTCTCTTTCTGATCCTGAAGCATGATCTGCAGCTTCTCGTTGGCCTCCTGACTCTTCTTCTCCAATTGCTTTTGCTTGACAGCCAGAGTCGATCTCAAATCCCGGACCTTGTCCACCGTGTCCTTCAGTTTATCCAACCCAACGTTCAAGTGCCTCTGCTGTTCTTCCAAGTCCTCCCTCTTCTCATTATATAATTTGACGTACTGTGCCACGAAGTCTAGGAAATGGCGGGGGGTGAGGAATGTTTGCTTGTTTTGCTGTTTCCTGAGTTTCTGATTATGCTTATGGAGTGAGTGATGAATATACACCATGGCATTGACGACAGCCTCTCTATGAGAAGGCGGAAGGGTTAGGTCTTTATAGGCAACGGGAATGCTGTCTGCTGCCTGCCATGTGGCACGGTCAAGATCTATAGACTGTGTGAGCTCCGTGCCAACCTGGTAGAAAGCCTGATCTGACCAATCTCCGAACCAGTTGAGGACACAGCGATTGAACAGAGCGGGGGAAGTAGCTGCTTTAGACCCAAGACCACCTTCCGGTGGATTCATCGTGAAGACAACGTGCAAGTTCTTGACAATCTGTTGTGTGAACCACTTGTAGAGCTCCTCTTGGGAATCGAGCAGTAATCCCTGCCTCTGAGCACCTTCTTTGCACGCAGTCATGAGAGACGCGTATTCATCGCCCTCAAACAAACCTGGGACTTCGGCGTTGGCAAGAAGAGTGTTCATACGCTCAAGGAAACCGGAATCGAGGACGTTCGCCTCGTCCATGATAAAGCAAATTTTCTCCCCTTTGCATCCACAACGGCGTAGCACATCACGCAAATCATCGTCGAAGTCTTCTGCAGAATATTTACCATGAACCTTGATCTGAAATATCTTCAACCCGTTCATCCAGGCAACAAAGCGGGATAATGTGGTCTGGTGACACGGGGTCAGTACAAAGTCTCCGTTGCCTGACTAGGGCGCTCACCTTTCCGCTACCAGAAACTCCAATAAGAATCAAGTGACCTTGGGGCTGTCTGAAAACTCTATCAATCCTGAGAACATGCTCAAGCACATCATTGAATAAAATAAGTGGTACATCCACCTCTTCCTCGCAAAAGGTCTTTAGACGAGCCTTAGCAAAGTCGCGGAGTTGGTCTCTCTCAACAGGCACGTAGTTCTTGGATAGCCAGTTAGAGAATAAAATGGGGCCTCCAAGAGCCTTCTGCTCGTCTATACCCGGGAAATGCTCAAGCGCAATGCGATTAACGGCTGCTTGAGTCCATTTTCTTTCATCTACACCGACGAGACGATCCTCAAAGAGGCGTAATGCTTCATGTGCCCATATACGCACTAGCCCTTCCACACTCAAATTCTCCAGGGGCTTAAGAGCTTCATACAAACCACGCACCCATCTGGTAAGCTCACGAGGGGAGTAGACATAGTGAGGCTGAATCTTGGGCGTAAATCTCTGTTGTGATTCCAGATAAAATTGTACCATTGCTTTTGTGAGCGGTTCGGAGTAGCCACGGAGGGAAGGAATGATTTTGAGGACGGCAGAGTTGAATGTTCCATAAATCTGTTGTAGAGACAATTCACCAGGGTAGTCAACCATGATTAGAGGCGCATGTCTGAGGAAACGATCGCCCATTGGTGTTCTACCAGCGTCGGTAGGAGGATTACAAGCGCCAACGAATTGGATACGGTCGAGGGTAACCCAAGTTTTGTCTGACGTCCTCCAGAATCCGTTTTGTTCAACGAGCTGCCTGAGGAAGGAAATTGCTCTTTGTGTTCCATACTTATCTGGTGCTGGCAAGTTGATCTCGTCACAAAAGACAACCAGCCATCTTCCAATCTGGGTTGGGGAAAGAATGACACCGTTAAGTGTCTTCTTGTATTCACAATACTGCTCAAAAGTCTTGACAAGAAGATCTGGTGTAGTGGCACTGGAAAAGTTGAGACCCACGACTTCCATGTTTGGGAGTTTTCTTAACGCACTGAAGAGTGTCATGGTCTTACCAGAACCTGGAGGACCACATAGCAATAGGGGTTTGTGCTCAGCAAGCCATGAATACAAAACATCTTCATGCCTGACTGTGTCAAGAGTGGGAATGACAACATCGGTTTGGACGACCGAGTGTGTGTTAACCTCGATATTTGGAACCTGATCCTGCCATCTAATCCACTCACCATTGGGAAGTGAAACGTCGTAGTCAATGAGGGAAGCGGCAGCTTCATGCAGCGGGGGAGTATCAGTAGTACTCAACCCAGCAACATACATACCAAAAGCTTGTCTGTCAAGAAGTGGGCAATCTCCAGTGAAACTCCATACCAGAGCCAACAGAAGTTTTTTTGCGATATATGATTCCACCTGGGTGTCGTCGAGGGGGAAGTCGACATGTTGGATATTGTACTCGATCATATTACGGCAGATCTTGTTGAGCAGAGAGAATAGTGTGTTGAGTACTCTCGCGTCAGTGAAATCCATGATGTGATTATATTTCCGCGCTTCACTCAGGACGTCAACAATTAAGCCACCCCGTTCCATCAATTCTTCCAGGACATCAGCCATGCGTGTCTGAGTTGCCAGGGCTTTGGATGCGACTTGACCCGAAGTAATTGGATTGTCTTCGTCTAAATCTTCAAATACAACCGTTCTAAGACCCCGGAGGTAGTTTGTAACCATCATCATTGAGGTGACAGTGTCCTCACTGAACCAGACCATACCACATCTACTGACAGTGGCAAGAGTTGCATATTTTAAAGTCTCGACTTCGAACATGATCCTGACGTTCGGGGGTAAGGAAAGGCGTTCTCCGTTAGGGAGGGTCAGAAGCTTGTTATCATCCAACACACTAAATTATTGTTAGTAAACAAGATAAAGAAGCAGTGGTTGAATACTGACCTGTTCAAGTTCTCTACCCACTCAGGGTCAACATCACCGTCAAATACAATCCAATGTCTTTTCGAGTCTTCTCCACGGAGATTATCGACGATCTTTCGGAGAATACTGGTGAAAAGACCGTCCGTCCATTCTCTTGTTGTAGAATCCAAGCTTCCATAGAGTGCTTCCTTAGACATGACCTTGGAGTCGATGATGTGATGTACCCCTTCCTGTCCTTCTACTTGCTGTAATGCCTGTAACAGTAGGCTCCATGCCCTTGATTTTCCTGAACCCGAATTTCCGACCATCATTACACCGTGGTGAATATTTTGAATCTGGTAAAGCTGAAGGATCTTGGTCATCCAAGTAGGGCTAACAACGAGGTTCTGTTTATCTGCAATCTCCTTAATGGTATCTTCGAGCTTGCTCAAGTTTCCGGGAACATATTGTACGCCAGGGAATGACTTCGCCTCGATCCTGTAATGAGCTTAGATAGTGTTGATCCATGTGGGTGATAGGGGGCAAACTTACTCTCGCATGATATCAACATCATTCTTAATCAACTTGGGCGCAATCGTCTCACGCAGACTCTGGAGGATAATTTGAGCTTCCCAGTCAGTAGAGACCTCATCGACAGTAACAGCTTCATGTTGGAGTCGAGCTCGCTTCAAGCCTCCCGAGCTGACAAGCACACTCTTCAACGCACGCAAACCAAAGTCATAATGCGCCTGCTTGGATAATTCCTTCGAACAAGAGTCGAAGAATGGGACGACCTGTTTTGATAGCTGCTTTGCTTGATTAAATCCCTGGGAGTAGAGCATAACTTCGGTGATGAGCTCCTTGTCTGGCTTTGACATAGCAACACTGCGAAACAGCTTCTTCAAATTATCTGGCAAGTTCGAGCGACCAGCATAACCGGGATTCATGGTGATAAAGGCACCTGTGTTACCATGGACTTTCAATTGCCTTCCAACTAGCTCAATCTGTGATTCTGGATCCTCCATTCCCTTCTTCAATCCCAGTTGGATATTTTGGATTTGCTGAGACACGGCACTAAGAATTCGCTCCTCGAGACGATTGAACTCATCGAAACAACCCCACGCACCAACTTGACAAATACCCAAGAAAATCCTCCCCATAGCCTGAAAGTCGAATGTGTCGTCGCAACAGAAGACCAATGTAAATCGTCCGAGCTGTACACCAAGAGCCTTGACGGACTCAGTTTTGCCAGTACCAGCTGGACCATATGGCGAGCCACCGAGTTTTTGGCAAAGTGCCTGGGTCAGCGTTAGGAAACACCTGTCCGTCAGTGGCGTTCGAACTAATCGTTCGCAAACACCAATGTATTCAAAACCGTACTCCAATTCGGCATTAGCCATTCGGATCTTGATGCGTTGCAGATATTCACCTTCGTCCTTGTAGATGTAGCGCATTTGGAGTAACCAGGTGTATTCCTCCGTGGACGATGCTCCGGCTGCGCTGAGTCTATGAATCACATCCCTCTGGTGGACAAATTCCGTGATCAAGTGTTCACACTTCTTTCGCTGGATGGGGTCGAGATCACCTAAGACAGTCATGGCTAACATCTGGAGCACCTTCACCTCCTTCTCGTAAAGTGCCCCCAATGTGCCACCACCGGCTTGAAGAGAGTTTTCCACCGCGCTGGTCCATACGCACTGTGTACCAAGGACCACAATCTGGGCAGGGTATTTGTCAATGTATTCTCTGAATGAGTCTTTATTCAACTCTTCAGATTCAAAGATCTGCTGGAATTCTTGAACAGATTCTGCGAGCAACTCTGCAAGTGTGAGTTTCATGTTTGCCTCCAGGGAAGTCAGCCATTCGTTGATCTTCGGCGTCTTGATGAGTGAGATTTCCTTCTTCAAATTGACCTGTTCGCCCTCTTTGGATGTAAACCCAAGAATCGTGGAGTCGTCTCCCAAGACGAGCCCATTAAGCCCAGCAAACATTTTCTTGAAGTGCTTTGCAACACGGTGTGTGTCATTGCTGTTGCCGATAATTTCAAGCAAGTCTTCGTCTCCGACAAAGTAGAACCTGGGGAATGAAACTCGCTCACGCTCAAGATACTCACCGAGGGCCTTCTGGATCTTGTTGAGTAATTCGGCGAGACGCTCAAGAGACTTTTGTACACCCGAAATGTTGAGGACATCCACGACCAAGGGAGATTTGTACACTTTTCTCATCACCGTGAAGAACTCTGAATTGATATTCTGGAACCTTGCTGACTCAACGGGCAGAAGATGCTTAATATCCGCATTTCCAGTGAAGACACCCTCAAGGTAAACCCACTGTCGCTGGACATCAATCCAGATATCAAACAGGACGTGCACACGGTTGAGTTTATCCTCCCAAGAAGCTGCTTCCTCCTCAAATTCCTTGTAGTAGGGTGAATGCCTCATGGCCTGAAGCGAGTTCAGATTTTCGCTACACTTTGCGAACAGGTCGTCCCAGCCTCGAATCAAACGGCATTTATTCTGGTAACCAACGAGGTCCAAGACATAGCTCGTCCAGGTTTCGCGGACTTGCTTCAAGAACTCTTCCAGTGCCATCTCCCCTGTTGCCTGTGCAATGATATCCCGGATGACAGCCTCACTAGCAGCTAAATTCAAGCTCCATACAGTACCTAGCGTCAGCGAACCCACAAAGACCCTCTTTCCTGGCTTCAAGGCTTTGAAGATCTTTGCCCAATGTCTTTCTCGAACAGCTTCCGACTTCATATCCCCCAGCAAAGGATTGGCTTTGACATAGGTCCGCAGGACATTCTGGATATGCTCGAAAGCTGCATATTGTCTCATTCTGCTGGGCATATCCTTAGTCATATTGATGAGGTCTTCGAGGCGTTGACGAATCTTCCTAGTAACTACACTTGACCATGGAGTGTCCTTTAGATCATTTAAGCTCTTCCAGATTGTAGAAAGAGATGACCACACTGATTTGAAGTCCTGAACCTCCTCCAGAATGCCTGCCAGCTTATCTTCGGGGCCAGCCGGGAGATCAAGGGCTTCCTTGGCTTTGGATACCATCTCAGATTCACCCTTCAGGGCAGTCAATCTCGTCTCAAAAGCACTAAGCGTAGCTGATGCATCCTCTGGGGCAATAGTGCCCGAAACAGGTTTCTGATCGTTCCACTCTCCAATGACAGTGTGAATTTTATCCGTCACTACCCTATCCTCCGCAAGAATCTTGGCCCGTAGGGCATCAGTCTGATCTTGGACGATCTTACTCTTCCTCGCTAGTATTTCGTTCAACGCAGCCCACTCGCCACCAACCTGGTCGACGAACAACCAGTCTTGCGGAAATTGATATCTTTGCCTGGTCAATGTAGCTTCTCCCTGCTTGAAGAGTTCAACCTCGGGCGCCCATGACTTGACTTTGCGCTTACATTGTTGAACAACGGTAATGAAAGAGACGGCTTGAGCGGTAGAAGAGGCTTCCAAGGATTGAACCTCAAGGTCACGTCGGGACTTGCCAATCTCAGCGTGAGTATCTCGCATTCGATTGCCGAGCTTGTTTGCGAATTTGAGGAGGATATCGTGCTGCCATTGATCGTATTTGGCATTGACCTTAGTTTGAACTTGCTCGTAATCGACTGTAAGATTTCCAAAGGATCGACTGACTTCCGAGGTGTCAAAGGTGGAGCGGGTTTTCCTGATCTCCTGCAGAAGTTGCAGCCATTTTGAAAGATCATCTCCCAAGACGTCGTAGACCTGTTCCGATTGCAAGTCCCAAAGAGACTGGAAGCGGAGCCATTCGTCCACATAGGCCTGTACAGTGCTCAACTTTTTCTCGATTGCGGCATAAGCCTCAGAGAGAATGGGAGCACATGCAGATGGCAAGTCTGAGAATCTCTGATCAAGATCAACTGTGGTGACATGTATGCTCATCTCATACCTCGAAGCTTTCAGCTTTGGCAAGTAACAAGCAATACCAATCCAGTTATGTAGCTGCGAAAACCAACTTGCTCTGGCATACTCCAATGGGGGGTCTAAGAAAATGACTTGGTTCTTGATCGAAACTTCGTGAATCAATCTCTTCATGTTCGGATTAAACTTGGTGTCCTGTGCTGCGCCCCCTGAATCTTGCCCATCGCCGCTAATCCTACTAAAGCGCTTCCTCTGGATATCACTGTCTACTCCCTCAGCCTTTTGACCTTCAAACACCTCGATCCAGAGTATTATCGCATCTTGTAGCCTGGAGAGGAGGATCATCTCAATTTTCGTGTTGAGCTCACCCACCCAATGGGAAAGATTGACATAGTTCTCGAGGTTAAGCTGGTCAACAGCAACCTGGGTAGTGTCCAATTTCTGCTTGAAGGTTTCTGAATCGAAAGGGCATGTGCGTAGCTCACCTAGTGCCTTCTGACAGTTTTCATGGATGTCTGCAAGAGTTTGCGACTTTTGTTGAAGGATTGACACTGCGCCAGCAAAGTCTCTTACAAACTGGACATGCCTACTCTCTCGCGTTGCCATAGTGGCTGAAGGGTCCACTGATCCATTTGGTAGATAATGGATATTGCGCAAGTGGATATCGTACTGGTTGACGAAGGTCTCCCACTTTAGTGGGATGCCCTTGTTAATCAGGTTCTGTACATCATTCTGGTAGCCACTCAGGAGGATCGAAACGTCGGACATCTCAGCAATGACACGGTTGACCTGTGCAAAGGTCCGGACCGTTTCCATCAAGCTGACTGCGTATGGGTACACTCTTTTTGCTTCCTTCGAGACATTGGTGATTGAATGAGGTACTGTAAAATTTAACCAGATAAGATTCCTAACTTCCTTGAATAGAGCAATCACTTGGTGGTCAAAATTAACTACAAGTTCCAGGGTATTTCCGGCAGCTCTGTTACGAGTAATACCAAAGAGACGACCAGAGATGGAGATGTTCCTTTTCATCACCTCGTTTGCCCATGAATCGAAAATCTAACATCATTAGCCTAGAGCCATTCGATATTCGAGTCTGCTCAACACGTACCGGCTTAGTATCCAACTTTTTCTTGAAGCTGTTGCTCTCCGCTTGCAGCTTCTGGCCCTCGTGATACATTCCCCACTGGTTACCAAGAATATCCTCCACCCTCTTCATATAGGCGTTTAGCTGGCGCTCAATCTGTCGAGCCCAAATGATAGCTCCTGATATTGGAGGGAGATCATGTAGTTGAGCCATCGCATGTGCCTCGGAATGGCCATACTGCTGCTTGAACCGCTCATGTAATGCTGCGAGATCCAATTTGACATTCTCTATCAATTGAGCTTGGTATTCCTGGATAGCACCCCTAATCTTGGGTCTGATGAAAAGGGCGTTGAATTTAGAGAAGACACGGAACATTTCATTGGCGTTCTTTGCAGTTGCAAGTCGATCTCTCAAGCGGGCAATAATGGAGTTCTCAACCCTTGAGGTCCGCTCATTGTAGGCATTCTCAGCTGCGATCCAAATCTCAGTGCCCTCTGGAGAAACATCTAAAACATCCACATCTCTTAGAATCGCATATGCCTGAGCGACTTCCTCTACTGCATCGACATCGCCAATATCCTCGACAGCTACAACCGCTCCCTCACGCCCAGATGTAATCGCGCCAACGCCATCAAACGTATTTGGCCCAAGCACGTTACTAATAGTCCGCGCCAGCTGCTCATGAGAATGCCTGAAGCCTTTGATGTATGCGAGCCTCTCTTGTGTCTTTTGATGCCTTGGGGTAACCTTGACGGGAATGAATCGCTCGCCTCGCTTCCTCATCACGTCTCTCGTAACATTCTGAAATTCCTTGAGATTCTCATCCCAAGTTTTGAAAATTCCTTCAGCCACATTCATCAAGGACTCAAAGTCTTTGTATTCAAGATGCATCAACCGACGCCCACTGAGGAGGGCATGTAGTTGGGAATCTAGATCAGCTGATATTGCACCTACCAGCGGCAGGGCACGTTTAATTGGATATGGGCAAATTTTCAGCTTCTTGTTCAAGTGGCCGAAAATCTGAACGACAGCAAACTGAACCTTGGAGAGCGTAGTAGCAGATAATAGCTCGTCCAGTGGGAATTCGCGCATGAGTTGATTGTATTTTTGGACTTTGAAATGTCAGCCGGGCCTTCCCCAACTTTTACCGAGAGGAATAAACATACCCAAATCATTGGCCTCCTTCAAACCAGTATCGGCAATGAAACTAACTGTGGCTAGAAATCGTTTTGCGTGCTTCAAAACTTCCAGGGTGAGGACCACACCATCACTCCGTAGCTGGTCCTCAATCCCCCGCAGGGCAGTCTCCATAGACAACCAGAAGTTGATCTCCTGAGTTGCTGTGCCATTCTCCATATCCCGTGACATCTCTGCAACAGAACGAATAGACTTGACCCACGCACCCACAGTGGCTTGAAGTGCGTTCAGAAAAGCAGTATCACTAAGAATGCTGGGGGGTATCAAGTCTATTGTAGCACGGGTATTTGTCTCTCTGGCCTGCGGTGTATCAGCATTGACGGCATGAAAAAGCCCAGGGCGAACTTACCTGATCAATGGCCTTCTGAATGATTGGGTGAAGAGTTAGGAAGAGTTCGGGTATCTCGATATTTTGCTGTAGGTGCAAAAGTGAGAGTTCTAGCTCCGCGAGCTTCTTTTTCGTGACTGGGATACCTGTAACAAGTATTAGCATCTCGTTTCCAAGTCCAATGGCACTTCTCGTAACCCGCTTCGTGCAACCTTACCCGTCTTTGCTTCTGCGTCCACAAATTTGTTACTCCGTCCTTTGTTCTGGGCTTCCTGGCCCTTTGTATATGCATCGAAATATGGTCCTAGAGCCAAATGCACAACTGAATGAAGAATTTCAAACGGTGAAACAGCGCTCTGACCTCCAGTACCCAGGGTCACAGCTCCAGGAAGGTTTATTATCTGAACTTGGGACTGGAGGGGAATGCTAGGATCAAGTGGCTGAGGACGCTTGATGAATGCTATGGAAGCTACGGTACTCTGGGAGGATGTCAAGTCGGTAGTGAGGGTGTAAACATGGGTTTGTGATATGACAGTGGTTAGGGGAGCTGCACCATATCAGTTCCCCATTCAACGTATTCTAGGTCTACAAAGGACATACAAGTGGTATCTGTAGTAGCTTCTTCCGTCTCAAGGACCTCCTTTATGACATAAATGGCACACTGTGAGGTTTCTGAGCTCGACGCAAAACGTCGACATTTCTCCAACGTCTCCCCCTTTCTTGTAGCTGAAAGTAAACTCCCATTGGACTGGATTTCTCTATCACGAGCGCCCAGCGTTACTTTCAATACCTCCACCAGGTATTCGAGCAGAATCTGTGGATTGTATGGAGGAATGAGGGATGCGGCTGCTGCTGCTGCTGCTGGCGTGGGCACAGCACCCTCCATGTTGAGTCGTTGAATCTGAGAATTTGTTTGGTGATTCAACTACTAAGTATGGTGAAGAGAAGGAAAGGGGGAAAAGCGATGGGGTAGAGCTGTTGCCGCAGCTAATTGGCGGGAAGGGGGTGGGGAAGTAATGTGCTATCCAGCCTGGTTGATATGTTGCCTCCTGAGCCAAGAATTACCGTGCATGTGCACGCACGGGTTGAAGAGGAGGCCTACCAACTCTCTCCTATGTTTTTTTTTTTTGAGTCTATATATGAGACAGACTGGAGCACTCTCTCTAAGACTGTATCCTGCATAGGTATGTAGGTTAGACACAGACACAGCATAGTTAAATATCGATATTTTTTTAAAAACTTATGATGATAAATATTATGTTTCAAGGTATGGTCATCTTGGCGTCACGTGTACGCCCAGCTTTCCTGCATGGTACAGTAGAGTACGTACCTGGACTCCGTCCCCACTCCCCCGTGTCATGGGCTGCTCTCCAGGTTTTCTTCTGTGAGCCTTTGCTCCACGGCTCCACATCTGCAGGTTCAGCATTCTCCTGCGGCAAGTCACTCCAGCCCCGCGTGCGTCAATCCTCGTGCTGCAATGGCACGAAAGGCCAGGCAGCGCATCAGTTATGGTATGTAGCTAAATGCCAATACAGACCACTCACAATATCCATCGAAAAGTCGCATGAACTGCATCCTGGGACTAACGAATTTTCCCATGGCTCATAGTTTTACCGTTCGCCAATTCCGATGGCCACCGGCTCGGTGTAAACAGTTTGGCTGTGGCCGCTGAGGGAACTCTGTGTGCAACCCCCCCCTCCCCCCTCCCCGCACCCCCGGTGATATCTGAGTAATTCACTGATACACCCCGCAGCTACTCTGCGGGTCGCGATGGTGTCATTTGTGCCTGGGACCTTGGAGTGAACCTCCAGCGCAAAACAGTGGATGCTTCCACCAACGAGGACCCCCCCACAACACTGAAAACCCAAGTCCAGGCGCATACTCACTGGGTAAACGACATCATTCTAACCCATAACAATGAGGCCGTGGTATCATGCTCCTCAGATCTCACAGTCAAGTTATGGCGGCCTCAGTGCTCATGGCGGCCTCAGTGCTCGACAGTGGAAGGCCCGGAGACCATTGGACATCATACAGATTATGTCAAATGTCTAGTATCTCCCCGAGATGGGTCCGGTGGGTGGGTAGCGTCTGGCGGTTTGGACCGGAAGATCAGGATATGGGACTTATCTGGCAAGGGACAAACGATGGAGATTGATATCAAAGGTGAAGGGAAGGCAGGAACGAATCCCAAGGGTAGTGTGTATGCGCTTGCCCATGGTAGTGGGGTATTAGCAAGTGGGGGTCCGGAGAGTATAGTCAGGCTATGGGATCCACGGTCTGGGAAGCCAGTAACGAAATTCGTTGGACATACAGACAATATCCGTGCGCTGTTGGTCAGCGAGCAAGGTGATTATGTTCTCAGCGCATCTTCGGATACGACAATCAAGATGTGGAGCTTGACTGGAGGGCGGTGTCTCCACACTCTCAGTATGCACAATGATAGTGTGTGGTCACTATTTTCGTCTCACCCCCGCCTGGATATATTCTACTCTAGTGATCGAACTGGACTCGTCGCCAAGACGGACATCAGGAATGTTAAGGAGATTGACGAGGGATTATGTGTGGCTTTGGCACAAGAGAGGGATGGGGTTCGGAAGGTTGTTTCCTGTGGAGATTACATCTGGACAACAACCTCATCATCGAGTATTAAGCGCTGGCTAGATGTGGATACTGATGCGGAAGTTGCTGTCATTGGTCGTCCGCATGCTGCTTCGATAACAAGCACCCGATCCCGGCCTTGTGGGCATATGCCTCATGGTTCGCACAGCTCTGTGGCATCTCCACTCCCACCTAAGCCTGGCCTTACTATTCCAATCTCTTCTATCTTGCGACTATCCACAACATCACCACTCGTCCGCGACCCTGATGCTATAACTATCTACTCTGTTGCTAGTGCGAGGCAAACTTCTCTTTCTGAAGCTATGTTGGACACAGACCCTGGAGTAATGATACCTATTAATGAGCATCCACAAGAAACAATTACAGGACAAGACGGTCTAATCAAGCATTTCCTTCTCAACGACCGCCGGCGAGTTCTAACCCTCGACACTGCAGGCAACGTGATAATGTGGGATCTCATTCGTTGTACACCAATCAGCTCTTTTGGAAAGCGAGACTTGGAAGATGTAGCCGCGGAAGTCAATACCGTTGAAGCCGTAGCCAACTGGTGTCAAGCCGACACCAGAACAGGTCAACTTACCTGCGTACTTGAGGAGAACTATTGCTTCGACGCTGAGATGTATGCCGATGAGATTGATTTTGAGACTGGGACCGAATTCAAAGAAGACCAGAGAATCAATCTGGGCAGATGGGTACTGAGGTGTCTCTTTGATAAGCTCATCACAGAAGAGCTCCGCAGTGATGCAGAATACAGGGAATCACTCGACAGGGAAAATAGTGAAAAGAGGCCCACAAAACTTCGTCAACTATCCATCCCAAATGCTGCAATCGACCATGGAACTATTGACTCACCAATTGCGGAAAGTGTAGCTACACCACGGGCCGTAACATTCCCCCAAACTCCCGGATTTTCTATAGCTCTAGCTTCTCCAGGAGCCCTGCCCCCCGCAACCCCCGCCGAACCTATAACCAATGACAACGAAGCCACAAGTCCTACCTCCGCATTTATACAAACGCCCAGATCCCCTACAATGGACTACTTCTCCACCGCCCCTGCCCCGCCTGCCACTAGCTCTGGGGTTTCACCCACCCCAGGCGAGTCCCTCCCTACTCCCACCTCTCCTTCCACCGAAGCGCCCCCCGAAGGAGGTACCCCAGGCCAGGGCAGTTTTCTTGGTGGCCTCGGAAAATTCCGCCTCGGCTCGAAGAAAACCAAAAACGAGCCCAACAGTAAACCCACCTTCAATGGCGTAGGTGACGACAGGAAACCGTCGTCTGAATCCGACCCCAACGCCAGTAGCACTGCCCCCACCGCCACTGCAGAGCCGATCTATGAAGAAACACTCGGCGGTATGATCAAAAAACTGCGCGCGTCGTACTCCGCCCCTGAGGAGAAGGACAAGCAACAACAACATGTCCCCTCAAAACTTACTCCTTGCCCCGCAATTGAAGCACCATTACTCACCCTCCCCCCAAACACAGCAATCATAATCCAATCCGACCATCCGGACTCGGGTGGTGTCTCAGATCTGTACCGCGGAACGGCGGGCTCGGTGGCAGAACCGGCAGATATAAAGCTGCTAGAGGAGCATGCGCCGGCGTGGCTGGGCGAGATGCTGTTGCTGAATAAATTACCGTTTAAGGAGCCAGTGAAGATTAGTTTTGTGCTGGTCCCGTGGGGAGGGTTATTACCACAGATTGGGGTTGTAGGCGGTGGTGGTAGTGCGGGTGCAAGTGGAAGCACCGGAGCAGCAGCGGAGATGGGAGCAAGTAGGTTGAATGCGAATAGAATGCTGCGATGCAGGAAGGTCATTGGGTATATCGCGGAACGACTTCCTCCCGAGTACGTCCCTGCCTCGTCCCTCGAGGAACAGCAGCCGAAAACAGATGGAGCTCCTCTGGTGGCAGAGGGTGAGGTGACGACAACAGCAACAGCACCAGCTGGGCCACTCAAGCCTGAAGACTGGTTGGAGTTGGTTTGTCAGGGACAGGTTGTCCATCCGAACCAGACGTTGACGACGCTTAGGAGCCATGTTTGGAAGAGTGGGGGGGACGTAGCGCTGCACTACCGCAGGAAGGATTGGAGGAAAATGCAGGAGGCGAAGGTGAGGGAGGAGGAGGAGAAGGAGGATATTAACAAGGGTGAGGGTGTCGAGGGGGCGAGGGTTTCGGGGGAATCGACGGCCGTGGGGACGTCAGAATCGTCGTAGGGGACGGCTTTGACGCAAGGCGGGGGGGGGCAAGTGGGGAAGGAGGTTTAGGGCAGGTGCTTGGTAGTAGTTTGTTGTCTGTCTGAGGTTACCCCGTTGTTTGATGTCTATTTGCCCAGAGTAGTATTTATTAGTAATTTATATTCATGTGGCAGAAAAGGCTTGGGCGGGTGAAGTTACTGCAGCGCTTTTGAAGCGTGCTTGTATACATGTATTGTACATACCCTGTTTGTGTTGGCATGAATCAATCTCTCTTTCTCTCTCTCTCTCTCTTGAACTTTGAGTTTTGAGTCCTGGGTCTAGGCAGGGAGGAAGTGAAATGAAAGTGAAGGTGAGGATCATGCCATTCTATTTCTATCCCGGGGTTCTACAAAACAAGGAAAGGAAAAACTAGAAAGTAGGTATATTACACTCTGCCTACCTCCCCTCCCCATGCTACAAGCTCTCCAATGCCTGCCTGGCAGCATCATATGCACCCAGAAACACCGCACCGCCAATACTAATCCACACGACTCTCGGCGCCCAGCCCTTTACCAACGCGGCAGGGCCCTCCTCGCGGATAAGTTGCTTGAGGATCTGTGTTGCCGAAGGCGCTGTTGCAGTGGTGGTGGAAGTAGTGGTGGTGGTGGTGGCGTAATTTTGTAGATGCTGGCGGGAGAGCATGATGCGCGTTTTCAGGACGTCGAGGGGGGTGGTTATGAGGGCAGCGAGGCCACCAGAGAGAGAGCCAAATAGTGCGGATT
>Ga0307514_10001335_pt1 | contig 31313 bp, 36 predicted proteins | sample 16_EM_MG_FD_203088 | JGI IMG/M metagenome (GOLD analysis project Ga0307514, IMG submission 203088) | Populus trichocarpa ectomycorrhiza microbial communities from riparian zone in the Pacific Northwest, United States - 16_EM | ecosystem: Host-associated > Plants > Roots > Unclassified | place... | reverse complement strand
ATGACCCACGCCGGCATCCTGCATCATTTCGGCTCGAAGGACCAACTGCTGCTCGAAGTGCTGCGCTACCGCGACGAGAGCGATGTCGCGCACCTGCAGGGCAAGCACATCCCAGACGGCATCGAGCTGTTCGAGCACCTCGTGAAGACCGCAAAGCTCAACATGGAGCGCCCCGGTATCGTGCAGGCCTATGCCGTGCTGTCTTCTGAGTCGGTCACCGACGACCACCCGGCCCGCGAGTTCTTCGAGGGGCGCTACCGCACCCTCCGAGCGGAGGTGAGCGACGCGTTCCGTGCCGTGTGCGAGGAGCGCGGCGTCACCGACGCGACGTCGATCGACCACGGAGCCGCCGCCGTCCTCGCGGTCATGGACGGGCTCCAGGTGCAGTGGCTGCTCGAGCCCGACGCCGTCGACCTCGGAGCGGCAACCGAGTTCGCCATCCGCAGCATCGTCGACGGCGTGGTCAACCCGAACTCCAAGGAACTCGGCGCGCGCGACTAGTCGGGCATCGGGGTGAACCCAACAGCGCGCGACACTCGACCAATGGTGGAGATGCGGGGAATTGAACCCCGGTCCACTGCTGTAATTCTGCGCCTTCTACGGGCGTAGCTTGTGAAGGCGTTCTACTCGGCTCCCGCATTTGCCACAAGCACCTAAGCGGACGAGCCCAGCCCTAGTGCAAGTCCCCCGTGACCCTAAGGCGTAGGCACGGAGCAATCTCTCTAGATAATGCCGGAACCCGGGTAGAGAGCATCCCCGGACCGACAGTCCCTTTTAGTGCGAAGGAGTACTACGCCGCGAGGGCGAAGTCTGCCTTGGCAGAGACAGTGCTGTTGGAATTGGCACTTATTGTTTGCAGGCTGCGTTAACGAGATAACCCTGCATCCTCGACCCGCTTCTCGCAGTTTTGCAGGCAATGTCGAAACCGATCATCCCCATGCCTACCGCGCCATCGTGACGATGGTCACAGCTGGTCGTTGTCGCGCGCTGTTGAGTTGCCAAGCTGCCCCAAAGGCAGCCCTCTATTCTAGGACGAAAGGAGGCGTCATGCCAGAGACAGTCATCACGGTTCAGGGTCAGCACTCCGCGTGGTACCCAGCAGAGAGAGCGACCGTGACGGCGACGATCAGCGCCGACGGGCCCGACCGGGATGCCGTGTTCGCCCGCGCGACGAAGGCCGCGGATGCCGTGCGCGCGTCGATCACCACGCGACACCACACCGAGACCGGTCCGATCACTCGATGGTCGTCGGACACCGTGCGGGTGTGGTCCCACCGACCCTGGAGCGACACGGGAAAGCTCCTTCCCCTCGTCCACACTGCTGGCCTCGACTTCACCGCCCGGTTCTCGTCGTTTGAGGAGCTCTCCTCCTGGGTCGAGGAGGTCGTTGCGATCAAGGGCGCCGGCATCGCAGGAATCGAGTGGTCGCTCACCGAGGCGAAGCAGGCGACCGCAGCGACCGAGGCGCGCTCGCGAGCCGTCAAGGATGCCGTCGCCAAAGCCACCGTCTATGCCCAGTCGATCGGCCTCGGCACCGTAACAGCGACCGCTATCGCCGACCCGGGAATGCTCGGAGACAGCGCTGCCACCCCTCCTCCTGTCTACGCACAGGCTGCGGCAATGAAGATGAGAGGCGGGGCTCCGAGTGATACACCTCTCGCCCTCAAGCCCGAGCAGATCGAGGTGCAGGCGTCCGTCGACGCCCGCTTCCTCGCTCGGTAGCGCGCCACTCGGTAGCTCGCCGCGAGAGTTCACCCGCCGTTAACGGGCCGCGCCCTAAGCTTCGACCAAGGCACAAACCGGGAGGACCACGTGAGCGCATTCGACGAGGCGACAGACAGCATTGCCGAAGGCTTCGAGACCGCGAAGGACGCTGCGGAAGGCGCCGCCGAGTTCGTGAAGGACAAGTCGGAGGATGCGGCCGAGTTCATCATCAGCAAAGCCGGCGAGGCGAAGGACGTCATCGCCAGCAAGCTCATTGGTGACGACGACGACCTGACGCCACCCCCGGCCGTCTAGCCGGGCCGTCCTCAGTCGCCGAGGTTGCGGCGGGCGCCCATGGCGCGGTCGGCCTCGCGCTTGTCCTGACGCTCGCGCAGTGTCTGGCGCTTGTCGTACTCGCGCTTGCCCTTGGCGACCGCGAGCTCGACCTTGGCGTTGCCGTCGCTGAAGTAGATGCTGAGCGGAACGAGGGTGTAGCCGCCCTCTTTCACCTTGTTGTGGATCTTGAGGATCTGCGCCTTGTGCAGCAGCATCTTGCGCTTGCGGCGGGGCGGGTGATTGTTCCACGACCCCTGGTTGAACTCGGGGATGTGCACGGCATCGAGCCACGCCTCCCCGCCGTCGATGAACCCGTAGCCGTCGACCAGCGAGGCGCGACCGGCGCGCAACGACTTGACCTCTGTGCCCGTGAGCACGAGGCCCGCTTCGTAGGTGTCCTCGATCGTGTAATCGTGGCGGGCCTTGCGGTTGCTTGCGACAACCTTCTGGCCCTTCTCGCGTGGCATTGGTTCAATCTCCTGGTGCGGTGCGCCCCTCGCGAGCGCAGCCGTTCAGTCTATATAGAGATCAGACCTTGAGGTAACGGTTGATGGCGAATCCCGCGGAGGCGGCAGCGAGGATCCCACCGAGCACGACGAGTACCGGCACGACGAGGAAGGCATCGTCGAGTCCGACGAGGGATGTCTGCAGCGGAAGCGTCTCGGCAAGGTAGCCCTTCACGAAGAACTGCACGATCGCCACGATCGCCCCTCCCGCGAGCACCGATCCGATGAGCGCGGCGAACACACCCTCGAGCACGAACGGCGTCTGGATGAACCGGTTGGAGGCGCCGACCAGGCGCATGATCCCGATCTCACGCCTTCGCGAGAAGGCACTGAGCCTGATGGTCGTGGCGATGAGCAGCACGGCCGCGATGAGCATGAGGGCAGCCAGGCCGATCGCGGTGTAGCTCGCGGCATTCAGCACCGCGAAGATCTGGTCGAGGTAGCTGCGCTGGTCGACGACGCTTTCCACACCAGGCATGCCCGACAGGCTCTCGATGATCACGTCGGCATCGTCGGGGTCGGTGAGGTTCACCCGGAAGCTCTCGTTGAGGAACGCCGGCGTCACGAACCCCGCGTAGGCGGTGTCGGAGTACTGGTCCTGGAAGTTCGCGTAGGCCTCGTCGTGGTTCTCGAACTCGAAGCGATCGACGAACTGGTCGAGGGAGTCAGACTGCAGCTGGGCCTCCACCGCGTCGATCTGCTCCGGCGTCGCCTCCTCCTGGCTGCAGTTCTCCGTGTTCTCCGTGGCCGTGCAGAGGAACACCGCGACCTGGGCGCGCTCGTACCAGTAGTCCTTCATCTGCACGATCTGCAGCTGGAGCAGCATGGCCGCCCCGACAAAGGTCAGCGAGATGAAGGTGACGAGGATGACGGAGATCACCATCGAGATGTTGCGGCGCAGCCCGTTGGCCGCCTCGCCGAGAACGAGTCCGAGCCTCACAGCTGCTCCCCCGTGCCGTTAGCTGCCGACCCGCGCTCGCCAAGGCCGAACGACTGCACGGGCACCGTGGTCGTCTGGTAGCCGCCCTTGCGCTCGTCGCGCACGATCTGCCCGTTGATGAGCTCGATCACACGCCGCTTCATCTGGTCGACGATGCCCGCGTCGTGGGTCGCCATGACGACGGTGGTTCCTCCGAGGTTGATGCGCTCGAGCAGCGTCATGATCCCCGCGCTGGTTGCCGGGTCGAGGTTTCCCGTCGGCTCGTCGGCCAGCAGCACCGCGGGCTTGTTGACGATGGCGCGGGCGATGGCGACCCGCTGCTGCTCGCCACCAGAGAGCTCGTGGGGAAAGCGGGCCGTCTTGCCAGCGAGGCCGACCATCTTCAGCACGTCGGGGACGGCCTCCTGAATGAAGCCCTTGCTCTTGCCGATCACCTGAAGGGTGAAGGCCACGTTGTCGAACACCGTCTTCTGCGGCAGCAGCCGGAAGTCCTGGAAGACGACGCCGAGGTTGCGGCGGAAGTAGGGAACCTTGCGGCTCGAGAGCGTCGTCAGCTGCTGTCCAAGCACGTGGATGTCGCCCCGCGACGGCTTCTCCTCCCGCAGCACCAGCCGGAGAAAGCTCGACTTCCCCGATCCGCTGGCGCCGACAAGGAAGACGAACTCCCCCTTGAGGATCTCGAGGCTCACGTTGTTGAGCGCCGGCCGGGGGTTGCTGGAGTACAGCTTGGAGACGTTGTCGAAGCGGATCATCGCATCCGAGCCTAAGCAGGGGTGGCGGCATCCCCCGTCGCGACACCCGCAATCCGGCGGAGCCAAGGGTTTTCCCGGGGCCGAAGATGGGGGATGCCCCCGTGTCGCTGACAGGCGCCCGGATCCTACGGTTGCCACCGTGACCACATACTCCCCCGCACCGCCCGCCGCGGCCGTGCGCCGCCGTCCAACCACCGTCCGTCGCAGAATCGGCTTCGTGTGGCTCGCGCTCTCGTCGCTCGCGATCGTCGGCTTCGCCCTCAGCACCTACACGGCAGGCACGATCGCCGCGCTGGCCGCCGACGAGGTGGGGCTCGCGCCGCACTACTCGACGCTTCCCGAGTTCTTCCATGCCGTGCTCTACGTGCACATCGGCGGCGCCTGCCTCGCGCTGCTTCTCGGTCCGCTTCAGTTCGCGACGGCCCTTCGTGCGCGCTTCACCCGGGTGCACCGCTGGACTGGGCGGGTCTACATCGCGGCGGTGCTGGTGGCGGGTACTGCCGGGCTCATCCTCGCGCCGGTGAGTGAGGCGGGTTTCGTCGGCTTCTTCGGCTTCGGGGGTCTCGCAGTCATCTGGCTCGTCTCTGCCGTCGCCGCCTACCGCACGGCTCGAGCCGGCGACTTCCGGGCGCACCGCGCGTGGATGATCCGCAACTTCGCCATGACCTACGCCGCGGTCACCCTTCGCCTCTGGCTCGGCATTCTCGTCGCCGTGCACCTTGCCTTCGGCCTCGAGGGCTCACAGGCCTTCACCAATGCCTACGCGGCCGTGCCTTTCCTCGCCTGGCTGCCGAACCTCGTCATCGCAGAGATCATGATCGCCCGGCGGGGTCTGCCCGGCCTTCGCTGGAGCGGCGCGAGCCGCACGGTCACGGCTCGGTGATCGGGAGGGATCAGGCGCTTCGCACCGCGACGAGTTCTGCCTCGACCAGGATCTCCGGGTCGATGAACGGCAGAGCGTGCACGAGGGTGAAGGCGGGCCGGATCTCGCCGAAGACCTCGCCGTGCGCACGCGTCGCCTCGGCCCAGTTGGCGAAGTCGGAGACGTAGAGCTTGGACTGCACGACGTCGGCGAGCGAGAAGCCGTTCTCCTCGAGGATGCGGCCAAGCATGGCCAGAACGTGGGCGGTCTGATCGTAGAGGTCGGGCGAGACGACTTTTCCATCAGCCCCGGTCGCTGCGGAGGCGGAGGTGTAGATCGTGTCGTTGACGACGACCGCGCGGGAGTAGCCGAGCTTGGCCTCCCACGGGGAGCCGGAGGTGATGAGGGTGCGCATGCGACCATTCTCCCGGTCGCCGTGGATGCCAGCCGACCTGCGCGCTTGTATTCACAAATTTGTGAAATGAGCGTAGCGTCACCGCCATGAGCACAGTGATCGATGTAGCGGGACTCACGAAGACGTATGGCCGGGTGCGGGCGCTCGACGGGCTGGACCTGACCGTTGCCGCGGGCGAGATACACGGGTTTCTCGGGCCGAACGGAGCGGGCAAGTCGACGACCATCCGCATCCTGCTCGGTCTGGCCAAGGCGACCGGCGGCTCCGCATCCGTCTTCGGCAAGGATCCGTGGAACGACGCCATCGGCCTTCACCGGCGAATGGCCTACGTGCCGGGGGATGTCGCGCTGTGGTCCAATCTCTCGGGCGGCGAGGCGATTGACCTGATCAGCCGTCTTCGGCAGAGTGCGGGCGAGGCGAAGGCATACGCCGCTCGCCGCGCGCGCCTGATCGAGGAGTTCCAGTTCGACCCATCCAAGAAGGGTCGCGCCTACTCGAAGGGCAACCGCCAGAAGGTCGCCCTGATCGCGGCATTCGCTACTCCCGCCGACCTCTACATCCTCGACGAGCCGACCAGCGGACTCGATCCCCTCATGGAGGCCGTGTTCAACCGCGAGGTGCGACGCGTATCCGACGAGGGCGCCACGGTGCTGCTATCGAGCCACATCCTCAGCGAGGTCGAGCAGCTGTGCGATCGCGTCAGCATCATCCGGGCGGGCCGCACGGCCGAGACCGGCACGCTCGCCGAGCTCCGTCATCTGACCCGCACGGAGATCGCCTTCGCCGCCGGAGACCGCGTCGACTGGTCGATTCCGGGGGCGAACGACCTCGTCGTCGAGAACGGCCGTGTTCGGCTGACGGCCGACAGCGCGAACCTCGCCCCGACGCTGTCCGCCCTAGCGAGCCTCAGCGTGCAGGGGCTGACGGTGGCCCCGGCCTCCCTCGAGGAGCTGTTCCTTCGGCACTACGGCGATGTGGCATGAGCGCCCTCACGACTCTCGTCGCCCAGCGGGTGCGGAGGAATCGCGTCACCGTGACGATCTGGGTGGCCTCGACCGGGTTCCTCGCCTTCGTGGCGGCAATCGGCGTGGCGCGGGAATATGGCACGGATGAGGATCGCGAGTCGATCCTGCGCCTCGCCGTGGCGAACCCCGCCATCCTGCTCCTCCGCGGCCTGCCGCAGGGTGCCTCCCTCGATCAGTTCATCTTCTTTCAGATCTTCACCTACCTCGCCCTCATGGCTGGTCTGATGTCAACCTTCCTCGCCGTGCGGCACAGCCGCACCGAGGAGGAGACGGGGCGAGCCGAGCTGATCGCCTCTACCCCCGCTGCTCGACGCACGCCGACGACCGCGACCCTCATCCACGGCATCGGCGCGAACATCGCCCTTGCCCTCCTCGTGGCCGGTGCATTCATGGCGGCTGGCCTCGACGCCGTCGGGGCCCTGCTGTGCGGTGCTGCCGCGGGAGCAGCGGGCGTCGCCTACCTGACCGTTGGCCTTCTGGCTGCCCAGCTGTTCCGAACCTCGCGTGCCGCCAACTCGGTCTCTGTCGCCGTGGTGCTCTCGACATTCCTCCTTCGGGGAGTCGGCGACGCTCTCGGCACGCCGGGTGACGACGGGCTCCACATGACGAGCGCATGGCCCAGTTGGCTCTCACCAATCGGCTGGGGCCAGCACGTCGACGCGTTTGGCACCAACACTCCGCTGCCGCTGCTCTTGCAGCTCGCATTGGTCATCGCTGTGACGGCGGCCGTCTATGCGCTGCAGTCCAGCCGCGACAGCGGAGCGAGTCTCATCGCCGACTCCCCGGGTCGATTGACCGCGGCGCCAGCATTCCGCAGCAACCTCGCCCTCGCCTGGCGCCTGCACCGCACGAGTGTCATCGGCTGGGCCATCGGGGGCGCGGCCTGCGGGCTGTTCGCTGGCTCTCTGTCCTCCCTCGTTCGCCAGGCCGCAGACTCCACCCCGGCGATCGGCGACACCCTCTCGGCGATCTCCGGCGCTGGTACAACACTCGACCAGGCGCTGATCTCGATCATGTTCAGCATCGCCGGCGTCCTCGCCGCCGCCGCCGCGATTCAGTCCGTCATTCGACTTCGCCAGGAGGAGGCGGGGGGAACGGCTGAGCTCCTCCTCTCCACACCGCTCTCCCGGGTGCGGTGGTTTGCCGATTTCCTCGTCGTTGCGGTCGTGGCCGTCGTCGCGGTGTTGCTCTCTGCCGCGAGCGTGGCCGTCGTCGCCGTCATCGCTACCGGTTCTGACTCGAGCCTGGTCGGCGATGTCGCCGGAATAGCGGTCGCCCAGCTGCCCGCGGCCCTCCTTTTTCTCGGCGCGCTCGCGCTGGTCTTCGTGGTGGCTCCCGCGTGGACCGCTGGCCTTGGCTGGAGCGTGCTCGGGCTCACCTTCTTCGTGGGGGTCTTCGGCCCGCTTCTCGGACTGCCCGATGCGGTGACGCACATCTCGCCCTTCGCCAACTCCCCCGTGCTCATCGGGGACGAACCGGAATGGAATGGCGGATTCACCATGCTCGCCGTTGCGCTGGCAGCTGTCGCGGCATCCCTCGTGCTCATGCGCCGTCGGGCGCTGCGGTCGACCTAGGGTTGTCGCATGTCCCGTGACGAGACAACTCTGAATTCAGTGGTCGAGCAGTCTGCCGCGCTCCTGACGGCGGCTGGCTTCGCCCGCATGCCGTCCCGGGTGCTCATGCGGCTGCTGGTTGCGGAGAGCGGAATGACGGCAGCGGAGCTCGCAGAGTCCCTCGGGGCGAGCGCGGCCGCCATCTCGGGCGCCGTGCGGTACCTGCAGAACTTCGGCCTCATCCGGCGCATCCCCACCCCCGGCAGTCGTCGCGACCGCTACGAGATGCCCGACGACGCCTGGTACTCGACGATGACCAAGAACAGTCCGCTCTACGGCGCGCTCGGAGCTCTTGCCGAGCAGGCCGTTACCGCCATGGATGATGCGGAGTCGCCCGCAACCCATCGCGTCGCAGAGATGGCGAGGTTCTACCGCTACCTCGAGCACCGGATGCCAGCGATCATCGAGGAGTGGGAAGCCGAGCGTCGGCTCTAATCCTCGACCGCCCGCTTGCGCCACTTGATTCCGGCATTGATGAATCCGTCGAGCTCGCCGTCGAAGACCTTCGACGGGTTGCCCTCCTCGTACTCCGTGCGCAGGTCTTTCACCATCTGGTACGGGGCGAGCACGTAGCTGCGCATCTGGTCGCCCCAGCTCGCGGTGATGGTGCCGGCGAACTCCTTCTTCGTGGCGGCCTCCTGCTCCTTCTGGATGATGAGGAGGCGCGACTGCAGCACGCGCATCGCGGCGGCGCGGTTCTGGATCTGGCTCTTCTCGTTCTGCATGCTCACCACGGTTCCGGTCGGGAGGTGGGTGAGGCGCACCGCAGAGTCGGTCGTGTTGACCGACTGGCCGCCGGGCCCGGAGGAGCGGAACACGTCGACGCGAATGTCGGACTCCGGGATGTCGATGACAGCCGCCTCCTCGAGAAGGGGGATCACCTCGACCGCGGCGAAGCTCGTCTGGCGCTTGCCCGCCGCGCCGAAGGGGCTCATGCGCACGAGGCGGTGGGTTCCCGCCTCCACGCTGAGGGTGCCGAACGCGTAGGGGGCATCGATCTCGAAGGTCGTCGACTTGATGCCGGCCTCTTCTGCGTAGCTCGTGTCCATGACCGTCACACCGAACTTGTGCTTCTCTGCCCAGCGCAGGTACATGCGCATGAGCATCTCGGCGAAGTCTGCCGCGTCGACGCCACCCGCACCTGACCGGATGGTGACGACAGCCGGTCGGTCGTCGTACTCGCCGTTGAGCAGCGTCTGCACCTCGAGGTCGCCCATGACCTTCTGGATGCTCTCGAGCTCCGCCTTCACCTCGGCGCCGGCGGCCTCGTCGTTCTCCTCGTTGGCGAGCTCGACGAGCACCTCGAGGTCGTCGAGCCGTGACTCGATGCTGGTGATGCGGGCGAGCTCCCCTTGGCGGTGGCTCAGCGCGCTGGTGACCTTCTGGGCCTTCTCCGTGTCGTCCCAGAGGTCGGGAACGCCAGCCTGCTCGCTGAGCTCGGCGATCTCGGCCTCGAGTCGCTCCACCCCCACCACGGACCGGATGTCAGCGAAAGTGGAACGGAGGGCGGCTACCTGTTCGGCAATATCAAGCTCGATCATGTCGGTGCGAGTCTACCGTCGGCGGGGTGATGGGGTCGCGGACGGCCGCGACCCCACAGCTCAGGAGTGCAGCTGGATAACCGCATCCACGATCGCACGCCCGCCGAAGTGCACGGCAAGGCCGGCGACGATGGCGATCGCAACGCCGATCAGCACCTTGTATCTGGTCTTCATGATGTTCTCCTTCTGTTTTGGGTGGTTGGTCTACTGGTGCGCAAGGGATTCGAGCACCGTCAGGCGCGCACCGCGCTGCGCGGCAGAGAGCGACGCGAGCGCGGCTCCGAGCACGGCCACCAGAGCCCATACGCCGATGGGCCCGGCCGTGATCACGAGGGGAAGCGGCAGGTTGAACGCGAGGCGACCAAGCGTCGAGCCCACGAGAGCGCTCGCAGGCACCGAGAGGACGAGCGCCACGGCAAGCCCGAACGCACCGGTCGCCAGACCCTCCAGAACCACCAGAAGGCGGATGGTGCCGGGTCGGGCCCCAGTGGCCTTCATCACCCCGAACTCGCGGGTGCGTTCCATCACGCTGATGGTCATCGCCGATGCGAGACCGAGGGCTCCGATCACCGCCATGACGATGGCGAGGGCTATCAGCACGGCGATGAAGACAACGACGTGCTGATCGATCGCGCTGCGCAGTTCCGCCGTCGGCACGACGGAGACAACGCTCCCCAGCGCGTCCTCGGCCCGCTGGGTGACGTCGGCGAGCGGGGCCGAGGCGACTAGGCGCACTCCATTGAGAGTGTCGCTGATACCGACCACGTCATCCAGCGCCCCCGATGGGAAGTAGGCGTTCGCCCCGCCACCCACCTCGTTCACGACGCCGACGACCCGGGCGGTCACAAGGGATCCCTCTACCGACAGGTGCACTGTCGAGCCGACGGTCGGATCGTCGAGACGGGTGGCCGCACTCTGGTTGAGCACGACGGCGTCGGTGTCGTCGGCGCGCAGCCAACGCCCGTCGCGTACCGCGAGATCCAGATACTCGGTCTGCGGGTCGAGTGCCGTGGCGAGGAATGTGCCGTGACCCCCATCGGGATAGACCCGCTCGATGACCACGTCGCCGCGCTCGCCGGCGGGAACCGCCGGAAGCGACAGGAGGCCCTCCCAGCTGGCGATGCCGTCGACACCGCCGAGAGCTGCCGCCGCATCCGCGGCCGCCATCGGCTCTGACAGCGTGAGCTGGGCGTCGTAGCTGCGCCGACTCAGGCCATCGTCCACCCAGCCTTCCCAGGCCGCGGCCGAGTTGAGGCCAGCGAGGAAGAGCGACCCTCCGAGGGCGAGCAGCGCAACAGTCGAGGCGAGCCGTCGAGGCCGTCGTGCGAGGTTGCGCAGTGCAAAGACCGGTAGCCGATTGCCACCACCGACTCGGCCGAGCAGTTGCGAGAGCCGGCTCGCGGCGGAGATGCTCAGCCCACCAAGCGCCTCTCGCACGCTCAGCCCCGCAGCACGCAGCACCGGGACCATCGCAACAACGACGGGAACGAGCACGCCGCTGAGAATGACAACGGCCGTCGTGCCCGGCGTCGCTCCGGTCGCGACGATGTCGATGTTGAGCAGCCCTCCCACGAGCCGCGCCAGGCCGAGCCCGCCGGCGATCGCACCCGGTAGGGCGACCCCGGTCGCGACAATCGCGATTGCGGCAACCATCCCGAGGTACAGGCGTGCAACCGCGCCGGTGGTCGCACCCACGGTCTTCATGATGGCGATCTCCCGCGCCTGGCCGGCGAGCATCCCTCCGAGCGTCGATGCAACGAGCACCCCGGCAAGGGCGAGCGCCGCAATCGCGAATCCGAGCAAGAGGTTCGTCACCGTGTCGGTCTGGTTCTGGTGCGGATGCCGGTACGGAGGCGCTGTCACGCCGTGCACCTCGCTCCCCATCTGCTGCAATCGCGTCGCGATGGTAGCGGCGACCTCGTCAACGCGGTCGGGATTCCGTGACTGGCTTCCACGGCCGTCATCCACCGTGATCAGGAGCTGATCGGCGAGCACGGGGAACCCGAGAGCGGCAACCGTCTGCGGTGTGGCGAAGGCGTACCCGGTGCGCTCCCGCGTCGCTGGCGCGAGCGCTGCATCCCACACCGCTCCGTCGACGGAGAGCGCTGCCTCCTCGCCGGTGGCCGAGGCAACCGTGAGCGTATCGCCGGCTCTCACGCCCAGAAGCGACGCCGCCGCCCGCTCGAGAACCACCCCTCCCGTGCCAGCGGGCCACACCTCATCCGGGTCGGCGAAGGCGGCGATGGTACGGGAATCGGACGGGTCGACAACGAAGACGCGAAGGGGAATCCACTCACCGTCGAGCTGCACCGTGGTCGAGACGGTCTGCCGAGCGGCAGCATCGAGAACCCCGTCGATCTGGCGTACGTCCGCAAGCAGCTGCTCGTCAACGCCGCTGGCGACGTCGATGGTCGCTGCGGCGGGATTCGTGGCGGCGTAGGCCGCCTGCGCATCGGAGGTGATCACCTCCTTGGCGATGAGAATCGCACCGAAGCCCATCACCGCAACCGCGATGGCGATGGTCATGACCGCGACGCGGCCATAGGCTCCGCGCACGTCGTGGAGGATCTTGCTGTCGCGGGGCCTCACGCGAGCACCGCCATCGAGTCGGCGGACACCCGTCCGTCAGAGAGTGTCACCAGCCGGGACGCGAATCCCGAGGCATCGCGATCGTGCGTGACCATGACGATGGCTGTGCCTGCCGCACTCAGCGCGGCGAAGAGCTCGAGGATCGAATCGGCCGTTGCGGAGTCGAGGTTGCCCGTCGGCTCGTCTGCCAGCACGACCGGAGGGTCGTTGGCGAGTGCCCTGGCAATCGCGGCGCGCTGCTGCTGGCCACCCGACAGCGCTGACGGGAGCTTGTCGGCCTGGTCGGCGATCCCGACGCGATCAAGAAGCTGCAGCGCTCTCTCCCGGCGCTCTCGACCGCGACCTCGTCGGGCGAAGTCCATCGGGAGCATGACGTTCTCGATGACGGTCAACGTCGGAAGCAGCTGGAAGAACTGAAAGACAAGGCCGATGGATACACCCCTCCACCGTGAGAGCGCCGACTCGCCAAGCGCACCGAGCTCGACACCCGCCACGTGCACCTGACCGCTTGACGGGCTGTCGATTCCGGAGAGCAGGTTGAGCAGGGTCGTCTTGCCGCTGCCAGAGCGGCCGACGACGGCGACGAACTCCCCGGCGGCGACGTCGAGGCTTACCCCGTCTAACGCCACGAACTCCGTGGCTGCGGTGCGATAGCGCTTGGTGACGTCACGCACGCTTATGGCGATTGGCATGGGCTTCCTTTCGTAATCGAACACTGTGTTCTAGATTGGAGTGTGTGTTCGATTACGAGCACGGTCAACAACCGAAAGCGGCGCTTCCGTGCCGAATCGAACAATCGAGGAGCGAATGGCAGACAACGCGGCAGACGCGCCCATGGATCGGCGCATTCGGCGCACCCGTGCCGCCATCCAGCAGGCGCTCACGACGCTGATCCTCGAGAAGGGCTTCGACCGAGTGACGGTGACAGACATCATCGACAGGGCAGACGTCGGCCGGTCGACCTTCTACGCCCACTTCACCGACAAGCACGACGTCTTCGACGACATGATCGGAGATCTGTCTGGCTACCTTCGGGGAGGTGCCACCGCGACGGCACCCGAGCTCTTCTCCTTCAGCCTCCCGCTGTTCGAGCATGTTCACGAGCAGCGGGCAGTGATCTCCGCCCTGTTCGGCGACGGCCATGACTCGATCGCGAACAAGGCCGTCAGCAAGGCGCTCAGCGCGATGGTTCGTGAGGAGCTCGCGCCCCTCGACGCCCGACCGTCGAACGAGGTCCCCTCGCTCGATCTGCTCGTCGAGTTCGTCGTTGCCACCTATGCCCTCGTCACCCGCAACTGGATTGATTCAGGCTTCGCGGGGAGCCCCCGCGAGCTCGATCAGAACTTTCGCTCGCTGGTGATTCCGGCAGTCGATCGAGCTATTCACCCTCGGTCCTGAGATCGAGGTGTCGGCGAGGCCCCCTCTCGGGGGAATGTCGCGCCCCCGTTTCGAGGCCTATGGTGACTGCTATGAGTGTTCGCCAACGCAGGCAGTTGCATCGCGTCGTCGATTCAGTGAGCCGACTCGTCCCAGAGCTGTCACCCCGCATCATCGAGCCTGCCGCCGATAAGCAGAAGGCCCTCGGCATCGCCGATGAGACCCTGCTTGTTCGCGTCGGCACGAACCGCGTGATCACGGTCAGCGCCACGGAGAAGGGCGACTGGACCATCCAGGAGTTCGACTCCATCACCGGCGACCTCGTTCCCGTGTGGTCGGAGACGGCTGCAGTCGATGACGAGCAGATTCCCGGAATGGTTCTCGCGGCCGCCGTCGGCAGTCTCGAGGAGCAGCTCGCCTGGACCGGCGAGACCGAAGTGCACCAGGACATGCGCCCCGTGCTGTCCACCCAGCTGGCCGTGCTGCGCCAGCGTCTGAGCATGGCGACCGGCGAGATCTCGATCGCCGACTCCGAGTCCGCCAGTCTCGAGTTCGAGGAGTCGATCGGCTGACCCTTTCCTTCAGCCGAAGACACTGCGCCCTAGCGCAGTGACCTCGATCGGAAAGCCCTCGGGCACCAGCAGTGACACGACCGGCGGGCTCCAGCGCGCGCTGAGCGTGACGGTCGCGGAGCGGCCGTCTACCGTGTCCGCGCGCACGACGCGCAGCTGGTCGAAGCCGGCCACCGGTGCCTCGTCGAGGTACTCGGTGACGGCGAGGGCGACATCCTCCGACTTCAGGATGGGGCGCGCGACGCCCGCCGTGGTCGTCACCGTCTGCAGGTCGAACGCCTCTGCCCCCACGAGCGCCGCCCCGTCGGCGAGGGTGAAGAGCCTCTTGCGCTCGAGGTAGAGCGAGGTGGCCGCCGTCACGAGCAGCACGAGGACGAGAGCGAGGAACCCGTAGAAGATCGTCAGCAGCAGCGTCGACCCATCGTCGTCTCTCATCGCGCACCCCAGAACCGGGAGACCTGCTGCGTCGCTGTCGAGCTGACCGGGATCGAGAGGGGGGTGCCGAGGTTGAGCACGGGCGGCACAAGGGGAAGGGCGACAGTCGTCGAGACCGTGACGGTCACGTAGCCGCGGCGGGTGAGGCACGGCGACTCGGTGCAGCTGACGCCGACGGAGACGTCTGTGGACTCGATGCCGTAGTCGGCGAGGGCAAAATCGATCGCTCGGCCGGCCGCGGCATCCGCCGCCATTGTGTTCTCGGACTGCACGTAGACGCGGGCCGCCTGACGTGCTGCGCCCTCGACGGCGAAGGCGCCGGCCTGGATGGCGGACAGCGTCAGCACGAGATAGACCACCGGCAGGAGCAGGAGCAACCCCGCGGTGATGAACTCGAGGGATGCGGAGCCAGCGTCATCAGTCGAGAGTCTCGACGGCAGCATGGCCGCTCACCTCCAGGCCCTGGTCGATGCCGACGAGCCCGATGAGCGGCAGCGGAGTGCGCACGGTGACGATGGACGCGGGGTGGCCGAGGTAGGAGCCGTAGCGTGCGCTCACGTTCGCGGCGTAGTCGGGGCCGAGTGCGGTGGTGATGAGGTCTGTCGTTCGTGCGACGCCATCCTCAAGGCTGTTGTCGGCGAGGGCGCCGAAGCGCGCGCCCTCTGCGGCGGCGTCGATCACCGTGTTGCGCACGTGCAGCGCAAGGCCCAGTTGCAGCACCGAGAGGGTCATGATTGTGAGCAGGGCGCCGACCATGACGAACTCGGCCGTCGCCGAGCCGGAGTCGTCGCTTAGAGCTTGCACCCTAGAAGCCGACGACGCGGTCGATCGCCTGCTCGAAGACCTGGCTGAGTGCGGGGCCGGCGATGGCCCAGATGACGATGACGAGCCCGGCGGTCATGAGGGTGATGAGCACCCAGCCGGGCACGTCGCCGCGGTCGTCGGAGAGATCTGGAAGGCGGGATAGGGGCTTCATGACCACGATGGTGGTGGAAGCCGCGAGCCGCTAGCGCGGGTTATCCACACGCTCCCAATCGACCCGGTGGTTGTAGAGCCAGTCGTTGCGGGTGTCGTCGGACGCCTTAGCGAGAAAGCGCGGCATCATCGCGTCGCGGATGGCGATGCCGACCCTGCTCTTCGTCACCCGTTTCTGCGCGTTGATGGCACGGGCGTAGCGCACGATGCGCTCGGCGCGCGGTTGGCGGAGGCGCTGGTACTCCGCGAACGCGGCCTCGTGGCCGTCGAGGTCGCGAAGGCAGCGCGCGAGCGTCACCGCGTCTTCGAGGGCGAGGGAGGATCCCTGACCCGCGCTCGGGGAGGTGGCGTGCACGGCGTCGCCCACGGCGACCACCCGGCCGCGGCTCCAGTGGCGCACGCCCACGAGGTCGTGGATCGGATACGCCCCGACCGGCTCCTGCTGCGCCGCCAGGATCTGCGGCACCGGGTACGGGTCGTCGGCGTGCAGCTCGCGCAGGCGGCTGATCCAGTCGTCGTCGCGGTCGCCCTCTGGCGCGGTGACGTTGGCGAACCAGTAGACCGTGCCGTCATCCCGCACCAGGTAGCCGAAGAACGAGCGACGTCCGAAGACCATGTGCTGGGTGTCGGGCGTCGGGGCGAGCCCCTCGACCCGGCAGAAGCCGCCGAGGCCGATGAGGCCGCTGTACCTCGGCGACGGCGCGTGCGGGTCGATCCAGGCGCGGGCTACCGACCGCACTCCGTCGCAGCCGATGAGGATGTCGCCTGTCGCCACGCGCCCGTCGGCGAAAGTCGCGCGCACGGCATCCTCGGTCTCCTCGATCGACACCAGACGAGAGTCGTAGCTGATCGGGATGCCGGACTCAGCCGCGCCCTGCCCCAGCACCGCATGCAGCAGCCCGCGTCGAACCACCAGGCTTCCGCGCTCCGGCTCGCGCGCCGGGCCGTTGGGCACGACGCCGAGCTGGGCGCCGGTGCTGCTCCACATCACCATGCGCGGCGAGCGGTGGCCATCGAGACGATCGCGAAGGCCGAGCTGCTCGAGCACGGCGAGACCGTTCGTTGCGACGTTGAGAAAGAGACCCTCATAGGGCTCCGGGCGGGGGTTCGCCTCGAAGATCTCCACGTCCCAGCCGGCCCTGGCGAGGAACATGGCGGTCGCCGGCCCGGCGACGCCACTTCCGATATTGAGTGCGCGTGGCATCCCGACTCCTTGTATTCTAGAAACAGGCGAGACTCTCGCAAATAGAGTCTCTCGTAATTAGAGAGAATAACGGATGCCCGACAACCTGTCAAAGACCGACGCCGCGATCGCGCGCATGGGCGACGTGATGCGCGACTTCATGTCGTCAGCCGTGCTGTTTCAGGATGCGGTGGCGCGGTCGGGCGGACTCAATAGCACCGACATGCAGACAGTGAGCATCCTGATCAGCCAAGGTCCGGCGACGCCCGGCGAGCTCGCCGAGCGCACCGGCCTGACCGCCGGGGGCTCGATCACCGCCGTCATCGACCGGCTCGAGAAGGCGGGCTACGTGACGCGTCAGCGCGACGAAACCGACCGGCGCCGCGTCATCGTCTCGGCGGTCTTCGAGACGGTTATGGCCACGGTCGGCCCGATCTACGGTCGCGTAGGCGATCGCTGGGCCGACTACCTTCGCACCCTGAGCGAGCACGACCTCGAACTCGCGGTCGAGCTCTTCGAGCGGGCCGGCGAGATCAACCGCGACGAGATGCAGCGGTTGCGCGCGGAGGGCTAGAACCCCAGCTGCAGCACCATGATTCCGGGGAAGATCGCGAAGGCGATCGTCGTCGGCAGGATGAGGAACACAAGCGGCACGAGCATCGCGACCTCCTTGCGCCCGGCCGACTCGAGCAGTTCGCGCTTGGCCTGGTCTCGGGCATCCTGTGCCTGTGCTCGCAGCACCTCCGCGAGCGGGGTGCCTCTCTCTAGCGCACCCGTAAGTTGCTCGGTGAAGCGGGAGAACGGCGCCAACTGGAGAGCGGCCGCGGTTCTCGTCACGGCATCCGTGAAGGAGATCCCGCTGTTGGTCTCGGCGACGACGAGCGCGAGCTCCCGCGCCAGCTCGCCGCGACTGATGCGCGAGATGCGGCGCACCGCATCGAGGATGCCCTCGCCTGCCGAGAGGCTGAGTGTGAGGAACTCGAGCACCGTCGGCAGCTCCGCCTGCATTCTGGCCAGTCGCGCCTTGGCCTCTCGCTGCAGGGCGTAGTCACGGGCCACGAACCCGCCGACGGCGAACAGGATGACGATGCCAGCCTGGGCGACGAACGGCACGCTCTGCAGACGGTTCGCCCCAATCGCGACCGCGACCCCCACTCCCCCAGCAATCGCCGCCCACACGAGCTGCCGACTGCGAAAGTCGGTCACCGACATGGCGAGCCCGGCCTGCCGCAGCCGCTGGGCAGTCGACTCGGCCCCAACGGCGACCTCGCCGACGACACGCGCAAGTGCCGTGATCGGGGGCGACAGCACGGCGCCAAGCACCGGCAGTGGGTCGCTCGGCGTGCGGGACACGAGGCGGCGCGCCTCCGCCGAGACGTCGAGAACGTAGGGAGCGACCCTGCTGGCCAGCGTTGGGCGGCTGAGGCGCGGGAGGAGGCTGACGATCGACCAGAGTCCGAGGCCGAGCGCGAGTCCGCAGGCGATGCCCCACGCGATCGTCGAGCTCACTGGAACCACCGCCGCTCCTCCGGGATGCGCCCGATCGCGATCATGATCCGGTAGGCGACGACGGAGACCCCGAGACCACCGACGATGAGCACTGCGCCGGCAGGGGTGTTGTAGGCGGCCGCGGCCTCTGGTCGGGTCGCGAGAAGCAGCAGCACGATCCACGGCGCCGCGACGCCAAGTCGGGCCGCGTTGACGACCCACGACTGCCGCGCCTCGACCTCGGAGCGGATCGCCGCCTCCTGGCGAAGGTAGGCCGCGAGGTTGCGCAGCACGGTCGTCAACTCGCTGCCACCGACCTCCCGCGACATGCGCACCGTCTCGAGGATGCGGTCGGCCACCGGATCGGCAAGGGTCGCCTTGAGCTCGGTGACGCACAGGCCGAAGTTGCCCGTGGCGCGGTAGTCGGCCTCGAACCGCGCGAACGGGTCTCGTGTGGCAGCGGGGCCACTGTGTGCGAGCGTCGCGATGCTGTCGGGAAGCGAGAGCCCGGAGCGCACGGCCGACACCAGCTGGTCGACGACGTCGAGCCACAGCACCCGCGTCGCCCGGCGGCGGGCGCGTGCTCGCAGCGAGATGACGACGGCTGGCAGCGCACCGATAACGAGGCCGACAGCGAGGGCCAGCGCCGAGACCGGGAGGAGGGCGTAGGTCACGGCGGATGCCGCGGCAGCAACCATGAGCGACACCACGACGACGGTGCCGGGCCGCACCCGCGGCAGGCCAGCCTGCGACAGCGTGGCGTGGAGCGCGGCGCCGAGGCGGCCCGTGGTGCGGTTCGCGTCATCCTTTCGCGCATCCGGCCAGAGGAGCGGCGAGACCACGAGGAGCAGTCCCGCTCCGAGCAGCAGGCCGACGGCGATGCTCACGATGCCGCCAGCAGCGGAGTCGGGTCGAAGCCGTGCCTGCGGTACTTGGCGAGCCGCGCGGGCTGGGATCCGGTGGCCCGCAACGCCCCTTCGCGCAGTTCGAAGAGCATGACGCCGTCGATGCCTCCGGTGCTGTTCGCGCCCACCGGCGTGAGAATCTCCACCACGCGCCGCTGCCCGCTGCGCTGCAGCTCGCAGTGCACGACGACATCGATCGTCGAGGCAACGGTCGGCACGACGAACGACGAGTCGATGTTGCGGCCAGCGAGGAGTGGAAGGGTGGAGAGCTTCACGAGGGCATCGGCGGCATTGTTGGCGTGGATCGACGACATGCCCGGCAGCCCGCTGTTGAGCGCGATGAGGAGGTCGAGCGACTCCGCCTCGCGCACCTCCCCGACCACGAGTCGGTCTGGCCGCATGCGCAGCGCCTCCTTGATGAGCCTGCGCAGGCTGATCTCGCCAGACCCTTCGAGACTCGGCTGCCGGCACTGCATCGCCACGTGGTCGGCGGCGGCGAGGTCGAGCTCGAAGGTCTCCTCGACGGTGACAACCCGCTCGGCGGGACGGGCTGTCGACAGCAACGCGCCGAGCATGGTGGTCTTGCCACTCTGCGTCGCACCGGACACCAGGATGTTGGCGCCGGCAAGCACGCTCATGCGGAGGAACTCCGCGGCCGGGTTGGTCAGTGATCCGAGCTCGACGAGGGTGGCGAGGTCGCGGATGCGACTGGAGAACTTGCGAACGTTGACGGCCCAGTGGCGCTGGGTCACATCCGGGATGACGACGTGCAGCCGCGATCCGTCGGGAAGGGACGCGTCGACGAACGGCGAACTCACGTCCACGCGCCTGCCCGAGGACTGCAGCATGCGCTCGACGAGGTCGCGAACCTCGGAATCCTGCAGCGCAATGCCGGTGAGCTCTGCCACGCCGTTGCGGGCCACGAACACGCGGTCGGGCGCGTTGATCCAGATCTCCTCGATCGACGGGTCGTCGAAGAACGGCTGAAGCGCCCCGAAACCGGTGAGACTCGCGACGACCTGCCGGGTGGCAACGGCCTCGTCCTCCAGAAGGGGCACAGAGCCGCCGAGCGCCCGCTCACTGTAGCGGCGCACCTCGTCGCGCACATAGCGGCCGACGAGTTCGCTGTCAGAGCCGAGGTCGGCGCCGTCGCGACGAACGCGCTCGCGCACCTGCTCGGCGATCGCGGCGACGGGGCTCGTGACGTGCATGGCCACATCCTGCTGTCTGGTCGCGACAGCACCCCGACGTTGTCCACAGGCAGCAGGATGCCGGGCACCACCCGTGGGAGCGAGTGATGCCCGGCCGTCTCTGCCAGCGCGGCTACTTTGCCGTGCTGAAGCGGCGGGTGAGCGCCACCATGGCGAGTGCCGCGAGGGCACCAGCAAGGGCAGCTGCCGCGAGCATGCCGTAGTCGATCCCCCGATCGACAGCGGCCGTGTTGTCAGCCGCAGGGATGCACGGGGCACCCGCTGCGCTTTCCCCGCCCACGTCGCCCGTACCTCCGTTGTCGGCAACGTAGAACTCGTCAGAGACCATCGGCTCCTCCGGCGTGGAAGGCACCGTCGGCACCGTCGGGTCCACCGGGTCGGTGGGATCCGTCGGGTCGACCGCACCGCCGGCGCAGTCGCGCTCGTAGTCGCTGAGGATGACGATCGACGCGCAGTCGATCGAGATCGGCAGGCGAGCCAGAAGCTCGTCACCGAACAGCGCGGCAGGGCTCGTTCCGAGATCCGGGACGACGACGATGCCTCCGTTGGTGCCGAACGCCGAGACCCACGTCTCCGTCAGGTCGACCGGCGCATCCACGACGGCATCGCCAGCGTCGACGTTCACCGTCGATCCCGCGTCGAATGGGTCGACAACGACGCCATCGTCGGTGCTGAGCACGTCCTCACCGAGCCCGAGGTCGCCGTCGAGCAGGTCGCCGTTCAGCAGCCCGTCGATCTCGAGCACCTCGTCGAGGTCGAGAACGCCGTCTCCGAGGATGTCGCCGTCGAGGAACCCGTCGATCTCCAGCAGGTCATCGAGGTCGAGCACCCCGTCACCGAGGATCCCGTCCCCCAGCAGCTCGCTGAGATCGAGCATCCCGTCGGAACCAGAGCCGGAGCCACCCGCAGGCGCGCCGGCCTCACAGCCGTCGCGGAAGAAGTCGCTCAGGATGGTGACCGTCACACACGAGACGCGGATCGGCGCGTAGACGAACGCATCGAGGATGCCGTTCGTCCAGACGAACGGATCCGCTACGAGCTCCGGCGCCACGACGACGCCGTTCGTCCCGCCGGTGGACGGATTGCCGAGCACCGAGGCGAACGATCCGCTGAGGTCGACGGGAACGCCGACGAGGCTGTGCAGCACCTCGTTGTCGCCCGTGCCTGCCGCGGCGAGCAGGTTGGTGGCTGCCTGGTCGACGGTCACGACGACGCCGTCGCCAAGCGCGCCGTCGGGCAGCAGGCCGCCCGTCTGCGTGCCGTTGAGGGCTCCATCGAGAACGCTGACATCCACCCCGCTGATGTCGACGGGAAGGGTGACGTCGACGGGAATCCCGCCGTCCGTCGTCGTGGTGCCGTCAGCGAGGAGCCCGGTTCCGAGCACCCCTCCGTCGTCACCGAGAATGCCGTCGCCGATATCGATGGCGTTGGCTGCGGTTGCCCCGAGGAGGGTGAATCCTCCCGCCAGGGCCGCGACGGCGAGGCCGCGCGTGATGTTTCTGTTCATGGTCGTACTCCTAAACGGTTGAGTGATGCGATCCGCTGCGGGCGCAGCGGTATCCATGCGTGTCGTGCCTGCTACAGGGCAGGGGCGACTCACTCAGTCAGGAGTTGTGTCTGACGCGAATACAGGTGACGCGTGGGGGCGCGCTGGCGCGCCTGAGGCAGGGGCGAGCGCCCCGTGCGCGGCGGGAATCCACCAGAAGACTTCACTGAGAAGGCTGGTAGCCGTCGCCGAGGCGCCCTCTGGCCCTCCGGGCGCCCGACCCGCGGGGGCTACGGGCGCGATGGGAACCACGGATGCCGCACCGACCACGAGCGCACCGAGAAGCGCGATCGAGACGGCGGGCCCGGTGGCGCCGGAGAGGATTCCGCTGCTCGCGGTCATCCAAGCAACCGCTGTCGCCCCCTCCGCCACTATTTGCGCCACAGGCACAATCACCTCGACCACTGGGGTTACGACGGGGGTGAGCACCGTTGTCGCGCCGTCGAGGATCGGGGTGACGACCGTGTCGACGATCGGCTGGGTGGCGTCGCGAACGGGGGTGAGGATCGGGGTGGTGACCGGTGCGAGCGGGGCGAGGGTCGCATCCACCGCCGATGCGACCGGATCGAGGATCGGGCTCGCGCTCTCGATCAACGGAGCTGCGACCGGCGCCACGGAGATGACCGTGTCAACGAGGTCGGAAACCGGAGACTCGCCGATGGGAAGCAGGTCGATCTCCGCAGCGGCGGACGCTGGTTGGTCCGTCAATACCGCGTCGGCGATGAGGAAGCCGCCGACGAGGATGCCGGCCGCCGCAAGTGCGCGAATGAGGCGGCCCGAGAGAATCGGACGGTCGCTGTCCATTCGGATCACCTCCCCGCTCTGGCAGTTGACGTGCGTTAACCCTCCGCCTTAAGGACCGGTCTGTCCACCCCGATCCGACGCCGCACGCTGAGGGCTTGCTGGGAGTTCGTGGGCGATTCAGCCATGGTGCCGGTCGATAAACTGGCACGACCGCGGGAGTGGTGAAATTGGTATACACGCAGGATTTAGGTTCCTGTGCCGCAAGGCGTGAGGGTTCGAGCCCCTTCTCCCGCACCTCGTGTTCTGCTTGACCTAGTACCCTTAGCCAACACTTCTTGGCCGCCGCCGATTGTCACCGGCAACCGACGACTGGAGATCCCTTGGTTCCCTCAGCACTCATTCCATGGCTCGATCCGAACACCCTCATCGAGGGATTCGGGGCGTTCGCGCTTCTCGGCATCTGCTTCATCGTCTTCGCCGAGACGGGCCTCCTGGTCGGCTTCCTCCTCCCGGGTGACACGCTGCTCATCATCTCCGGAGTGCTCACCTTCACGAACGTCATCGAGGCGCCGATCTGGCTGGTCTGCCTGTGCATCGCCGCAGCCGCTTTCCTCGGCGGCGAGTCGGGCTATCTCATCGGCCGCAAGGCGGGCCCGCGCATCTTCGAGCGCAAGGAGAGCGGACTCTTCAGCATCGAGAACGTCAAGCGCACCAACGGGTTCTTCGAGCGCTTCGGTGGCCTCGCCGTCATCGTCGCCCGCTTCGTGCCCATCGTGCGCACCTTCGCCCCCGTCGCGGCCGGCGTCGGCAAGATGGACGCACGCAAGTACAGCCTCTACAACGCCATCGGCGCCCTCATCTGGGGCGCTGGACTGACGTACGCGGGGTTCCTGCTCGGCTATATCCCGCCGGTCAAGGACTTCGTGGTCAAGTACATCGACCTCATCCTGCTCGGCGCGGTAACCGTCACCCTCGTGCCCACCGTCTTCCACTACGTGCAGTCGACGATGAGGGCTCGCAAGAAGCGCAAGGCGGGCGAGGTGGAGAGCGCAGATGGCCTGGTGCTCGACCAGACGCTGTTCGACCAGGACAAGTCGAACAACCCGAAGAACTAGTCGCTATTCCGAACGCGCGGTGATGCGGGCGATCGCCTGCTGCGCTGCACGGCGCACCTCGACCTCTTCGTCCTTGAACAGGTTCGTGAGCAGCTCGGCGTCACTCGCGTCGCCGACCTCGCCCAGGGCTCTGGCGCCAGCTGAGCGCACGCGCGCGGTGTCGTCGGTGAGCAGCTCGCGCAGCAGCGGGGCAGCGTCGAGACCGCGGCTCCCCGCGACGCGAGCGCACATCTCGCGCACCCGCCACGCCTGGTTCTGCAGGCCGGCGGCCACGGCATCCTTCGCGGTGTCTGCCCAGGCGTAGAGCAGCACGCGTGCGCCCCACACCTCTGGCCAGTAGAGCGGCGGTGCACCGTCGAGCAGGCCCTGCGCATGGGGACCGCCGGCGACGATGAGAAACTCCTCGCCCGCGTTGAGCCCGGCGAGCAGCGCGACCGCGCGCTCGACCACCTCCGGCTCGCCGAGCGCCTCGATGGCGGCGGCGACGCGCTTCTGCGGGGAGTCGTCGGGCTGGATGTCAGAGAGAGTGTTCGCGTTCATTGCGCTGGCAACTCTACGGCTATCCAGATCGACGCGAGTGCCTGCTCGCCAAGGTCGCGCTCGCCGTTCTCCCCGTCCACCCGCACCGTGAAGGAGCCGCCGTACGGCGTGCGCCCGACGACGGTGAGCTGCCGGTCGAGGGTGATCGACTCTGCCGTGAGGTGGCGCAGCAGCCGCGGGTCGCTGTCGCTGATGCGAACGACGCGGCCGACGCATCCCGGCTCTGCATCGCGCAGCAGCACGGCATCGGGTCTCGTTACGTGCCCGAAGGCGGTGGGGATCGGGTCGCCGTGGGGATCGCGGGTCGGGTGGCCGAGCTGGTCGTCGATCGCGTCCAGCAGGCGGTCGCTCAGCGCGTGCTCGAGCACCTCGGCCTCGTCGTGCACCTGATCCCAGGAGTAGTCGAACTTGTCGACCAGCCAGGTCTCGATCAGCCGGTGGCGTCGCACCATGCGGAGGGCGAGAGAGGTGCCGTCGGCCGTAAGGGTGATGGCACCGTAGCGCTCGTGCTCAACGAGGCCGAACGCGACGAGCTTCTTCGTCATCTCTGTGACGCTCGAGGCGGCGAGGCCGAGTCGAGCGGCGAGGGCTGTCGTCGTGATGGGGTCGGGCTGCCACTCGGTGTGGGCGTAGATGACCTTGACGTAGTCCTCGACGACCTGCGGGTACGACCTCATCACACGCCAACGATAACGAGCACGATGAGAAGCACGTTGATGCACACGATCGCAGCCGTACTTGTCCACCCCGCGATGCGCAGCCACGGGGCGTTGACGAACTCGCCCATGAGCGCCCGGGAGCTGGCGAGGGCGACGAGCGGCACGAGGGCGAAGGGGATGCCGAAGCTCAGCACGACCTGGCTGAGCACGAGGGCGCGGGTCGGTTCGAAACCGATGGCGAGAACCGCGAGCGCGGGAACGAGAGTCACGACGCGACGAACGAGCAGCGGGATCTGCACCTTCAGCAGGCCTCCCATGATCGCCGAACCGGCGTAGGTGCCGACGCTCGTCGATGCCAGACCGGAGGCGAGCAGCCCGATCGCGAAGACGACGCCGATGCCGCCGCCGAGCGCCCCCACGATCGCGGCGTGGGCTCCCTCGATGGAATCGGTGCCGTCGACGCCGCGGAGAGCGGAGGCCGCGAGCAGCAGCATGGCGATGTTGATGGCGCCGGCGATGAGGAGGGCGAGGCCAACATCCAGTCGCGTCGCCTTCAGCAGCTCGCGCTGTCGCTCCGGGTCGGTCGTCACGCCGTGGCGGTCGCGCACGAGCGCGGAATGGAGGTAGATGACGTGCGGCATCACGGTGGCGCCGAGCATGCTCGTAGCCAACAGCACCGAGTCGGTGCCCGCGAACCGGGGAACGATGCCTGCGAGCATGGCGGCGGGGTCGGCCTCTGTGAAGAACAGCCCGGAGACGAACCCGACGAGGATCACCCCGAGCAGCGTGATGATGACGACCTCGAAGGAGCGCTGGCTGCGATGCGACTGCAGCGTGAGCAGAACCATCGACGCGACACCGACGATCAGCCCGCCGAGCAGCAGGGGAAGCCCGAACAGCAGGTGAAGGGCGATGGCCCCGCCGATCACCTCGGCGATGTCGGTCGCGGCTGCGACAAGCTCCGCCTGGATCCAGTACAGCCGACGAGGGCCGGTGCGCAGGCGGTCGCCGAGCAGCTCAGGCAGGCTTCGGCCCGTGACGATGCCGAGCTTCGCGGACTGGTACTGCACGAGCACGGCGATGAGGTTGGCGACGATGAGCACCCACAGCAGCAGGTAGCCGTAGCGGGCTCCCGCGGTCAGGTTCGCGGCGACGTTGCCTGGGTCGACGTAGGCGACGGCGGCGACGAAGGCGGGACCCAGCAGCAGGAGGCTTCTTCGCCAACCCGTGCTCGACGATTTCGGCATACCGAAACTCTAGCGGTGACGAGGCTCCTCGTGGGCTGCGTGCTCCTCCGGCTCCAGCTGGAAGGTCGAGTGCTCTACGTCGAAGTGGCCGGAGAGGCAGGTGCCGAGCTCGTCGAGAAGGCGGCCCGTTCCCCCGCTGGCGAAAAGCTCGGACGACACGACGACGTGCGCAGAGAACACCGGAGCCCCTGACGTGATCGCCCACACGTGCACGTCGTGCACGTCGACGACGCCGGGCGTGCCGAGCAGGTGCTCGCGGATCTCGGCGACATCCATGTGCGATGGCACCGACTCGGTGAGAACGTGCAGCACATCGCGCAGCAGCGACAGGGCGCGAGGAATGATGAGCGCGGCGATGACGAGGGAGGCGACGGCATCGGCCTGCGCGAAACCGGTGAGCAGGATCACGACGGCGGCTGTTATCGCAGCGATCGACCCGAGAAGGTCTCCGAGCACCTCGAGGTAGGCGCCGCGCATGCCGATCGAGTCTTTCTCTCCCCCGCGCAGGATGAGGAGCACCGCGATATTCGCAGCGAGCCCCAGCCCGCCGACGACGAGCATCGGAGCCCCGAGCACCTCGGCTGGCTCGAACAGCCGCCCGACTGCCTGCACCGCCACGACCACCGCGACACCGAGCAGGATGAGCCCGTTCGCGAGTGCCCCGAGCACCTCGGCCCGCTGGTAGCCGAAGGTCTGCCGGTCGGTCGCCGGACGCGCGGCAATGCGCAGCGCGATGAGAGCGACGACAAGCCCGAGCAGGTCGGAGAACATATGTCCGGCGTCGGCGATGAGAGCGAGGGAGCCCGCGAGCAGGGAGCCGACGATCTCGACGACGAGGAACACCGCGACGATCGCGATGGCGATCGACAGGCGCGTCCTGTTGCCGGAGTGGTCGTGGTCGTGGCTCACCATCACAGGCTAGGCGCGATTCTGCCCGACTCCCCAAGATAGGAATGAGTGCCGTTATCGATTGGGCCGTTGGTCCCTACCTCGTCGGTCGGCGGCCCGACAGAATGGCCTCATGGCAGTCATTGAGAACTCGAAAGTAGCAATCATCGGCGCCGGGGCGGTCGGAACAGCGATCGCGTACGCGTCCCTCATCCGTCGCTCCGCCCGAGAGGTGGCGCTCTACGACGTCGCCGCGGCGAAGGTCGACGCCGAGGTTCTCGACCTCGCGCACGGCACCCAGTTCACCGGCACCTCGAGGGTCACGGGTGGCTCCGACCTGTCCGTCATCGACGGCGCCAACATGGTCGTCGTCACCGCGGGGGCCAAGCAGAACCCGGGGCAGACGCGGCTCGACCTGGCTGCGACCAACATCCGCATCCTCGAGGACCTCATGCCGAAGCTGCTCGAGCATGCGCCGGACGCGGTATTCATGCTCGTCACCAACCCGTGCGACGTACTCGCCTTCGCGGCGCAGCAGATCACCGGGCTGCCGGCCTCTCGTGTCTTCTCGTCCGGCACCGTGCTCGACTCCTCGCGCCTGCGCTGGGTGCTTGCCGAACGCGCCGGGGTCAACACCTCGAGCGTGCACGCCATGATCGTCGGAGAGCACGGCGATTCGGAGTTCCCCCTCTGGTCACAGGCGCGCATCGGGCCAGTGCCGATCCTCGACTGGCAGCGCGACGGTCGCCAGGTGTTCACGATCGAGGAGCTCGATGGCATCGCCCGCGACGTCACCAACGCCGCCTACGCGATCATCGCCGGCAAGGGGGCGACCAACTACGCGATCGGCCTCTCGGCAACCCGCATCATCGAGGCGGTGCTGCGCGACGAGAAGGCGATCCTGCCGGTGAGCTCTGTGCTCGACGGCTACCGCGGCGTCAGCGGTGTTGCGCTGTCGGTGCCGAGTGTCGTGGACTCCTCCGGGGTCTCCGCGGTCATCCCCGTGCCCTTCGATGCGACGGAGGACGCGAGGTTCGCCGCCTCGGCTGCCGCAGTTCGAGCCTCGATCGCGACTCTAGGCCTCTAGCAGGGCCGAGCGCACGAAGGGCATGAGACCCGCGAATGCCATCGACCGGTGGCTGATCGCGTTCTTCTCGTCGGGGGTGAGCTCTGCCGAGGCGATGTCCATGCCCTCCGGGGAGAACACCGGGTCGTAGCCGAACCCGTTCTCCCCGACGGGCGCCTCGAGCACCGAGCCAGGCCACTCCCCAAGCACGACATGCTCGGTCTCGCCGTTCACGAAGGCAGCCGCGCAGACGAAGGCAGCGCTGCGATCCTCGTGCCCCCCGAGGTTCTCGAGCAGCAGGGCGACGTTGTCGGCATCCACGCGCGTTCCCGCGTAGCGAGCGGAATGGATGCCGGGGGCGCCACCCAGCGCCGCCACCGTGATGCCCGAGTCGTCGGCGATCGCCGGCAGGCCCGAGTGCTCGAAGGCCGCCCGCGCCTTGATGAGCGCGTTCTCTGCGAAGGTCTCGCCGTCCTCCACCGGCTCGGGCCCGTCGTAGGCGATGAGCTCGAGGCCGTCGAGCTGTGGGCCGAGGATGCGGCGCAGCTCCTCGACCTTGTGGGCGTTGTGGGTGGCGAGTACGAGCCTCATGATGCGAGCGTCGCCACCTGGAGTGCCGTCAGGTCGGCGGCCCCGCCGACCGCGAGGTCGAGCAGGGCATCGAGCTCGCGGCGGTCGAAGGGCGCGCCCTCTGCCGTGCCCTGAACCTCGACGAACAGGCCTCGACCCGTGACGACGACATTCATGTCGGTCTCAGCGCGCACGTCCTCGACGTACGCAAGGTCGAGCAGCGGCTCGCCGTCGATGATGCCGACACTCACGGCGGCGACGGAGTCGATGAGCGGCTTCGCGTTCTTGCCGATGAAGCCCTTGCCGCGGCCCCACTCGATCGCGTCAGCGAGCGCCACGTAGGCTCCCGTGATCGCGGCGGTGCGGGTGCCACCGTCGGCCTGCAGCACGTCGCAGTCGATGACGAGCGTGTTCTCGCCAAGCGCCTTGGTGTCGACGACCGCCCGCAGCGAGCGGCCGATGAGACGCGAGATCTCGTGGGTGCGGCCACCGACGCGACCCTTGATCGACTCGCGGTCCATGCGGTCGTTGGTGCTGCGGGGAAGCATCGCGTACTCGGCCGTAACCCAGCCCTTGCCCTTGCCGGTCAGCCAGCGCGGAACGCCGTTGGTGAAGGACGCGGTGCACAGCACCTTGGTGCGCCCGAACGAGATGAGCGCGGATCCCTCCGCCTGCTCGCTCCAGCCGCGCTCGATGGTGACCGGACGGAGTTCGTTGGCAGCGCGGCCATCGTGGCGTGTCATAGGGATTCCTTCATGATCGGGATCGTGCCGGTCTCGACGAGACTGACGGTGGTTACCTCTGGGCCGAGGAAGCGGTGCGCAAGCCGGAGGAACTCCGCATTGCTGTCGCCGGTCGCCTCGAACGTGTAGGTGGGCGGCTCGCTCGACGAGCGCTCGAGACCGTGCTTGACGAGGGTGCGGTAGACGTCGAACGCCGTCTCCTCCGCGCTGCTGACGAGCGTGACGTCTTCACCCATGACGTACTGGATGGCGCCGGCGAGCAGCGGGTAGTGGGTGCACCCGAGAACGAGGGTGTCGATTCGCGCCGCCTTCAGCGGCGCGAGGTACTCCTCCGCGACGGCGAACAGCTCTGCGCCGCTCGTCACCCCGTTTTCGACGAACTCGACGAACCGCGGGCACGCCTCGCTGAACAGCTCGAGGTCGGATGCCGCCGCGAAGGCATCCTCGTAGGCGAGCGAGTTGATGGTTCCGACCGTTCCGATCACGCCGACGCGCTTGCTGCGGGTCTGCCGCACGGCGGCGCGCACGGCCGGCTGGATCACCTCGAGCACGGGGATTCCGGCGTAGCGCTCGCGGGCATCCCGCAGCATTGCCGCGCTCGCGGTGTTGCACGCGATGACGAGCGTCTTGACGCCTTGGGCCACGAGGTCATCCATGACCTCGAGCGCATACCGGCGAACGTCGGCGATGGGCTTCGGGCCGTAGGGCGAGTGGGCGGTGTCGCCGACATAGAGGATCGACTCCCGGGGCAGCTGGTCGATGATCGCCCTGGCCACGGTGAGTCCGCCGACGCCGCTGTCGAAGACTCCGATCGGCGCATTGCTCACCCGGCAAGTTTAGGCTGAGGCCATGTCGAGCGCCTTACTCACCGACCGCTACGAGCTGACGATGCTGGATGCCGCCCTCGCGAGCGGGCGCGCGCACCGCGAGTCGGTCTTCGAGGTCTTCACCCGCCGCCTGCCCGAGGGGCGCCGCTACGGCGTCGTCGCGGGCACCGGACGCCTGATCGACCTCATCGAGCAGTTCCGCTTCGGCGACGCGGAGCTCGCCTACCTTGCTGGGTTCCTCACCCCGGCCACCATCGACTACCTCGCCGACTACCGCTTCCGTGGCAGCGTCTGGGGCTACCGGGAGGGTGAGGTCTACTTTCCCAACTCCCCCGTCCTCGTGGTGCAGGGAACCTTCGCCGAGGCCGTGATCCTCGAGACGCTCGCTCTCAGCGTGCTCAACTACGACTCAGCCGTCGCCTCCGCGGCAGCCCGCATGGTCGCGGCAGCCGACGGTCGCCCGCTAGCGGAGATGGGCTCCCGGCGCACGGGAGAGCGCTCGGCCGTCGCAGCGGCCCGCGCGGCGTTCATCGCCGGCTTCGGTGCGACCTCCAACCTTCGCGCCGGGCTCGACTGGGGAGTGCCGACGATGGGCACCGCCGCCCACTCGTTCACGCTCCTGCATGACAGCGAGGAGGAGGCATTCCGGGCCCAGGTCGACGCGCTCGGCGCCGGCACGACCCTGCTCGTCGACACATACGACATCCGCGCCGGTGTCGAGCTCGCGGTCAAGGTCGCCGGCACCGCTCTCGGTGCGGTGCGCATCGACTCCGGTGACCTCCCAACCGTCGTCGCCGCGGTGCGCGCCCAGCTCGACTCGCTCGGCGCGACCTCGACGAAGATCACCGTGACCAACGATCTCGACGAGTTCACCATCGCGGCCCTGCGCGCGGCGCCGGTCGACTCCTTCGGGGTGGGGACGTCGCTGGTGACCGGGTC
>Ga0307514_10001333_pt1 | contig 31344 bp, 30 predicted proteins | sample 16_EM_MG_FD_203088 | JGI IMG/M metagenome (GOLD analysis project Ga0307514, IMG submission 203088) | Populus trichocarpa ectomycorrhiza microbial communities from riparian zone in the Pacific Northwest, United States - 16_EM | ecosystem: Host-associated > Plants > Roots > Unclassified | place... | reverse complement strand
CTTTTTTACCCGAGGCAAAAAGGATATCAGTCACTCTCGCATGTTCTTCACCACTATTGCCGCCCAGCTTGCAATCAGTTTACCAGTACTCCGTCCATTTATCTCAGACGCCATCGACAATAATCCTGCCATCTTTAAACGAGGATTACGGGAACAATGGAATCAACTCATTCTTAACCCTTTAAAGAATGCCCCTACTCAATCAATTCAACTGGTTGTAGTAATTGATGCACTTGATGAATGTGACAGCATGGAAGATATCCAATTAATCCTCCAACTAATTGGAGAAGCCAAGGACCTTGATACAGTTCGGATCAAGATCTTCATTACCAGCAGGCCAGAAATCCCCATCTTTGATGGATTTCGTCAATTGTCTGGTGAGGCGTATCAGGATTTTATACTTCATAATATCCCACTTGATACAGTTAATGCAGATATATCCACTTTCTTTCTGCAAAAGTTGTCGCCACTGAAAGCCAAACATGGGCTGGGGACACCATGGCCAGATGAGCAAACTATTGAACAACTGGTGGAAAGGGCAGCTGGGTTGTTTATCTATGCTGCAACAACGCTCCGATTTATTCGAGATGGCATAAATGGTCCTGAGGAACAACTCTCCTTAGTGCTTACCGCAACCAAATCATCCCTATCGGCAACCGAACATCTTGATGGCATATATACAACACTGCTCCAGCACTCAGTTCTTGGGAAACGGGGTTATCAAGAGTGTGAACAATTAGCAGAATGGTTCAGACAGGTAGTTGGATCCATTGTGGTAATGTTTAATACTATGCCAGCTCGAAATCTAGCACAGCTCCTTCAAATATCGTTCAGTATGGTTTCAACAACTCTGAACTCTTTGCGTTCTGTCCTCCATGTCCCAGAAGATGAAAGCCAGCCTGTCCGATTATTTCATCTATCCTTCCGTGACTTCCTACAAGATTCTCGGAGGTGCAGTGATTCCAGATTCTGGATAGATGAGAAAGAGAGACACACCAGCCTATTTCGAAAATGTATATCGTATATATCTCAGCTTGAGGAAAATATATGTGATCTTTGGGGGCCAGGAGTTTTGATTACCGAGATTCCCAATGATACGATACAAAAATGCATTCCACCACATGTTCAATATGCATGTCGTTACTGGCTTGATCACTGGCGGCTTGGGAATCCATTGGGAATGGAGGAAGACATCAAGACCATTCGGCAATTTCTTGAACAACACTTTCTTCATTGGTTGGAGGGACTTAGCTTAATTGGAGAGGTATCAAATGGAGCTCATATGATAATAGTTCTAGATGAAATACTATCTGTGAGTTGCAATGCGCATGAGTTTATACAGAGAATAGTATTGACCTAAAAACAGAAACAGTTGGGGGACTATGATCCAGGATTGTTAGAACTTGCATATGATGCCAAACGGTTTATATTGCACATGAGGTCAATGATTGAAATGGCACCTCTGCAGGTCTACTGTTCGGGGCTTTTGTTTACCCCGGGGTCAAGTCTGATTCGAGGAGGATACTTAAAGAATATCCCTTGGGTTACTATGGAACCCAAAGTGGCAGATGTGTGGAGCTCATTGATACAGACACTGGAAGGCCATACTGATGGTGTCAGATCAGCTGTGTTTTCACCCGATGGAAAGCTGGTTGCCTCTGCATCCTGGGACAAAACGGTCAGATTATGGGATACATCGACAGGAAAGCAATGTGGAGTTTTGGAAGGTCATACCAATCGGATCAATTCAGCTCTGTTTTCACCCGATGGAAAGCTTATTGCCTCTGTATCTGACGACAACACGGTCAGATTCTGGGATACATCAACAGGAAAGGAATTTGGGGTTTTGGAAGGTCATACCAGTTATGTCATTTCGGCAGTGTTTTCACCCAATGGAAAGCTTGTTGCCTCTGCATCTGCGGACAAAACGGTCCGGTTATGGGATGCGTCTACAGGAAAGCAATGTGGACTTTTGCAAGGTCATACCGGGACTGTCAAATCGGCTGTGTTTTCACCCAATGGAAAGCTTGTTGCCTCTGCATCCTTTGACAAAACGGTGAGATTATGGGATACGTCAACAGGAAAGCAGTGTGGAGTTTTGGAAGGTCATGTTAATTCAATTGTGTTTTCACCTAATGGAAAGCTTTTAGCCTCTGCATCCTTTGACCAAACGGTCAGATTATGGGATACATCAACAGGAAAAGAATTTGGGGTTTTGGAAGGTCATACCGATGATCTCTACTCGGTTGTGTTTTCACCTGATGGAAAGCTTGTGGCCTCTGCATCCTACGACAAAACGGTCCGATTATGGGATATATCAACAGGAAAGCAATGCGCAGTTTTGGAAGGTCATACCGATGATGTCTACTCGGCTGTGTTTTCACCTGATGGAAAGCTTGTTGCCTCTGCATCCTTTGACAAAACGGTCAGATTATGGGATATATCAACAAGAGAGCAATGTGGAGTTTTCGAAGGTCATACCGATCATGTCTACTCAGCTGTGTTTTCACCCGATGGAAAGCTCGTTGCCTCTGCATCCAAGGACAAAATGGTCAGATTATGGGATACATCGACAGGAACGCGATGTGGAGTTTTGAGAGGCCATACTGGTGAGGTCAATTCGACTGTGTTTTCACCTGATGGAAAGCTTGTTGCCTCTGCATCCTGGGACGAAACGGTCAGATTATGGGATACATCAACAGGAGAGCAATGTGGAGTTTTCGAAGGTCATGCCAGTTATGTCAATTCAGCTGTGTTTTCACCCGATGGAAAGCTTGTTGCCTCTGCATCCAGGGACAGAACGGTTAGATTATGGGATACATCAACAAGAAAGCGATGTAGAGTTTTGAGACGTCATATTGGTCAGGTCAATTCGGCTGTGTTTTCACCTGATGGAAAGCTTGTTGCCTCTGCATCTGAGGACAAAACGGTCAGATTATGGCATACATCAACAGGAAAGCAATGCGCAGTTTTGGAAGGTCATACCGCAAGGGTCAATTCAGCTGTCTTTTCACCTGATGGAAAGCTTGTTGCCTCTGCATCCGACGACAAAACGGTCAGATTATGGGATATCACAAAAAAAACAACCATAGAAACCATACAAACTGATGACACCATCAAGATTATGAAGTTTTCTAATGACGGAACGCATCTACATACGAGTCACAGCATACTGCAGCTCAATTCACCTCTCCACAGCGGCGACAATCAGGAACCACCATACACATTGAGTTATTCCCTGGATGTTACTGATCAATGGATCACATGCAATATGAAGAAATTCCTCTGGCTTCCTGTTGAATATCGACCATCCTGCACTGCAGTAAATGACACTGCCAACCTTATTGTCATTGGATCTCGCTCCGGTAGAGTTATTTTCATCTCTATTGATTTTACCGCTCTCCCGGCTGCATATCTCCAGCCATCTATTAAAGCTGCTGTCGTAACAGGTAAGGGCTTCCTTGGACTTGTTGGCTGTTAAAAGCTGTGATGGGCTAATTCACTGGTTGGTGTATTTTAGGTGCAAGTTAAATGCAGTTTGGGTATGGGAACCCGGGCATTAGATGTTAGTTTGTTTTAGTGTGATCATTTGTATATGTGCGTATCTACTATGGGGTTAGGAGAGGGAGGGGAAAGAGGACGATGAGGGGGGGTATCATGTCGTAAATTTCCTTAGTTATTCTCAATGGAACCGCTTTTTGGGTATGATAGGCTGGGCATTGGATGTTGGTGTGTCTTTGTGTGATGATTTGTATATAAGCAACAACAGGAGTTGTGTGGGTACCTACTATTGGGGGGGGGGGATCAAAGAAGTATCATATCACAAATTTCCTTAGTCATTCACTCTGTGATTAGCTCTATTTGTACTCTACTTCAACCCAGACCCAGAATTCGCATTCCACGAGCAGCGACAAGATCAGGAATATTACCTTCTTGGTCTCGCGGGTCATCCACATGTCCATCTAGGGAAGAATAAACTACTGACTTTTCCCAATAAAAATATAAAAAATCAAAACGGGTTGGGTTACCCCGGTTTCAAACGAGGGAGGCCCAGGCTTTCTACCTTGAGAGCGAATTATCAATACTGGAGCTTTCATTTTGAAACTGGAATGGATGGACACCCGACAATCCTGCACCAAGTAATATTTAAGACAATTCACTTTTTGCCTCTATCTACCTGGAAGCCCTCAATTGATAACCAAAGCCGTAAAGTAACAAACTTATCACTGCGCAATGCCTACCGTCAGTTCGGTTGTGGTGTTGCAATAAGCTTTATAACCTTGACACTTACCGGTACTCTATATAGCGACAGATTGGCGAATGGGTTTCAGATAAGCGACAGACATGAACCTCTGCAGACTTGGCACTTCTGCGGGTGGCATGCCTCGCCGGCAATTTATATAATTCCTTCATATGGTACACAATTGATTGCCTAACTAGAGCTACATAACACAGAAATAACTATACAAGGCGCTTCAAAAAAAAAATAACCTGACTGATTCCGGTGCTGGCAGTAGCTCGGCCGACCCCCGACACTAACTATCAAGCAGCTCCGGGTCGATGAGAATATCCTCCCTCAAACAGCCCAATTTGTGTCCGTTCAGCCAAAACTGGGAGGTAAGTACCACAGTCATGATCAGTTGATACTTTGGTGTGGCAATAGATAGAGTAGTTAAGGTCATTGGCAGCGACAGGATTTTTTGCAGCTGCAACTACATGAGACAGAAACCCGAGCGGTGATGGATCCATGGGAGCAGCGTGGATAATGTAAGGTGTCTGGGATATCATCCTCCAAACCCATAAAGTCTGTAGCTGGTTGAAGGTCCTTAGGGTTAACAAGTTTTTGCAACAACTTTGGCTCTGTCATACCTATACTAACCATATCACTGTAGGGATATGAACAGCATGACGTTTGCGTAGCACTGACAACGCTGGAGGCTTCTATAACATGAATACAGAGCACGTTCAGAATATTTATGTTATACTATCTATACCCTCTATATCTTATATCAGATTGTAGTGTATCCCATGCTAGGTTTATCCCACGCCAGCTATCTCACGCCAGATTTATTTACCAAATTGAGTAATTGAATTAATTGCCCGCGAGGGGCATAGTGGGTATACCGCCCACGAGCGGCCCAGAACATATACAGCCTCAAGTGATACTCTGAGTATAACGAACCCGCTCTACATGATGCTAAACTGCCCCCCTCCCCCCAAAACAGGATACCAGTATACTCGAGGGACTTGAATGCTAGCTAGAGTGTGCTCTCAGAACCGTGAAGATTAAAAAGCAAACTCTAGATACAGGAAACCAGCGCTTATATCCTTCTCCCGTTAATAAAACAGCCACTTTGGGATACCCTGCTTTTACCAGAACTGCCACTTTCGGGTCCCTGGTTCATATCACGGGATCCCTCATCACGTGGTCGAAGTATGATGCGAGGGTAATTTCCTACAAGATCTTGCCCGCATACTATGCTATGCGCATAAGGTTTCGGAATTGACGAGTGCACTAGGCAATGAAAATGGCTGGAATCAACGGGGTACTTATGACCCAGATATCTTTCCATACAGATAGGTACTTCACTTTTCTATCCTGAGATCATAATAACAGAGGCATCTTCCATACATACTATCTTCCCTCGCCGTTTTGGCATTCATAACAGTACAACCCCCTAGCAGGGAGTGCTTTGCCAGGGTAGAAGGGAAGCTACTGATAAATTGGACTGGGGCCCGTCACCCGTGTAACCGCATATACCTCGACCACGTGATGGGAATCCTGTGATACGACCGAAAGTGGCAGAGCTGAGGGTAATTCCAAGCCTTCACTAGCACAAATAAACTCTCGTACCAATCTGTCTTCTCCCCGCTACACAGCCCTCCGCTACAATTCTCATAGCTTGTATTCCTTCTGTTGAGACACGGTCATCCTTGCAGTATGTACAGAGCCAGGAACGGGGTTGAAATTGATTATATCTCTATTGGCATGACCTCAGAAATACATCATCAGCTTAGAGTTTAAGATGGAGTTAAAGTTTGCTAGCTCACTGTTTGAGCAAGATAGCCATTTTACATGATTGCACATTGATTGCATATTATGTGCAAGCAACTCACAAAGAATTGCATGTCTAGCGCAATTGACCTCCATGTCAATGTATGATTCGTGGCAATTTGTCATTTGTAGCAATGCCGGATTAGTAGGAACATTTTTGCCATATGACGTTTTCAGGTCATGGGTGTATAAGAGTTGCGATAGACAATTAAAAACTATTCGGCCTATCTGAAAGGAATTGAATTTCAGTTTGTGTAGGTGGGTGCATGGCCTTTATATACCCATTGGACTTAACCTTGTTCCAGATACATGATGTGACTACTTGATGGTGATGTTGCAACATAGCGATGCGACCAGACTGCGTACTGGTGTGGCGGTGTGGTTGGTCATGTCATCAGGTGGACATACATGCCCTGATGTTCTCGTCCTCACGTCATGGCAACCGCTTGGCCAGTCACTAGCTAAGAATTGAGAATGCAGAAGAATGTTTGTTGGACAAGATAAGAAATCTAATCTGAGCTAACTTTGACACGATCATTTTCCCTAATGGCAATCATTGATTGCGGATCAATTTCGTCCCCTTTCTTTCTACTGTATGTAGTCGGTGACTCTTGCAGTACCGGTAGGTAGTCGTCCACTCCTTGCATGAATAGTATTGTTCTATTGTTTGCCATTACCCTGAACAATAGATTTACCTTTGTGACTGCCATGTGGCTGAATATCGATATACAAAACAACGATAACGAGACATACAAGACAACGGCGCACACAATACAACAACGGCACACAAAACACAACATAACACAACACAACGACGGCGCCATCCCTTTAATCGTAATATTTACATATAAAACCATGGCCGAAGTACTAGGTGCGGTCGCAAGCGCGATGACGGTGGTTGAAGTTGCTGGCAAGGTCTGGTCGACTGGCTGGAAATACTATCAGGTAACAATCCCCCTCAAGAAATTTGAGCCACAATCAGTAGTAAATAATTTCATATGGGGTTAGGATGCTAGGAATGCCCCATCCGAGATGAATGACCTTATGAATGGCATTATGGCTCTCCAAACTGCATTTCAGCAAGTTCAAAACTTGGCGAAAGGTCCTGGTGCCACCAAGTTGATTGCATTGAAGCCACTCCTCGAAAGTAGCTCTTTGGAACTTGAAAAGGAGTTCAACCGAATTCTTCAGATTTTACAGCCAGGACTAGGGCCAAGGGCGAGGAGAAAAGTGCTGGGACAGAGGTTGAAGTGGCCATTTCAAAAGGTGGATGTGGAACAAATTCTTCAGTTACTTGAGCGGCATAAATCAGCGTTGACTCTTGCCATGAATTCTGACCAGATGTAAGAGCCTATATACTTCCTCCTCGTACCCATAGTATACACTAATGTCTATATTTTATAATTACTAGGACCGCTGTTATTCAAATCGACAATCGAGTTGAGGAAAGTGATCCGTGCCCGTGACACATAAAACTAGTACTAACAATGTATGCAGTCACATCACCAAAGCACAAATATTGCAAAGTTACCATACGCTAAAGGTGCTGCCCATAACGACTGGCTCCGGCGACATGAGGATCATTGTTTGAAAGATACGCGAGTAGAGCTCCGTAAGCAGATTATGGACTGGTGTGACGACCCGAACAGCAAATGCATCTTCTGGCTTAACGGAATGGCCGGGACTGGCAAATCCACAATTTCTCGCACAATTTCTCGAGGGCTTGCAGAAAAGAAAAGACTGGCCGCGAGTTTCTTTTTTACTCGAGGCAAAAAGGATGTCAGTCACTCTGGCATGTTCTTCACTACTATTGCCGCCCAGCTTGCAATCAGTTTCCCAGTACTTCGGACATCTATCTCAGACGCCATCGACAACAATGCTCACATCTTCGAACAAGGGCCTCGGGAACAATGGAATCAGCTCATTCTTAATCCTCTAAAGAATGCCCCTACTCAATCAATTCAACTGGTTGTAGTAATTGACGCACTTGATGAATGTGACAACATGGCAGATATCCAATTAATCCTCCAACTACTGGAAGAAGCCAAGGACCTTGAGACAGTCCGGATCAAGATCTTCATTACCAGTAGACCAGAAATCCCCGTTTTCGATGGATTTCGTCATTTGTCTGGTGAGGCATATCAGGATTTTATACTACATGATATCCCGCTTGATACAGTTAATGCAGATATATCTACATTCTTTCTGCAAATGTTGTCGCCACTGAAAGCCAAACATGGGCTGGGGACACCATGGCCAGATGAGCAAACTATTGAACAATTGGTGGAAAGGGCAGCTGGGTTGTTTATCTATGCTGCAACAACGCTCCGATTTATTCGAGACGGCATAGATGGTCCTGAAAAACAACTCTCTTTAGTTCTTAGTGCAGCCAAGTCATCCCTATCGGCAACCGAGCATCTTGATGGCATATATACAACACTACTTCAGCACTCATTTCTTGGAAAACGGGGCAAGCAAGAGTGTGAACAATTAGCGCGACGGTTTAGACAGGTAGTTGGATCCATTGTGGTAATGTTTAATATTATGCCAGCTCGAAATCTAGCACAACTGCTCCAAATACCATTCGAAATGGTTTCAGGAACTTTGGACTCTTTGCGTTCTGTCCTCAATATCCCAGAAAACGAAAGCCAGGCTGTCCGATTATTCCATCTATCCTTCCGTGACTTCCTACAGGATTCTCAGAGGTGCAGTGATTCTCGATTCCAGATAGATGAGAAAGAGAGACACACCAGCCTATTTCGAAGATGTATGTCGCATATATCTCAGCTTCAGGAAAATATATGCGATCTTTGGGGGCCAGGGGTTTTGATTACCGAGATTCCCAATGATACGATACAAAAATGCATTCCACCACATGTCCAATACGCATGTCGTTACTGGCTTGATCACTGGCAACTTGGGAATCCAGTGGAGGAAGACATTAAGACTATTCGGGAATTTCTGGAACAACACTTTCTTCATTGGCTGGAGGGACTTAGTTTAATTGGAGAGGTATCAAATGGAGCTCATGTGTTGATAGCTCTAGAGAAGATACTATCTGTAAGTTGTGATGCTCATTAGTTTATACAGAGAATAGTACTGACCTGAAAACAGGGACAATTGGGGGACTATGATCCAGGATTGTTAGGGCTTGCATATGATGCCAAACGATTTATATTGCACATGAGGTCAATTATTGAAATGGCACCTCTTCAGGTCTACTATTCGGCGCTTTTGTTTACCCCGGGGTCAAGCCTGATTCGAGGAGGATACTTACAAAATATCCCTTGGGTTATTATGGAACCCAGAGTAGCAGATGTATGGAGCTCATTGATACAGACACTAGAAGGCCATACTGATATTGTCTTCTCGGCTGTATTTTCACCTGATGGAAAGCTTGTTGCCTCTGCATCCTACGACCACACGGTCAGATTATGGGATACATCAACAGGAAAGCAATGTGGAGTTTTGGAAGGTCATACCGGTCTTGTCAAAATGACTGTGTTTTCACCTGATGGAAAGCTTGTTGCCTCTGTATCCAAGGGCAAAAGGGTCAGATTATGGGATACATCAACAGGAAAGCAATATGGAGTTTTGGAAGGTCATACCGATTCTGTCAGTTCGGCTGTGTTTTCACCCGATGGAAAGCTTGTTGCCTCTGCATCCGGCGACAAAACGGTCAGATTATGGGATGTATCCACAGGAAAGCAATATGGAGTTTTGGAAGGTCATACCAATTATGTCTCCTCAGCTGTGTTTTCACCCGATGGAAAGGTTGTTGCCTCTGCATCCTATGACAAAACGGTCATAGTATGGGATACATCAACAGGAAAGCAATGTGGAGTTTTGGAAGGTCATACCGATCCTGTCAACTCAGCTGTGTTTTCACCCGATGGAAAGCTTGTTGCTTCTGCATCCAATGACAAAACGGTCAGATTATGGGATACATCAACAGGAAAGCAATGTGGAGTTTTGGAAGGTCATACCAAAGTGGTCAATTCAGCTGTGTTTTCATCCGATGGAAAGCTTGTTGCCTCTGCATCCTGGGACGAAACGGTCAGATTATGGGATACATCGACAGGAAAGCAATGTGGGGTTTTGGAAGGTCATACCGGTAATGTCAGATCTGCTGTGTTTTCACCCGATGGAAAGCTTGTTGCCTCTATATCCTATGACACCAAGGTCAGATTATGGGATACATCAACAGGAAAGCAATGTGGAGTTTTGGAGGGTCATACCGGTAATGTCTACTCAGCTGTGTTTTCCCCCGATGGAAAGCGTGTTGCCTCTGCATCCGGCGACGAAACAGTCAGGTTATGGCAAACATCGACAGGAAAGCAATGTGGAGTTTTGGAAAGTCATACCGATTGTGTCAACTCGGCTGTGTTTTCACCCGATGGAAAGCTTGTTGCCTCTACATCCTATGACAACACGATCAGATTATGGGATCCATCGACAGGAAAGCAACGTGGAGTTTTGGAAGCTCATCTCAGTTGGGTCGTCAATTCAGCTGCATTTTCACCCGATGGAAAGCTTGTTGTCTCTGCATCCCTTGACGCAAGGGTCAGATTATGGGATACATCCACCAAAAAGCAATGTGGAGTTTTGGAAGGTCATACCGATTGTGTCAACTCAGCTGTGTTTTCACCCGACGGAAAGCTTGTTGCCTCTGCATCCAGGGACAAAACGGTCAGATTATGGGATACATCAACAGGAAAGCAATATGGAGTTTTCGAAGGTCATACCGACCAGGTCTACTCAGCTGTGTTTTCACCCGATGGAAGGCTTGTTGCCTCTGCATCCAGGGACAAAACGGCCAGATTATGGGATACATCAACAGAAAAGCAGTGTGGAGTTTTGGAAGGTCATACCGCTCATGTCTACTCGGCTGTGTTTTCACCCAATGGAAAGCTTGTTGCCTCTGCATCCTGGGACAAAACCGTCAGATTATGGGATACTACAAACCAAACAACCATAGAAATCATAAAAACTCATGACATCATCAAGATTATGAAGTTTTCTAGTGATGGAACGCATCTACATACGAGTCATGGCATACTGCCACTCAGTTCACCCCTCCACAGCGGCGGCAATCAGGAGCTAGCACACACATTAAGTCATTCCCTGTATGTTACTGATCAATGGATCACATGCAACATGAAGAAATTGCTCTGGCTTCCTGTCGAATGCCGACTATCCTGCGCTGCAGTCAACGACACTGGCAACCTGATTGTCATCGGATCTCTTTCCGGTAGAGTTACTTTCATATCTATTGATTTTACCGCTCTCCCGGCTGCATATCTCCAGCCACCTGTTAACATTACTGTCATACCAGGTAGGGGCTTCCTTAGATATAAGTTCCCTTGTTGGCTGTTTAAAGCTTTGATTAACTAATTCACTGGTTGGTGTATTTCAGATGCAAGCTAAATCAATGGAGCCGCAGTTTGGGTATGGGAGGTCGGGCATTGGATGTTGGTATGCTTTTGTGTGATGATTGCAACGCAGGAGTTATTTGTGAGTACCTACTTTGGGGTTAGGCGAGGGGCGGAAAGAGGACGATGAAAGAAGTATCATGTCACAAATTAGTTATGCTCAATGGAACCGCAGTTTGGGTATGGTACGCCGGGTATTGAATGTTGGTGTGTTTTTGTATGATGATTTGTATATGAGCAACGCAAGAGTTACCTATGTGTGTGAGTACCTACTATTTTCAACATATATATTAATATTTATTTAAGAGGTGGGGGAGGAGGAAGACGATGAAAGAAGTATCATGTCACCAATTTCCTTAATTATTCACTCTATGATTAGCTCTATTTGTACTTCAACTCAGAGCCAGAATTCACATTCCACAACCGACAAGAGAGGGTATATTACCTTCGAGGCCTTGGTCGCGCAGGTCACCCCAGGGAAGAACAAACTGCTGACTTTTCCTAACAACAATATGAAATATCAAAACGAGTTACCCAAGTTTCAAAGGAGGGAGGCCCAGGCTTCTACCTTGAGTGTGAACCATCAATACTGGAGCTTTCATGGAATTGATGCCTGATAACTCTGCTCCCTTGCTGACCTACTAGCGGGCCAAGACGGGCTAGCTGCAGCCCCCCCAAAACTAGAAACACGTGAGATATGCAAAAATGGACCAAACGCTCTACAATATGGTCAACCTCCAATACCCAATATCCCTCCCTCCCAGTATGGCCTGCCTGATCACCCCTCTCCCCCTCCATACACTGAATATCCTGCCAATTTGCTTAGGATCACTAGGAGGCCTTTACCTAGCATCTATATCTGTATAGAATCAGTGCTGAAGGAGGAGTCAGTAATAAGGCAGAAAACGTAGGGTCTAACTTGATACACTAACTGCTACAAAATGCACAGTATCATGAACTCTCCCAAATCTACCTCATGAATGCCCCCCCTCCTCTCCCGTCTCAATCCCCTGCAATCCCCTACTCCGGAGCATCCTCAACTACCATGGGCAGGTCCACAATAGGACCTAGGAGCTCCATTATGGGCTACAAGAGTCGCTTCAGTTCGGGGGGTATGGTGGTATATGTTGGGTTACAGAAGTACCTCATTACAAGCATACCTCCACGGTTCTCACATACTAAATAAGCATATTTTGATTATGAGAATATTGTATCGAGAGAGCATATCTTTGCACAGATACCCTGCATACAGAGCCTAACTAGCCAAAAAAAAACCTCATGTAGTTAGACAGGGGCAGTACAGCGGGGGTCGACCACTCCCAATGGAGGTCCTGTTAAAGGGATCATGGCCGTCTCTAAGGCTCCATAGACGTATAGACTCAAAAAAGAATAAAAAATAACGAACCCGCTCTACATCATGCACATACTATCGGTACTCCGTATGTAAGTGAAACGAAAAGCCCAGACCGTGATCAGAGCGAAAAAGCACTCAATACCCCCCCCGACTTGGCATATACCATCCCATGGCCGATAATCAATCCACTCCAATGGATTAATTACCAAAATTTGTCCAAGACCATATACATATATCTGATAGTTGTTATGGGAGTCCAGCTGTGCCAATCCTTGCCACTTTACCCCCCGAATTTGTAAAGTCGTCAATTTTCGACTCTATATCGATATCAATCTCTACTAGCAGGTCTAGGCCATGATTAATGATAGTTGCCAGTATTAGTAGACTTGCAGTAGGTCCCTCCATCCTACTACCACCCCCTCCCCATTCTTATGCCTTAGGCTTACATGGCACTCAAGGGTATTTGGAATTTGCTAACTAATCTAGCATTATAGATTAGTTCTGTATTATCCGTAATATCCTTACAGTATTCTCGCGTTATAAGCAACCCCTGGTATAAGAAACCATGCAACGACCCTCCGGCCCCGCTAGGATCTGGCGAGATTTGTATGAGGAAATAAGTTATAGGAAAGGTTCTGATTGGCTTAGTAATACTCTTATATCACGAGTTGTGTGGTTGATGACCAGAGCCGCCCGCAGCAACCACACCAACCACACCACATTGTGCACATTGATTCACAGCCAGCTCTCATCGAAACCAAGTCCACAATATCTCCTTACACTTACCTACACCTTCTCTGCCAAGATAAATTATCATCCACCTGCTATTATATGCAAAGATTGCGCAATATCTTAGTAAAAATACTAAGTATAAAGTGGCAGGTAATTATGTCGTTTAAGCAGGTCCAAACTCGTCAAACATGGACAACACAAGAGCGAGAAGAAAAATCCGCGCACAAAATGAGCTACATCCAAAATACAGCTGTCCAGTGCTCAAGTCTTGGTTTGAAGACAAATACCCACCGAAAACAATCAGTATTTCACAAATAAGCAGGATCCTGAGTGGGGGTGGCGCTATATCAGGAGAAACGAGATATTGAGACTCTACAAGGCATGGTTCGAGGGGAACAACACCAATCTGTCATTGCAGGATTTTTTAGGCCCTACTCGGGCGTTTCGTAATTTTTGTATATGTTCCGGCCCAGTCACCAATGATGTGTTTTTCGTCACTAGCCCGGTCTAGTGATCATTAGGTAGACCAGTCCCTTGATGAGTGGCCCTACCAATTGACTGGGCGGGCCAGTCCAGCGGGCCCAGTCTCCATTCATTGAACCAACCAGAAAAAAAAAATACAGAAGAGAGTTCGTTTCTATCAGCTAACTAAATACACTAAACAAGAAATAAAAAATATCTATCACAACCCATAACTATTCCACCTCACTATCATCAGCCTCTCTATCCTCGCTATCATCATACTCCCTATCCCCTACTTGATTTGTTGTATTTGCTTCCTCATCTTCACCCCCACCCACTCTGCTTGGTTTGTTGCAGCAGATTCCATTACCAGTTCCTCGAGGATGGCAGTGAATTGTGCAGGTACGATTAGCTTTAACACAGTCACTACATTATTCATTGCAATTGATATTCCAACTAATAGTGAAGACTGTTCTCGTGTTCCACGCTCTGCCATTAGTGCTCTTAACCTTCGTTCCACCACTGAATTAGCTTGCTCAACTAAATCTTAACTTTGTGGATGTCGTGGATTATGATGTGTGGATTGCTGTTAATCAGTGTGATACCATGTCATTGCAGAATATGAAGCACTGCGCCTTTAAATTCTCGTCCATTCTCACATTGCAAGATTCGTGGTGGACCCATTAATTGAATCCAATATTCCAACTCTCGTGCCACTTGTCTAGCACCCTTTGCAGTTAAAGATCGAAGGAAGCTATACTTCGAAAAATGATCTTTTATATGCAAAATCCATTCATATATATCGTCTTTTTCAAGACGTGTATCTATCAGATTCATTTGACCTCGGTCAAAGACATTATTAACCACAATTGGTTCTAATGGAGGTCGAGGTGATCCAGGCTGATTTGATAAACAAACTCTGCAATGTTTAATTACCCATTCTACCTAATGACATTAGAATAATTAAACTATAGAAAGAATATAACAACTTACCTCTTCTTTTGTAATCCATAATACTCTTCTCGAAGAAAATCAAAGATTTTATTCTTCCCTGGATGTGCGTGTAGGCAATGAATTCTCGTAATAGTATCAAATGCCATATCTTCAGGTACAACTTGACGATCTTTAATATGGCCATTATCTCGCAAGTATTGCACATTGGATCCGCATCCAGGCGATAACCATGAAGTTGAGTTCGTAGATTAATCTCATACTTGTTTGCTGGCTTTCGAGTAGGTATACGTAAAAATAGGCATCGTTTTTCTGCAGACATGCGAGCTCGATTTGTATGCAAATAAATCGACCAAAATTTGCACGCACTTCTGCTGTAAATGGCTCTACAGCATCCTGCATAACATTATCGGCAATTGTCTAACACCGTATTAATTTTCTGCCCTATGAAGACTTCCCAGGAAAAAAACCTACTGAATCTCTGCTTGAGTTGCTTGTATAGGTAGTGAAATTTTCCCGCGCTGAAGAATTTGCTCTTTCTTTACGTTTATTCTCGTATATCCGTATTAATTGTTTGCCCTACTGAGTGTGATTGCTTGACCTACTGTGTTAGGTTGTTCGCACTTCTTATTTTCCGGACTTAACCTCCATTGACCTTGTTTAGCTTCACTCGCCCGGTCCAGTACCTCGGCCCGCTCTAGTCTAATTAGTATGAGTTTTTCGACTGGACCGGGCTACCGATCAAAAGTACTCATTGATGACTGGGCCGGAACATATATATCTCGTGTTATAAGAAGTCTCGCGTTATAAGCAACTCCATGTCTAGTCCCCGGGAGTTGCTTATAACGCGAGCGCACTCTAGCAGCCGTGTTCTCACGGCAGCACCTCAGGGCTACTGATCTGATCAAGTGATGCCACCTGGTAAGTCGAAATTCCAGCGGGTATAAGTGGAGTAATACTAATCCTGAAGCAGAGACTCCGGGAATGCACCAACTTCATGTTGGAATACTCTCATCCCAAGGTCACGGGATATACAGGGAATCCCTATAGGGAAAGCCGTGAGTTGTGGAAAGAGCAAGCGTCCCAAGAGGGAAAGTTGTGAGAACGGTAAGCGCTGGTTTTTCGTATGTATTTAGAGCTCTGTTTGGTAGAGAATTCCTTAGAGTTCGAAGAGCACAATAGTTTTAGCTGTTAACTAGTAAGCTCAAATATATCTTTATTCCACTCTCGCAAATGACCGACAATTCCTCCGTTGCCTATGACTGCGAGAGGTGGCTACAAGAGACTGTTCTCAAGGCTGCGGAGCAAGCGCGGTATAGGGGAATCAAGTCCTTCCTGGGGTGGAGGGGAAGCCTAGCCCACGAAGGCATCATGCTCGCCCTGGGCGTCTCTACAGTCAAAAAATACAGGGCTCACCTCCGAAGGAGGGTAGTGATACGGTGGGTGGAGACCCCAGACCACCCGTGCGAGCACCTGGAGGCAGCGTCAAAACACCAAGGCGGGCTCCACTTCTCTGGACCAAGGTCGCGGGCACGTCGCCGGAAGAGACAGCAGCCAGAGATGTGGAAGGTCCGACGGGTCTTGGATGGATAAGGTGGGCGGAGAACCTCATTGAAGCTGGGGTGGAGGCAGGACAGACAGTGATCTTCACTGATGGGTCGGTCCTCGACGATGGGAGAGCGGGAGTTACATCACGAACCGCTCCAGGGTCGCACTCGGTAGGGGCATGGCGTCGGCGGATACAGAAATTGAGGCGATTGAGAGGACGCTATCGCACACAGTGGGGGGTTTTTTTTTATTAAAGAATCATTAATCGCATTCATTCTATCTAGAATATGGCGACGCACACAGTGGGTCCGACCACCATCCTCACAGACTGATCATGTGGCTGACAGATAGACACCCTGGTCCCACCCCGGAGACTGCAGTAAGGTTGAGGCGCATGGACCGCGGCCTCCGCGCGGATTTGGCCAAGGGACGCCCAGGTGTTCCGGGGAACGAGGTAGTCGATGGGGAGGCCAAATCCGGAGCGGTAGTGGTGGACCCCGCGCACCCGTACGAATACGTCACGGCAGTGTGGGCACCAGGAGAAGACTCCCGGAAATGGCGAGAGGCCAAAATCTCGGACGGGTGGGGAGCTAGACGTCTCCTGACGTCGAAAAGGGCCGATATCAGGGGCGGGTCCATGCAAATGCTGCGATGGCGGGACCGACCTGGAGGGCAACATCACCGCGCACATCATGGTGGAATACCCGACCTTCGAAAGGGACTGTACAGTCCGACACCCCTGAAGAGAGGCTCAGAGGGGGGACCCTGGGGGCTGCAGTCCATTGCCATAGCCTAGATAGGCTGAATGCGATTAATGATTCCTTAACAGAAAATGCGAAAAGCTGCACTTCGTCTGCTACCACCTGCATTCCCCATTGGGATTCCTAGCGGTTCACGTGACCTTGGTGCCAACTGGAAGGAATGAAGGGGTTCTAATCGGGGGCTGTTGATGGCGGGGGCTGTTTGGGGGGTCTTTTCGGTGGATTTTCTTTATCTTTTCTCATCCCTTCCTCCTTCTTTTCCCCCCATTTTTCCGGCCCGCAGCGTGGGGGCGTGGAGGCAGAGGACTGCGGACCAAGACTAGCATGTAACTACAGCATCTAGTTATCGTAGCTTAGTAAACTAGATCATGTTCATAACTCGTAATCTTATACTTCCGATATCTTGATATTGAGAAGCAATCAGCCACTTTGAAGTGACAAAATCAGTTAAACAAATTACCCGAAAAGGGCAAATCTAGGGTGCTGACCCAGAAAGAAGTTCGCCTGGGTATTACAAGTGAGGGCATGGCAGCTACTGTGAGAGCAAGAATATTGCGGATGACGCAGAACCAATCTGTGATGCGGAGTATTAGGTGGCATGTGATACTAGATTGGTTGGCAAACCTCCTAAGCCTAAATAACCTTGCGTGCCATGTAAGCCTAAGGTACAAGGAGGGGAGGGGCATGGTAGTAGGATGGAGGGGGTGGGGGTAGTTAAAATGGGACCTACTGCAAGTCTACTAATACTGGCAACTGTCATTGGTCATGGCCTGGACCTGCTGGTAGGGATTGATATCGATATAGAGGTCGATAGGGCCTCTGGAGTGTTAGGTAAGGTGGAAATTGACGACTAGGGACGGATCTTACAAATTCGGGACGTTTGGGTAAAGTGGCAAGCCACCACTGGTTGGGCACTAGGAAGCTTGACTTCCATAACATACCTACTATCAGATACAAACTTTGGCAGCTATTGGAGTGGATTAATATTGGGCTGGGCGGCCATGGGATGCTATTTGCCAAGGAGGGGGTATTGGGTGCTTTTTCGCTCTGATCAATACTTAACGGTCAATGGGATTTTCTTTTCACTTAGTTTAGTATGCGCATGATGTAGAGCGGGTTCGATATGTATGTAAGAATAGAAGCATTGGGTTGGTTACGGAATTATTGCGATAGCGGAGAGAAGGCAAGTGCGCGAGAGTTTTATTTGTGCAGTACTCGTAAAGACTTAAACACTGTTGATACTCTATGGCAGCGCTTCTATTCCCTTCTCATTACCATACCTTTCCGTTTTGGTATAGTTGTCTTCGATGAGACCATGGTTTTCCGTTTTAGGATTTCCACCACATATTCCTTTCCCCTGAAAGCGAGAGTATTCCAACACGATATCGGGTACGGCTTTGCGCCCTATACATCTGGATAGAACTGATCCTGAGATCGCTTCCCCCCCTCCCGTCCAATTACAGTGGTGATCTAGCCGTATTCAGTAGTCTTATCGATAAGGAATACCTCACCTAACAACCCGTTATAAGCATATCTTGCTCCTCTGTACTGGCCTTGGAAAAACAATTGTGCCTCCACACCAACCACAAGCACACATCCAAGCATTTTGCATGCGTCGCATGTTCCCCATGATGCCACTCGCAGCAGCCAGGAGCAAAGGTTCCATATCCACGAGCACTTCTGCTGCAATTCGTTCCTTGTCATCCCCTGTCAACGATTCAGCGGCCTTGAGACCTTGGACACTTTTAGAGCGCTCCCACTGCCGAAGGGGCTGCCAGAGGTATCATAAGCACCTCCGATTCTCCCTGTCTCTGCCTTCCCCTCTCTTTCTCCTTCACCTTGAGCCCCCAGCTGTCGTCTACACCTCCCCTGAGGGCCACTCGCCCAATTCGTAATCCCAACCTCGCACCCCCTTCTCCCGTTAACAAAACAGCCAATTTGTGCTTTTACCAGATCGGGTCCCTGGCTCATATCACGGGATCCCTCATCATGTGGTCGAAGTATGATGTGAGTCTTGCCTGCCGCCCCCGAAGGTCAGCGACTCTCAATCTCTCATTTGGCGAACTCTCTCCCTTTGGTACAGGTACTGCACTTTCCTACCTTGAGATCATAATAACAGAAAGACCTTCCCATACCTTCCCTCGTCGTTTTGGCATTCATAACAGTACAACCCCTAGCAGGTATTAGCAGGGGCAGCTTTGCCAGGGTAAAAGAGAATCTACTGATAGGTTGGACTGGGGCCCTGGCACCTGTGTACCTAACCGCATTACACCTCGACCACGTGATGGGAATCCCGTGAAACTTTCAGTGGCAGTTTTGTTATCGGACGACCCACATACCTATGTTTAGATTAGAGCATTCTTAACTCGTACCCAGACTCTCCACTGCGCTGCCAAGACAATTAAAAGTACTTCCCACTACACAGCCTTCCACTACAATTCCGCCTCGGTCATGCAGTATGTATGTAACCTAGTCGGCCACTCTTGCATGAATAGTATTGTTGTGTTGTTTGCCATTGCCCTGAACAATAGATTTACTTTTGTGGCTGCCATATGGTGGGGCAGCTGAAGATTGAAATACAACGCAACAACACATACAAGACAACAAACAACACACAGCGCACACAGACAAAACACAACATAACACAACACAACGACGACACCGTCCCTTTGATTGTAATATTTACATATAAAAAAACCATGGCTGAAGTACTAGGTGCGGTCGCAAGCGCGATGGCGGTGGTTGAAGTTGCTGGCAAGGTCTGGTCGACTATTTACAAATACTATCAAGTAGGAATCCCCCCCCAACCAATGTGAGCCACAATCAGTAGTAAATAATTTTATATGGAGTTAGGATGCGAAGAATGCCCAATCCGAGATGGGTGATCTTATGGATAGTATTATGGCTCTCCAAACTACATTTCAGCAAGTTAGCCACTTGGCGAAAGGTCCTGGTGCCACCAAGTTGATTGCATTGAGGCCGCTCCTCGAAAGTAGCTCTTCGGAACTTGAAAAGAAGTTTGACCGAATTCTTCAGATTTTGCAGCCAAGCGTAAGACAAACGAAAAAGAGAAAAACGCTGGGAGAGAGGCTGAAGTGGCCATTCCAAAAGGCGGATGTGGAACAAATTCTTCAGTTACTTGAGCGGCATAAATCAGCTTTGACTTTTGCCATGAATTCTGACCAGATGTAAGAGCCTATCTCGACTGGAGTCAGTATACGCTAATATCTATATCCAGGATGGCTGTTATTCAAATCGACAATCGAGTTGAGGAAAGTGATCCGTGCCTGTGACACATAAAACTAGTACTAACAATGTATACAGTCACACCACCAAAGCACAAATATTGCAAAGTTACCATGCGCTAAAGGTGCTGCCCATAACGACTGGCTCCGGCGACATGAGGATCATTGTTTGCAAGATACGCGAGTAGAGCTCCGTAAGCAGATTATGGACTGGTGTGACGATCCGAACAGTAAATGCATCTTCTGGCTTAACGGAATGGCTGGGACTGGCAAATCCACAATTTCTCGCACAATTGCTCGAGAGCTTGCAGAAAAGAAAAGACTGGCCGCGAGTTTCTTTTTTACTCGAGGCAAAAAGGATATCAGTCACTCTGGCATGTTCTTCACCACTATTGCCGCCCAGCTTGCAATCAGTTTACCAGTACTCCGAACATCCATCTCAGACGCCATCGACAACAATGCTCACATCTTCGAACAAGGACCTCGGGAACAATGGAATCAGCTCATTCTTAATCCTTTAAAGAGTGCCCCTACTCAATCAATTCAACTGGTTGTAGTAATTGACGCACTTGATGAATGTGATAGTATGGAAGATATCCAATTAATCCTCCTACTACTGGAAGAAGCCAAGGACCTTGATACAGTTCGGATCAAGATCTTCCTTACCAGCAGACCAGAAATCCCTATCTTTGATGGATTTCGTCAGTTGTCTGGTGAAGCGTATCGGGATTTTATACTCCATAATATCCCACTTGATACAGTTAATACAGATATATCTACTTTCTTTCTGCAAAAGCTCTCGCCACTGAAAGCCAAACATGGGCTGAGGACACCATGGCCAGACGAGCAAACTATTGAACAACTGGTGGAAAGGGCAGCTGGGTTGTTTATCTATGCTGCAACAACGCTCCGATTTATTCGAGATGGCATAAATGGTCCTGAAGAACAACTCTCCTTAGTTCTTAGTGCAACCAAATCATCCCTGTCGGCAACCGAGCACCTTGATGGCATATATACAACACTACTCCAGCACTCAGTTGTTGGGAGGCGGGGTTATCAAGAGTGTGAACAATTAGCAGAATGGTTCAGACAGGTAGTTGGATCCATTGTGGTAATGTTTAATACTATGCCAGCTAGAAACCTAGCACAGCTGCTTCAAATATCGTTCAATATGGTTTCAAGAACTCTGAACTCTTTGCGTTCTGTCCTCCATGTCCCTGAAGACGAAAGCCAGCCTGTCCGATTATTTCATCTCTCCTTCCGTGACTTCCTACAAGATTCTCGAAGGTGCAGTGATTCTAGATTCCGGATAGATGAGAAAGCAAGACACACCAGCCTATTTCGAAAATGTATGTCGCATATATCTCAGCTTGAGGAAAATATATGCGATCTTTGGGGGCCAGGAGTTTTGATTACCGAGATTCCCAATGATACGATACAAAAAAGTGTTCCACTATATGTTCAATACGCATGTCGTTACTGGCTTGATCACTGGCGGCTTTGGAATCCACTGGAAGACATTAAGACTATTCGGCAATTTTTGGAGCAACACTTTCTTCATTGGTTGGAGAGACTTAGCCTAATCGGAGAGGTATCAAATGGAGCTCATATGATAATAACTCTGGAGGAAATACTATCTGTAAGTTGCAATACTTATTAGTTTATGTGGAGAACAGTATTGACCTGAAAACAGGGACCATTAGGGGACTATGACCCAGGATTGTTAGGGCTTGCATATGATGCCAAACGATTTGTATTGTATATGAGGTCAATTATTGAAATAGCACCTCTTCAGGTCTACTATTCAGGACTTTTGTTTGCTCCAGGATCAAGTCTGATTCGAGGAGGATACACCAAAAATATCCCTTGGGTTACTATGGAACCTAAAGTTGCAGGGGTGTGGAGCTCATTGATACAGACACTGGAAGGCCATACCGGTGAGGTCGAATCGGCTGCATTTTCACCTGATGGAAAGCTTGTTGCCTCTGCATCCAGGGACCACACAGTCAGATTATGGGATACATCAACAGGAAAGCAATGTCGAGTTTTGGAAGGTCATACCGATTTTGTCAATTCAGCCGTGTTTTCACCCGATGGAAAGCTTGTTGCCTCTGCATCCTGGGACAAAACGGTCAGATTATGGGATACATCCACAGGCAAGCAATGTGGAGTTTTGGAAGGTCATCCCAGTGCTGTAAAATCAGCTGTGTTTTCACTCGATGGAAAGCTTGTTGCTTCTGCATCCTGGGACGAAACGGTCAGATTATGGGATACATCAACAGGAAAGCTGTGTGGAGTTTTGGAAGGTCATACCCATGATATCTCCTCAGTTGTGTTTTCACCCGATGGAAAGCTTGTTGCCTCTGCATCCTGGGACAAAACGGTTAGATTATGGGATACATCAACAGGAGAGCAATGTGGAGTTTTGGAAGGTCATACCAATTTTGTCTACTCGGCTGTGTTTTCACCTGATGGAAAGCTTGTTGCCTCTGCATCCTTGGACAACACGGTCATATTATGGGATACATCAACAGGACAGCAATGTAGAGTTTTGGAAGGTCATACCGGGGGTGTCTTCTCGGCTGTGTTTTCACCTGATGGAAAGCTTGTTACCGTTGTATGCGACGAAAAAACGGTCAGATTATGGGATATATCAACAGGAAAGCAATGTGGAGTTTTGGAAGGTCATACCTGTCCTGTCTACTCGGCTGTGTTTTCACCTGATGGAAAACTTGTTGCCTCCGCATCCTCGGACGAAACGGTCAGATTATGGGACACAACAGGAAAGCAATGTGGAGTTTTGGAAGGTCATACCGATTTTGTCCACTCGGCTGTGTTTTCACCTGATGGAAAGCTTGTTGTCTCTGTATCCGAGGACAGCACGGTCATATTATGGGATACATCAACAGGAAAGCAGTGTGGAGTTTTGGAAGGTCATACCGATCCTGTCAGCTCGACTGAGTTTTCACCTGATGGAAAGCTTGTTGCCTCTGCATCCTTGGACAACACAGTCATATTATGGGATACATCAACAGGAAAGCAATGTAGAGTTTTGGAAGGTCATACCGGGGGTGTCTTCTCGGCTGTGTTTTCACCTGATGGAAAGCTTGTTACCGCTGCATGCGACGAAAATACGGTCAGATTATGGGATATATCGACAGGAAAGCAATATGGAGTTTTGGAAGGTCATACCGATAAAGTCAATTCAGCTGTATTTTCACCCGATGGAAAGCTTGTTGCCTCTGCATCTCGAGACAAAACTGTCAGATTATGGAATACATCAACAGGAAAGGAATTTGGAGTTTTGGAAGGTCATACCGGTTATGTCAATTCGGCTGTGTTTTCACCCAATGGAAAGCTTGTTGCCTCTGCATCCTGGGACAAGACGATCAGATTATGGGATACTACAAACCAAATAACCATAGAAATCATAAAAACTCATCGCATCATCGAGGTTATGAAGTTTTCTAGTGACGGAGCACATCTACATACGACTCGCGGCATACTGCAGCTCAATTCACCCCTCCACAGCGGCGTCAATCAGGAACTAGCACACACGCTCACTCATTCCCTGTATGTTACTGATCAATGGATCACATGCAACATGAAGAAATTGCTCTGGCTTCCTGTTGAATACCGACCATCCTGCACTGCAATAAATGACACAGCCAACCTTATTGTCATTGGATCTGACTCTGGTAGAGTTACTTTCATATCTTTTGATTTCACCGCTCTCCCGGCTGCATATCTCCAGCCATCTATTAAGGCTGCTGTCGTTGCAGGTAAGGGCTTCCTTGGACTTGTTCCCTGTTAAAAGCTGTGATGGGCTAATTCACTGGTTGGTGTATTTTAGATGCAAGTTAAATCAGTGGAACCGCAGTTTGGGTACCTATGGGAAGCCGGGCATTGGATGTTGGTGTGTTTTTGTGTGATGATTTGTTTATGAGCAACAACAGGAGTTGTGTGGGTATCTACTATCGGGGGGGAGGGATCAAAGGGGTATCATGTCACAAATTTCCTTGGTTATTCACTCTGTGATTAGCTCTATTTATACTCTACTCCAACCCAGACCCAGAATTCACATTCCACAAGCGACAAGATCAGGAATATATTACCTTCTTGGTCTCGCGGGTCACCCACATGCCCATCCATCTAGGGAAGAATAAACTACTGACTTTTCGTAATAAAAATATAAAATATCAAAACGGGTTGGGTTACCCCGGTTTCAAAGGAGGGCCCAGGCTTTTTTCTACCTTGAGAGCGAATCATCAATACTGGAGCTTTCACTTTGGAACTGGGGCTCACATATCTAGAGACGGACAAGGGCCCTCAGCGACAATGGCTTAGGGAGATAGGGAAGGTGGATGACGCGAGTTGTGTTTGTGATGGTTGGACGCCACAGAATGCTGCCCACCTATATGTGTGTCCATGGGTGGGAGATGGAGTAGGAAGATCGAAGGAGCAGGCGAGGGAGGATGCGGAATGGTGCGCGGCGGTAGCGAGGTTCGTGGCATGAGAAGAGCAGGGAGAGATGTAATTAAAAGCTGTAAAAGTGGGGGGGGGGCACGGACTGGCCCGGGAGGGGAGAGAGGCACCTGGCATACCAGGAGGCTGCAGTCCATCGTCATAGTCTAGATAGGCTCAATACGATTAATGATTCAAAAAAAAAAAAAAAACCTTGGAACTGGAGCATTAAGGAATGGATACCCGACAACCCTGCTCTCTAGTCTACCAAGTAATATTGAGACAATTCACTTTTTGCCTCTACCGGGAGTCGGGCTAGAGCCCCCAATTGATAGCCGCAGCCGTAAAGTAAAGAACTTACCACTGCGCAATGCCGACCTTCGGCTGTAGTGTCGCAATAAGCTTTATAACGTTGACACTTACTCTAGCGCCAGATTGGCGAATGGGTCTCAGATAAGCGGCAGACATGAACCCCTGCAGACTTTGCACTCTCCCCTACACGATATGTACGGAGTACATGTTCTGCGGGCGGCATGTAGGTATACCCCTCGCGGGCAATTTCTATAATTCCTTCATATGGTACACGGTTGATTGGCTAACTAGGGCTACATTGATCTCGTGCCCAACTCTTATCTACCTACACTAAAATAAATACGCTGCGGGGAAAAGAGTAGATAAGAGTCTGGGCACGAGATCACCTCGGAGACTTATCTACCTATGCGCTAAAATAATTATGCTTCGGGGAAAGCTCGTAGAGGTCTATTATTATGTTCTCAGTGCATATCGCTGACTCAATACTTTTCTTACCTTTCTTACCTCATACATTACTGCATATCAGCTGACGTTTCAGCGATGTTTCACCTATCAGTACGGTTATTTCATATATACAATATACCTGTATATTTCCCTCTGTTAGATAGAAATAACAAGCAAGTCTTCACATCGTCTCGTTCGTACTACCCATCTACGCACTCGACTCCCACCGTGCCCTAGCCTCATACAAGTCTGTACTTTAGCATGTACACCTACTACTCCGCTGTACCTAACACAACTCTCATAGTTTGTTACTACCTACTGGGGTCCTGTCACCTGACACTGCTGTAACCGCATTACACCTCGACCACGTGATGGGAATCCCGTGATACGACCGAAAGTGGCAGAGCTGGTAAGAGCAGGTATCCCAAAGTGGCAGTTTTGTAGGATAGTTTTCCACATGTGTTTAGAGTTCCGTTCGTTAGAGCATTCTTAGCTAGCATTCGATTGCTATTCTTGCACAAATAAACTCTCGTACCAATCTGTCTTCTCCCCACTACACAGCCCTCCGCTACAATTCCGCACCAACTCATAGCTTGTATTTCTCTCTCTTGCAGTAGGTATGTAGTCGGCCTCTCTTGCAGTAACGTATTTGACGGGGATCCAGCGCACTACCGGGGTGTGGCGCACTTCTGTTCTCGTGCCCAGACTCTAAACCTGCGCTGCCGCCAAGACAATTAATAATTGTGCGCGCACCCAAGGCAGGAGAATATATGTATTTAATTGTTAATAAATCGAGTTATCATCTAAGTAGACTCAAATTGAAACGAGAGCTATAGTATAGACATAGAAGTCATCTGCAAGTGCCGCCCTGGGGTGAGCATTGATATGTAAGGTATCAAAGGATGGAAGATAGGAATTGGAGTATGTATAGACCAAAAATTGTCATGATTGAATTATGGCCTGAAAAGACTGGTGGGGCTCAAGATACATTGTATATGATGTATAATACATGGGCTCAGTATCAGGACCAACGGCCTACCAGGTGTAGAGAAGGAGTAAAATACATAGCGGTTTATGTGGAAAAATACATATCTTGAGCATCTCGGGATCAAGTAGGCTTTATATCAGGTTTAGATGCTAACTTAGGTTCAAATACATACTATTTGTAAGTAAGTGTTGGATGTTATGAAGGTATGGTGGGCCTTGTGGGACACGGTGGGGTTGAGGATAATTGGTCCGCTGGTGCTGGTATCGCAAAGAGTAAATTCATCTAACATGAAGGAAAAGGCCATGCTTTCATTGAAAAAATATCTATGCATTGTAAAGTACCTTGGTCAAGAGCCTGGGCGTCTTGTCTGGTTAGTGCCAAATATGCTCCAATTTTAAGATATTTTGGGGGGTATTTCAACTCGACGCATGTTGTAGCTTGCCAATGGTACCAAGACTTTCTAGAGCGTCCTATGGGCGTTGCTCTAACAATGCAGTAGCCCTATGCCTCGGATTATAGCAACTCCTATCCCAGCTTGTACAATTGTCCCCATGGCCCCTCCATGCCTGTAACTAGGTTCCTTACATCTACTAATATGCTCCAGACCATTTGCCAATATGTATACCCTATATAAAGGCCCCTTGAAGAATTCAAAGATAAGAAATCTAATCAGAGCTAACTTTGACACGATCATTTTTTGAGAATTTTCATTGAATGAACCAACTCCTCCTCCTCATTATGCTACCTTGAACTTCCCACATCAACTCCTTGCCACAGCACCCGCCAGAGCGTCCTCAGCCACTACTCAGAGGTCTCCAATAGCCCTCAGAGCTCCAATACCCATCCGTTTTGGACTGCAAGGGCCGCATTGGTTGCGGCGGTATGCTGGAGGCATTTTGACCCCCTCATAGTACTCATATGTCCATGATCAATGTTAAGATAGAGTTCAACTAAACATCCAACCTAGCTGCTCTAAATACCCAAATCCCCAACTCAGTATTGAAAACAGCATCGAATATAGCATCTAGCATAGACATAGCATCAAGGATGACATAGCGTCCAGCATCCAGCATAGGACCCAACATAGCACCTAAGGTAGTATCTAGCCTAGTTCCCAACTCCTAGCACTCTGTGTCTATATCAGCTGTACTTGGGTGGTTAAAACACCTCAGAAAGTGTTAGCATATTGCTACGACCAATGCGACCCTTGCAGCCCAAAACGGACGGATATTGGAGCTCTTAGGCTATTGGAGACCTTTGAGTAGTGGCTGAGGACGCTCTGGCGGGCACTGTGGCAAGGGATTGATGTGGGAAGTTCAGGGTAGCATAATGAGGGGGAGTTGGCTGATGAAATAATTTTGCGCACCTCCGTTAAGTCCCTGCCATTTCGCCATCTTCAGGCTGCCCCTTCAGTAATAAATATAGACGCTAGGTAATAGGTTTCTAGCGCATGGTCATAGGTGTGCACATTCCTCCAATATTTGGCCTATAGGGGGGATATATATGGGAGATATAGGGGAGTAGGAGGGGCCATAGAGGTATATTGGAGCCCCTAAAGCTTTCAAAAGCCTCTTCGTAGGTATTAAGGATGTTCTGTAGGAGGGGCTAGAAGGGGGAGCTTAAGGGAGCAGAGATAATGGGGAATTAGTTGATTCAATGAAAATTCTCGAAATACACATAGTAGTTCCTCTTGTTGAGAGCCTTCCGTTTTGCCATGTTGCAGGCTCCCACTCCAGTATTGATGTCGCATAGATACACATGGTAGGTAAAGGCCTCCTGGCAGCCATAGGCTCACCCGCCTGATATGGACCCTATAGGGGCGGGGTAGAGGGCGGGGGGGTGTCCTCAGGGAAGTCATATTGCCGGGGGGGTTATTGGGTATTGGATTGATTTTGTGAGGGTAACCATGTTGTAGAGCGTAGTTGTTTCCATAGATCTCAATTTGGCTGGACACCACTATGCTTGCAGAACATGATGGGGTTGCCGAAAACAGCTAGTATTTTACCCCCAGTCAACTAGTGTGCCAAGGGTAGGTAGTCGGCCACTCTTGCATGAATAGTATTGTTCTATTGTTTTCCATTGCCCTGAACAATAGATTTACTTTTGTGACTGCCATGTGGTGGGGCAGCTGAATGTCGATATACAACACAACAACACATACAAGACAGCGACATATACAGCACACACAATACAACAACGGCACACAAAACACAACGTAACACAACACAACGACGACACTGTCCCTTTTATTGTGATATTTACATATAAAACCATGGCCGAAGTACTAGGTGCGGTCGCAAGCGCGATGGCGGTGGTTGAAGTTGCTGGCAAGGTCTCGTCGACTGGCTGGAAATACTATCAGGTAAGAATCCCCCGCAAGAAATTTGAGCCACAATCAGTAGTAAATAATTTTATATGGGGTTAGGATGCGAAGAATGCCCCATCGGAGATGGATGACCTTATGAATGGCATTACGGCACTGCAAACTGCATTTCAGCAAGTTCAAAACTTGGCGAAAGGTCCTGGTGCTACCAAGCTGATTACATTGAAGCCACTCCTCGAAAGTAGCTCTTTGGAACTTGAAAAGGAGTTCAACCGAATTCTTCAGATTTTACAGCCAGGACTAAGACAAAAGACAAAGAAAAACCTGCTGAGGCAGAGGCTGAAGTGGCCATTTCAAAAGACGGATGTGGAGCAAATTCTTCAGTTACTTGAGCGGCATAAATCGGCGTTGACTCTTGCCATGAATTCTGACCAGATGTAGGAGCCTATCTACCTCTTCCTCGTATCTCGACTAAAGCCGTGGTATATGCTGATATCTATATATTATAATTACTAGGACGGCTGTTATTCAAATCGACAATCGAGTTGAGGAAAGTGATCCGTGCCCGTGACATATAAAACTAGTACTAACAATGTATACAGTCACACCACCAAAGCACAAATATTGCAAAGTTACCATACGCTAAAGGTGCTGCCCATAACGACTGGCTCTGGCGACATGAGGATTATTGTTTGCAAGACACGCGAGTAGAGCTCCGTAAGCAGATTATGGACTGGTGTGACGATCCGAACAGCAAATGCATCTTCTGGCTTAACGGAATGGCTGGGACTGGCAAATCCACAATTTCTCGCACAATTGCTCGGGAGCTTGCAGAAAAGAAAAGACTGGCCGCGAGTTTCTTTTTTACACGAGGCAAAAAGGATATCAGTCACTCTCGCATGTTCTTCACCACTATTGCCGCCCAGCTTGCAATCAGTTTACCAGTACTCCGGACATCCATCTCAGACGCCATCGACAACAATGCGCACATCTTCGAACAAGGGCCTCGGGAACAATGGAATCAGCTCATTCTTAATCCTTTAAAGAGTGCCCCTACTCAATCAATTCAACTGATTGTAGTAATTGACGCACTTGATGAATGTGACAGCATGGGAGATATCCAGTTAATCCTCCAACTACTTACAGAAGCCAAGGACCTTGATACAGTTCGGATCAAGATCTTCCTTACTAGCAGGCCCGAAATCCCAATCTTTGATGGATTTCGTCAATTGTCTGGCGGGGCATATCAGGATTTTATACTCCATAATATCCCGATTGATACAGTTAATGCAGATATATCTACTTTCTTTGTGCAAAAGCTGTCGCCACTGAAAGCCATATATGGACTGGGGACACCATGGCCAGATGAGCAAACTATTGAACAATTGGTGGAAAGAGCAGCTGGGCTGTTTATCTATGCTGCAACAACGCTTCGATTTATTCAAGATGGCATAGATGGTCCGGAAGAACAACTCTCTTTAGTTCTTAGTGCAACCAAGTCATCCCTGTCGGCAACCGAGCATCTTGATGGCATATATACAACACTGCTTCAACACTCATTTCTTGGAAAACGGAGTTCTCAAGAGTGTGAAAGATTAGCGGGACGGTTTAGAGAGATGGTTGGATCCATTGTGGTAATGTTTAATACCATGCCAGCTAGATATCTAGCACAGCTGCTTCAAATACCGTTCAATTTGGTTTCAAGAACTCTGAACTCTTTGCGTTCTGTCCTCCATGTCCCAGAAGACGAAAGCCAGCCTGTCCGATTATTTCATCTATCCTTCCGTGACTTCCTCCAGGATTCCGAGAGGTGCAGTGATCCTCGATTCCAGATAGATGAGAAAGAGAGACACACCAGTCTATTTCGAAAATGTATGTTGCATATATCTCAGCTTCAGGAAAATATATGCGATCTTTGGGGGCCAGGAGTTTTGATTACCGAGATTCCCAATGATACGATACAAAAATGCATTCCACCACATATTCAGTATGCATGTCGTTACTGGTTTGACCACTGGCTACTTGGGAATCCAGTGGAGGAAGACCTCAAGACTATTCGGGAATTTCTTGAACAACACTTTCTTCATTGGTTGGAGGGACTCAGCTTAATTGGAGAGGTATCAAATGGAGCTCATATGATAATAGCTCTAGAGGAGATACTATCTGTAAGCTGCAATGCTTATTAGTTTATATAGAGAATAGTACTGACCTGAAAACAGGGACAATCGGGGGACTATGATCTAGGATTATTGGAACTTGCATATGATGCCAAA
>Ga0307514_10001332_pt1 | contig 31356 bp, 28 predicted proteins | sample 16_EM_MG_FD_203088 | JGI IMG/M metagenome (GOLD analysis project Ga0307514, IMG submission 203088) | Populus trichocarpa ectomycorrhiza microbial communities from riparian zone in the Pacific Northwest, United States - 16_EM | ecosystem: Host-associated > Plants > Roots > Unclassified | place... | reverse complement strand
CTCGGAACGAAATAAAACAGCGTCATAACGAAGATGAATAACGATAATCATGGGTAGTCACGGGGTTTCATAGTTCCTCGCGGGCGTGGACCCCGTCGGGCTTCTTCTGCTTGGACGCAGCCCAGTCCTCCAGAGGGGCTTCCTTTAAGGCTTCCACCACCTGTTCTGGACTCTTGCCGATGATGACTTGTGGAATGGACTCCCCGTCAGCGATTGGGAGGATGGACACAGTTGGGTCTTCAGCGGGTTTCGACTCGGGAGAATCTTCGTCGTGGTTGGTTCCGTCAAAGGCCCTTTCGCCGTCTCTCTTAATCTTCCTCAACCGGGATTCGAAGCCAGTGATGATGTCATCGACCTCTACGCGAAGTTCCTTGAGCGTTCGCAAGATGGGGTTGTCCGTGGTGTCTTCATGAGTTCCGTTCCGAAGCATAAGAATCTCCTCACGGAAAGAGTCGCTGGCTATGTACGGTGCAACCGAAGGATGCGTACGTTGAAAGAAAAGCCGTCAGTAACTTGAGTATAGAAGACGAAAGAGATCAACGCACAGCGCATCAGGTCGTGGTATCTCGTCCAATCATCCACCGTGACATCATCCAACCACGAGTAATCGAGGCCGAGATCGGCTTGAGCCTCCTCAGCCAAGTTCGCGACCTTCCTCGTGGCCATCTCAACCACACCTTCCTCTTGCTTGGCATTCCCGTTGTACCAGTTACCGACCTTCCTGTCTACATCATCCAATCTCTTTTCAAACTTATCCTTCACCTTCTGAACAACTCGTTCCCACAATGCGCCCTTGTCTTGTTTCTTCCTTTCCTTGACGAGGTTCTTAAGATAGTTTTCGGCACCTCGCAGGTACTTGTCACCGTCCGCAGCGAACTGACTGATGGCACGTTGGATGTCAGAATCCTCCTTCAGAAACTTGGCCGCGTTCTTGCGAATATTGTACAGCGTAAGCTTGAAAATCTCCATCTGACTACTCTTGAGATCCTCAAGTTGGTACTCCCAGTCGGTGTGCCTGTGAAGGATTTCTTTGCGTTTCCAGGCGGTCTCTTCGGTTTTTGCTTTTATTCTAGCCTCGCGTTCCTCGTCCGACTCTTCAGTAGGGGGGATAAACGGACTTCCCTCCTCAACCACATCCTCTGGTTCGTCTAGGTCCAAACCGATCTCGGTCGAGAACAAACACAAGTCTTCCTCATCCTCGGAAGTGACGGGAGGAATCGGTATTGTTTGCTCCGGAGCATGAGTAGGGATGGGAGTGGGAGTCTCATCGACGGGGGGCATGTCCGGAGAAGGTTTCGTAGATGCGACAATGACGGGGGTCCGTGATTCCTCTTCCCGGGGTGGCACAGCCACAGGTTCCACGAGTATCGGGATGTCCACAGGATCAGTGGGTCCGTCCCCAAATATATTGACCGCGTCAGGAGTGATAGCGGTCACACGGGGAGCCTCTGGGGACAGTCGTTCGTCACTGCTCAAAACGGGAGGGGGGACCAGAGTGGAAGCAGACGCCGGGGGGTGAGTGTCTTCCTCAACCAAAATAGCGGCAACAGTACTCGGGCCCTTGATAGGAGTGACAGCAGAGTTGGTTGTCAAAGGTACAACATTGTCACCGCTCAGCTCCTTGATTTTGGCCCACATCTGAGCGACATGAGGATCAACGAACTGTCTGCGATAGACTGCGAGGCAAGCCAGGACACGGAGAACAACATCCTTGGACCGTTCCCATGCAGGTCTAGCATAAGGTTTCGCGTATCTGTAGCCATCGAGGGATTTGTACCACGCGAGAATGACATATGGCTGAGCCTGCCCTTGCAGCTTCCATGCGGTGGCAGCGCTGGTCCGGAGGTACGGTGCGAGATAGCGTTCATATTCGGTCCCGACGATAACCAGGTAGGGGTTCAGATGGGAGAGGGCACTCTGCACGTGAGGGCCGACGTAGGCGTGGTATTGGGGGATGACGAGATTGTTCCATTGGGGGATAATGTACGTGGAGAACTTGGAGACCGTTGTGGTGGCAACAGGTTGGAGGACGCGATAAATGTGGATGGCGTAAGGCTCGATCTCCCTCACGTATGGCTCAATTGTTGGGTGTGAGAGCGAGCGTTTGACGAGGGGGTACGCATATGGTTCCAGAACGTTGTAATGCGTTGCGGAAACGGTACGACAGATCGAAGAGTCAGGGCTCTTGTCGGGGTTTTGACAGATGAAAAACGAATACGCAGCGAGCCACGCGAGGGATATTTTGAAGACAAAGTCGATAAAGCGTCTGAAAATACCCTTCTTGGGCTTCTGTTTCGCGGTTACGACTTAGCAATGCATGACCGGAGGAATGCCAGGGATATGTACTCACGGGAGATGACTTCCGTCGCCATTTAGACTTTGGTTTTAGTTTTGCTGTCGGGTCCTAAGGGATGGAATAGTTAGCCATTAGACGAAACGGAGACGAGTTGAATTGGGGATGGTGCGCGAGACGGAGATGAGTGCGGTCATCGCATGACATTTCGTCCATGGGACCAATATGTGGAATAGATACAGGAACGATTACTCACCGTTGAATCAGCTGCCTTGGACTTTCCATTAGCCAACGGACTGGAGTGTTCAGGTTGATTCAAGTGGTTCGCTTTGACCTTTGCCAGACGTGGGATGGTCTGACTTGAGCTCGACCTCGAGCTGGGTGTTGGCGGGAGGGGAGCTTTCCTAGTCACGACCATGATGAGAACGGAATGTAGAGACAGCCACCAGTCGTCGTGTCGTTGCCGTCGTGGAGGTGGTGGACAAGGTCGAATGGGGATTTAATCAACACGTGACAACGCATCATCTGTTTCTATCCCCCGTATCCCGACTCCGACGCCCGACACCTCAGGTCCGCCAACACCTCCCAAAATGCTCCGGAACCTCGCCAACTCTACGGTGAGTGAAGTATGGACCCGGAAGGTACCATGTGTCGTGTTGATGTCCATTTCGCAGCTCACCCGAGCCATCCGACAAACCCAATACTTGCCCACAGCACGCAGGTGGCTGACTCAGGAAGCGAGACAAAACCTTGAGGCGACCGTCAAGTCCTCGCCCGTGGTGCTATTTATGAAAGGCAATCCTGCAATGCCCCAATGCGGTTTCTCGCGTGCTGCAGTTCAGATTCTGGAGCTCCACGGTGTTCCGTCGGAAAAGCTCAAGTCATTTGATGTACTTGAGGACTCGACACTGAGGGGCGACATCAAGGAGTTCTCGTACGTGTGTTCACCTTCGCCTCCTCGTGTATGCTCACTCGGGTGTAGCGAGTGGCCGACCATTCCCCAAATCTACGTGAATGGTGAGTTCGTCGGCGGATGCGACATCTTACTAAGCAGTAAGTGTCCCCTCACCTTCGTTGTTACTTGCCTCACCCTGCTTCCAGTGCATCAATCTGGCGAACTGGAAAAACTTTTGGCCAAGGAGAACATTATCCCACCCGCCTCGGAACAGTCCACGAGTCACTGAAACAAACCGATGGTCTCGTTCCCCTTACATAATTCACGCATTACACTTTAATCTCATTCCTTAGACTCGAGAATGCGTTTCGAATATACATACTATATGTAAGTGGGTCAGCTATCCCATGTCCAACAATCGTAAAGCGCCAAAGAGCTTAGTCTCCACTTCGGGTGATCGACGCCTACCCAAGTGGGGGTACAACGGGCACCATCTGTCCCATACCTTTCGTCTTTGCTGAAGGAAACACTCGTACGATAATCACCCTCTCGCGACTTTCGGTCAATGCTTTCGTAACCACTACCACTCCAGTCCACAAAGCTGGACTGACGTGATGAGTTACCTGAACCTGATGTTTGGACTTGCTTCCAATGGAAGGACCGAAGGCGATGGGATCGGATGATGAATGTCAGCACACACGATTGCGACACTACATTGCTGTAAGGTGACGTGATACAGTGATTGCATCGTACTGTGGCCTTAGGCTTCGACTCCCCCGCTGAGATGTATTGTGTGGGATCGACTCCAACGGTTTGAGGCACGGCCTGTGTAGAACGGGCCCACTACCTGGAGGTCGGGAGAGCAGACAGGATGCTGCCTATGTATACCTTGTCGAAACCCATGACTCAAACCGGAGTCTTTCGGAGATTTTATCACCTCTCCATTCTTACATATCATCTAGCTGGGTTTTCCGCACCGGACGCGTTCACCTCCGGGAGTTCAATGCTGTGGTTACGAAATACGCTGTACGCTTGCAGTTCTCAACAGAACGCGCGCCGAGGGCTGTGGGTCGTGGGCACATCATAAACATCTCTCGAGCCCCACACAACGAACTTGGGATTGAGCAAGCCGTAGGTTTGGGGGAGGGGGAGACATCTCGGGCTCAACAATCAACCACCATGTACAGTGTGACAACAGCTACCGTCTTCTAGCACGTTACCCTGGGGTGTTCTACTAGTCGATGCTTCCAGAAGCCGAGTGGCCTCGTGCCTCTGGCGATGCTTAGAGTACTGGTGCGCCACGATCCTCTAGATACGGAATAGCGCAACCTTAACAAGTAATTGGAATCGAACCACGGAAGGACTCGTCCGAGGCGGTTCCGTCAATACCCACTATTAGAATATGTAGCATTTCACTTTCCTTCGTCGACTTTTACCCTTTACGGTAGTTTGTTCCCACCGCATTTTTACACCTTTATCTTCGGATGATCGCTACTTCGCACCTTAGTCGCAGTCGCTATTCTTCTACTGAGGATTCACCTCACTAAGCCGTTGCTTAGTTTCCAATACCCACCGCGTCTTAACACCCCCACGGGTGGCTTACAGTGGTAAAAGGTCTGACCTCAGCGATTCGTGGAAAGTTTGGTGATCGAGGTGCTTCCCAGGTAAGGGCTTTTAACCCGTTGTAACCCATGATAACTCGTTGTCTATTCCCACTCGGCGCTTAACCCTGTGGATTGTAACGCGTTGTATCCCAATACATTGCTATGTCAATGTGGCATGGTAATTTATTTGGTCATCAGATTTTCCACGATTTGCTGATGCCGATCGGAACGTCAACTGACCTTGTTCAGTGTTCAGCGCCCCTGTGCTTCTATGTGTATCTCTTCTCTGTGAGGTGGAGATCGGAATTAACCTGTTCAGGTGAAGAAGAAATGTTCAGACTTAAGTATGATAAGGGTTTCGGCATCTGACTATTCCTCGTAAGGCATGGGGGGAAGGCCGTGACGGGAGGCGTGACAAAAAAACCGTCGAAAACTCGTATCAATACTTATCATACAAACATATGGAAAGTTCGAACTTGTAGTGGTGCTGCAGTAGAACATATATGTTCATCCCCCCCTGTCCGTTGCAGTAGTTATCGAGGACGACGAAACCGCAATCCCCGACGTTCGGTGACTCGAGTTGAATGAGCAGGATCTACCCGTAATGCTTGGTATAGAAACCATTTGGAACAAAAGGTACTATCCTCTCCCTAGACTGCCAACATGCCCAGGGTGCAAGCGTTGTCTCTTTGTCAAGCTCGAGATGGAGCCCAGTTCCGACAATAGGTGAGAGGGCCAAAGGGAATGAGAATATGCGTTAGATCACTTCGCGATCATCGAACAAGGCTACGCTCGCTTGCTCTGGCTACAAAAATACCTTGGGGACGCGGTGCAGGCTGCGTGAGTGGGAAGGAAGTACCATGATCACCGCACACTCCCTCCCGGTCAGAAGTCAGACCTCGAGGTATCATGTGTGGGTTGCTCTAGATATCTTTTGCTGTGATACCCTGTTTACTACTCTACATCCACCCATATACAACGTAGACGGTTATTTAATGAGAATTGCCTGACAATTCGAGTTTTTCGTCAGAAAACGAGGATTTATGAGTCAGGTCACCAGTCACGGGCATCAGCTTCTCGTGATCGGAGGCTTTCAACCTTTGAGGGCGTCAAAGTATGGAATGAAACCCATTTCACATGATGAGTGGGTCACTCTGGATCGCAGTCTTCAGGACTCAGAAGGAACCTGGAACGCGTGCGTCAATAATTTACATAGACAGGCGCACTGGTATTCGGGTTCTGTATTCATTCATACTTGGGTTTCTCACACTAGTGATGCTACTCAGTCACAAGGTATATCTTACCAGCCCCAACTCACGTACCGCCTCAGCCCATGTCGTTGCCTCACATCGAAGTAGTCCAGCAAGTCCCCACACAAGGTCCCCTCTCTTCTACCCTCATCTGTGACGTGCTGACCCTCCCCATAGGAGACAACCCCCCCACCCCACCCGAACCGGTACACATCGGAACCGTACCGAGGGATGACGGGGGTGCAGAAGGCGAGGACGCCAATAGATTGGGTTTTATTCCCCTCAGGTCGACTCCGTCGCGGAGAACTTACAATACAGTCGACGCAGTAAGTACTATTGGAGAACAATCTTCAAATAACATACCCAAGGTTCTATCATTTCAACCTACTGGTAATGTTATCTGTCCACTGGCCTTTGTTTTGTTGGGAAATTGATTTTTGTTGTGGATTCCTCCTTCGCCAGGTGCAATCGCCGCTCAACCTCAGTCCATATGGTACAAGTACGTGACGGTTGCGGAAAAATGGGACCGCCAAATGTTGGAAACGTGGAAGACGAATATGAACAACCTCCTCATTTTTGTAAGTTTGCCTTGCCAGAGGTATTCTTTGTCCTAACTTCTCTAAAGGCTGCCTTATTCACTGCGATTGTCACTGCGTTCGTCCTCGATGCGATGTCAGATCTCGACGAGAACACTTCAACAAAACTCCTTCGCATTCTCGTCGAGCAGGCTGCCGCCAAAAACTCGACCATCGAAACTCCTCCTTCGAGTCCACCGTCATCTATCCTGACGGTTGGCAGCCTCTGGTTTCTTAGTATCATGTCTAGCTTGGCCGCCACCACTTGGGCTATCCTTTGCCTGGAGTGGTGTGCTTTCCTAACAGACGGGGTTCAGGCGGAGGACTACGAAGAAATGGCAGAGAAAAGGCAGCGAAGGTATGAGGCCGTGAAACGTTGGAAGATGCGCCTCGTCATAGCCGCAATCCCACTCTTCCTCCACATTTCTCTCTTCTTATTCCTCGTGGGCCTCTGGTTGCGGTTGCGCGATGTGCATTATCAACTCGGACTCATCGTTGGAGTGGCGGGTTTGATCATAGTGTCGAGTTATGTGGTTGTCACCTTGCTTCCAATTTTCACGGAAGCTCCCTTCACTACTTCGGCCTCGGAACTTCTCCAACCCGTCGTTGGCGGGATCAGACGCATCGTCGAGCTTCGCCACTTCATTCATCCCCCACACATTGTCCTCTGGATCAAAGCCCTCTTTCCAGTCCAATTCTCGCCTCGGACCATTATCACCTCCATGCGTCCCCACTGCCTTCTTCGTCCCTGGATGCATCATATACCTCATTTCGTCAAGCACGTCTGCGAGCTGTCCATCCGCGCCGCATGGAACATTGTCGCCTTCCTCCCCATAGTCCCCACATTCAGGACGAATCGAAATCCCTTCAATGAGCTGAAAAGGCTCAAAGTTGGACGCTCTGATCGGGACGAAGGAATTCTTCTTCGCGCCCTGTTTTGGCTGATGAACACACCGTTGAGTAAACAGGAGGTGATGGACATCCTCAAGGAGCTCAAGAATCGGAACTGTGAATCCCTGGACCGGGCCATCATCAGGCTCCTCGTCTTGTCCCTGTCCTCCGTCCTAGACAACAATCATATCAGTGAGGACGAGCAGCCAATCTTCGATCACTGCACCGAGGTTCTCGCTAAAGAAATGGAGCGAGCTTTCGAAGATGGGAAAGACTACCAGAGAATCCACTTCCAGAATGTCACGGTTTTCGAGAAATTGACACCTCACTTTCGCCTTACCGCCCCTAGTGAAGACTCCACTACGCCCACAACGGCCAGTCAAGGGGAGGACTATTGGTCGAGAGCGATTCGAGCACTGTGGCTTTGTCCATCGCAGGAGATCCTGCGGGGTGTCGTCGGCCAACTCGACTCGGACATGGTGTCGACGGGACCCCCCCACCTTCAGCGCATCGTTCGTGGACTCCATGCGGCAACGCTCGCCTTTTTCAACCCCGACCAATCCACTCTCGGCATTATGCCGGATTTCAACCTCTGGAGATGGGATTCCAATTCACCCGATCCGGATTTAGACGAGACATTGTCGTCATACCTACGGTCCATATTCGTTGCGTTCTTCAACACCCTCCAGAGAGACGATAGGCCCATCGACATCCCATCGTTAGTCCTTAAGTGTCTAGCGGGACTTGATCGCAACCCGGAACAATACACCCCCAAATTACACAGCGCCCTGTGCTTCTTCGTCGCCGTGACGTGGAGAAGTGGTCCCCAAATATTCGAGGATGAAGTTTCTGTCGCTAATTCCCTCCTCGTATCCGCCGAGTCCTACACAAAATACGGGGGCGAAGACGAAACGCGTGCCAACGTATTGGCCACTCGGCTCCGTGCCATCGCTTATGGACCAAAGTCTCCAATCACAAAGCAGACGTGTTCTGTGCAGCGCCTGGGTGCCCTCTTCGCCGAATTGCCCAATTCCATCAGGATGGACCCCCAGCAGTGTCTAGGAGGGTTCCTTGATGCGTATGCAGGCACCCTAGAAGCAGTACTCGCAATGGACGGTCACTTTGCGGCAACCGCTTGGCAAAATAGTCGAGATCGCCGGGCCACGCATAGTCTTGTCCACGGTCTATTATTTACCCTCGACGCGCCCTTCGACTTCGTCCGGGAAAATCCAGAACACAGACTACCATTCCTCTATTCACTCGCCATCGCATTGCACGCGACCGGAGAAAGGAATAAGCAACTCTGGAAAGTAACCGAATTGCTCGTGACTCGTCAAGACCAGAGGAGGGTCACGCTTGACAGAGCCTTGGACACAAATATCCTTGTTGTGACCATCCTGAAGTTCGCCAAGGAATCCGAAAATTCGAGACAAGAATCTAGGAGGGAGGTCCTCCTCGAGTCACTACGGGATATTATCATGGAAGGCACGGACTGGCGGACACGATGGAAATCGATCTACCTGATCTCGAGTCTCGTGTGTCTTCTCTGTGAAATGGGCGCTGATCGTGGACAACTTCGATTCCTGATCGACGCGGCTAGCGAATCCTTCAAGCAGGTGAAACTCGAACATGTCCCTTCCGGTTGGGGGAAGAAGAAGAAAGAAATCATGCGTTGCGAGCGCGAGCTGTTACAAAGGGTCGAGTCGCTTGCCGAAACACGGGGTGAAACGCGGGAAAGGGTATACGAGTGGATCGGCCCAGAAAACTTTCCGTATCTCGCTCTTTACAATCCTCAACGGACCACTCCAGAACCAGTTTCCCAAGCTGCGTACTGGGCTGTTACGAAACTTCAAGGGTATGTTTAGTCATTGAGAGGAGGGTGGTTCTGACAATGGCTTCACAGGCCATCAAGAAAACGGGTGTAAAGGATTTTTTGACGTGTACTTTTCCTGACTTTTCTTCGCTTATTTGACACTTTATTCCCATTTGGGACATCAACTTTTTTTTTTACGAAAAGAACGAAAAAGGCTGGAAACAGTTGCCCTACCTTTCCTGATGTGCCAGGTTCGATTTCCCGTAGGTCCAACGATTCTAGGGCCTGAGAACCAAAATCTCGAGAACATCCTACATCGAGCTCCCTCAACTTTTGCAGATTATTTTCCTCTCCTATAACCACTTGGTTTCACTTTTCTCTAGCACAATGTAACAACGCAGTGTATGTTAGCTAGCAACGTAGTTTTCATCCGCGAGACCGGCCGATCGTGGGCGCTCGTTTACCCACTCACTTCCATCACCCAGCAAAGCAACTCGTGCTGATACGCTGCGGTCCTGGATCCGGACCGCAGCGCTTGCTAGTACGATGCAAATCCTCGATGCGCTGACGAAAAGCCTGTCAACGCGGTACGCAGCACATACCAGGCCCGACTTTTCCTGGTGCCAGCTGACGTGCCATGGGCTTGCTTCACCCGGCCTCCTTGGTTTTCGGAGACTTTGCTCAACCAGTGCCTCGGATCTTCAGCCGTTTTTCTGTTTGGAAAGACAGTCTGGGTGACAGCTGTATCCGTCCTTCTTGCGTTGAGGCAAATATGGCGGCATCGGCGTCAATAGGGTGACTCGGACTGAATTGCGGATCAAACCCCCGGAGCGGGTCGGGTCTAGCCGTTACGAATCTCCTGGGAAACCTACTGCAGCAATGTGCGATTTGCACATCGTTTTTGCACCGTTTATTGGGGGGAGGATGTGTCTGACGCTCGGCAGGCCGGCCTCGGGGCGATTCATACGAAGACCTGCGAAGAATGTCTCAAAGTTTTTTGGCATATGACTCTACGCACTGGAAACCAACTTACTAAGCGTGGTGTCTAGACTTGAGGTTTGGTACATAAGTACCGCGAGTCCCGAAACCGGGGCCCCCACCAACCCAACCCTCCTGCCCAACAACCAACTACTCGGCCACAAAAAGCTTCTAGTCGCCCCGCGATGAACCACCAAACTACTGTCCACCCTACTCCCCTCGACCACGCCAGGACTTCCGAAGTCCATAATCTCGTTTCCACAGTGAAGTCGGAACCCGGTACCTCCTCATTTTCATTGAAGGACAAACTGAGGTCCCTCCGCGGAAAGTCCACTCGCCCCCCAACACACCGTGTCAAGTTGAACGGATTGAAGCCGGACAGGCCGGTGAGAGGTATGAGTTATTTGTTCCTTCTGCACCAGATCGAATAGAACGAGGCTGACTCGACCTCCGCAGACCCGATACAAAACCCACCACAACAGAGCACAGATATTGTATACGCGACCGCGTTCGGAAACGTTCGTTCCGGGTGGCTACAGCACCCAACCAGCGCCAGTTTTTGCCGTTAGTACCCTGCAAATCCGCCCGCTTCTTGCGTCGGTTACTTTTCTTTGGAGGACTTCGTCCATGACGATGACCTTGTCACAACATTCTTACGATGCGCTGCAGCTCTACTACCCTACCCAACACCAATTTATTCCCTGTATCGGTTCCGCGTCAGATACTTGTACTATTTTATCGATCATTACGATTTTCCTGGTCTCTTCTGTGACGGTTTTATAATTCCGGAAAAATAGATACTCTATCACTTCTGAGAACAACGGTCCGATATATGAGTGATTATATTCGATCCAAGCATGGCTGCAAACTCAGTCCCACTTCATCACGCATGGAAAACGCGCGAACCGGACCGGCGCTGGTCGAAACGCTCCTCGTCTATGCTGGTGTAGGTAGTTCATTTCTCCCTCGACATAGGATCTGTGAGCCAACGGGCCTGGCGTAGTATCAACGTGATCGATTTCTGCCGGGCGGTTGACGGACGTCGAGAGGTTTCGTTAAACACGAGAAACGTTGCGCGAGAGCGAGAGCTGACTGAAGTCCTGATTTAGTCCCTGCAGTAGCTAGTACATAAGTTGCTCTATAATATCATGTTATCGAGTGTCCGAGGCACGAGTGCGAACTATGAGAGAAATCTATAAAAAAACTACTCGAGTCCCTGCTACCCCGGAGCCGCGCTTACAAGGTCGTGTGTTATATTGGGGTCGCGGGATGTCCGATCAATGATAATCTACTGTCTGCCTATAATCCGAGTCAGCCGGTGGTAGGCCCCTTCCATTGGGGTCACAAACTGGCTTCTCAGCTTCATCCCAGAGCTAGACAGCCTGTCCATCTCAACGAGCCCGTGAGGCTCCCATCGTATCCTCTCCACCTCTTGACCGATAAGATTGAGGTACAACTTCAGGTTCGAGAGACCATTACCCGACGACATATCCCTCGACATACTCTCGACCTCGCCTCTCGAAGCGGAACCAAAGTGTCCCATGTCACCACCTAAAACCTTCACCATCAGGGAACCTTTTGGTTGGCGAGTAGACTCCAGAGCTTAGGGACGATGTGATCCCTCCATTCTGGAGAGCGAAGCATTCCGAAGAGGATGTAAAGGGCGCATGAGGGCCATCATCCACCATGAGCACAGCGAGATGTTCGCAGAATTCAGCTATCTCCTCTGGCTCCATAACAGGCACGGGGGAATTGAACCATTGGCCGTGTACGAGAGATATAAACTGAACAACACGTTCCCGAATCCAGGTGGCGTTACTGGGATCCATTGCAGAACGCACGCCTCTCACGAAGGACGGGAGATCCCTAAGGCATTCGATTTTTAGGGGTGAAACACGGTTGTCCGGTTGTTCAAGGGTTGAATCCAAGGCAAGATCGAGGCAAGACATGTGATCCTCTCCTGCGGCCTTGAGACCAAGATGGTAATCGATGAACTTGAGGATTCCTTTCTGTTCTCCCACGTACGGTGTAAGAGCCTGATCATTACCGCTCTCTCGAAACGCCCCACGGATCGCATGGCGGGCAGCCTCCCAATACTCGTCGGTCAGGTCGTCGGAACCCACGATCACCTTGAACAGCTCGTAACTGGCGGAGGCAATGCCCTCGACTGAGAGCGGTGTCACAAGTCGAAGTGCGCGAAGGGCCAATGGTGTCTGTGAAGATTTGGAGGAGTAGACCTCTGAAAGCGTTTTGAACACCCTTTCGAGAACAGGTTTCTTCTCACGGCCGAACTCCGGTCTAAGAATTATTTCGTAGAGTTTAGGACTCTCCGATGTCAACCGAGAGAAGTCGTGAGCGCGAGGGGCTGTCGTTGGTTATGGCGAGTAAAGCGTTCAGGTACAGGAAGGAAAAGGGGGAGATACATGAGAGTGAGGGAGTTGGAGATGTCACAGAATGTAAGCGAGCGGACTTGCAGTTCACGCAGGTGTTGTACAAGTGTAGGATAGCAGAAGAAGCAGCGTTGATTCCATGTCAAGTGGGACCTGGCGGTAGTATGAGCGGGGGTGGACTGGGCGTACAACTCGATGACACCTTCCCTTTGTGGTATGTCGCCTCCACGACTGCTCATCCTCTCTCAAAAAAGAAAATGGCTGCCTCATAGAAGAGAGAAAAGCCGTCACAGCAGTCAGGTATTTCCTTTTATCGGATGTCGGATATTGTCTGTACCCATCAACAATCCTCAGGCTGGCACCGTGACGAGAAGAGCCCATTGTCACGTAACGTCACGGGCACGTGACAAGTCGCGTCCTCATCAGCACCTCCCGGCACGCTGATCTACATCTTTCAACCAGCTGAAGGGGACGACCGACGACCATGGCTGATCGTACTAAACGCGAAAAGAAGGCCAAGCTCGATAAGCTCGCGGAACTCAAGCGTGCACGCGAGGGCGGCGGCAGATCTTGGGCCCAAGAGGAAGACGCGAACCTCTATGATGAGGTATCCGAGGAACAGTACAAGCGCATTGTCAAGGGTCGTCTTGCCAAGGACGACTTTGTCGTCCATGATGGCGTCGATGGTTACGACGATAATGGGATGGACGACTGGGACGAACAGAACGAGGTAGCTGATTCTGACGAAGATGACTACCGATCTGCCAAATGTATGTCCCTCCGCTGGTCTCCTCTTATTTCTGTTCACCCATACCACGCGACCACCGACCAGCAAAGAAAAAGTCGACGAAGGATGATAAACCTCGCGGAAAGCCTAAGGCACCTCCACCAGCAGTCGTGCCAGCTTCGATCACTTCGTACCGTCCGGCTAAGACCGCAGATCAGGAATCGGATTTCATGGACATGCTGCTTGGCGACATGAACGCTATAAAGACCATCCCCTCTAATCCTTCCAGGCCTCGTAAACGTAAACCATCACCTCCACCAAAGTACCGATCAAACGACCATCGTTCCTCTTCCCCTGTCGATATATACGACGGCGCTTACTCTGATGGTTTTCATGAAGATGCGGGACCCTCTGGCGACGAGTTTATGAACCCTAAGAAGAGGCCGAGGACCGATCTGGTGATTACACCAGCCCTCGACGGTCTCACGAACCTCGACGTTCACTCCAGCGGCCCCGAGGACGCGGGGATGGATGATTATGATTTTGGCGAAAGCTCTTTAGACGAATTGGATCCCTCTGCTTTTGACCAACTGGATGAGGTCAAGCCCATCGCCTCGAAGGCCGCCCCAAAGACCGAACCGACCGAGGTCGACTTGAAGAAACCCCTCCGTGTGCCTGCCCTCCCCGAAAAAAAGAAAGTCGAAAATCTCAATTGGATGTCCTACTATGATTCCCTGAGTGTGGCCAAGGACGAATCACTTGGGTCAGGACCCTCCGCTTTCTCTTCCATGACCCAGGACAGAATATCTGCTCTTGAACCCGACGGCTCACTTCGATTCTTTTGGCTGGATTATCTCGAACATGATGGAAAGGTACACTTTATTGGAAAACTAAAGGACAAGAACTCCGACGTATGGACCTCGTGCTGTGTCACTGTCGAGAACCTGCAGCGTAACCTCTATGTCCTTCCCCGCGAACGGCGCATAGAAGTCGACGAGGATGGGGACGAGTACGAGACAGACTTTGTCCCGCAGATCACAGACGTCTACCAAGAATTCGACACTTTCAGGAAGAGGGCCGGGGTGAAGACGTGGAAGGCGAAATTTGTCAAGAGGAAATATGCGTTTGGAGAGAGTGATGTGCCACGAGGGGAAGCCCAGTGGATGAAGGTTGTGTATGGATTCGACGGTATGTGGTTCACTTCGGTAACGAAGATCCGATCCCAACAAAGCTCGTACAGAGCCGACAGTAGACCCTGAAAGTTCCGGGAAGACCTTTGCTCGCGTTTTCGGAACGAATACAAGCGCATTTGAACTCCTCGTCCTGAAGAGGAAGATCATGGGTCCTTGTTGGCTACAGATCAAGAAGCCGCACACGGAAAACAAAGGAGTGAGTGTGGGCGAACTTTGCATAATAGATCTAACCATTCCCCCTCTGTAGATTTCGTGGTGCAAATTCGAGGTGACTGTATCGGACCCCAAAGACATCAACCCATTTCCCGAGACCGACCCCGATGCGCCAAAGGACCTTCCACCGTTGACAGTGATGAGCCTCAGCGTTAGGACGGTTGTGAACCACAAGGCGAACAAGAGGGAGGTTGTGTGCGCCAGTGCCCGCATTTGGTCGAATAGTGAGTTCGTCTCCCTCTCTACAATGTTTTCTGGGTTCAAAGTTCTCACGTTGCCCTCGTCATCCACGTATTGGCCATTGACCTCTGATCGCCTCGTATATCTCCGGGTATCCAGTCCGTATTGATGATTCTGCTCCGCCGGAATCACTCTCTTGCTCCGTTCACACGTTCGTACGGCCACTAGATCGGTTCCCTCAGAACTTTGAATCTAGGGCCAAGGCAAGTTCGAAGGGCTTTATCTCGCCAGTGAGGAATGAACAATCTTTATTGAATTGTTTGTTGGGTATGTCTCTCCTTCCCGTTCTTTGCGGGCGCAGACTGACCGTGATGGCTATCACTGCCTTCCTCAACATTTTATTACGCCATACATCGGTTCATTCTCTCGATGTCCCGGCTTGTGCTCTGCTCCACCGGTGCCGATGTTCTGATATCCTCGCTACCCCTACACACTATTTCCCCAACGTTACCAACCACGTCCTATCGTCACTATCGCATCCATCAGTGACGATTCAGAAGTCTGACCCGGATGTTATCGTGGGTCATGAATTCCTGGGTGTCTCGCTCGATGTTCTGCTTGGTCGTATGAAAGACCTCAATGCGGATCATTGGTCTCGCATCGGGAGATTCCGACGGGCCAAGATGAACCTGGGTAGACCGGGGACGAATCTAAAGCTTTTGTATGGACGCCTAGTATGCGATCTCGCCAGTGATGGTGCCAAGGTGAGGGATTGAAGTTCAATCTTACGGCCGTTGATAATACTCGTGGCTTCTCGTGTGGGAGACTTTGAAATCTTGACGAGTTGGTCGTGATCGCGAGCGGTGTGATTGGGAAGGAAGTATGTGGGTCATTGTACGGAACACCGCGCACCTTTCCCACGACTGCCGTCTCGTTTGAAGATTCAGCGGGCAAGGCGGATATGATGAACCTTTGATTTTACTGCCTCAATCTGACGAATTTATCCTCACCAGGGAATGATTTCTTCAACAACGTGGTCGCTTACAGAGATGTGCAAAACTCACCTAAATTGCGAACGCCAAGATATCGAGCCGGACGAAACTCCGGGATACTTCGACGGGAGCGTCAGCTCGCCTGAACGGTTGCTCAATTTTGTGAAGCATTGCGAACTAGATGCTCATTATCAGATGGCAATCGCATCAAGAGTCCAAATCTTGCCACTCACCAAACAATTGACGGGCCTCGCAGGGAATGCATGGTACGTGCTTCTGCTTTCAAACTTGGGCTTTGACTTCGGTCGGGGCTCCCAAGATGACCGATCGAATTCCCGACCTGGGATGAGGGAGAAGCAGGATCGTTATATCCCACACGTCGGGAATCACGCATCTGTCTTTTGGCCCACATCCGCATCCTCTTGTTCTATTAACCGGCCAGCTCAACTCACATTTTCTTGGCACTGTATCCAGGAACAAAACTTTGAATGGAGGTCGCGCGGAACGGAACGAGTACATTCTATTGCACGAGTTTCACCGATTGAAGTACATCTGTCCTGATAAGACGTGGGGCAAGAAGACCACTCCGAGGATCAAGGAAGACATCGAGGATAATGGGGAAGGTGGTGGTGGGGGTGGTGGGGGTGGAAAGGGCAAAGGCAAGGGAGGAAAACCCAGGCGGGACAAGTACAAGGGTGGTCTCGTCTTCGAACCAAAGAGAGGGCTATGGGATCGATATGTGCTCGTCATGGATTTCAACTCGTTGTATCCGAGTATCATCCAGGAGTACAACATCGACTTCACGACCGTGTCATCGATCGAAGACGAGGAAGATTTGGCGGTACGGAATTTCCCGAGGAGTCTTCCACCGTTGTGCCAACCGCAAACATATTTCACAGGGAGAGGGAAAGATTCCGGAACCACCTGACGACGATGTGGAGCAGGGTGTGCTGCCCCGTCTTATTGCCACTCTGGTCAGCCGACGCCGTCAGGTCAAGTCACTCATGAAGGACAAGACTGCCACGCAACAGAAATTGCTCCAGGTCAGTTTCTTCCTCATAGTCCTGAGTTTAGCCTAGAATCTCATCCCATCTTTGTACATGCAGTGGGACATCAAGCAAATGGCGCTCAAGCTCACTGCGAACAGTATGTATGGATGTCTCGGCTTCGAGTACTCAAGGTTCTACGCGCGACCCCTGGCTGCCCTCACAACGCACAAAGGCCGTGAGATCTTGACGCACACTCGAGAGCTTGCAGAGTCTCTCGGACTTGATGTAAGAGATACGACCTTCCCCCATGCACGGCTAGAAGGCTGACCTCTTTAGGTTGTTTACGGAGATACGGATTCCATCTTCGTGAACACCAATGCTACCGTCCTCTCTGACGCTCTGCGGATCTCGTACGAGCTGAAAAAGGCTGTCAATGATCGATACAGATTGTTGGAGATTGACCTGGATGGAATTTTCCAGCGGTTGCTCCTCCTTCAGAAGAAAAAGTATGCAGCTGTCAAGGTCAATGAAGGTTCGAAGGCGACCACTATCGAGATCAAGGGTTTGGACATGATACGGAGAGAGTACTCTGCGTTGTCGAAGAATGTTTCCCAGTACGCATAATTCTCGGTCTTGTTTCCGCGGGTGGAAGCCAGAGATATGAGGATTTCCTGACTCCACTGTGACAGGTACGTGCTTGACCAGATCCTATCTGGGGAGATGACGGAGATTGTGGTGGAAAACATCCACGAGTACCTGCGTTCTGTAGGCGAGAATATCAGGGCTGGGCGGATGAAATCAGAGGATTTCATTATCTTTAAGGTATGCACATAGTCCTGAGATCCGATCTGAATGCCCGCCAGACCCCTTGATTGATTGCTTCTTTACAGCGCTTGGGAAGAAATCCAGAGGATTATCCGGATGGAAAAAGTTTGCCCCACGTGCAAGTCGGGTTAAGGATGAAATCCAAGGGCGGTACGGCTCGTGCGGGAGACGTTATACCATACATCTTCTGCTTGGGATCCGGTGGGGAATCTTCCAAGACCGGCCAAGCTGATAGAGCCAGGCACCCTGATGAAGTCAGGAAGGCTGATAAAGACTGTCAGATAGGTGCGGTGTTCAGCTGTTCGCTTGTGTTTCTTTTGATGCGCTCGTCTCTAAACCCGACCTTCTTCTCTTCTATCCAACAGATTACGACTATTATTTGTCCCAGCAGATATTGCCACCCATTGAAAGATTGTGCGAAAGGATTGAAGGAACTGATCGCTCGCGACTGGCTGAATGCCTCGGTAAGTCAGCGTTTTCTATTGACGGGCGTTGTGATCGTTCACCGGAGCTATATTTCTCGCGTCGCTTGTCACACACTGTGTTGGATAGGTTTGGACCCTGCACGGTTCCGGAACTACTCGACCGCGGAAGGCGAGGAGATGAACATCATGACTCTCGATTCTCAGATTCCAGAGAGCGAACGGTACAATGATGCGGATCCACTCAAGATTCAGTGTCGCCACTGTAAAACGGAGACAGATTTCGTTCCAATCCATGACCGTCAGGTTCGTCAAACACCGCAGGTGCAGCTCGAGTTTCATAACTTACCTGTCCCGGTCTTGGACGTTACAGAGATCCCTCTTATTACCCTCAGGTCCGACATGCCCAGCCTGTCGTAAGGCTCTTGGGATCGCTAGTATCCAAGTGCAACTGGAGAGACAGATCCGAGAACACATATCGAAGTACTACCTGGGGTGGACCGTGTGTGATGATTCTACGTGTGGGAACAGGACCAGGATGATGAGCGTGTACGGGAAGCGGTGTTTGCGACTTGGGTGCACTGGTCGCGTGACCTTTGAGGTGGGTCCAGATGCTTCTGTCCGTGAGGTGGTTGTTCAGTGGATCGTCTCAGTACTCGGATACGCAGCTGTACAATCAGCTCAGATATTACGCTTATTTGTTCGACGGGGAAGCTGCGTTGAGATGTTCGCGGGGAGTCGAGCACGAAGGTTAGTGCTTCTGCCATGGTGTGACCCGTTGCAGTACTAACAGGAATCCAGCACAAGTCATGGCCCTGACAGGCAAACAGGCAGAGTTTTTATCGACTTTGAATCATACGGTGAAGAGGTTCTTGAACGAGAACTCGAGGCGTTGGGTGGATATGCGAGGTCTATTTTCCTTCATGAAGATCCCGTGAAGAGCGGGCTGGTTAGAGGGGATGTATGTATCCTATCTGAGTCCCCCTGTAGTTTAGATTCCGGTGTAGTGGTCAACCTTGCCGAGACAGGCTGTTGCTTTGTTTGTCCTTGTTTGATTCCGGAGGTATTGCCTTCCATTTTAGGAAAGGGATCCTTGCTCCCGCCTTTCTCCTCTACCGTTGAGTCGTCTGCCCTCGGAAATATCAAGGACATCTTCCCTGGATGGTCTAGTCTTATCTCGTGTTGGCGACCTTTCGGAATTTTTCATGTCAGAGCGAACAATGGGGACAATGGAAGGAGTACTCGTTACATCCTGCCACTCCATTGTCCGGATGGTCATTGTCTGATCTAACCGATACCCTTCAAAAGGATACAGTTTCCGGCTCAAACTCTTTTCCTATCATCACCTTTCTTCTGCATCTACATACTAATTGGCCTGGAGCCAAGAATCTCAGTCTCGGCCCCCCCCTTCCACCCACACTCATTCACTACCTCGTGACCGTCCCTACCCCTCCTGTTCCCACCCCGTCTTGTCAGCATCGATAATGTTCAAGTTATCTTATATTGTGTACACGCCCCAACGCGTTCCACTCCCTCCTCGGCTGGAACCGGCGCCTCTCAGAACGAGACAAAGGACCTTCGAGTGAGTGTATCGTTTTCCCGTGGGATGATATCTCCTGTTGATGGATTTGTGTGTCTCACTCGCCATCTGCGGAACGGTCTCCGCTTAGGTATAGGACTATTGTTTCACGATGGTGTAGGCATTTCCCGTTCCTCCCCAAGCGATTCCAATACGAGGCCAGCAGCCCCTCACCCGAACCGATCCACATTCGAGCTCGGATCCTAAGTTATAATCAGGGTTTCCAGCTTTACGGCTGAAAATCTAGAAATCGCTCTCTAAGATATCCCTCCCCTCTTATATATCATCGTTAAGCAACGATTCGTACCCACCCCACCATGCCAAATGGCGAAAGGACAGTTTTGCGTACGCGGAACGATCTGTAATCACGGTGTATCATTACGATTTATAATGTACAAGGAATGTAAAGTAGGATATAAAACAATGACTTCAAGTCGAATATTTCGCCTATAGAAGGCAAACTGACGCCACTCGATCACTGTCGGCCCACATACATGGAACGACCATCAACTTCGAAAGCAAGAGGCATCTGCAAGTTCTACGAAAGCCCTCGAGGGTGTTTCGCCGGGAAGAACTGCAAGTTCCTCCACGGGGAGGACGAGAAACTCACCCCTTACGACAAGAACAAGACGTGCAGGTATTATCGAGCTGGTTCGTCCCTCCCTTTCATCACGCTCTGGCTTGTATCCGATGCCGGAGTATTGATGGATGTTTCGTGTACAGGGTATTGCAAACGCGGGGATGCGTGTTGGTTTTTACATGTCGACGGATCTGAAGAACCTAGTCCACCCGGCTCCGACGCCGAGTGTATCATCTGTTACGATAAGCCGGTCACTTATGGTCTCATGGGTACGTCCGAAAGGGTCATTTGTGCGAGTTTCGTGTCTGAATGACCACCCGTTAGATGGCTGTAGTCACGTACTTTGCGTCGAGGTGTGCATCATCCCGTGAACTCCGAATGTACCCTCGTCCCTCCGATGCCTGACCTCCGCCTCCGCCACGCAGTGCATCCGACAGTGGCGTCATCCGAACAACAGAAATGACGATGCAGAAACTACCAATATCTCCTGTCCCTACTGTAGGGTAGCCTCCTATTTCGTGACCCCTTCCAGCCAATTCTTCCCCAAGGATCACCCCCGACGCGCTGAAATCGTCGCTCAGTACAAGGCCAGTATGGCTAGGGTTCCTTGCAGGTGAGCAATGACCTCTCATCCCGCACCGATTGCAATATGGTAACCAAACGCACCACAGGCACTTCCAGGACTCACCACCCAATCGCCGACATTGCCCATTCGGCGGAAACTGTTTCTACCAACATCTCAACGCGGACGGGACGCCTTACATTTTTCCAGAGAACCCGAATGTGAGTCTGGTTTATATCGTGTATTTTTGATGATTTCTCTGCTGGCGTGCTCATAAGATCGTCCCCATGTATATGCGTCGATACAGTCGCGTCGATGGATACGGGCCAGGGATTTAGACGATCTATCTGCGAGCTTGGAGAGATTGAGAAGGTCCATTCCGGAGGTGTTTGGGAACGATGCTCCACAGGCTGAGCAGCAGAGGCGGTTGGTCGACCTGGTGAGTTTCGTCTCTCCCCGTTGTCTGCTGCTTTAAACCTTAATTCTCTCAGGCACTGGATGTTGGAAGGACGTTGACCCGGTTCAATTTTCCTCAAACCGAAGTCTTCAACCCTCTTGGGATATTACTTGCCCAACATTTGTCACAACTCGACGCGCAACGCAATGGTGCTGAGGGAACGGAGAACGATGATGGTGGTGACGATCAACTGCGACCAGAAGTTACCGACGCGATCCTGGCTGCCCCCGCTACTACACTCGCGAGAGACTCGTCGGGTCCGCAGTTTGCAGGTGACGGTGATCAAGGTGGTGAGAGTAGCACCACAGGCGATGGAATCGTCGTACGAAACCCCCGATCAATCGATCGTACCACATTCCCAAACGGCATCCCCATCGACTCCATTCGAGTGGACTTTACTACTGGTAATCTGCGTTTCACGACTGAAAGCATGCTTGATCTCGCTTTCCTGGATGAAGATTTTGGTGGTGCCCCGGAAGAACAATCGTCAGCCATCGACGCCACCAACGCTGCGGCTGAGGATCAAGCTGAGGCCGGGACATTGAACCTACCTGATAGAGTACCGGAAGGTACAATCATCGCACCCATTACGCGCACCGAGTGACTGATGTTGTTCTGCATCGAGCGACAGCTGATTCACCACCGCGAACAGAGGGCTCACAACCCGAGAGTTCCGAAGGGTCTACAGAAATGTCCGGGGATGTAACTCCGGGAAGATCTCCGACACCGGTCTATCACGATCCGCACCCACCTTTCGAAACCGATGGCAGAGGGAGAGTCGTTTGGAGCAACTCGAGCGAACAAGCTCGACTTCGATCGGCATCTTCACCACCGGCAGTACATCCCCGGAAGTCCAGTAACGAAGAGACTAATGTCACGAGCGAAAAGGAGAACTGCGGAGCTAATGGGCCTGGGATTTTCACTGGGAATGAAGGCAATGCTGATGCCGATGCCGATGCCAATGGTAGTGGACAAGGGACGGTCGTGGAAGGTGTGACCACAGAAGTTCCCTGGCATGTAGCTCTTTGAACGTGAACGTGCTCGGAAGGTAACTACAAAACTCTATGTAGCATTATGTATATATATATGTTTTCTCTTGTTCGATGCCAGGTTCTCGCGCACAGTGTGGTCTGCTTGAGGAGCCTATCGATGGGCAGCGTTGTATCCGTATTCCGCCCCCATTCATACCGACAGCAAGCTATCACTATTGAATGGGCAGGAAATTAACGATACCTTTACCGCAAGTCCGTTCCTTCAATTCCAACCCCCACCCTCGTGAAGCTCTCAATCTCCAACGCTTTACCCCTGGCTGCCAATCTACAGTAGTTCACGGTTTCTCTCGCATCTGAGCTCCGAGTCTCCATCTGGCGTTGTCGTTAACGTCCGTTTCTCGCACGGGGCTCCTGGAAAGTCCAGATTTTTCTCATTGTCATGCTCTCTTTGTTTTTGATTTGTTCGCATGCTTCGCGCTGTTCTCAGCCTTTCCCGCACAGGCGACGAGCATTGTACCCGCTGGGCGACGTTCGTGTTAAGAGCGGGGCGTTTTCTGTAGAATAAAGGAAAGAACGCTAAAAGAGAAGCAATCTGATGCGGTATGGGCTGTTGGAGTTAGGAGTGCGCGCCGAGAGCACGTATATACATCAGGAAACCTGCAAAAGGGCTTTTGATGGCTTTCAAAGCCAGTAAAGCCGTGAAAAGCCGGGAAGCCAGAAGCCGTGAAAGCCAACAAGATCGGCGCGAGTTCAACAAGCGGGAACTCCGCAAAAGCCAAATCCCCGCATCAAAAGCCCATCAAAAGCCATTTTGAAGTCATTCGTTCTCGTAGTCACCCAGTCATCCGTCGAGTAGGTAGCAATGAAAGATGATTTATTTAAGCAAAACTGTGTACGCCTGGGGTTTACTGTCCATTTAATGCCGCCTCCCTACTCAGGGTCGTTTTCAACATCTGAATGAGGATGTAACACTCAAGAACGAGAGAGAAATGCGGCGTGGAAAAACGAACCTGAAGATGGAGGGGCCTGTATTCGCGGGTCACCAGCACTTCTCCCCACCCCAGAGTCTACCGTTGCAGTTTTCCCCTCCGCAATCGCGACATTTTTGCCCCCAGCGATGTCTCCGGTATATGCAGAATGTACCGCCAACGAATCCGAGCGACTCCCCTCTGGCGGCGGGGTGACATTCCGACCCTGCGATATGACACTGTCCTTGTATCTACCGGAAACGATGCGGATGGTTTCTGTGGGACCCACGCCGCGCGTGTCAAGCTATTTTTCTCCTTCGAGCATGAGGGTGTTGAATACCCATGTGCTCTTGTTGAGTGGTTTGAACGTATTTCCGATGTACCCGAGGAGGAAACCGATATGTGGCTTGTTCAACCGGAGTTGACGTCAAACAGCACCCGGTACAGTGCGTCGGTAATCCATCTTGACTCGGTCCTTCGTGGTGTACATCTAGTGCCCTACTTCGGGGATGAATTTGTCCCTCTAGAGCTCCACTACTCAAGAACTCTCGAAGGCATGGTAGTCGATGTACTTATTTACATAGAAGTAATGGGAGCTATCAAAACTACCACGTAGGAACTACCACACGTTACCCTCCATAGTAATAATAGATCTGTTGAAGGATGCAGGAGCAACTACGTTCGTGTGGGTATTCTGTGGCTAACCGAAAGCCACGGAAAGCCATCCATCCGAAAGCCGTCCGAAAGCCAGATCGATCAACTCGCGCGATCAACCATCAGCGGGTTTCAAAAGCCCGCGAAAGCCCGAAAGCCATCAAAGCCTGTACATGTGTAGGTTTCCTGATGTAATACGTACGTGATCAATGCACTCGAGGCGCCTGGAAGGCACCCTGCTCACTTTGTTTTTTGTTTTTTGTTTTTTGTTTTTTTGAGCAATTGGGAAACAATCCCTAGTCAGTCAGAGCGCATGACGAAGGAAATGCATTTACGCACTGGCCATTCACATGGCACTGTGTGGGACTCTGCGACCTGGTGAGGTGACGACATCACCACCTACGTCCACGACGTACAGGCGCAATACCCACTAAAACCCCCTTCCTCCCGCACCAGTTCCGCGGGCACCCTGCTGACTTTCATACTCCTCTATCACCGACCACCACAACCACCACCACCACCTCCTCCTCCTCCTCCTCCTCTACTGTCCCCATACATACTGTGGACCCGGGATGGCTGAAGGGTTAGATGGGTCGACGTAGGTGGTCGTTTGAGCTAAAAACCGCGCACTCTCATCAGAATACCACAGATTGGAAGAGGCTCTTCGCGATGCTTTGGTTTCTGTGCTAGGTAGCGCTGGGACTGGGGCAAACCCCAGAGTGCAGTTCTACAACAAGTTTCAACGAGAAATGGAAGAATATGACCGCGATTTCGAGAAGAAGTACGATGAAGATTTGAATACCACGCTTATCTTCGTAAGTCTTTATTCGTGGGCTGTGCAGGGGGCTTGAGGAAACCCTTGGGACCTGATGTTGACCGTTAGGTTTCACGCAGTCCGGTCTATTCTCCGCCGTGACCTCGGCGTTCATCATCGATCTGCAATCGGAACTCAAGCCGGATTACGAGCAAATGAATAACGCGCTGCTCGAGCTACTTCTCAATGCCACCACCGGATCCTCACCTCCCGGTTCTGCGACCTCCATACCTCGTTGGTCGCGCCCCGATCCTGTCATCGTCCAGGTTCAATGCATCCTCTATACGACGTTGTGCGTCACCCTCCTGGCGTCGTTCTTCGCCATGCTCGGGAAGCAGTGGCTTAATCGGTACAGGCAGAACGAAACTCGTGGATCAACCGCGGACAGGAGCAGAGTACGTGAGAGGAAGCTAACGGGGATCGAGAACTGGAAATTCCATGTGGTGATGGAGTTGTTGCCATTGATTCTCCAGGGCGCATTGGTCCTCATCGGATTCGCACTCTCCCGGTATCTCTGGGAGGTCAACCGTTCAGTTTCATCGGTCGTGATCGGCTTCGCGTGTTTTGGGATCCTCTTCTACGTACTTATCACCACGGTCTCCATATTCTCCTTCGACTGCCCGTTCCAAACCCCATTCTCCCTCATGTTTCATTTCGTCGTTGGCTTGGCCCTCCCATACTGGCAAAACCTGCGACAGGCCTTTGGACCCAAGCGACGACCTCCCAAGCCTGCAACACCGGGGCCACGACTCAATTCGGAGCTTTCGATGATCGGTGCCGACGGAAACGAGGACCTGGAAGCCAATGTCATAGCCCCCGCTATCACACCAGCAACAATCCCGTCTCCAGAGCTGGTCACTCCTCTCTTCATTCAAGAGACGGAGGCCATAGCCGACAAGCTTGACGCCAGATGTGCCAGTCGTATGTTTGTGATGTCAACCGGCACAGACGTCGTCACTTCGATTATGGACTTTATACCAGAGATCGTCTGGCACAGCGGGATCAAGGACGTCCCGCTCAAGCGGATCTATGGCATCCTCATCGACTGTTTCGACTTGACCGGCCCCCGCCCAGCCATGATCCCCAAGTTGCGAGATGTAGCGTATCTCAGTGCAAGAGCTTTCGTACACATCGCACTGCAGCGACGCTGTATCACCCGGTATGAGGAAAACAAACAGGACAGTTGGAAAGCCTTACGCTTGAACCACACTCCCCTGTCGCCCACGGAATGCGGTGCAGATTCTGACCTGAAGACTACCCTTTCCATGGTCGACACGACCATTGGATCTGACAACGAGTTTCTCTGGAAGGAAGCAGAGATGACCCCAACACACCGCGCATGGATGTCCCACGTGTTCCTTTACCGCGCCTGGAACGAGGGGCAATCGGTCTCAGAGGCTGTGATGGGTTTTGTCGAAAACTCGATGTCCCTGGAACCGCCCGGTGATGTTGTGATAACGGACTGCCTATTCATCATTGGGTTGATGGTCGGAGTTCGCTTCCATATCAGTGACATCACTGTCAGGGACAAAAGGTTGGACTTGAATCTGTTCTAAATGCCATCTACTGACCGGTCTCACCCAGCCGTGAGAAGAAGCCCATTCTCGAGAAAGTCTTCAAAACACTTTCGGAGGTCTACTCCTCCAAATCTTCACAGAAGTCGTTGGCCCTTCACGCACTTCGGCTTGTGACACGGCTCGCAGTCACGGACGTCGCCTACGCCAGCTACGAACTGTTCAAGGTGATCGTGGGTTCCGATGACCTGACCGACGAGGATTGGGAGGCTGCCCGCCATGCGATTCGTGGGTCGTTCCAAGATAATATCGATGATCCATCTTTTGCACCATACGTGGGAGAACCGAAAGAAATCCTAAAGTTCCTCGATTACCATCTTGGTCTCCATGGGGCAGGGGAGGACCACGGGCCTTCCATCGGCTTCGCCTTGGATGCATCCATTGTTCAGTCAGGCGGCCGACCCGACCCCGTGATAGTCGAATGCCTTAGGAACTTTAACTGCGCTAGCCCATCCTTCGTGAAAGGCCTACGTTTGGTAATGGACCCTGGTTGCACCGTCCGGATTCGGGGGGACGCTATTCGGTTCATCGCTCTCATATCCGACCAATGGTTCAACTCCACGGTGCCTGTCATGGAGCCAGAGGAGATGACGCAATTCTGCGAACATCTCGCCGCGTACATGGTGGACGATGGCCCTCGTCTGCTACTTACCAGGAAGCGCTTCTTTTCTATCCTCCTTGGAATGCTTCGCTCCCCGGAATGGAGGGGTCATATAGTTACCAGGACATGGAGTCTGCTTGCCGACTGGACTCTGATCGAGGAGGAACACGAGTCATTCCAGTGGTGTTTACAGAACGCCATCGAACTATTGGAGTTTACTAAGAAGTTGCCCGATGGTGAAGGGTTTAGGTGGTGGTATGGCACACTTTGGTTCCACTTCGAGAAGCTAGACCCGACGGTTAAAGGCGAGGTGGAGAGCATTGCGAAGGATATGGATATGTCGTCGGGTAATGGTACCTCGGACCTGAAGTTGTATCACAATCTTCTTGGACAAGAGGTGGAGAAGGTGCGACGGGAGCTTGACGGGTTCACTGAAGTGGACAGGTTGTCTAGTTCGGGGATGAAGCTGAGAAGTCGGTTTGTCAACCTGGAAGGGACCTGGCACCGGCTGGGTCGGATTACAGGCAGGCAGTAGAGTGCTGCAGATTGGATATCCCATGACCCCAGCACATTTTTCGATATGTATCCTCCAACCCCCCTTTTTATTCATTTTGGTGTTGTATGTATCTGTGTTGTCATTACCGAACCTCGTTGCGTCAGACTGGGGATATCTTTTCCGAAACGCGCACCTATATGGTACCGGTCACCTTGTCGCCGCTACCTTTTGACAACCTGCGCCTCCGAAATTTGGTGTACCTCTGATCGTCCTAGGACCATTCTAAAACGACGGAAAGATCCGTTTTTATACGTAGAAGAGCACTACTAGACATAATTTATTCCTACCTATTTGGTAGGCTATTCTCACGATAGGTGCTGTTTGTAGTGACCCCAGGCCACTCAAGAGCACGGTTTTTTGCAACTCAAATATGCGACGGAACGGAGGTTGACGCCCAGAGTTTTTCGTCAGCATACATGCTTTGGTCACTGCCAGAAAGTGGTGGCGACAAGGTGACCCATAGTGTTGCGACGGACCCGGCCGGCCTTCCGGCAGCGCGATCTTCGGTTTCGAAATCGAGACCAGTAATTCCCGGGCGATAATCTGCCCCGGTTTGACCGCACCTAACGTTACAGAAGTAGTTGAGCGATACGGTATCTGTGCTCACATCGGACGACCAATTTCCACCAGTGGTGGCAGTCTCTCGGATTTCCAAATGGACGGCTACGCACGAACTGATGGAATGGAATAGGAAACATGTCGTGAACTTACTCTTCGCTTACTGGGTATCCTAATCTGCAACTACTAGTAGTCCGCATTCAGATCCGCGGAATGCCTGCCCGAGGTTAGGTCAATCTCTTGGCATTGGTTGCTCAATAGATGGTTTGAATGCTGCCTAGTGTTTCAGCGTGCATACTTGCCATATGGAAACAGGTATATCTTATTAGCTTCTGCCCCCAGGAGTTCGTTGCCATCGGCAACGTTGAACGTTGAACGGTGAGTTCTTTCCTTTGCGGCGCATTTGAGTTTTATCGCGTCGCATTGTGATCAGCACTGACCATGGGCGCCCAGTGGTTTTCATCTCGCCTTGATCTGTTCCTTCTCGGTTTCATCTTGATTGATGCATATCAAGATCCCAGTCTGACTTAGGACACGCCATTTTGATGTGGATCGTATACTAGACAATACGCTGGTCTTTTCATACATAAGTAAGTCGACCCCGACAATGGCCCTAACTTCTCACTTCTCCTCTCTCCCCTTCTTCGTTTCAATCTACTCGCGGCTTTCCCTCCTCTGCACCGAGAGTCATGAGTGATGATGGTCTAGTGATGATCCTTTCTGCGATGGTCTGGAAGAAGCACGTTGTTGAGGCACGTTCCTCCCCTTTTCTTTATGGCCCTTAGAATTCTGAGAAGGGCGCCGTTAGGCAATAACCGGTCAGGAGTCTCTCGTTCCCATGACGTCTGATTGTCTGATACGAGCTTCGTACAGCTTCAGCCATAACGATCCAGGCGAGTGGAGTTCTCTCGGATTCCATGGAATTTGGTGATAATCATGCTGCCCGAAGCTCTACGATTGGTTGTTGACCCTGCCGCTGGAAGTGGAATACATTTGGCGTGCCTCGTGGAACTGGTCCAAGGTGCTCTATCTTCTCACCCGGTACACACCGTTCGCTGCAATCGCCATGACACTTCGAAGTGAGTCACTTCCTCACTGTTTAGCAGTACTATCTGCCCATTTTCGACGTCCGTCTCTATTCGATCGCGCACCCACACTGGGTGGTTCAATTGGCGTGTACTGACTTCGTGCCCATCCGTTAGACCAACTTGCCTCCGATCTCACTCCAGAGTCATGTGAGAGGGACTTCCGAGTCATTGGCTGTGAGTGTCTCCTGCTCCACTTCATTGCAGCTGTTTCTGTTTTCTGCCTCCTTGTCTGATTGCCCGACTTTTGTCTCATGCACATACAGGGCTCTCATTTTTGGGGCTGGCCTTTGCAGAAGGTATGTGCGACAGGCGATGGCGTTAACTACGTCATTAAAATCCAGTGGTAGCTGTTCTCATCGTTAGAACGTATGCGGTTTGGAAGAGAGATAAGCGAGTTGGAGCCGGCCTCGCTTTGCTCTTCATACTCTGTCAAATCTCCATGGGAATTATCACGGAGAAGTGGATTGGGGTAGCTACTTTGAGTATGGGGCTGATCCTTCATTCTTTCTCTGCTCTGTGTCTGTGCCTCCGAGTGCTAAACCCTTCCTCCCAGTCAGCCCCCTTCCAGACCTCTTCCGGGGATGCTTCTACAGCTCCAGGATGAAGCTCGTTTTTGCGAACTGGATGATAATCGCAATTGAGGAAGGAAGTACGCCAAGCATCACCTAATCTCGAGGGCTCTTGCTAATCGATGCTGGAACCGCGCAGTCGATCTTGGTTTGATGATCATCAGTGCGATGAACACCTGTCAGCACCTCCCTGGGGTCCTCGTTACGGATGATCGCTCACTGGGGTAAACAGACCGTGGCCACACATCTAATCTCATGGACGTAGTTTACAGGGAAGGCGAGTGACACCATTGAAAGGAGAACCTATCCCGGATTTGCCTTTTCTTAGTTTTTCCCAGGCATCCGTTTCTATTTGTACACCCTTTGTGCGTCCTGGGCCAACGTCCTCATCACCCTACTTCTGCCGGTATGCGACCTTCCAAGTCCCACCCTACGAGACACAACTGACCGCGTCATATGTCCAGAATGGCTTCGCTGGTGTTGGATCAACGTTTGCATCCCACTTCCCACGACATCTTCGCCTAACCCCCGTTCTCTTCACACAGCATGGAGATTGTACTCCACTCCACCCTTACATGCAGACTCATGATTGGGATACGCGAAGCCAGCCGATCGCATGGAAACAGGTCGGAGACCTTCGAGCTCTCGGAGGTTCTCCCCCATAACACCCTGGAGTTCGCACGTAGGTCTTCGGATGGAGGCGCGTAGATAGATCTGGAAGGTCGTGCGGGACCCTCGAGGACTTGGTCAGCCGTGTTTGGGAATTGGATCTCCTGTAATTTATATGGCGCCGACCTCCCGCATTTTCTTCTCGTTGTTGTGACTGTCAATTGTATTACCAACATGGCGATTGAATTATTTTTCTTTTTTCAGTTTTCTCACCTTACTGTCCCATTCCGACCAACTCGGCGGGCGATTTTTTGATGACAAAAAAAGTAGAGCCGGTGACAGCGGCGGGGGATGACAGCCGGACCTGGATGGCGGACCTTAACAAGGCAACTGACACGCCCGGCGATAATTACCTGGATATTTTTTGCGACATATTATCTCCTCAATCTCGACGATTACCGCTACCGCGTTGCAGTACCATTGCTTTCTGTCGTGACTCTGGGTGCTACCTTCTATATCTTCCACGTCAATCTGTGTCTCGGAACCCCAGACATGGGAAGCGTACTAGCGGTTACGTGGTGCTTCGATCCCTTGTGGTTCTCCGTCGTCGCCATGCTGCGTATCCTTCTCGCCACTCGCAGGGTTGCGATTCGTACATCCCCTTTCTTCTCCTTGTCGCCATGCTGCCTCGTAGACGTTCAGGGAGCGTCGCTCAAAGCTATGTCCCACCGCGGCCGACGACTAGTGGTGGTGTCGGCACCAGACGACAGCAGAGACCGGTCACTAATCAAGACCCTTTCCGCGCGTCTGCAGCTCAGACTGTCGAAATAGAGTTGCCAGTGCCAGGAACATCGCCCCAAGAGATCCCCCCGATGCTGCCTGGTAATAATGGATCGAGACGAAAATCGACCCAACAGGATACCCGCCTGGGGGCCCCCCCCCCCCCCCCACAAAAGAAAAAAAAA
>Ga0307514_10001331_pt1 | contig 31446 bp, 35 predicted proteins | sample 16_EM_MG_FD_203088 | JGI IMG/M metagenome (GOLD analysis project Ga0307514, IMG submission 203088) | Populus trichocarpa ectomycorrhiza microbial communities from riparian zone in the Pacific Northwest, United States - 16_EM | ecosystem: Host-associated > Plants > Roots > Unclassified | place... | reverse complement strand
CTTCCGTCCCTCGCAAACCGCTCCTAACTCAGAAGCTACGACAATACCCCAAAGCTATATTCAACACCCATATTTCCCCAGAGTCATCCATTCTCTAGCTTCTGATCTTAAGGATTTTTTGCAGACTGCCTTCTGGACTCACCAAGGGGTGAACGTTGCAAAATCACTGCTTGCATATCTTATTTGTTATTATTTATGTTTGATACCCACCGTTCAGAAGTGGCTTGGAAGTTACAGTTACTTTGCTACAATATCTGTTCTGCTTAATCATTCTGGTCGAACATTTGGTGCTCAGCTAGATGGTCTAGTGCTGTGCATACTTGGTGCATCAGTAGGCATGGGATGGGGTTGCATGGCTTTAGAACTCTCTGACCGTATAGGCTCGCTCAAGGGCAGGCGAGAGGGATTACTGGAGGTCTTTCTTATCATATTTGCTGCTGTGATAGGGTTGTTGAGATCCACATTGGTCCGGTTATACCAAGCACTCATGAGTGCAGGCTTAGCTGTGTTTTTTATGTGCCTGGTCGACTCGGGTCAGGAAAATTGGGATAAGAAGAAGGTCAGGGAGTTTGCTGTGCCCTTCCTGGTAGGGCAGGCAGTATGCTTAGCAGTTAATATTATCGTTTGTCCTGGAGCTGGAGGAAGAGAAGTTGCGTATGTCCACTCAGTCCAAGTACAAATACCCGACAACTGCTTACTGTGATCATCAGTGTCGCACTTCACAATGCATTAATATCAGCTCTTGAGGGTTTGCGTCTGCCCAGAGAGCCGTCATCCGAGATGCGCCGCAATCTGAACATGCAACTTGTCAACCTCTCTGAAGCATTTAGAGACATGCAGATGGAACTTACGATATCGAGGTGGGTCCCCTCCGATATAGCGCAGCTACGGAATACCCTTCAAGCCACTATAAGAGACCTGATGGCGATAGACCCTGCTCCTGTGCTTTTCGAGGCTGTATCGCCTTTGGTCCCTAGCAGTCCTTTGGGGTCTTCTAGAGATGATGATATTGGGCACATCGCCATTGACATTGATACTCCCATCAATGAACGTATTGATCCGCTGTCAGAAGTGCAGCTATCTGCATTGGAGCTTGTGAAAAAAACTTTGGGGGGTCCAGCGAGAGAACTCATTGATGCAATGAACCAGAGTCTCGCAGCATGCGATGTCAAGTTGATGGATATCGGTGGATACAGAATGCTGTCTAATAGCTCTCATATAATCTGCAGCACCAGCATACAGGCAACCCACCAGCGTCTGAACGCATCTATGACAGCTTTCGACGAGGCAGATATTTCTCTCATTGATCACCCTCTACTACCACGTACATACAGCAAGCACCCAGACCTTGTCCAGATTTTCCTCTTTGCTCATCCACTACGCCAAACTGCGGGCTCTGTCGAGGCCCTAGTAAAGAAGGTCATAGAAATGACATCGTCACCAAAAGCCACAGAAGTGAAAATCTGCCTACCAAGTTATCCGTGGAGAAAATCGTTGTATCGGACGAACCCTCAGGTTCGACATGATCGAGGAGGCGTTACTGCGAACTACTATTTCCGGAGTAAGGAGGAAGTTGATCGATTATTAGATAGTGGGACTGCACAGAGTCACTCGGCTTCTGCTATGAATCTGGATAGAACAACGGGATTCTCCGCGATTGGTCTTGAGCACACAACAACCCGGTATCGAGTCTGGGGGGTGATCCACCGTCTTCAAGGGTTCGAGGCCCGCTTTGCTATCAAGTTCACTGCAGTCACAGCCCTCCTATCGCTGCCTGTGTGGCTTGATGGTAGCAAGATATGGTACAACCATAACGCAAGCTGGTGGGCAGTGATAACTGCATGGTTCATGATGCACCCTAGAGTTAGTTGGCCCTACATCTTCATGCCTACATCTTCATGGGTTCCGGTCACGAAACTCTGACGACTATTACAGGTAGGCGGAAACTTGCAAGATCTCATTGTCAGAACCACTGCGGCCGCGATCGGCGCCATCTGGGGCGCATTTGCGTATGCTGCCAGCCGTGGAAACCCTTACATCATAGCAGCCTTTGCAAGTGTTTACATGTTCCCTGCGCGTGAGTCCCTCCCTCTTGCCTTGCGTTCTGTCTTTCTGAGAAATGTTAGTCTACCGCTTTACTACAAGCTCGCATCCTCGATCAGGATTGATGGCATGTTTGAGTTTCTCGGTTGTCTCCCTTGCGGTATATAATCTCCATGGGTTTCCTTCCACTGCCCAGATAGCATGGACCCGTGGCCTTGCTATAGTCGTTGGTATATGCGCTGCAGTAGTGGTGAATTGGTGCATTTGGCCCTTTGTAGCCCGTCATGAGTTAAGAAAGGCGATCTCGGCGGTGATGCTCAATCTTGCGATTACTTATAGTGGTATAGTGGCGAGGTTTATCTATCATGAAGAAGGCATGAACCCGACGAAAGAGGATATCGAGAAATCTGCTATGCTAGATGCGAAATTGAGGGAGATGTTTGTGAGGATACGGGAACTGCTTGAGATGACGACACATGAGATTGTACGTGATATTATTCTATTTGTGTATGCGCAATGGGGAAACTAATGTTTAGCAAAATAGAGACTTCGAGGGCCATTCAACCCCACCCCGTACGGCGCCCTCATTGACTCACTTGAACGTTTTTTCGAGCACCTTGTTCAAGTCCGTCAATCTAGTCTCTACTTCCAACCATACAGCATGGTCGGCCCAGAGGAGCAGAACCGCTCGCTACTCTCATCCCGCCGGGATGCAGTGGCAAGTATACTGATGAACTTGTATGTTATGGCGGGGGCACTGCGCATGAAGAAGCCAATCCCAAGATATCTCCCCTCAGCAGCAGTTGCCAGGAAACGTTTGCTAGATCAGATGGAAGAGGCAGAGCTGGAAACGGAAGAAGAGAGAGTGCAGCAGAGGCCTTGGCAGACAGGGGAGAAACATAGACGGTGGGCAGATGTTTATCGTGAGTGCTATATACCCATATATTTCTTGGATTACTTAAACTAACATACATGGCAGAATTTGCATATTCTTCAGCATTGACAGATATTGTTGGGCAACTAGAAGAGTTGGAAACTCTGACGAAGGAGATTTGTGGAGAAATGGCCTTGGATATTGCGGATTTATAAGTACTATGAAAAGGTTTTATATATAGCGAGCGAAAATTCAAGCAGAGCGTTGTCTTTATTCTTCTGTTCTTGGCGTTTAGGGTATCATGGGCTCATCGATTACAAGCCAGCGGAATCTGCGCTAGTTCTGTTTTACCAGCACTGTTACTTCTTTATGTTCCTCCGCATAGATCTCAAGTCTCCTCAGCTCATCCTCGAGTCTGCAGGTAGAGTTAGGTTTAGCATGAAGGGGATTACTTTGGATTCTTACACTCTTCCATTAGCATCATCCAGTAGCATCTCAAGTGTTACCCTGAGTGGTCTCACAGGGAACAATATCCCTACTATGCCCTTCAGTGCAGATACTGTCAGATTTTTCGGTATTTCCCTGACAACCGATTGACCGTTATGGACAAATTCGATGTCTGCAAGGAGAATGTAAGTTCAGGGTAACGGCGCTGTGGTAGGCAAATTTTAACTCACTGATGAGGCTCTTGCTCAATGACTGCCTGTTTGCTTTCGGATCTCGATCCACAATAGGCCTCCCATGCGCTTTACATAGTTCGCTCCATCTTGGATGTTGTCTCACAATAATTTCCTCCTCTTCACCCTCTGCCACTTCAGCCAACTCCTTTGCAATCCTCCCAAGATAATAGAGCTCTGCATTTGTCCTCTCTTGGATAGTGATTGTGGTGAAGTTCAACAACCTCACTCTCCAGCTCAGCCTACCTACCGTCAACATATGTGCCTCATCTGAGCCCATTCCGGGTACCTCATATAACGGGTTATGTGTAATTCGGAGACCTTCAACACTGGGGAAGTGCGTATTGATTGCATCGATGAACTTGAATGTTGGGATAGAGTTGAAGGATAAATCAAGATATCTTATATTCTCAAAGACGGTGGGTGTTTCGGGGCAGTTATCTGGGCCGTTATCTGGGCTGTGGATGCTTGAGATTTGGTTGCGTGCGAGAAGGAGTTTTTGGAGATTTGGGAAGAGGGAGACGTGAAGGATAGAGGATATGTTGGTGAATATGTTGCGCTCGAGCTTCAGCTCGGTGAGCTTTGGGGGAAGGATCTTAGTTATTGGTGTATTATTGATTTCCTTGGGAATGGATGATAACTGGTTGAGGGACAGATCGAGGGTTTGAAGGGAAGGGAAGAGGGGAAGAATTCTGGCGAGTTCCTCCCATGAAAGTAGGGTCTCCTCTAGCTCGAGGGAGGTGATATTGTCGAACCCAGTGCCCAGGGAACCATCTTCCCTTTCGACCACAGCCTTGATATCCAACGAGGAGAACCTGTTACCACTTATGCGGAGAGAACGCAATTTAGGTAAACCCCGGCATATAGCTTCAACACTCTGGAGTGATTCGAACAAGTTCCGGGAAAGGTTAAGATCCTCGATTTCTAGGCCGGAGCCTTAGTCAAGCCCACCAGTAATGGGAGGGTAAATACCAGGACACGTTTCAGTGATCAATTCTACTGGATCCTCTTTCGCAATCTGGAATCCATCGACAAGCACGATTTTGAGCTCTTTGAGCTTCCTGAGCTTTTGGCGAATTTTATCAAACCCAATCTCTTGCACTACCTTGCCACCCCACTCTATGGGCCTTTGCGCAGAGACATCTACCACTCCATCATCAATGTATTTCTTCCGCAGAGCTTGTACAAATGTCAAAGGTGGGTCAGGAGCCCTGTTGGGACGGATGAAGCTTCCAGCGTTGGTGATGGCGCCTGTAATGTACCCAAATTATTTACAGTCAGTGATTGTAGGCAGAAGCGAGAGGTGTAAAAGACACCCACAGTCAAAGTACTTCCTCCCAGCGTGTTCCCCAGAGTGCTTGCCCCTCAATGGTTCGTCCCATTCAACACCTAACCATTCCCCGGAAGTGCCTTCTACAGAGCCAATATATCGGATCGTGCATAGGGAAGTTGAGTATGAAACTCGCTGGTTGACATGAAATTTGCTAGCCATGTTGTTGGAAAAGGACCCTCGCATTATCGATAAGCCACGTTGGGGTAGCCAAGCCAAAAACTTTTTGTTCCGGCGGTCCTGGAAAATAATTCAAGCCGGCAATCGAGCTGGCTTTAAGTACACACCAAACATACAGGACATTTAATTCCAAACAAGATACCACGATACTACATACCATACCACGATACCTTGGTGCTACTCCTGCAGGGTCACCCTCTATACTTCCCTGATTAGTCCGGTTTATATTCTTTTGGTCTTTTTGTGATGAATTCCCTCGGACGGCAAACACTCGGCCTAACAGTTGTGCGCAATGTGCTTTACCGTACTACATCATCGCTACCCTCGGCAAAGATGCTCTCTGGATTACACTCAACGCGTGGGTCAAGTGGAGTTTTGCAGTGGTGGTCTGGATTTGAAATGGAGGGTGGGGCACCTCGGATAGGCTATCTGAGGAGCAATGTAACAGCGGCACAGCAATTGAGGTTCAACCAAACCAAGGCGGGCGAGCAGGAGACAAAGGAGCAACCAAAAGAGTCAAAGGAATCGAAAGAAGGGGATGAGGCAAAGGAAAAGGAAAAGGAAAAGGAAGAATGGAAGGAGAAAGAAGCAGCCCCACCACCACCTCCTCCTCCTCATGGCGATAAATCCCCATTTGCGGTCTTCTATGAGACCATCCAGAAAGAGCTTAAGAAGTCACAGGAATGGCAGGAGTCTACCAAAGCTATCGCGGATTCCGCCCAGCAGTTCACCGAGTCTCCGGCTGTGAGGAGGGCGAGAGAGGCATACGAAGCTTCAGCAAAAGCTAGTGCCCAGGCTGCCTCGAAGGGTACCGAGAAGTTGATCAAGACCGCAAAGGTTGTGGGTGAGGGAGCTGCATGGACATGGAATACCCCAGTTGTAAAGGCTGGCCGAACCGTGGTGAGGAAGACTGGAGAGGGCGTTGCAGCTGTTACAAAGCCAGTTCGAGAGACGAAGGCGTACCAGGATGCAACTAAGACTGTCAAGGAGGTGATTGATGATGGGAGCAGTAGTCGATATGGAGGCTTCCTGGAGAAGGAGGAGAGGAGGAAAGCTAGGGAGTTGAGGGAGAAGGAAATGCTGAAGAGGGCACCACCACCAAAACTCGTGGAAGATCCAAAGTAAGCTTCCGTTGCTATTTGAGGGTGCACGGGCTAATATAACCCATCAGTGCTGGGACCAACGTTACCCTTCACAAGGATGCTAGGTGGAAAGAGCAATGGCGAGAGTTCCGTGACTCTAACAAATTCATGCAATCCATATTCTCGATGAAGAAGAGCATGGAAGAGTCCGAGAACCCCATCATTGAGGTTGGGCGCACTATCAAGGACAAATTTTCTGGTTTCTTCGCGGAGAATGAAACTGCTCAGGTTATCAAGAAGTTTAAAGAAATGGACCCCACATTCTCCACAGAGCCCTTCCTGCGTGAACTCCGCGAATACATACTACCGGAAGTTTTGGATGCCTACGTTAAGGGAGATTTTGCGACTCTTAAGCAATGGTTATCGGCGGCGCAATACTCAGTGTACGAGGCATTGGCGAAGCAATACTCCACGGCGGGGTTGAGATCTGCTGGCCAGGTTCTTGATATCCGAAATGTTGACATTGTCACCGCCAAGCTTCTGGAACCCGGTGATATCCCAGTCTTCATTATTCGATGCTCCTCACAGGAGGTTCATGTCTTCAGGGACATCAAGACAGGGAATTTGGCAGCCGGAATGGAGGATAAGGTTCAGCAAGTCACCTACGCCATTGGTATCACACGCATACCGGAGGAGATTGCCAATGCAGAAACCAGCGGTTGGAGGCTGATAGAGCTTCAGAAGTCTGGAAGGGATTACATATAAGATCGCTATGCAGGTTTTCCTTAATATGCCACTCCCCTCCCCAAATTCGCTTTTGTTTGCGTCTGGTGTCTTTTTTGCATATAATGGCTTTCCTCTCTGGCTCGAGAGCGACGAGTGGAGAATTAATGGCTTCTGTCACGGATGTAGAAAAATCTCCTTGCTATTGTATATATCTTCCTAGTCCCTCCCGCCACTCATCTTTCTTTTTCTGATCTCTGTTTCATGCCATACTATATTACCTTTGGCTGGTTTCATTTCCTGTGTATAGACACATCTGGGAAGGAGTATGGGTACTTCGGAATTATAAATCCATTTCCTTACATTCGTCCGTAAGTGGTATGGTATAGAATTTCACCACATGACAGCGTGAGTCAATTAAGCCATCCAGTCGCGTCTCCTGTGGTCGCTTGTTGTCACCGGAGCAGCGGACCTGCGGAGACTCAGGTTCTCCGGCTCCAGAAACCTGCAACATCCGATCTTCAAACCTCACCACGAATTCCTCCCACGAGACGGAAAGAGTGTCGAGAAATGAGTGAAGAACAAGGATCACAGGGTCTTGATGATCAGTCGCAATACGGCGGGCCTGGTGCACCAACGCCAGTTTCTCAGCTTGAGGTGAGGCAAATTGCACGGAATTACCAGCCATGGCTAACACTTTGCAAAGGGGAATGGAATACAAGCCAGAGATATCAAGGCGCTGCTAGAAGCGGGGTACAACACAGTCGAGTCGATTGCATATACGTCGGTGCTGCATTCGAAGAAATGGGGTTCTGAAACTGACATCTTACATTGATAGGCCAAAGCGAGCATTACTCACTGTGAAGGGTATCTCGGAAGCGAAGGCAGACAAAATAATAGCTGAAGGTATGTTTGGACTATCAATGGCATCCTTTGAGCACCACATTTGACAGTGCTCCTGCCAGCTTCCAAACATGTCCCCATGGGATTTACAACCGCTACTGAAATGCACCAGCGTCGGAGCGAGCTGATATCTATAACTACTGGCTCGAAGCAGCTCGACACGCTTCTGGCTGGGGGAATTGAAACCGGGTCAATCACTGAAATTTTCGGCGAGTTTCGTACCGGAAAGTCCCAACTATGTCACACCCTTGCCGTTACCTGTCAACTGCCGTTTGACATGGGTGGTGGAGAAGGCAAGTGCCTTTATATCGACACTGAAGGAACATTTCGTCCGGTCCGATGTTTGGCAGTGGCAGCACGGTATGGGCTAAATGGAGAAGAGGTCTTGGATAACGTGGCATATGCGAGGGCGTACAACTCCGACCATCAGCTGGATTTACTAAATAAGGCTGCGGCAATGATGACTGAAACAAGGTTCAGTCTCCTGATCATTGACAGTGCTACCAGTCTCTATCGAACAGATTTCTCTGGGCGAGGGGAGCTCTCTGCGAGGCAGATGCACCTGGCGAAGTTCATGAGGATGCTGCAGAGATTGGCGGATGAGGTACTTTTGAAACATTCTGATGCTGGGTGATAGGTGATGCTAATAATATCTGGCGGAACAGTTTGGCATCGCTGTAGTCATAACAAACCAAGTTGTAGCTCAAGTAGACGGTGGGCCTGCAGCAATGTTCAACCCGGACCCGAAGAAGCCGATAGGAGGGAATATTATTGCACATGCTTCAACCACAAGGTAAGCCTCTCACCCAGGGTGACATTGGCTTTTTCTTAAGATTTTATAGGTTGTTTTTGAAGAAGGGTCGTGCTGAGACACGTATCTGTAAGATTTATGATTCGCCCTGCCTACCAGAATCAGAGTGCATGTTTGCAATCAATGGTAGGCTCATCATCTACCTATCAAGTTACTGCTTCAAGGGGAGGAGGCTGACCTGCTACAGAGGATGGTATTGGTGACGCAGCACCCAAGGACTTGGAAAAGTAATGTCCCATATGACCCATACCATAATGCATACGAGGCTTGTGTAGTATCAACATGTTTGGCTTTCATGAGGGGGACCCAATGTTTTTCATGTTGTTTTGGGGCATGTTACAGGCGTTAGATAAGGTATTGTCGTAAACACTGTTCCGACAAACTTTGCCAAGATTTCCAACCTTTCCTTGGCAAATCAGAGGAAAATCAAAATTTCCGCTAGCTAGACACAATTCATCGTTGATACATCAACCCCCGACGCCACAAATATATATCAACATGGCCGCTATCAAAAGGAAGAAGAAAGAGCCCGCGGCCGCCTCGACGGCTTCGAAGAAGGTGAAAACCTCCAAGGCCGCAGTTTCAGAGCCAAACAAGGAAAAGAGGGTGAAGGAGGAGGAAGCGGCGGAGAAAGCGACGGAGAAAGCGACGGAGAAAGCGACGGAGAAGCCATCAAAAAAGTCAATCATAAAATCCGAGAAAGAAAAGAAGGGGAAGGAGGGGAAGAAGGGGAGGGAATCTGTGAAGGAATTAGTTAAACACAAGGAGGTTGAGGTTGTGATTGAGAGGAGGCCAAAAGACAAAAAGGAGAAAAAGTCTGTGTTGCCAAAGCCATTACCGGAGGCGAAGGTTGCGCAGAAGATTGTGGATGAGGAGGTATCAGAGAGTGATGATTGGAGTAGTGAAGATGAAGGAGAAGGGGAGGAGTTTATTGGTGGTGATGAGGAGGATGCGGAAGGTGATGTATCTATGGGGGATCACAACACCAATAGTGTGTATAGAATATTCTCCACCTACCAAAATACCCACCATCATTAATTTGCACCAACAAGCTGGATAACTAACATCTCAACTTCTTAGCCTCCGATTTCTCCAAATCCCGTGAAGCACACGCTGCACAGAAGAAGCTTGCCGCCGAGCGCAAAGCCGCCCGGCCAAATTTTGAAATTGTTACCCGTGGGAAGCGGATATGGGAGCAAATACGACGTCATGAACTCCCTGGCCCAGAACGTAGGAAGTTAGTGGATGAGTTGTGTCAGATGATCAAGGGCAATGTGAAGGCACTGGTTTTCAAGCATGATGCCTCCAGGGTAGTTCAGACTGCCGTCAAGAGGGGTACACCACAGCAGAGGAAGGAGATTGCCAAAGAGCTCAAGGGAGACTATGTCAACATGGCTCAGAGTACATACGGACGATACCTCCTCGTTAAGCTCATGTACTACGGAGATCAAAGCACCAAGAGCCAGGTCATCAGCGAGTTCTACGGGCATGTCCGCAATCTCATTAAGCACCGGGAAGCCTCAATCGTCGTAGAAGACGTCTGGCAGTATGCTACTCCAAAAGAACAGGAACGTCTCATGCGGGAGTTCTACGGCGCCGAATTTGCAGTCTTTAAGGACGATAGCGAGACCGTAACAGGAAACCTCCGCAAAATTCTCGAGAGAGCCCCCGAAAAACGTGCCATAATTATGAAATCCCTTTTCGACCTAATCAAACAGCTCGTTGAAAAGGACGAATTCATATTCTCTATCGTCCAGCGCGCAATGTTAGAGTACATCTCCAACGCTACCCCAGGCACAAGCGAAGTCACCGAGTTCCTTGAACTCGTCACTGAACACCTCCATGAGTTTCCCTTTACCAAACCTGGCGCTGCCGTTGTACAGCTCTGCATCACACATGGGACAGCTAAGGACAGGAAAGCAATGCTCAAAGTACTCAAACCCATCATCGGTCAACTCGCCTCACACGAGTCCGGATATAGGGTTATCCTCTCCATATACGAGTGTGTCGACGATACCACTCTCGTAGCAAAGACCGTCTTACCTGGCCTCCAGTCTAGAATCATGGACCTGACTAGATCCAACATCGGTCGTATACCCCTTCTATACCCCTTCGTCGGGAGGAACCGCAGAGTCATCCACCCCCCAGCTATTCAGGTTCTGAAGGACTTAGATCACATACGGCAGACTACCTCAAAGAAAGACTTACCCCAGAAACAAGCCGAGCTGGTGAATCACTTTGCTCCCGCGTTTATTGATGTAATCAAAACCAACGCGATGGACTTAGTACAAGATGCATTTGGATCCAAATTCATTTACGAGGTAATCTTCGGCGCGAATTATTCCCCCACGGGTGTCCCACGTGAGAAGGTGGATGCAGCATTAGAAGCTGTTGCAGAGACAGCCAAGGGAGATCCTCAGGACGACGGGCACGTGATGCACAGTCTTGGTGCGGGAAGGCTGTTTAAGCTTCTAGTGCAGGGGGGGCAGTATGATGATGCGTCCAAGTCCGTTAAAGGTAGTTATCCTTCCTTAAATTTTTTTTTTTTTGGAGTCTATACGCCTTTTCCCCGAAGGGAGGCTTAGGCTATGAGGCGGATCCTTCCTTAATATACCTTATAATCACTCATTATATGCAGGTGCTATATTGCTAACTCTGCATCCCTGCCTTATAGTCCTCGACCCACCACTAAATTTCCACTCTATGCTCTACCCACGAATCCAGCCAGAGCTGGGTGTCTGGGCCACAGGCAATGGTTCCTGGGTAATCGAAAATCTCCTAGATGCCGAAGGCTTCGGGCAGAAGGAGGAGGTGAAGGCTATCTTAAAATCGCACATGAAGAAGCTAAAAGAAGTCGCGAGAGCGGGAAATAAGGGTTCTGAGAAGTTGATAGAGAAGTTGAAATAAGAGGATGTGGGGGCCGGGTCGGTTGCCCTGTCATCCGAACATGCACTGTATAAAATGTTCTCAAGTGGTACTATATGTATCATACATCTCCCTTTTATTTTTTCCAAAGTGAAAAAGGAGAAATTCTCGCAATCATAACCCATACTCTGAATTACCCGATTATCCGATTCTCCAACCTAACTTTCTTTGATTTCCTCCGAGCGATGCCATACGTGTAGCAATGAATCCCCTCCAAATGATTCTTTTTAACAAACAGCGAAGATTCTAAAGTATTATGTGAAACCCCTGTCATGACCCATGATCCCGTACCTAACCGTTTATTCCAGTCAATCTTTTCATCGACGAGGGGATTTTCAAGTAAACTGAAATAATAACAATACGCCGCCAAAGTGCAAAAAGCAAAACGCCCGTATCAGAACAAAGGGAAAAGAGATAACATAAACACACTGCTGGTGCAGCCGCTCGAGCCTTTATCACACGCCCCCTTCACCAGCCCGGCTCTGTCTATTTTTCTTAAGCTTTTTAAGCGACTTTTTCGAGCGAGTACTAGCTGGTCGACTACCAGTATCACCAACATTCTCGTCACGTGGTTGTGCTGGCAGTTGCGGCTGCGAATGCTCCCTCGCAAGCTCGACGTTCTGGTTGTATTGGAAAGTCGAGAGGGCCCTTCTTTGAGATTGTTGGAATTCAACGTTGTCCAGTGAAGCTGATGATGATATTCCAATATCCATGGGGTACACGGGGGAGGGTACTGTGTTATATGCTGTGCCATTTGGCGGCGTATTTGTGGCTCTAAAGCTTTGCACAGAGGATGTAGACTGTATCCTAGCCTGGCCGGGTGGTCTTCGAGTCAATTGTCCAACTTCTGCAGCATGAGATAGGCGATGAGTTTGCATTAGGGTAAGATCCCCGGTTCCCTCATCCGACGAAGGGTTGCTGCTGGAGCGTATGTCCCTAGAAGTTGTCCGTTTATCATCCTCGCTATTGGAACCGGATGAATCAGAATCCCGTGAATCAGACCCTTGACTCTCCAACAGAGAAGAAAGAGGGCTAGATTCTGGTGGGGTTGGTGAACGGGAGGGCCCATAAACATTAAGGCGAGGCCCTTCGTAGGTTCCCGATCTGCGCTGGCTATTTATCATTGCAGAAACCCTGTTATTGTACACGGGTGGTGGGGAAGAGGGCCCACGAGTTGAGGGCCCAAGGCGAGACAGATTTGGTTCTGCCACAGTCGGCACGTTTTCTGCCGACGCTGTCCGGGTAGATGCTGCGCTGCTATAATGTGAGGGTAGATTTTGGATTGTTGAACCTGAAAGCCCATATGGATTGGGTTGGTAAACGGGTCGTAGGGGTGAGTTTATCGGCTGTTGGGCATTGTAAACATTGTTGAAGGTAGAGGCCAAACCAGGACTTGGAGGGCCCAGACTGTTCCGTGATGAATTTGGCTGAGCGCAGCTCAGTAAGGAACCCATGCTGCTTCTTCCATCTATCAAGGTCATGTTGCTTGGATTGCGGCTATGGACCGGCCGTGGACTCGTCGGTCTCGATATCACCACACCCTCAACTTCGATGCCAGCTTCAAGGGCTCTGATTCCAAAAGGTATCTCGTCAGGCTTCGAGGGCCCCTCCGTGTTAGTTTCTTCCATCATTTGGGACTTCTCCAGATCAGCCAACTTGTATCTCTTTTCCCGTATGCGCCGCCACATGAGCTTCCAGCAACCCCAGATCAATACGGCAACCATGGCACAGGCCAGTATCTATAATATATCAGCTGTTATTTCTTTGACCCGCAATTCATAGACGATTCTACTTACCAGCAGCATCTTTTGCCATAGTTGCATGCCATCCCAAAAAGACATTGTTCAAACCCTCGTTAATCGTAATTGGAGCCAGAAGGTGTGGAATGTTGACCAGGAGGTGCTATGGAACTGATAAAGATGGGCGGTGCTATTAGCGGAAAAAAAGTCAGTCTGAGGAGTATAATGTATGGAAGACAGCCAATGTACCAAAAGCCCAAGCCCAACTTCCAACAGCAGGTATGCCCAACAGACAAGTACAAAGGAATATATGAGGCAGGCCACAAAGAATTATATGGGCCTCAGGTAGTAAGAAAACGAGCGTGGGGTGGCGTGGGGGGGGGGGGAGCACAAGCACTTCTTCGGATAAAAATGAATGCTCACTCCAATATTATAAGGGCCAGGAGGGTATATATATATGTAAGGATGCAGTCACTGGGCGAGCCTTTGGCGAGTGGGCGCAATTGGCCGCGGGAGCTCTTCGCTCTGCTACGCCCGCATAACCTTTTGTCGAAACCTTCAAGATTCCAAAAGAACTACACAAGTATTTCCTTGTCACTGCGAGCAAGATTGCAACTGGGCAAGTGTAGGTATAGAGTTAACTGCAAATATCGCTTTCTGGTACAACGGGTGCCGCAGGTACCCCCCCGGCCTACCGTGAAGTTGCGAATCCGCTAGCACACACGCACACAACTGCAAACTTGAGTTTATCGTTGAATATCACAAGGCAAAAAGTAAAGAGTGGAAGGGTCAGCGAGTGCGTGTGAACTGGAGGTTCCACTGGGGAGGGAAGGGCCACAGTGTTTAAAGTCTGCAGATGCCGGAGATACCTAGATGTTTGGGGAATAAGCAATTCGGGGATGGCAAAATCTGGGATCGTGCTGAACCACGATAGATAGACAATTAATTGCTCTCACACCCCGGGCCTGGGTATTTTAGCCGAAGCAGCTCCCACCCTCGTCTGTGTGGCTATCAGCCCCTTTGCCCTTTTGGCTGGGTTGATGGTGGGAATCCCTCTGGGAGAAAGGCCAGCGCAGCACTGGTTCAAAGCAGTACAGTAAGTTGGAACGTCTCAACCAAAAGCTAGTAGGTATGACGGTACTTACCCCCCGTTTTGCCCATAGCTACCAGTATTCCAACCAAAGCACTCCATTGTTTGGAAACGTACTTACGTACGTATGGCTGTGTGTCATCTGAAAGGGAAAAGTAAACTATGCGGGCCGTATATATAAAGAATCTGGGCTCCAACTACAACATGTCTCTGTATCCATGACGAGATGGCCCTAGAGATGGCCTATCAAGACGTGGCGTGGCTATCGCCGGATCGACCTCTAGGAACCTTACGATGCACCCTTGCCCTTGACCCAGACTCGATACCCCTGCCGCTATAATGATCCAAAACAGTTACGATTTGGATGCTTTCAATCCTGTAGAGTACTCTACTATACCTGCTCAAGTACACCACACTCCCGACAGTCATATAAAGTATGTAGATCTAGATGTGAGGTACACCGGACCACGTGCTTGAGACTATTAAACTGTCAAGTCAGGGCAAGGCCGACATCGGATTCGACTCTTTCTCCCGGGGCAACAGCTGATCCTTGGAGCGAGTTATTAGACCTCTCGGAATAGAGGATGAATAGAGAACACTTTACTTAATCTTCTCTTCCTAATAGCGCGATTATCTCTTGGCTATTGTAACATTCGCATGTCACGGCTAAAGTATATATTGTATGTAACATGCTAAAGTAGCATGCGAACTGGTGTGGAGGAAAAATGCGAAGTCGATTCAAGCCACACTACTCAGTACAGCAGTGAATTATTACAGCTTGCAGACCCAGAATTCTGTTTCTAATTAGCTAGCTCCGAGCTGCATATACTACAATAATTTATCATTATACCGAGTAAATACATTCACTAGCAAGGCAGACTAGAGAGTCGTTGCTTCAAGTTAATGACTACGGCACAACGGCGGGGGTTTACCCTCAATTCTCATGTGTAATTAAACTTGAATATGCGAAGTTTATAGTTTCATGGAAAACGTCTCGAACCTTTTGTACTTTAATTTTCCGGCATTGGCGTCATCATATCCTGGTTTAATGATCTCTTACCATATACATACACATAAAACAGCTGCAAGCCACTATATATATGCACCTACCTATAGCATTCATCCAATATTAATGAATTTGTGGAACCTCCCATGTATCTGAGCCGAAGACGAAAACAAAATTATTAAAATGTGCTGCGTGCACAGGATCCGACAGAATACCTAAGGCTTGCCGCATTCCATTCTCAGAGGCAGCTTGCTGGCCCAACACAGCTCTCGTACTAAACATTGGATATGTCAGCTGACTCTTGAGTAACTATCAATAAACCTACAAATATAGTAAAGTATACATAAGATATCAGCAAGGACAGTGCCCCAACTAGAAGCTCTCCTGCAAGCGTCATAAGCACACCCGCCCGCCCGACTCGATATTGGAGGCACTGACAGCTGATATACACGAGCCTGGGCCAGAACGTGTCAACACTGATGGATGCAACCCTTCCGGGGCTGCAAGCTGTCACAATATTCACGTTGCAGCACAACCAACGTGCCTCCACTGGGTAACACATTATGGACGGAGAGAGTATCCATCAGGCGGTTATTGTCAAATGTGGAACGTGCCACAAAGGATCCATATTATATGCATTTCAATTTGGTTGATAGCAAATCTACTGACCTGTCGACTGTGCATCATGTGGTAATATTGTTAGCTTCTCGAACCAGGGTGGATAACCGAGTTGTTTGCTTTCGTGGTATCAAAGTGTCAAAAAAAAATGAACAATTATTGATCTGTGCACAGAGCAACTAGCTAAATGTAGTTGGGAATCCTGTATATATCATAGCTTTTTTTTTTTTTTGAGTCTATATATATATACGCCTGAATAAGATTCTCAAATCAAACCTGTTCTACCACTGGCGTTGATATTGTAGCCAAGGTCTTAGCCGAAGATAGCTTTAGCGCGGAACGAGAGCACTCACACGCAGTGAGGATCAAGGGAAGGAAATGAGAATGGGTCCTTGCATTCCCGCTGTACTGTAGCCAGACCCGTTCCAGTTTTTTGGCCAGCAAGTTATCCCAGGTGCCGATGGCAAGAGGCCCACTTACAGCCGGCATTAGCAGATTGACAAATTTATAACAAGCCACAATAAATTGTCCGGCTAAAGAGATCTGACAGTGGGGCTTGCATACGTGGGAGACTGGAACCCACATGCCTGAGCTCGTGTTCATGCCACTCTTCTTCCTGGGTTGTCATCAGCCCGGGACGGCAGTTACAAATGGACGGGCATTTGCCAGCCTGAACTTTCGATGCCCAGACTCTTTGAGGTAGCTCTTGAGGTTATTCCAGAACTATATATTGTATAAATCATTTGCCCTCAACTGGTTGATAGTGGATTTGTTATCTGGCATGTGTTTAAATGCGATTTTGTAGAGACTACCGAGTAGCATTAGTCTCCATAGACGTATAGACTCCGTCCTATTAACAGAGAGCTAAACCTGATTCTCTAACTGTAATCTCAGGTAATTATCTCCTGCCAGACTACGTAACTGTATCTTCAGTACCGTAGTAATTCAGAAAATATTGACATCCCAGAATGTGGAACATGCCTATATATCTCCAGTCTCGCACTAGGCGTCTTAGTTCTTGGCATGGATATTTTGTATGTACAAGTGAGCAGGCTTGCGAACGCTGGTTTGCTCACTGCATGATTCACGTGCAGTGTCTGTGCTTCCATGCATGTAAGTGAGACCTGTCAGTACCGATATACCTACAGCAACCCACCCTTTGAAAATAACACCATCCCACAACAGACCACGCTACATGTGATATGTTCAACACCAACCTCAATTGATGTAGTTGGCACTGGATTGAACGTTCTAGATGAAGTTCCCTCTCCGAGGGTGTTGTGCCAACCAGACTAATGAAGTTCCAGCTTCTAATCCAATGTCCATTGTTGCTATTAGCTTTTTTCTCTTTATGCAACCTGGCAATTCAGATGCTGTAAGCCAGCTTGCATGCATAGAGTGGCTGTAGATATGGGACCAGGACCCTTATTCCAGGTATCCAGAACACTCTTTATTTCGGTACAAACACCTCCCTGAGGCAGCAGAGGGTCCTTAAACAGTACTCTAGAAGCACAATACCAAGGAGAAAAGGTTTGAATTGCCACTGGAATAACTGAGACTATTCTGAATCACCACTGAAAATGTGGGAGACAAACCTGGGGAAAGCGATATTAGAAGACGTAGCACAAGTGGCAAGCAACCGGGAGCTCATGAGGATGCCGAGGGGGTGGCGAGGCTTGAAGATGGTAATGAATCCGAAACCAGGGAAGGATCACACTGCGGTAAAAGGGCGGAGGCCGATTGTCCTGGCGGACACAGTGGGAAAGCTGGTAGAGAAAGTAGTGGCGCAGGAGCTTCAGACACATGAGGAGCTATGGTATGAGCGAGCTTTCGCGGGACGGAAAGGGAGGGGAGCCATAGACAGTGTCATGCTGATGGCTATGATTGCGGAAAAGCACCCGGAAGGGGAGATTGTAAGAATTACAAAGCTATGAGGTAGAATCGCAGTAGTAACCAGAGGTCCAACTCAAGAGAGAAAGAATATATTCGTGAGATGTCAATCTTCTGCTCGCTATAGTATACTGAATGCTATGGGAGAAGTGCTCTCTAAACCGAAAAAAAACAGAACTCTAAGTACAGGCGCAAATCCTACGCTTATATCCTTCGTCCGCTACCGATATATGCTCTGATTCCGACCTAAGGCTCCCTTTGGGGGAAAGGCGTATAGACTAAAAAAAAATTTTTAAAAAAATGCCTTGATTAGGTTACCCTACTCTTTTACCGATATATGCCGAATTCGGTTCTTTGCCAAGGGTCTTGGCACTAGGACGACTTTTAGCTATTTTTCCAGACAGCTAATGACTGGATAAATGACATACCAACATTTCTTATTCCACACAAAGAATTGGTTCTAGCACAAGAGCCACAACCTCGTCCACATCGCCAATGGCGCTGGAGTGAACTGAACCAGATCCTTGCAATGAACAAGAGAAAGAGGGTCAAGTCAGATGATGGCTCGTACAACACTGCGTTCTCGTATTCTAAGTGGTCAGAAGTGGGTCCCATATTTGAAAGAGACAAAAGGAATTATACAGAACACGTGCGGCCTATTCCTGAATCTGATCTCGAGGTTCTGTCGAAGGTTCTGTCCTGGGTCTACAAGTCGTACTCGGAGGGGTTTCTATATGATTGCGAGTCCAAACGTATCCACTTGATTGCACCAATCTTGTGGTCAGTGGTACAGCTTGCCTAATATCAAGGTGGATGTGGAGAAAGACTTTGAAGGCAACCGAGTTCATGCACATGGCCATTTTGAGTTTGTCCTAATCCGCGGTAGCAAGCGTATCTGCATTGTTGAGGCCAAGCAAGAGCAGTTTGGGCAAGGTGCAGCCCAGTGTTTGCTGGGGTGTGAAGTTGCAACATTCATGAGGTATTTGGTATTGTCACCAATTTCGTACAGTGGATTTTTCTGAAGAACCTGGATAATGAGATTTTGATTGACGAATCCAATGTCATTTCATTTATTAATGGTATTCCTCACAGAGCTCAGTTGAATTTTGTTGTAGGAAAGCTTTATTACTTTTTCTTTTACAACTGGTGTTCTTGTTCTGTTAGTTTGTTTCTTAAATTTGGCTGGAAGATGTTGTGGCATTGAGCTGCGATCGTCGGAAGTTCTTGAGAGGGGGATGTGATGTTCAGGCCACATTTGTGCATTTCAAGTGCACTGTACTTCAAAACCAAGTAGGTACCCCTCCCATAACCTGCCTAAGACAAGGCACAGAAGTACCTAGGGTATGGTGTCAACCAGACTCACTAGTGAGGAAGACTCTAGTCTGGTTAAAGTTGGTTCGAAGCAGGTTATGATACATACTAGTAGATGTTCGGGCAGTGGCGCTTGCCCAGCCAAAGTGAGACAGTCGGATAGGTAAATATTTAAGAATACAAATTCATGCCAGTGTGGCGTGTTTAGTTCTGTCCGACCACTAAAGAGCACGACCGTACATATGGTTGCATGGATCTTGCTTAAGCGAGGCGTGTTGTGCCTACCTAATGCAAGCCATACCTACCGTAGTAGTGTTCTCGGTCCCAGTCTCTTATCTACCTCCGCACTAAAATAATTATGAGTGTCTGGGAACGAGAACACCGTAGGTAGTAGCTAGTTCCAATCGACAGATGTAAGACAAATCAGTGCACTTGTATACAGGAAGCATTCATACCTAGTGATAGATACAGTATGTTGCAACAGTGTCGGTATTGCTTCAGTTGCAAGGAAACCCTTACAAGGGCTGCAGCACAAGCGATATCGGGTGGCAGAGCTCCACATTGTTTGTCTTATTTTGTATGTCGCTGGTCGAGCAAATGTGGCCATTGGTGCAGTAATGAAGGAGGTGAAGACTACGGGGGGTCGTGCAACCAGACTAGACATCACTTAGGTATCTACTGTATAGTGAGATCAAGCTGACTTTATCTTCTTAATATTCACCAAGTATGTATTCTTACAACCAGTGATGTCGTGCCTAGATCGATTTATATTTTGACAGCTACCTTCTGGCTGTTCTCGTGCCCAGACCGATTTATTTGTGTGGGTGCTTAAATCGTTCTGGCCTGTAACTCTCCATCTCCGCCGCTAAGCGATCTTCAGGTCTTGCAAAAATATAAGCGAGGGAGGTAGGTGGCTTAAAACAATTTAGTCGTGCGCAGACGCTAATACTAAAAAAAAAAACCGACAGTCACGTGATTTATTAGCAGGCAATATCGGTAACATCCGAGCTCCATGGCTGTATCTGGGGCGTCTGTGATACGTGTTGCAATGTTTTACTTTTGGGAAAGGGTAATATACAACTCTTTCATCCGATGTTATGCAGTTTCTGTTGTTTGCCCGCTAAATATATCAAGAGTCATCAGCCATCAGACGAGCACAGCTTCATAAGTACTGCTACCCGTTAAAGCCACTTGCTTTTGACCTTGTATATCGACTTTCCTGCCTGAGCTCGGCCTATGTCTTGAAAAGCGACATGGACCTTTGTTCGCCAGTAGATGCGGTAGAAGGAAGTATGTATGTATAGTACTTTCAAGTATGTCAGTATGCACTAGCTTGGATGCTAAATTCGGTTTGTCAGTCGGTATGCAAGCGCAGTGGACTAAGACTGGTGATTCGAACATGGCAAGTTGTCATGACTTTAAGTGTAAGGAGAATAGAATATGCAGAAGACAATTCAAAGTTATCAAGAAGCACATCCTTTCCTTGAATGACTGATAATTGTAGCCGCATTGTCGGGTTAGAGGAGCCGAACCGAGCATTGAAAGTGCGAAAACAGCCGTGATGCAATTTAAAATGCACCCCTTCTCCGCGGCAGGCACAATCCACCAACCAAACACAGTGCAAAAAAACATGGAATTAAAGCCATAACGATCTCCGATTGACTGTCCGCCCATTCTGCACAATTTCCCCCCTGCACCGGCTGATATTCCATGGCCAAATACCGGATCAATTTAGTCGTAATCAAGGATGGCTGTAAGTGGAAAGAGGGATCTGAAAGATAATGTGCTGCTCAAGAGGGAACGCCATTTATTCACCAGGAAATCGTAAGAAAATAAAGCAATTTTATAAGATACACCTCACACCCAGAAGTTGACCCTGAAATTGAGAAGGTGAGGAAAGAGACTGGAACCATTTTTATTCGCTCCCGCCGGATTACATCTATGCCTATACATAGACTGTCAGCACTTCCCTTCATTCATACCCCCATCGGTCCTCAGAAATGCCCACCTTCACCGCGAATTTTCTCTGAGGGAAATGTGTCTGCTTCTTCTTCTCCTTGGCGGTCTTGAGGCTCGACTCATGAGCGGTCAACCGCCTCCTGATGGCACGGGTCTTCTTTGGGCGGAGATCAAGAGGAAGATACTTCTTGTCCTTGTAGAAAAGGCGGAGCTGGTGGCGTTGCAGGGCGTTGATTACAGTGAGAACCTTTGCGATGGCTTTGCGTACATCGTGGCTATAGCATTGCTGAATGTCAGTATCGAGTATTTGTAATCAGGCTGAGTTGTATTTCCGTGAAGTAGATGAAATTCGGAAAACTCACATCTTGGTGAGTTTGGAAGCGGCACCACCAATCATCTTCTGTACTCGCAATTGCTGGAGTTCGTTCTTGAGCTCTTCCAGCTGCTTGGTGAGCTCGGCCTTGTTCTTCGACCATAGTTGAGCGACTTTAACCCCCGGCTAAATCCCCAAATTCCTCAGTCAGCAGCTGCCGTCCCTGTGTTGAACATTGAGCATAGAGCCGTACCATTGTGGGTGCTGGTACTGGTGAATTTGAGGGGCGTTAGGGTGATAACGTTGGGCGTCGGTGTGTCGTGGTCGTGATTGCTAGTTTGGGGTTTCTGACTGTCGCACATTTGGCTTTGTGCAGCAAAGTTCAGGGAGAGGGTAAACCCTTATCTGATAAGATTCTGCATTCATGAGTCAGCATTGAGCATGTGACCTGCTGAAAGCAACTCTCTAGGCCTCAACCTTCAAGGACAAGGTACGTAATCCAGAAGGACGACCGTTAACTAGAATCATACTCGATCATGTCTTTAGGATGGGCTCAGCTTCGTCAACAGGCCCGATCATTGGAATCTCAGGTATGTCACAACGAACCCCCATTCGCTCACATCCGGTGTCACTGACAGTACTCAGACTGAGAACCTCTTCCACAGCTACTCCTCATTAGTTTCCTCCTCGCTTCCACTCAAGCCGTCGGATGATGAAGTCCGGCTAGAGCAGCAAATTCAGGAGATCCTCCGCAAGGTATCTTTACCCACCAGCCCTCTTCCGGCATTGACACCATTCCGGCGGTCGCTTTCCTTTTGCAGCAGTAATTACACTTTGTGGACCTTTACTAACAATCATCATAGAGAGAGACAACGATCGCCTCCCTGTCACGAACTTTAGAATCCGAATCTGCCGTAAACTCCTCTGCTGCAAAGCTTCAGAACCTCGTCCGGCACAAGGAAGTCCTTACTGACCATGGTAAAGAATTCCAACGCATCAAAAACAATATTCACTCTGCAAGGGAACGTGCCAGTCTTCTCTCAAACGTCAGAAACGATATTGATCAGTTCCACTCTGCTTCCCGAGAGGATGCGGAATATTTGCTGGACGAGCGGAACCGGCTGGACAATTCTCATAACATGGCGGATAGTGTCCTAAGCCAGGCATATGCGATCAATCAAAGTTTTGTGGATCAAAGGGCCGTGTTGGGGAACATCAATAGAAGAGTGATGCATGCCGCGAGTCAAATTCCGGGGATCAATACCATTATATCCAAGATCAACACTAGGAAGAAAAGGGACAGCATCATTCTTGCAGTTTTGATCTCCATTTGCTTCCTGTTAGTGATTTACTTTAGATAAACCGGGGAATTCAATTAATTTGCCATGCGGAATGCGGAATGCGGAATGCGGAATTTCAACTGGAATATCAGACCCAGAACAGTTATCTGGCGTTTGTCGCATGGGGACATGGCGGGCGAGCATCTACATCTGAAAACATGGTATTTTGTTCTAGAGTTTCAAGGAAAAGATGATTTGATACCAATTTACTGAGCTCTCGGTGTGGCTGGTTGCAGGGAACAGCGCCAACAAAACTTTACGAGTAGGGGCTGTCCAAAGATATATTGCCGTTGTGTATATTTTTATTATTGTAATGTTTTTCTATTATTCTATCTGTCTTGTTTCTGTTTCGTATCTTCATTTATTGGCGCTTGGGACGGGTTTTAGTTACATTGTATGATATATGAGGGGGTGAGGGACGCATGAGTGGTACCTTCTGAGAAGTAGCAGCTTCTAATTAACAAGCAAAGGCATTTTCTCTATTATACAATCTACATGAACTTTGTTTTCCGCATTCTTCCCTTGATGGAGGCTATGAAATAGCACTGGCAACTGGGCTAGCAGCAGCAGCTTCCTTCGTCCCAGCCCCCTCCTCACTTCCAAGGGTATTCACTAATCTTCTCACTCCTTTCACAAGCGCCTCCTTCTCCTCATCATTCGCAATCCCATTTGCAGCCCATCTTATCCGCCCCTGTGAGTCCACCAGATACACATATCCCACCCTCGCGTTCATCAACCCCACCGCACTCCTAATCTCATCTGTCACGCCCTGTCTAACAATAAAATACTTGTCATGTCTATCCTTCGGGATCTTCCTTCTCAGACTCGGTACGAAGAGTGTGATAAGCATAGCTTTTAACATATTCTCCTCAATATTGACATCTACCCTCTGGACCTTTCCCTTATTCTCCTCGATCACATGGACGACAGCTGGGTCGTCCATGAACGTAGAAACCTGGTTCTGCCCCCACATACTGGAGAATACGGCTACTATGCTGATGACGCCGGGGGAGGGGTTGATGAGGATGTCGGTCGTATCTCTGATTGCTCTGCGGGGAGGCACAAGTGTCCGGCCTTGGAGGTTGGGGAAGTAGAGAGATTTATCAGCCTTGAAAAGCTTGCACGGGGCGATCCAAGTTTTGCCTTTGTGTTCTTTTGTTATGCTATTGAAGTCTTTGAAGTAGGAGGTTCCGAATTGTGATGTCCTATTATGTTTATGTTAGAGCTGCTTCCACCACATAGAAAATCTAGTTTTGTATTTCGGATTCAAAGACCATAGGGAGGGAATTGAAGCACATACAGCCGTTTCCGCTTTTCCAAATGCTTCTCCCAATTTACAAAGTCATCCCTCTTCTGCTGTAACGTTCTAGTGTCCAGTCCCGAATTCTCGCCTTTCCGTGGAGGATTATCCATGCCTAACGGCCACAACAGCCTTTTGGGCGTAAAGTCCTTTTCTCTCGCATCTGCATCTTCGGGCACTCCAGGAGGCTTCTCATTCTTTGGTGCTGGTGCTGGTGGAGAGGGAGATGTTTTTGAGCTCAATTGACGAAATACAATCCTCGAGGCTACTGGTGATATCTGACAGAAGAAACATGTTGTGGATGGTGCATTGCGCAGGAGTGAGCGGGTTGCAGCGGCGATGTTCATTTTGGCGGGCCGGTCGGTGCAAGAGGTTTGCGGGACAATTAGGAACGAAAATTTCGTTTCCCACGTGATATTCGAAAGTAAATACAATATATATATATCTCTAAAACTATGCAATTAAACAACTGATGCTACAATCGCTCTTCGCCCAAATCTATCAACGCCAAAGCGCCTAACAGAAATCCCGATACCAGCCACTGTGCGAGCTCTGGCTCCTGTTCTATTCTGATATGTGTCAGGAATATACTTGCTGGTAAATGCACTTATGCTTCAGTGTATTTATTCACCGTATCCAACGCAGTCGTTACCCTCAACCCGACTCGGGTGTCAAGCTCGTATGCTTCCCATCTTGCTGCCTTTTGAAGCCAGTGCTTACAATCCGCTGCTTCTTTTGGCCCCGACTCCCGCCAGATGATGACGGCCCATTCATAGTGAGCGGTTGGGGCTGTTACACAGTTAGTGGATTGTCTGTATAATTGACTTCCTTCTTACTCACCTGTCCAGTCATCCTTGAGACCACCCTTGAGAAGGAACTTATCTATGGATAGCACTTTCTGCAGATGTTCCCTTGCACCGCCCAACTCTCCCATATTCCTCAAGACTACGCTGGTAAGGAGCGAGTGGATAGCCCTTTCATCAATAGCATCGTCCTGTAGCTGCTCCTTCCTCCAGTCCAGTGCGATAAGCGATTTTGCGAAGTCGTCGCTGTCCATCCTCTTATATCCGTTCCAGAAATACATCATCTCCTCCATGGGGCTGACCCCAACACCATCTACAAGTGGTACACCACTTTGTTTTGCCCGCGCCTGCCATTTCTTAATCTTCCGATCTGCAAAGACCTCAAGCGGAAGAGATTGCGCCATGAAACGCTTCTTTCCCATGAAGGTAGGGGTTGCCTCGAGTAGGCTTTCGGCTTTCTTTGCATATATTCTCTGGCAGCAGTGTTAGTACACGGGAAGTCGATACCTGCACTAGGAAAAACTTACAGCCTTATCTGAGCTCTTGCCAAAGCTTTCTCGATATAGCTCCACATAGCTTACGGCTGCAAAGTAATGATATAACGCGTGTGACCAGGAGTTGAGCTCCGCTAGCTGTTATTTGTGAGTTGTCGTTACTTATGCAGGTGATAGGTGCCCATACCTTAAGGAACGAATCAGCTACATCCTGATATCTATGCAAGAACATACAGTTTCTGGTTTCAGGTTAGCCTATATCAATGACAGAGCAGGGTACTAATAAACATACATTGCCTTCTCAAAGACCATCAAGGCCTCAACTTGCCTATCACCTTAGTTAGTATTCGATACCCTCAAAGAGTGCTCCCTCTACTGACCTCATTTGAGGGCTTGTTGGAACATTCAGTAGATTGATAGCTGCATTCAGATGGCCGTTCACAGCCTCCATCCTTGCTTCCTCCAGCAGCCAGAGTGCACTCGCAGGGTATCTCTGCCTCATGATCGCCAGAGCATCATGGCATTTCTGCCTTGGGTAACCAACTCCACTGGTTGGGTCTTCCTCCGGTAATATATCACAGAACTGTATAGCATTACCATAAAAGTTGAGGAGAGCAAGTGTTGCTATAGCACCGTGCACGTTATCTGCCTTAGATGCAACCCATAGCATTGACAGCCCCTTCTCTCTGTCTTCATAAAATCAGCCCGGATCTCCAACAGAGCATTAGAGCTGCCACGCGCAGAACTCACCTCCCCTAAATCCAATGATTGATAATAGCCTTCCCAAGCTGGGCGGGATAAGGCTCAAAATCACCAATAACAGCCCCAAGCACAGATTTGATCCAGAACGAATGAATACATCCATTGGCTGCATAGTATCCATGTTGATTGAGTCTACAATGCTTGCCCTTCTTAGCTTCTGCTGGTCCCCGGCCAGATCAAGCGAGGCAGACTTTGGACTTGCATCTGCTGACATATCACCACTAGTCTTCTCCTCGTTCTCTTTCATCCCAGGTTGATGGGGGGACGCTGCCTGGATCTCTTCCAACATCAGGTATGCCCTCCTCAGCTTATAAAATGCCCTCATGGCGTCCACCAAGGATTCCGAAAGTACACCCACGACCGCAGACATCAATTGTGCTTCAGCGTGGCATAAGGCGAACTCCGTCCCTGGGGGATAGCTACTGTGCTGGTGGGTTTCTTTCTGTCCCCTTCTCCTATCCCTGTCCGCAGAAGCTTCGGCGCCCGCAAGTCGCTCAGAAGCTGCACATTCGTCAGATGGTGTGGGAATGGAGAATTCAGGATACACGTGCCTTCCCTCATGATCTCGGGTTCGAATCCCAAACTAGCGCGAAGGAAGGCTATCACACCTTGGGCAAGCTGTAGACTTACGGAGTTTATGTTAGCATATTGATACCGCAAATTTCGAAGGTATGACCTTATGAAAGCTTGAGTGCCCGCCCTCCAATGCAGCCTCTGCTCCAACAACGTCGTCGTTCATGAGGAGAGCCATTGCTGATACCCCAATATGTCAATATTCTCTATTGGAATTCCACCTCAACAAGATTCAAAATACCTCTCAATGCTTGATCCACTATACTCGATAACTGATTAGCAAATTAGACCAGCTCCCGTTCACCCCAGGAAGCAATATCAAGACATACGAGCAGCCGGCTCCTCCAAAGCAGTCAACGAGTGAGTTGATGGACTCTTCTTCGCTCCACCCACGAGCGTGCCCCCGAGCCATGCTGCCGCTCCTTTGAGCATCGTGATTGTGGTTGGAGCTGTAAATAGACAGCTACTTTAGGGTCGCGTGTTATATAGTATTGCCTGGTGCTCTATTCAGGGTATGGAAGCTTGAATTCAATGTTGGCGGCCAACGTCCAGAGCAGGTTCAGTTGAGGTTCCGTTCGATGGCAACTGGCGAGGCTGGATTGGAGAAATAGCCCCCACTACCCAGTATACATGTTTTTTGTCATTTGCATGATGCACACGAGCTTGAGGTCATGGTACAGGGAATACCTACTACCATGGTTCTGCACCTCATATCTCAATCAAGTCTATCTCAATTCAGACTACACAATGGCATCCAGTAAGTACGTATATATTGCCATTATTGAAGCAGTATATGTGCCATTCGGGGTCTGTCTGCAATGCTCATCACCCCAGCTATAGGGAAAAAATTAAGACGCAGGGCCTGTTCCAACGCGGCTGAACCAATGAATGCACCTATGGATCCATGGGGCAGGGAGTAAGTACTAGGCATGTTGAACCCCTGTGTCACAGGTTTTCCAGCTGGGATAACATATTACAGTACGGAGTACAGTTCCACCATTCAAGAATGCCTTCAAGGATTATGACTACCCATTCCCGGTCTAACAAATACGATGTTCTGGTGGTCTATAAGGAACTCCCAGAATTTCAAATATTTTCTGGCCCAAATTTGTTAGCCGTACATATACTCTCGACAACTGATCCTAGTAAACCGTACCTCTTCACTTTCTCCCTCTACTAAAGTCCCTTCCGTTACCTTCGCTCTATTGGCGCTGCGCATGACATCTTTGTACAGGCCCCGTTGGTTAAGGCGGTATCCCTGCAAACTGTCAGAAAAATAAAGTTGTAGATCAGCAACCGTACCTTTTTAGAAGCCAGCAGTCTCATGGACCTATTGAAGATATCATTTCCAGTCTGTATCATATTAGCTTACAGAGTTTAGCTGTTTTTGCGGTTTGGCGTACAAAATAAATCAAAGCAGCTCCTCGTTCCTTCCAAGGCACAAGTAAGAAATCTATTTGTTTCACTATTAGGCTATTACCGAACTATGTTCGTCAACAGGAATCTATGAGCCCTACCTAGTCTTCTCCAACGTTCTCCAGGCCCGATCTTCGAAGCACCGTGCCATTTTGATCCAGAGTCATCCCTATGGCTTGTTGCCAGCGTACATTGGAGGAAGTCAATAGCAAACAACCTCTTCAGTAGTTCGTCCAATACTCCTGTTAGTTGGTTAGTGATAAAGAGCCCTACCTACAATATATCAAAGATGATCACCTTTCAGTTCGGCATTTGTTGCCCCACACTTGGTAATGATTATATCGATCTATCAGTAATTAGCATCTAGAGCAAATGGATGAAATTCTAAGCATACATCTCCACAGTCCTTTGCCCCTCGACGGAAGGAACCCATGATGTCCAGTTGAAGCCGGGGATCAATTTGTAGTGCGGTATTTACGACTACATCTCCATGTCGTTGGACCTCCTCACGCGGGATGCGGGTATTGAAATCCTACATATGAGCCTCAGTAAGGTACAGCACTAGGCGCTGATTGTAGCTTACATCGTAATGCTCTACCCCAACTCTCTGATTTTCAGTAAGCTCGGCCTTTTCCAGGAGATCTTCTAAGGTTTTATAGCCTGCTGCAATCCAACGCTGGGCTTGTGTCGTGCTAAATATTATAGTTAGTTTGTTTTTGGAGGCTATAAAGGAGTCCATACCCTGCTCCATACACTCCTAGGAACAACTTCAATACAGCATCCCCAGGCTCCAACTTTGCATAATCAAGCCTTTTAAGGTGGTTCGTGAAGACTATGGTTTTATGTCAGTAGGAAATAGTGTGCAAATCATGCAGGAAAAGCAAACCTATCTCTTCGATTTTCTGTGCAAGTCGCTCCCCTATGAATGGTAATCTACCCAGACAAGTCAGTATCAGTGCCTAACAATGGTTATTTCTCCCCACCTTACGGCTTCCTCTGCAAACACAATTTTCACTGTTTGCTTTTTTAGAGTGCTAATTGCCTTCCTGTAACTTAGAGAACGCCAATGATCACCGATCATCTCATAATACCTCTGCATTTCTGACAGCTACGATCAAACGTCAGTCGGGAAGTGCTATTTCAGTCATGAGATCGTATCTACCACTTGAATGGTCCGCCCGTTGGGATTCTGATGCTCCCCTTCCCCATCATGTTTGTACATGCATTGAAAAGCCGCTTGAAAACCGGCGGAACGGTCAGGCTTTCCTGTAACTCTCCTCCGTTTACTTGCACTATCAGAGTTATAACGCTCGCTATCCGAGGCTTCAGCTAGTACAGACACCAAGACATCTTCATCATCGTCCAGAGGCTAGATTTCCGCACTTTGTTAATTGAGAACGAAACTCTGGGAGGAGCGAAACGTACTAGATCAGCTACTTTCTTCGCCTCTTCTATTATCTGGTTCAAAATATCATTCATATCGTAATCCTTCGGTTTCTCATCAGATGCATGGGCCCTCTTTGTCGCTGTGACAGCGGGTGAAGGTGCCTTCTGGGGGGCATCATTAGACAATGAAGGTTGCACTTCAGAAACCGCACTATATTTCACCAATGAGCACCCCAACCAACCAGACTACATCCAGACAAGGTATCTCCTTTGAGAACTCATACCTCTGCTGCGTTTCCCCAATGATTTGAACCACCCCATTTACCGGTTTGATCTGGAGGGAATGCAAAGACTCCCTGTCCTCCTGATTCATGCCTGATTCACACACACCTGCCCTTTCTCCAAGTGATGGTTCTTTAACAGCAGCTGGCTTTCCAGGTACCTCGTATACTGGCTGTGTGGTATCTAAAATTCGCCCAAAATGTAGGCAATCTCCAGGGTAGTGCTCATTAACTACCTTTCTGTTATCCTGTACGGGTTTACATGAGTATCCCGAAAACGTAATATAAATAAAGTATATCATTACTCACTGGGATTCTATCAACTTTAAGTTGATTAAGGACATTCTTGTATTGTAAATGACGATCTACAATGATGTGTGTAATTTCTATTGTACATGTATTAGCATTGCGTGTATCTGTCGAGGTAGTTGCGAACGTCATGAGGATTCGCACATACTATCATCAGCCCAATCACTGCTGCAAACTGCACCATACTCGATAGCTTTGTTGACTCGCATTCTTCGCGCACCATTGGTTAATGTATTGGGTACAAAATCTGAAAATGGAGATCTTCAGCCGATGTCTTCACGATTTAAATGTTATGATGGAGGTGTTACAAAATGTCATTCCCTTGAATAGCTGGTGCGATTCTGGTGCGAGAACCACTTTGGCTTCCGTTTTGCCCTTTCTTGGCTTGGATGTCAGAGCTTCGGCATTGGACCTGGGAGCGGTACTGGTGCTTGCCGGTGATGTGCGGCGGCGGGTTTTCGAAGGAGGAGAGGATGCTGCTGCAGGAATACTTCGCTTTGGTGCCATTGAAGAGGGCGGCGACGGGTGTGGAAGTATTTCCCTTCGAGGTAGAGTACTTCCCCTACTTTCACCAACTCTTCTAGGCCTTCTGGGAGAATGAGAGTGACCGATGAATGACCAAGAAGTCAGTGGGTTGTTCGATGTTTGTTGACGTTTCCCTGTCCTCCGATATTTTCTCAGAAACTCAGCTATCGGATTGTCGAAATCCTCACTTCCAGTCCCCTTCTCTGCAGTTGTCTCAATTGAATATAAATGCCTGAAGAAAGCCCTCTTGAAGTTTGGAGCAACAGATGGGCTTGTACTGTTGGGCTCGAGATCAGTACTGCGGTGGAGTGTGGTTTCTTCGGATGAGTCTGGTTCCCCCATTGCTGCTCAAATAATGCTTGGGAGGGAAGCAGTGTGTAATAAACTCTAGAGGTGTTTTTTTTTTCTTTCGTAGGTAATAACGTCATGCACAGCAAACGCGTGAGTCAAGCGGGGTGATGTGCTTCGATGCAAGCAATTAATTAATGCGTATATAGTGTGAGAGACAACAGAGCACATGCCCAGACGCAACGCGTGCCAAGAGTCACGAGTGATAGTCTGGGTACGAGAACATACCGTGGTGATCACAACAAGGAGGAAATGGAGAGATAGAAGAAGAGCATATTCAAAACCTGTAGGTACAGGATTATCAGGATATCATTGTCACCACCGGTATCTATCTCATGATGTTGGTGCAGGTAGGCATGAGATTGATGTCTATACAGCTTGGTGGCAAAAAAAATAAAACCCCACCAAGCAAAAACTCATAAAAAAAATCAAACA
>Ga0307514_10001330_pt1 | contig 31455 bp, 35 predicted proteins | sample 16_EM_MG_FD_203088 | JGI IMG/M metagenome (GOLD analysis project Ga0307514, IMG submission 203088) | Populus trichocarpa ectomycorrhiza microbial communities from riparian zone in the Pacific Northwest, United States - 16_EM | ecosystem: Host-associated > Plants > Roots > Unclassified | place... | reverse complement strand
CATACCCTGTGCCATATACCATGTCATCCATTCAATAAAAAAGGGTTAATATATACAATACAAAAGATAGATAAACTGCCAACATATCGATATCTCATGCCATACCTTTGATTATGTTTAGCCCCGTTGAACTTTTTGTTAGCCTTTGCAAATAAGATAATAATAAGATATAGGAAAAAAAAATAATAAAGATCGTTTGGTGGTCGGTGAGCCCCGCGGCAAGTTTCGTATGAGTTTTTTCTAGTCCCAGCCACCAGGGAGATTTGGACTTTCCACACGGTGTCTCTCCTCCTCTAGTATCTTTGCCTGCTTCCTCTTTTCCTCTTCCTCTCTCACCTTCTTGTCTGCCTCCTCAGCCTTCACCCTCTGCTCCTCCTCTTCCTTCCTCTGCTCCGCCTCCACCTCCGCCTCCAACTCCCTCCTGACATCCTGCACCTCTTTCTTCACCCTCTTCTCCTCCTCCTCCTCCTCCTCCTCTTCCTCATCTTCCTCAACTACAACCTGCTCCTCAATCCCCCCACCCCTGACTTCCCTATGCACAATTACCGTCTCCGCAACACTAACTACGCTATTCCCCCTATCCCGTCCAAACATCGCCCGGGTGCTTGAAGGACTATCAACTCCACCACCATTCCCCAGCCTCCTAGCTGCTATACTTGCAATCTCCCGCTCAAATGCCGGTGTTTGAGGTTCAGGTGTCAAGGGCGTCTGAGTGGGGGTGTCTTTGCCAGCTGGGGTATCTGGTCGTGGTGCGACGTTTTCTTTATTCTCAGCTACCAGGGGCTTCTCTTCAATTACGCTCTTGAGTTGAGTATCCTTTTGAGATGGGGTGGTGAGTAAATACAGCGCTTTATTGGCACTATTGTTGCGGTCGCCCAGAACACTGTTCCGCCCTATAGCCCAGATCCGCCTAAGCGGACTCAAAGATGGGTCCTTCTTGACTGATGCAGCAACAGAAGGGGCAGCATCTGCCTCTTTTTGCAGCACAAGTGGTGGCGTAACCGCCTCTGTTATCACAGGCGCCGGAGGCTCAGGTGTCTTGGGCAATGGTACCGCAACCGCTTCCTCCTGCTGAGACTCCATAGAACTCCTCTTCTTATCGGTACTGTGTCCCCTTGTGCTTGTACTCATCCCACTGACCTTCCTCGGGCTCATCATTCCGCTTCCCAATCCGTATTCAGTACTATTCCTGCCACCAAAAACGCTGCCTTGGTAGTATCCGCTATAGTGATGAGCATGCGATGTGGGAACTACCCCCCCACCTATTCTGCTCCAGAACATCTTCTCCCTATGAGTAGTACATACCTCCCACGCGTGCTTCTCATCCGCTTCTCCATCGCACTTCCATAGCCCGTCCTTACAAAGCTTCAAGAAGCCGATGAAGTCGCATGTCATACGGACACGGTTTACACAGTACCCACACAGAGGGTATTTCTGTGCATTGTCTGTGTCCGAGGTTCGCATTCGATGGGTACGAACATGAAGAGGGTCCTCGTTACGAGACTCCCCGCACAAGGTGCATACCATGAGATTTATCCTAGACGGCGAAGGAATTGGATCAATTATCAATGTTCCATCCGAGAGTGCAGACATGGTATTCCTCTTTGCAAGCCATGACAGCCCAGGCGCAATATCCAGCCTCAGGGTCGGCTCGATATCATCTACCAATGCACGTTTGAAAAACCTTGTTTCTTTCAAAGCTATTATCGGGGTTCCATTCGGCGTCGACGGTGAGGAAGGGGCATTTGAAACTGACGTTGTAGGAGAGTGACTGGGTGTATATGTCATCCCACCAATTCCCATCCCCATATTAATGAGCTGGAAGGATGCCATTGAGCCAGCTGAGAGTCGATACATACTATTCCCTCCACTCTGCGCTGGTGGCGGTTGCTGGATCTGTGGTGGTGGCAGCGATTGCCGCTTCGGTGACCTAAGTAAGGTTAGGAAATCTTGATACGAAGCAGTATCATGTCGTAACACTGGTGTAATGAGCTGGGAGAACGACGTAGGATGGGACGGTGCTAATATTTCATCAGGGTGATTCGAGTAACTTGGTGATACGCTCACGGTATCGTATCCCCGTCCCAAGGACTCCCTGCTCGGCCGGTTTGCTAAAGCAGGGCTTGGGGGCATAGAAAGGCTAATCTCCGGCTGCTCCTCACGCTCCGCATTCATCTGTTGCATAACCTGTTTAAGCTCCGATAACTGGTCTTGAAGCGATTGAAGTAGAACTTCAGTATCCGAAAGTTGTGTTTTCAGTTGCTCGTTCTTTCGATCCATCATATCTCGCTCTTTTCGTGCCGCAGCGACCATCTACCCAGGAAATCAGTACAGCCCACCGAACCTTGCGCTCGCATGTACCCACCTTGTTAGCCTCTTCAAAAAGTGCTGTTGTCAGATGCTCCAGTTCTTTCTCAATGGTCTGCTTGTCCCTTTCTGCCTTGCTCCTCTGATCTCTCTCTGCTCTTATCCGTCGCATGAACTGCTCAGCCTCTGTCTCCATGTCCTTCCTATCAACTAGTAAACCCTTTGCCATCATCTGCTCATGGTCCCTCGCAACTGCCTCCAGTTGTTTTATCCGCACCTTCGATAATTCCAACTCATGTTTTGTCGAGGTGAGGGAGTCATCCAGCATCGCCTGGTGGTTGATGGCTTTAATTAATTTGTTGCTGAGAGCAGCGACCTCCTGGTTTAGATCTGTTGCCGGGCCGTTGCTCATCTGTTGAGGTTGGGAATCGCCACTGCTGTCGCTCGCACCAGGCGGGACCCCATTGTGTCGGGCCCGATCAACCGTTATCGTCGAAAACCCAGCGATTCCGGGCGATACTGGTGTCGGCGCATTTGCGGGTGTAGTTGTCCTCGGGGAGCCTGTGTTCGATAGCGATCGAAGGGGAGAGCTGATTGACGAGCTGTTCGTTGAACTTCGGCCACGCATGGGGCGATGTTCGCTATGTATGAGATAGAGATAGCTATTTGACTCCATTAGAACAAGAGCTTTCGATCGCGGAACAGGGTTGCTCACTCCGCCAGCTTGAAAGTGGGGTGAATCGGTCGGAAAAAGTCCGTCCGATTGCAATGCTGTTTGAGTGGTCAGGTTTGTGTCCGAAGACCGTGAAGATTCGCTGGTTTAATTTCAGGTTGTGCAAGACAAAATAGTATGATTTTTAGCAAGCCACAAGAGCCAGAAATTAATAGCGACAAGAGTAATAGAATCAAAACACCCTGTAGATACCTCACAAGGCTGCCTCCGCGCAGGAACAGAGGAAAGTATCAGTAGGTTTTGGATATATGGTTGCAAGCGAGCGTGAAAGAAATCTTGAGAAAGTAAGAAAACTGGGAAGCCGTGGCGGCAATATCTGAAGATAGTGGAGAGCAGGGAGGGAGGTATGTATGTGTGTATGTATGTATGTATGTAGGTATGTATGTATGTATGTATGTATGTAAGTAAGTTCTGATCAATACGTAGCTATAAAGGCTATATCTGCAACGACAGAAGAAATGTAATGTAGTGTCACGCTGTTCAAGCAAGGTGCAGCTCGTAATTGCAATCCGTCCCCACACTGTCTCTGGACCTCATATACTTCACTTCAGGTTTGCTATCCCAAGTATTGTTCGTATCGTACACTTAGGTAATGCCCAGTGGTGGCAGCTGCTAATGCTAAGCAGCCCCCAAATCGATGTGATGACGCTGGCAACGTTACCTAGCCCCGCCAGTGCTGGTTTTGTTCCTTGCAGCAAGGAACAGATGAAGCCGGACAATGACGATGGAGGATAAAGGACCGTAATGTTGTGACTATGTATGTGCGTTCTGCAGTACGTACAGCAGGTTCTGTGGTACGTGAGGTATGTATGTATGCACTGGCTGTGCACTGGAGAATGAGGATTGCAGGCCCAGGAGTCACAGGCAAGTCATAGATGGAATCGAAAGGAGCAGGCACGCTGGGTAAGGCCCGAATTGTGAATGTGTAAAATCCCGCTCAGCGGATGGAATGAATAGGTTGAATTCAGAATTCAGGAAAAACGGGCTGGAGTTCAGTGGTCTCCGAGTCAGCCTCTAACAAGCAGATTCGCCTATTTCCATCAGGTACCCAACACTGGCGTCCACAAAAATCTATTTCTGGCGGGGACGGCACACGGTACCTCGAGGGGGATCTTCCGCAGGGGGGGGAGCAACAGCAATTCTGTACCTATCCCACATTGCTGCACGCCCGCCAAAGAGGGCCAGTTTACAAGGATACATCATACATATGATAACCAACTTATGGAACTGCAACAATGCAACTGCTACCCCCAATGGAACGCGACAAATCTGATCTTGATCCTTTCTCGAAGCTTTAGGTACATTCTGATTCTGATACCCACTGGCATACCTATCCGGCCCTAGTCTGGCTGCACTGCCCCTCGTAGCATAACCGAAACTTCACCAAACGTAATATCAATTGTTGCGAGTCAAACTTAATACACACACCAAAAAAAATAAATCTGGGCACGAGAATGTACCTATATAAAACCAGACCTACTCTGGAACTTACCGGCACGTGTACCGATCGGTACCCGCTTAGCACATGCTCAGCCTGGTGCCAATGCCGAACAAACCAATACCGATATGCAAAACAAATGCGATGTTGCATCTGCACCTGTCTATTTTAATTATATTTATATACTGTATGTACATGTACATACTGTAGAATATATTAATGTAATGGTTCCGAGAATAAAAGTACCCCTTATCTGACGTTATCCATGCCCGAGAAAAATGAAACAACCAGCGAATGTGTGTTTCGCCGGAAATTTGCATGTGCTTAATTCGAGTCGCGTGTACTTGCTTACATGTGTTTCACTGGTACTTAGCTCGTTCCTCGCGGCATGTAAGAAAGTCAACCTGTGGTGTCCAATTCCATCCTCTCGAAACGAAATATGAAATCAAAATCTATCTACCTTATTGTTTGTACATATGACGTGAGGGTGTAAATGACGACAGTACTTACGTAATGAGGTTCCCAATTAAATTTTTTAACCAATATTGAGGGTAATGCAGTCTCGCCACAGACGTTTGTTGCGGCTTGGCCTCATGCGATGTCAGAATTCCTTAGCTGAGGGTAATGTACAGTATGTACATAACGCAGGGATGTAACTGGATTTCTTCACAAGGCTGAAGCATGAAACGGCCGTGGGACAGGCTAGTCTTATTTATGGCATTGAATATATACCTATTCCACCTTAGTTATGCATCTCCCACGTACCCCGCACTCACCCAACATTATCCCTACCTCCCCTCTCTACCCTGCACTCTTCCGTATTTTACCCAGCATTTATAGAATAATATACCCCATTCAATCCTGCCCGCTTCACTCTTTAACCCTTCGCTCTTTCATCCACAGGGAGGCTTTTAGGGTGTATTTACGCCTTTCTTTCGCCCACCTAGAGCTCAATGCCGGCCTCGCCACCGAAACCACTCCCCCTTCCACCTCTGCAGTAATACCTGATATAATCGCATCTTTTCGGCCCCTGATCTTCGGTGGAGGGAATGCCGGTGGGTATGTTACCCGAAGGTAGCCGCAAAACCGAGCATGTCCTACAAGATTGTGTACATATGACAGCCTTAGGACCGGCTCCACACCGAAGATTGCACAGCCGCCTGTCTGAATGATATTTACAAGGTTCAATGGAAATATAGCTGGAGTTTGTGATAGGAAATGGAGGTATTCTTACCGACCATTGTCAGACAAACAGTTGGTGAGATGGGTTAGCCATATCCAGATGGAATAACTTTGCCGAAGGAGATGTTGAATAAGTTTGGGTCGTAGAATCATTGGGGCCTGGCTGGCAGTTGATGTTGAGAACTTGACTGGAAATTGAAGGGGCATACATATCTCCATGGTGAAACCCATCTTCACTAAAATATAAATGGTACTGTCAGTATCATGGATCTAGGCCACATCGGGAGACTCTATCCATTGGAGGCGAATTCGGAGGGTGTTGCACCAACCACGAGACCATACCCGGGAGGCGAATAGTCTGGCGGGAAGCGAAGAAACTCCAAGTCTGACACACCCGACCGCCATGTTGAGATGGGGGGTGGCATTGTAGCATCTCTGTACTCTATAGTTTCTGGGATAGAGTCAAGAGTCAAAGCTATTGGATCTGTGAGATCGGAAATCTCAACATTAATGCAGGTCTCAGGCGATCCTATTGTTTGTTTAGATACAGTACATAGGCTACGGTATGGCTGTCTGAAGATTGGAGACAAGACTGTATGCGGCTAGCGCAAATCGGCGTGCGCATATTTATTGCATGTAGGTGAAAGGCCTATAGACTCAAAAAAAAAAAAAACGTAGAGCAGTGTGGGTGGCTCATGTGTCTTTTAGAGTTGGCCGGCTTCATGACAGAATCACCTCGGACCCATCTTGCCTTTTCCTATACAGTTTTCATACAGCTTGGGTCAAGCACAGTGTATGTAGTTGTGGTTGTTCTGGTGCGAGGTGTTGTTCCGGAAACGCAAACCTTCAAGAGTATTGCTCCATAGACGTGTAGACTACAAAAAAACAAAAAAGTAGAGAGTACATACGGGTAAGTAGAGTACACTACATTATGTCAGTACAGATGTTTCTACTGGCTTATATCTTATCCACATTACATAAGTACTCGGTGGAGCAGACACAATCCCGAAAAGTATCCGCCTAAGGATGCTTTCTATGCTGCTGCAAGCCACGAACGGCATGATATTGCGGGGTTGAGAGGTGATGGATGCCCCAAAAGATGCCCGCCATAGATGGATGGGGGTTTGCCTGCATTAAGCAGAAGGGGGCATGGCCTGGTTCCCTTTTTTCTACGGCTAAGAACGTGACGGTGAGATATTATGGCGTTTTGAATTTGGCTGCAGGGTCAGAACAACGAAAAAAAAAAAACTGGGAGGCAGGGTCTTCTGACAGCCCTATTCTCACTCAGAAGATATCATTCTGGAGGAATTCGGTTTGACCCCAACACAATATTTAGATGCCGAGTTTCCTTACACAGCCGTATTCTCAAGACTCTGGGGGGTTGGTATTCCAAATCCCACCTAGTAGTGGGGCAACTCGGTAAGTAGTGTATGTTCATCCATCCATCATAGTAATATGATTTGCCACTATTTTTGCCTTTTTTTACTTTCTGAATATTGCTTCTGCATAGTACTGGGAGAGTGTTGAGCACCCGCAGTCTGCTTTGCAATGCTGCCGCGGCACAGCAACCGGCTTCTGGTACGAAGGACTGCGCAGCAAATAAGAACTGGGGCGAGAAGAGTATCTTCATGAGAAGGAGCAAATCAAAAATTAAGAGTGACATCACCTACCTAGTCATCGCAGAGAGAACAGAGGTACAATAAAGATGTATGGACCTAGGTAGAGTACAAGCCAATGTAAAATTAGGGTACGGTACGGGACCCAGCGGAATTGCCATCTCCCACTCCAGGCCATGCCAGACCCCCGTTTAATTATCATTATTATTATTTTTTCTGGTATTTGCTTTGCCGTTAAGGTGCGTCTCTGCACCTAAAATCTTGCTGCTTGCGTGCTGCATGACCTGGTAAGGCACGGGCAAAGTACCTTAAGTTCCATAAATATGAAGCACACTGATAGGGGCATCCCGAGCCATTGGCATTGTAAAAGTTGGTGGTGGTGAAGCCTGTTCTCCACAGATGCTCCGTCGCATGAGGCGCGGTGCCGGTGCTGTAGAGTCAGTAGCAGTCCAAGTAGGTACTCCAAGTATGTACATCGCAGTGCTGTACCCGTCACGCTACACAGGTTGTACCCACTGTGAGAAGAGCAGAACGCCCACAGTTGGCTGTGGGCGAGTGCCGTGTTCAATTTGGTCAGAAGTTCGGCCACCAATTCGGCCACCAATTCGGCCACCCCTCTCATACACCCTCCGTCTGCATCATCTGCCTCTGGCGGAATCCAGTCCCCTCTACCACCATCATCGCACTTATCGCCATCATTGAGAGGCCCGCTTCCATCGTCGTTTTCTCTGAACAAGAGGACTCTATCGATCGTATCGGGCTGAGCCTCTGCCATCGTTGATCTGGATCTTCCCCAGACTTCCGCACGCCCACAGACCACGCTCCCCCTTCTGTCACTTTGTTACGTGATTTGCACGCCCCGTCTATCCAGTCCTCCCTCGCCCCTCGCCCGACTGGCCGCGCCCACAGCACAGCTAGCAAATCAGACAGCTGCCCTGCTTTTCAACATCGGCTTCCTACCTATAGGCACGTACACACGAAATCCCACTTCCCACCTCCCCCGTCCCCCCCACCCCCGGACCCCACACACACACACTCAACGCCATCTCACGCCGGTGCTGGCCTATGCCCACGACTACACAAGATACACGAAAACTAGGCAATAATTGGATTCCAGCTGGCTCGGCGCCGGCTGTTGTGCGGTGTGTGCAGTGTGCGTCTACTGGCCCTGGCTTACTTTAGTTTGAGTGTGGCCCTTCGCCTCACCCACCTCCTTAATCCCGAAACGACCGAGCTCGAAACTCTACAACTTTGAACGACTTCGCCTAACGGGAAAAAAAAAAATATCACTACATCTAACGTTCTGCGATAGCACCAAGGCAGCTGCGCATACCCCTTTGAACACACCTGCCGGCAGAAATCACTGAGGAATTCAACTGCAACATCCAAAGCAAGTCTGTCCTGATCGTCAATCTCCGGACACCTCCAACTGACATCTGCGACACGTTAGGATTCCCTGGTTCAACTCGTCTCCTCAGCAAGACACAGAAGACAATAAAAAGGCTTATTTTAACCTCGCCCACCCAACACAACCGCCCTGCACCAAACACCAAATTAATACAGGGAAACGCGGTAAACACATATGACCGCCGTGGCTACCCCTCCATCGGTTCTAAGGGCGGGATGGCCTAATGCATCGCAGTCCACCCTCAATCAGATGTCGCCCGATGAAGTTGCGCGACTATTTATGCCGCGAAAAGGCTCCCAGAGAGGTGTCTCTCAAGGATCTGAAGGCGGAGGAGTATGGGGTAATGGTCAGATACGTGGAGGAACCACGAGTCACGATCCAGGTCAAGCAGGTGGTGTAGGCAGCCTGAAAAACAAAAAGACAACCCGTGGAGCACCGTGGCCGCCAAAGGGTGATATTTTGAGAGGTCCTGGTGTTGGCTCCCACTCTACTTCATCGATATCATCACCAACCATGAATGGCATTCATCAGCAGGCACCTATACTTCCATCCCAGCATCGGGGTGGCCAGCCTACTCCCCTACCTGGAGCTGACAACTCTGGTACCTCTTTTTTGATGCTACAACCATTGAATCACAGCTTCGAAACCAAGCTTATACCTCTTCCATATTACCCAGATACGTTACGTATAGGACGTCAGACCAACACCAAGACGCTACCAAACTCTACGAATGGGTATTTTGACTCGAAAGTTCTTTCGAGACAACATGCAGAAGTATGGGCAGAGCCGAAGACTGGAAAGGTTTGGATAAGAGATGTCAAGTCCTCGAATGGAACATTTGTCAACGGCACTCGATTGTCGCAAGAGAATAAAGATAGCGACCCTCATGAACTGCGGGCAGAGGATATCCTGGAGCTCGGTATTGACATCTTCTCGGAGGATAATAAATCCATCATCCATCACAAGGTCGCTGCAAGAGTGGAACATGCAGGTTTTCAGAACGGACAGATGAACTTGGAACTAAACAGTCTGGGTGACATAGACCCAATCATGGGGGGTGGGCTAATGTCACCACAATTCAAGCAAGTAAACAACTTCGCCAGAGGGCGTTCGGCTTCTCAGAACTCTAGAGCTGGTTCCTCTGCTGGAGGGGCTGGCATGATGCAACGGGGAGCACCAATGTACATTCAATCAGTCTCGGTCGAGCAAATTGTGAAAAAACTCAATGTACGTCTCCTCTTACTATGGACGGTTGAATGTGGCTAACCATCGCCCAGTCCGAGCTTCACGCGGCAAAACAACAAGCCCAGGAACTGCAGCGGACTCAGGAGTTTTTCGACCACCTCCTTAACCTAGAGGTAATAAGGAAAGAGCCAGAGATAAAAAAAGCTGAGGTGGAAAGTGCCGGGCAGTCACCAATGATTGACTCCGGGGTTGCATTGGAAGCGGGGCAATTTCAAAACATTTCCCATCGCCCATTGCCCCCGCCTGCTAAACACATCACGATCATACCCGGGGCCGAAAAATCTGAAGAGGGCAAAAAACCACCAGTGCACGATATTTCACCACCGTCATCGGTATCACCACCCTTAAAGAGATCCCCGAAGAATACTTTGGCGGAGCCACCACAACATTTGTTCTCACTAGTTGCCCAGCTTAGGGACGCTCGACTGGAACTGGAGGCAAAGTCTTTAAGGGTGAAAGATCTGGAGGATCTGTTACGGCGGGAGCGTGAAGCGCGAGAAATGGCCGAGGCGCAGCTTCAGGTGGCTGCTCACATGCCCATCGATGAGCTACCCACTGATAATATTGAGAAGCTGAACGATGACAATATTCTAGATGATGTATCCGTTGCGGGTTCTGATATTACTGTGACCGATTCCAATCATGAAAAGTCTCAGGAGACCGATAAGCAATCTACAGCTGCAGCTGCAGCTGCCGCTGCTAATGCTGCCACTGAGGCAGCAGCCATGTGGCAAAAGAAGTTGGAGGATATGATGGCCAAACTAAAGGCTGCACAGGCAGAAATTGAAACCTACAAAAAGCGTGTGAAGGCTGCAGAGGAAGAAGGGCAGCAGTCAAAACGCACGTTGGTGGAGATGGTGGCAAAAATAAGGGCAGACGAGGAAAGGAGGCAGAAAGAAGTTAAGGAGACCAGCGTACAGACTGAGAAGAAGAATGCGGACGGATCACTGAGAGGAAAGCCCGTGATGGTTAGCTGTGGTGTGCAGGCCGAGTTGGGTCAGAATGAAGACAACGAAGGCGAGGTATTCCCAGGTGCAATCGCCAATGCTACAGTAAAAGCTGTGAATGGACCACTGGTTATTGGTGGGGGGAAGCATATGCAAAACCGGCACCGAGAACCCAACCAGCAACCACAATTGCAAAATTTATCGACGGAAATTATGAAGAAGACTGGTGAGAAGAGGAGTATGGTGAAAGAAAGCGTGCCGTATGTGAGTATTGTAGGAGTGGTAGTAATAGGAGTGAGTATCATGGCGATATTGAACAATTGGCAAAAGGGGGAACGGTAAAAATGGGTGGGATGAATTTGTGGCTTGGTCGAGTTGATGTGTTTTATACCTTCTTTGCATCCTGGTAGGGCCTTGACTGTGGATGCGGCAGGGAACCCAGGTATCTTATGTGTGTGTCTCTGGGCGCGTTGATGTTCGTGTGCTATTCTTAACCTTTTCTTTATTCTTACTGTTTCTTTTGTTTACTTTACATTGTTTCCACCAACGTCTTGGTTTCCACTATCTCCTTTTGTCGTTGTATTTCCTCTGGTGGGTTGGTTAAACATGTAAAACTCTGTTTTCTTTCGTGGGAGGGGCGAGTTTGGTTTGAGTACGGTTCCACAGGCAGGGGATAAGTAGGGACCTTGGGTAGGGAGGTGTCTTTGGCTGTATGGTACGGGGCACTGGAAAACGGAGGTTGGAGGAAATAGGAGGATAAGGAAGGAAAGGATGGGAGTTTCTATATTCCTGGTTTTCTTTGGCGTATTCTCGAGAGCCCTATACTGTACTATCCTTATACACGGCATTTTCTTACTATCCCTAAACTATGGCATGAGATTTTCACTCTCTCCATTGGCCTTGCTTGTTTCTTTTCCCTGTTATCTGGCTTGTTTCTCTCTGTGGCCTTTATACAGTTCAACTTTCTCACCAATTGGACCGGACCTGCATTGTTTGCATTCTTGGGTACTTACTTTCATTGTTATTAAGCAGTTTTTTCCTTTTTCCTTTTTCCTTCTTTCTGAGTTGCTGTTTTGCGGCTTTTCTACCTACATGACCCTACATACAACATATGCACAACATACTTGCCTTGCTTCGTCAATGTGCATGCTCATCTGGGATGAACTGGTCTCCCGAGCCTAGACTTGAATACAACACGCCCGGGTTTGTGTGGGAGTGATTATACGATGATAGGCACAGTTGAATTGTTAATATCTTTGCGAGTCTATATATCTATCTCCTATGTTTGTGTTTTCCATTTCTCTTTTGTTTGGAATTTATTGTGGAAAGTGGAGGGTACACTTAACCATAGGCCTAATGAAATTTTATGATCTCAACTCTCTTTTTGGTTGCGTTTTTGGTGGGTACAGGATGGTAGGAAGACTTATAGCATACATAGCAGACTAACTTGGATGCAGTATTTATGTAATGCTGGTAGAGGTACCTACTACTGTATACTCCGTACGGTACTTTGCATCGTGCTTGCATAAAGGCTTCCTGGTTGTTTTTTTTGGGGACTACGCAGCTCCTTTGCCTTTCCGTTATACATACCATACACATACGTCGCAATTGGGCTTCTAAATGCCAGAATCTGGGTGGTTAAGCTGCTGATTTCATTGCCCAAATATGGAAGCACAAACATTACCCTGAACACAATCCAGCTAGAGGATTGTAAACAGGGACGCTGTATGTTCCTGCCTTCGCTTGCATGTGCTTAATTAGACTGTACCAGTACACTAGTATGATTGGATGTATATGGGATTAGAAAGACTCCCACCAAGCCAAAGTGAGAACATCCTGCGAGTATCAATCAGTCATAACTGTTACTATATAGGTTATCTATCTCAATGTCTCACCCCACACCGTATGTAACCAACCATACGTAACGCTCACTGGTACATATGTACCTAAGTGCACCTGGACACAAGCCCCCTTTCGTCGTGGGGGTCGTACTATGGTAGGATATCACCATTTGGGCCAGTCTCAGTTGCCACGGTCAGGTCACGCGGGCAATTGACTGATCCATCGATAGTCTGGCTGGCTGGCACGCGGATGTGCCGCAATTGGATGATACTGGTTCGCTGAGTTACTTTCCTTCCCCTGTGCCAGCCTTCCTTCCGCTACAATTGAGTGGAGATGGGATTAAATGGTGTAATTGGATAGGTCCATTTCATATGTTACTCTGAAATCACATGGGACAATTAAGAAGTGAGGGTAACCTTGAAAAATCTTGAACGCCGTTCCCAAGCCCGTTAAATTTTTGTCAAAAATCAAATTCTTGAATGTAAGGGGAAGGAGACCGCCATGCATAACCGGTTGACGTTACAGCCTTGGTTGCTCAATAAGCTTCCATCCCAGTCATCCTGAAGGGAAAAAAATACCAGAGAGATAAAGAAATGTACCCTATGAACCGAGATGACACTTTTGTTTCAAAAAATAGCTAATCATTTACTCCTCCTCTTCCTCCTCACCCTCATCACCACCCTTCTTCGCGGCCTTAGCCTTCTTCCTTCGGACACGACCAGGCCTTCCACCACCCAATGGAGAGTTGAGGGCGAAGTCAATGTGCTTCTGGGAGTCCAATCGAACAACAAAGGATGGGACGTTGACGACCCGCTTGCCGACACGGATGTGGCGCTGGCGGATGAGGACACGAGCGTGGTGGATAGACTTGGCGAGACCGAGCTTGTAGACCTGGGTCTGGAGACGGCGCTCCAAGAAGTCCTCAACGCGGAGGGCAAGCACGTAATCGAGTTTCATGCGGGAGTCGTCCAGGACACCAACACGGACAAGACGACGAATCAAAGCATTACCCTCGAAGAGACGCTTGGGGTCCCTGGGGGAAGAGGGGGAAGGTTAATGTATGTTCATTGATGTGTCCAGAGTGATTGGTACGTACTTCTCATCAAGAGTCAAGAGCTGACGGGCAGCCCGACGAATCTTGGAAAGGGTAAGCTGGACACGCCAGACCTCCCTCTTGTTGCGGAGTCCATAGTCACCAACGGTCTTCAACTCGGAGTCGCTGGGGGGGAAAATCAGTTTCGTATGTTCGTATATATGCTAGCCATTCGGCATAGCAATAATTGGAGACATGAGAATGAGCACGCTCAAACTCAGTGGTACTCACAGACGGGCAGACTCGTATGGGCGTCTTGGGACCTGAGAGATATTAGCAACTAGGAGCACTTCGGTACTGTCCAAAATTTAGCGAACCTTGTAGGTCTTGGAGTAGGAGCGTGGGGCCATGGTTAATAATCTGTCGAATGGGCCGTGGTGCGGTGTGGGTCGTTGTTGTTATTACCTTTCGGGATAATCATGAACTTTTGGTGGTGGGTGTTGAGGTGCGGGTGCGTTGTGCGAGCAGTCATAGGGCAAACCCCTACGTTTGGCGCTACCCACTGCCCACTAAGAATAATGGTAACACTCAACACCACGAAATTTACAAGCGACGACGCCAACCAGCATCAGCAACTCGCCAACCCACCCCCCGACGTTAATCTAACCAATATACACAATGGGTCATTCCGGTATGGAAAATCGATTTGCGGAAAATAAAGGAGGAAACAGCTAATATGGGTGCTGGAATATAGGCGGTCTCAAAGCAGGAACCAGATATGCCTTCTCTAGGGGCTTCAAGGGCAAGTAAACCCCGGAGGGCAATATCTACGGTACGAGACATGTTTCTGACAGTTTTATAGAGAAAGGTATGATTCGCTTGTCCACCTACCTTACACAGTACCGTGTTGGGGACATTGTCGATATCAAGGCCAATGGTGCTGTTCAGAAGGGGTTAGTTTGATCTTTGGAACTTTATATTTGGAGGGATATAAGCACTGATAGACATCCTCAATAATAGTATGCCCCACAAGGTCTACCACGGTAAGACCGGTGTTGTCTACAACGTCACCAAGTCCTCCCTCGGAATCATCCTCTACAAGCTCGTCGGCAACCGATACATCGAGAAGCGTGTGAACGTTCGCATTGAGCACGTCAAGCACTCCAAGTGCCGAAAGGAGTTCGTCGACCGTGTCAAGTCTAACGCTGAGAAGAAGAGGGAAGGAAAGGCTGCTGGGACGCATGTGCACTTGAAGAGGCAACCCGCCCAACCCCGTGAGGCTCGTACCGTCACTGTCAAGGATAACCTCCCAGAGACTGTCACCCCTATCCCATACGAGACTACCATCTAAACAAAAAAGTTCCGGTATACACTGTACATATATTTCAATCAAATGTACGGTGCACATCTCATCATATTCTTCATCTGTCTCTTTCTCAAACTGCTCATTGCCTATACCAACCATCCCTCCCATTCGACTGGACATCGACCAGGTTGGCTGATGAGCGTAGGCTAGTTAGGATACGGCAAATACACGACCCTAAACGGGGCAGGGGGGGCTGTGTGGGGTTTAGTAGATGGTTGGTTTGTAGCGGGAATGGTTAAAATGGGTGACCTTTTTGGCGTGCTTTTCCTTTCTATTGTTGTCATCATCTGGGTTTTTCTTTTTTTTGCTTTTGATCACTCAGTGCCATGTATACTGGAGAATTTAATATCCGCGAAGATGGTCCAGCGTTTCCAACTGGTACACTGTGATTTCCCCGATATATACTTACTACGCAGGCATCAAGACCTAGTCGTTCTTCCCCGAGTTCCTACGATTCTAGCATTTATGTAGAACTCGCCGGAAGCCAGGTTGGCTGATGAGCGTGGCACTATCGAGTAGTTAAGTAGTATAGTGCCCATGCTTCCAACCTGAGAAGCCTGCCCAACTTGGTAGCAGTTGGATGTGCCAAGACTTCCCTTTTAAGCCGCAATGTATACAATTTTTTTTTCGGGCGGTCCAAGAACTTAGCGAGAAGTTCAACCCCACGAAAACCCACCAAAAACATAGCTCTCAAGCACATACAAACTCACCACCAATCCACACAGAAGCATCTCAGGGCAGTCTCAGACTCTCCGGATCATCTTCACTTCAATTCCTTATCTGCCGAAGCAATGGTAATTGCGACGGGCGAGATCACCCGCTCAAATCCACTTCCTTCTGCTGCTCACCAACGTCATCATGCTCATGCTCCAGAGTCGAATTTGCTCCCAACATCGAGGGAAGTCGGAGTTGCAGTCCCGGACAAGGATATTGAGCCCGTCAAAATAAAAGGGAATCCGGTTGCAAAATCGTGGGCCCATTTTGTTGCTGGAGGGTTAGTAACATCTGATTCAACAATTTCACGGGAATTTAGAGCTGGGATAGCTGACTCAAATGTGGCTCCTGCAGAGCCGGAGGAATGACAGCGGCATTGTTCACAGCGCCGCTAGATGTGGTAAAGACGAGGTTGCAGAGTGATTTCTACCGGAGTCAGATTCAGGCGAGGAGAGACGCTTCAGGATTGCATATGCATTCGCATGGGATGGTAAAGCAGGGTTTGAAGCACTTCACTGAGACGTTTCAGATATTAGGGTAAGAAATTCTACAGTTTTATGGGTAAAGAGCTAATTGGTGTTCCAATAGTGATGTGTATAAGATTGAAGGATGGCGGGCCTTATTCAAAGGCCTAGGCCCGAATCTTAGTGGTGTTGTGCCTGCACGGTATGCTCACTGTATTCATATTTGCCAAAGCCTAGCCTGACCATTGCCCAACTCAGATCCATCAACTTCTACACCTATGGTAACGGCAAACGTCTAGTCGCTGAATACTTCAATCATGGCAAGCAAGACGCCACTTGGGTGCATCTTTCCGCGGCTGTTGCCGCAGGTGTCGTAACCTCCACTGCTACCAATCCCATCTGGCTCGTCAAAACCCGTCTCCAACTTGACAAAGAAGAGTCCGGCGCTGTTGGTAAAACCCGGCAATATAAGAACTCCTTCGACTGCGCCATGAAAGTCATCCGGGAGGAAGGGATCAGGGGTCTTTACCGGGGCCTAACTGCTTCATATCTCGGTGTATCAGAGTCGACGCTGCAGTGGGTGCTGTATGAGAAAATGAAGAGCCACCTTGCGCGGAGAGAGGAGCGAAGAATTGCTAGTGGGAGGGAAGCGACAAGTTGGGACGGCTTTGTTGATTGGGGTGGAAGGCTGGGTGCCGCTGGGAGTGCGAAGTTGTTTGCGGCGATGCTCACATATCCACATGAGGTCGTCAGGACGAGGTTGAGGCAGAGACCGGTGCAGGGGGGGGAGTTGAAGTACACTGGATTGGTGCAGTGTTTCAAGACTATTTGGAAAGAGGAGGGTTTGGTCAGTATGTATGGAGGGTTGAGTCCACATTTGGTGTGTAATCCCCCTTCAAATCCTATGGATCATGATAGGAAGCTGTAGCTAACAGTTACTGTGTAGCTCCGAGTTGTACCTTCTGCAGCAATCATGTTCGGCATGTATGAGGTTGTTCTCCGAGCCTTCGGTGCAGAGTCATAAAACGCTAGCTATTACAGTGGGCATGCGGAGTTAAAGGATCACGTTTTCTCAGATTTAACAACCATCATCTTGCTTTATTCTTTGGTGGGATTGTACGATATACTTTCTTCTTCATTTGTTTCTGTGTTTGGGTGGTTATGCTTCTCCCCCAATGCTCATTCGCAAAAAAACTACTCCCTGCTCAATTCCTCGCCATATAAAATTACTTTGGTTTGATTATGTTCGGGTAGGATTGCAGATATACTTGACTTGCGCCTTCTAGATCGATATCTTGTGTTAGATTTATTAAGGCGAGGGTGGCGAGGATGAGGTAATAGGTAAGTAATGTGGGTTGTTATTTGTTTGTATATAGACAGAATTTAAAAGAGCTGGCTGTAATTACCCTGAGTTTATTGTGGGTGCAGATCAATTGGAATTTCCAAGTTGCAGTACTATACCAAGGCGCTTTAACCTTTTCCCCTCCAGTCCAGAAGACAGCACAATGCATCATATGTATTCATGTAAACACCCCAATCTACGCTGCTGAACGCCTCACAAAAAAGTAAGCCAGCGAAACGAAAATATATGAATGCAGGCAGAAACGAGTAGTTGTAGGAATCCGAATCACGGCCTCACAAGCGTGATCTTGATCTCAATCATGCTGAGTTTTCGGACACGCATGTAGTCCGAGTTGTCATCACCTCCATCATCCTCACTCTCATCTTCGTCATCCTCGCTGTCGGCTTCACCTTGGGCAGCGTGCGTTTTGGCCATGGGTACATCCGATGCCAAAGGTAATGGTAGATTAGGTGGGATTGTTGGTAGGTTTGAATCTAGGAATTCCCCCATGAGTGATGGTATTGTAGATGTATGTTCCTCGGTTCTAGGCTTCTTTCCCCCACCCTGGATTTCGTACTCGCTAGTTTCTTCATCTTCTTCCAGCTCGGCAGATTTCCGCTTTTTGGGGTTGGTCTTGATGCTTGTGAGGGGTGGGGTTGAAGTGAGGAGGTCAAGTGGTGTTACTGTTGCTGGAGGGTTGTCTGGTTGGGTTATAGTTTCTGTGGTGGTAGTGGTTTGCTTCGTCTGCGGTTGTTTGGTAGCGGCACCAGGTTTTCTCACAACATCATCCACGGTATCAACACTCCCTGTACCAACCCTTACAGAAACTTTATCATCTTTCATGAAATACAGTCCCAGACTCAGACATTTATTGATCGCCTTCCCCGTTGCCTTGAGTACTACCCCTTCACCCACTGGTTCACCCCGCTCTACTGGTTGGATAGGTGCAGCATTTCGGCCACCACGCTGTCCTCCTCCTCGCCGCCGTTGGTTATTTCGGTAGTTCCGCTGGTACCGGTATTGCTCGTTCGTGGCGCCGTCGAGGGTAGAGGTCGTGGACCAGAGGGAGGATTCTTGCACAGAGAGGATCTTGCGCACGCGCTTGACGGCGGAGATGAATGGGGTGCGGGCGGAGATGTATACTGTTTGCGGAACTCGCTTGGAGTGGATGGGGGGAATGGGGGGGTGGAGGAGTGGGCGTTTTTGGAGGGTGTGGGCTGTGGGTTGGTGCCAGTTAGTAGTTAGGTAGGATTGAGGGGGAAAGATGGGGCTAGGAAGGGGGAAGGCAGGGGAGATTGTGTAGAGCACTTACTAGGTGGTAGCAGTGGTGGTTTTGGGGGAGGAGCAGAGGAGAATGTTGGTACTTCTACGGCTGACTCACACTCGGACATGTTTGTGTTGGGGGGGATACGGTAGGTAGATGGTTGGTACCAGTAAGTAGGAAGCGGGACTGCGAACTCTTGGCATGGGTACGGAGGTTGAATTGAAAACGTGACCAATGCCCGGATAAACTTATTTCGGCATGCAGACAAGGGTAGTATGTGCGGGAGTTTACAGTTCAGGGTAACATTTATCGCCGTTTAAAATTTTTACGTAGAACAAACATGACTGTGCCTGGCAGATGTTCTCGTGCCCAGACCAATTTATTTTTGTGTGGTAGTAAATCTGGCAGAGGGATCCAGCTGGCATCGAATTTGCAAAGAGATATCTTCAACTTGAATTTATTTAGTCGCCAATATCATTGGCACAATAAAGGAGCTCACGTGTACAAAGTACGTAACTAATAATATATATAGGTAGTCAGCATCTACGTCAGCACCTCCAACATGTAAGTCTCGCCCCCCGACCCTCGAGCTTGGCAAAGCCACAACATCTATGATATATACACCCATCAGGTGCCAAGGACCTTCAAGGACTGAGGTTACTATAAGTACTTAAGTAGTTCATTGTCTCTAGAGTACATAGGCCGTGTATATCCCACTTCCGCCATGACCGAGTTCTTGCAACTTCAGTTCGACGACCCTCGGCAAAGCCTCCTTCCTCCCCAATCAGCGTAAATCTCCCACATTATGGTAGGGCCCTTTCCTCGCTGTTCAGTCTTCTTCTCCTCCTCCTCCTCCTCCTCCTCCTTTTCCTCCTCCTGAGGTCTTCCCCGCCTGGGTACGGGCCTAGCCTTCCCCACTGGCTTGATAATAACGTTAACGCTGGTTCACTCCTCCCCCGCTTCACACACTTGAAGAACTACAGTTATAAGTTATGGCTACTAATCATGTATATCCTTTTGTTAACATGTGTTGGTCCTCCAGTGATTGTCCTTTTGGTACTCCAACGCTAGTGGGTCCTGTGTCGGACAAAAGTCAAGCCTATTTCTAGTGGTGTTATTTGTACAATGGGTCTGGACCTCTTCGAGTCTGTGGCAGGTGAGCTCTGTCGAGGCGACCAGGTGGCGGATGGGAGTATGTGGGGATGCCGTATCAGTTTTTCCAAACTGTAGCCAAGGGCATTCCCTTTCTCCATATGTCTCTGCTAAGCCTTTGAACATAAACTGCTAGATCCTAGCGCCAGATACGATCCATGCTCGGTATGGGGGTATTCCATTTGCGGTTGTAACGGGACTTTTGGATATTCGAACACCGCTTTACACGGCTTGAAGCACACCACGGAGTTGTCGTCGGTGATAGCTAGCCATTGTCCTCTTGACAGTGCTTCTGCAAACATCCTCTCCATCGTCTTCACCGTCGGTGCCATAGCCACGCTTTCTCTTGCTGGCGAAGCTGACTGGAGATTGCAAGGTGAAAAGATCTGGTACTGGTTGTATGGTTGCTGTTTGGTGCTCAAGGCCTCCCCAGGCGTGCATATCACCTTTGGGCTGAGGTTCATACGTTCTCTCCTCGATAGCATCCTCCACCCCACCCATATCAATATCCACATTAGCGTCCATACTTTGTTGAGAGACTTCCACTTGAACGGTGATTTCCTCCGCAGATACCCAAGATGGTTCACTCCAGCGGCGGGCTAATGTTGGCTGGATTGGTCTGTCTGAGAAATAATCCCTCTCACTCTTTTCCAGTCCTCGGGATTTGGCTCTATTGAAGAGCAGTCTCCACGGCTGAGGGGAAGGCAAAGGTGTCACAGACCGCGGAAAAATATGCTGATCTTCACCTGCAACTTGGTTTGAATGCTCACTGATCGAGGGGAGGTTATGAATGCGGATGTTGCCTGGGCGATTTTGCGTGAACAGCTTGGAAGATGGGTACCGCTCAAGGCTTACAGATTTGTATGGAGGACTCATTGCGGACGGGGGAATTTGGGTCTCTTCTGCGCGGCTAGCTGGTGGCTCTCTACTAGGATTTTGAGGCATGCCATCTCGGGGGCAATCAGTCCACAAGGCGCGAAATATAAGAAGAACGTCTGAGACATACCTAAACATACTGGCTCACTCCACCGCCTATCAGTCACAATTGGGATGAACTCAATCACGGCAACCATGCCCGCATGAACCACACCTTCCCAGGCACCCAGTGGGATTTCCACACCATTCTCATGGAAGATCTTTATTCTCGTATTCTTGGACTCAGAGGACGGGTTAATGTAGCACCAACCGGGGCCGACAGTTGAGTACAGTTGCTCGGTTGTTTTTATTAGGCTCTATATTGGTGTGGTCCCCAAGTCAGCTTATGACCAGAAGCAGAACCCATGGACCTATTACATGACGTACACTGGAGAGCATGACTCCACTCAATGGTACCCCGATACAGCGCATTTCTGGGGCTATTTTCAGCATGACTTGATCTTGACTCATCGAAAAGTTGCACATGTTGCTTCAAAATAATAAATCCGCCACGTGACAAGCTGTCTTCCAGACCGTGATCACCGTTTCGGTTGGTGGTGGAGATTCGGTCTATTGTTCGAATAGAGAGAATTTGGCTTGGTGCGAACAGAAATCACGAAGGGCGGGCACATCCTCAGTTTTAAGTAGGCAGCCCTGGGTGGAAGAGAAAGTGAGGAGTGGGTCGCTTTACCTGGGGGGGGCTCTAGAAAGCTGCAAGAAATCCGAATTCGCCCCCCACCCACCCCAGCCCTTGGTCGGATTGGGACTATCATCCCGGTTTGGTTGACCGCGACAGATCACAAAAGCAAAGGTGAAATAATTGGACAGTAAGCTGGCTTAATTCACTCTCTTGACTGTACTCACTGCAAGTCGTACAGTAGTGGCCAGCACAAGGCAACACTGTGTACTTCTTGCAGGAAACCAGATTGAGGGACACTGAACTTTATTCGAGAATACCAATATATATGCGCGGCGTATTGTGGTCTTGATACGAGTACAAGAGTTCTCCACCTCAACCACCCTTGCCTCAGTTTCTCTTCTTTCCCATCTCGCTAAGGGGAAACTGGGTTAGATGATCGACATATAGCTTGACACGCCACGACACAATGATGGTGGGCCTGCGGACAAATAAGGGAATGCAGACCTAAAAAAGGTAATCTCGAAACAACAGGGTGTTGAGTGTCGTTCCCGACAGGATGGCGTAATTAAACACTGGGAAAAATAAATAATTGGACTGGCATGGGGATGTCAGGTTTTGCCCAAATCATCATAGTGATTGACATGACATGAATTAGGGACCTATGCTCTCTTATCCATAGGAGTTTGAAGTGGCCTTGATATATCGGTAGATATATCGGGATGGCGTTTCCGTCAAGGCTCAGCAGAGCACCGCATCTCCATTTCATAAAGGAACCTGACAGGTGGGTATTACCCAAGGACCGACCATTATAGTGCTCTACATGCGAAATGCATGGGGAACCTGGCCCATCGACGAGCGAGTCTTCACGACACGATGCATACCTGGATATGTGCCGGAAGTCTGAAGGCGGCTCTAAGTACGTGTCTCCGTACAAGAGGTTGTTACGCTGGTGATGTTGGGCTAGAGATAGTAAGAGGATCCGTTAAAAGCTGGGATGGGTAGTAGGGATATTATCTACTCCGCGATGTTTTGAGGCTTCAGGTACACATACTGTACGATGCACTCGGTGGTGGCGTTCTGGCCCATGATATATCTGGTGTGGGGGCAACGTGGGATGTGGGAGTGGGATGGTGAGATACTTACCCACATATGCCCGCAAGTACGTATATTTCATACATGCTCTTCTTCATGTACGATCTATGCAGGTCGAAATTTGAAGAAGTTTATTCCGCTGCGATGATTTAGATAATCAGAGGCCAGGGTGAGACTTTTTTGAGCCGACAAGCTAAAAGCATGATGCAAGTTTCCTTTCTTGGGCTTGGAATTTGGTTTGGGTGGGTGAGGAGGGGCTGGCGTTTGATGTTTGTTTTGGAAGAAAGTTAGGTAGATGTCCTTCGCGCCAACCAGACTAATATCATGCTACATAGCCAAACCTGCAAACCATTAATACTTGCAGAGCAAGTCACTTCTAGCTAGACCCCCTCTAACTTGCATAGCAGCAACAGCTCATCTGAGCATACCGCTGTATCAGAATATATTCCCATCAACTATCCCGATGAATGGTTTTACTTTATGGTTTCGTCTTCTCCATCAAAAGAGGGCCGTACTAATATATGTACAGTACATAATGGGAGGCACATGTGTCATACAATCACTGCTAGATTTGCCTAACACCCTGATATACAGCAGCGCAATTCTTGCCACGCAGTCGTCTTTGGCGTAGCGCTTGGCACACCACGCTGGAATCTCAGGGTAACCACAACATCAAGAACAGAACAATGCTTTGTAAATTTTAAAAAACCCCACTTCCCTCATATCCTGTTTCCATTCCGGAATATGTTCGCGTTATAGTAGCCAATGCAATCCAAATTGTGCCCTAGGGGCGGGTGTGGATCCCGGCCTCACTTCGACACTCTACTTCTCGAGAATCTAAATACTCTTAGTATCATCTTTCATACGCTTCATTGTTCGCCCGACACGGGGCGTGATGATATATCTACCACTGAAAACCGTGCAAAACCGTGCAAAACCAAAAGAGAAAAAGCCCTCAAATGTTATGACCCCTTAAGTAAGTAACCCCACTCACAGTACAGTAGTACGTCTATGTGCATGACTAGCAGAGACCCCCCCTGTAAACCACAAAAACAAAAATAAAACACCAGAATGTTTATTTGCAATCTCCATGATAGCCATTTTCATCTCTTTCGTCAAAAAGAAAAGACCAGTCCTACTTTACTCCATCGCCTCAACTACCCGCTACTCCTATTTACTGCTTTTCAGGAGCTGGGATTGTGCCCCTCACACCGGTTTTTGAGCCCACGACTCTGGCGGTGATTGTGACCTCTAAGCTACTACCAACGGTGATAGTAACCTCAACCTTGTTACCCCTCTTTGCATCTTTAACAGCTGCCTCAGCAATAACCCTCTCGACCTTCCAGACAATCTCCCTAGTCTCATCCTCATCGTCCTCATCCTCATCCTCACCTTCAGCCTCATCCTCATCCCCATCCTCTTCAGTCTTTTCAGCCTTCCCAGCTTTCTCTGGCTTGGTGACAACAATCTCCCGGGCACCCTCGCAGATCTTCACAACAACATCTCCATCCTGGGCAACCTCGAACTGAGCAGTCTTCCTAGCGGGGAGAGCAGTGTCTCTCTCAAGAAGCCTGCAGAAATGCACAGAATCACCGCCGTTGGCAATGGCAACACCAATAGTCTTGGCGAGGTGGGGGGCAATAGTGACAGCTGGGTGGGTAGCCTGATCGATGTCCTCCTTCTCAAAGTCCTGGACCAAGGATGCCTGCATGGCAGCACCTCGAGCAGCAAGCTCAGAAGGGTTGAGTGAGGCAGTGTAGGTGGCTGGGGCAAGAACCTGAGTAGACTCAGGGAAGATGGCGGCGAGGCGCTGGGCAATTTTGGGAGTGTGGGAAGCACCACCAGCAAGGATAACCTCGTCGATATCCAACAAGTCCAAACCGGCCTTGGTGACAACACTCTCCACAAGCTTGACAATCTGGTCAAAGACGTTCTTGGCTAATAACTCGTACCTAGTCCTATTGATGTTGGAGTGGAAGTCGTAACCCTCAGCCAAGGAGTCAATGGAGATGGTAGCAGTGGTGCTCAAACTCAAAGTCTTCTTTGTGAAATCAACTTCTTGCTTCAACTTAGCTAATCCTCTTGGAGTTGCCAATGGGTCGACCTTTGTTTTCTTCTGAAACTCCTTTGCAAAGTATTGCACAAGTACATCATCGAGTTTCGCTCCACCAAGCTCGTAATCGTGAGCAGTAGCTAGTATTGTGTACATTCCACCACGGGCAGTGATGACAGTAACGTCAGACCTAGTTCCACCGAAATCCGCAACGACAATATTCTTGTCTGGTATCGTACTATCCTCACGGGCAGTGTATGCAAGAACAGCCGCAATGGGCTCATGAATGAATTGGAGGATTTCCAAGTTCGCTGCCTTTGCAGCCGCACGGAGCACTTCCCTCTGCGCATCAGTGAAGTCTGTTGGGACGGTGACTACGGCGGCATTAACATCGCGGCCCAAAAAGTCTGTGGCAGAAGTGATCAGGCGGTGGAGGTGGCGGGTGGTGATCTCGGACACGGATACGGGCGCAGGCTCAGCGTCGTCCTTTTCCTGGATCTTGAATGAGGTAGACACACCCACTTCGATTGGATGGGCAGATGCGTGAGAGTTTGTTGGATCAATGTCTGCGTACCTGTTGCGGAAGAGGAAGCGTCAGTGACTGGACCCTCCCCGGGAGGAAGTGAATTCTCTACTTCTTTCCTATGTAGTCACGGAAGTATGCAACTGTGTTCGTAGGATTTCGGACAAGGTGCGACTTTGCCTGTGCTCCGTGGTATTCTTCCGATTCTACATATGATAGAACGGAGGGTATCTGTCGGTCTATGCTCGTGGGTAGCATCAGCACTGCTCAAATAAGTTTGACAAATGATAGTACCTCCTTCCTCGTTGGCAATAATCTCGGCTTTTCCATCCTAAGATTTCAGTTTGGTCAGGCAATGCTCCGGAAGTCCCTCATAATGTGGGGGTAGGCTAACAGGGCCAGTGAACGCTATCGAGCTGTTGGTGTTGCCAAAAGAGAGACCAATAACGGTCTTCTCTGGCAGTTCCGCAGTGTCTGGCATTGGGTAGGGAATATGAAGGACCCTTCAATTAGATGACCGGGTATCAGGTAGACGATACGGAGCTGGTGAAGCTGTAGTATTTGATCCTGTCGTGGATGCTTGTGAAGAAGCAATTACGACAATTCGAGGAAATTTTATTTGCTGCCACGCTAGAATTGTAGCGGCAAAGTAACTACTCCCCGCACATACAGTAGGTACTCAGTACAATAGAATTGTAGGCAAATAATAGACATGTATGCAAAACCAATGAAAACGCACATAACTAGTACCAGTAATAAATAAGAAGCACCATAGACTCCCCACGATAGCATCGCCTGTTTAACATATGGATCTACAACAAGGCAAAAAGTAATAGAAAAAAAAGACACATCGCTAATATTAGTTAGAAATATTCGCCCCTCTATCTTACAGCGGGACCCCTTTCCCTTCATCAACATAGATAATTGATACAAACATGGCGCGTTACAGTCACTAAGAAACAGAAATTATATTCCCCCTTTCGAATCACAGTTGAACATGTTGATATGGTTATCCCCAATACCAGCACATGCTAGCATCATACGATGGGGATGGAAGGTTAAAGCAGTTATTGGCGAAGACCGGTTCTGATGAAGAAAACTTGAATAGGGGCGAGTGGTTGACAATGGCTCCATGACTGGGGAATTCGTGTTCCATACTTTAATGTCATGATGAGCAGATCCGCTACATAATGGTCAGTACTTCGCGTTCATACCGGGGAATGGAATCCCTACGTTGCAATAACTGGGGCGTGCTCATGAACCGAGAGGGACCGCATTCCATTCCGATGAGAATGAGCCACGAACTGTCGTAATGAGGAATCCATGCGGATATCCCAGAGCATAACATCGCCACTGACGCTGCCACTCACGAGCTCGCGCAGGCCACCTCTTTGCATATGAACCTTGATAATCCATGCCTTCTGATCCTTCCAGACTTTGACCATAGAGTCTCGGGGCGGCAAGCGGCGATCGTAAACTCGTACCGCACCATCACCAAACCCAGCCACAAGGATATTCCCAGCGACTTGCTCTGAGGTCAGTGATGTGATGCAAGATCCAGAGCGGGCAGGAATATCCTACACATTGTTAGCTAATTCATTTGAGGCAAGCTCGAATGGTTACCTGAAGACACATCTCTCGAGGAGCGTCCCAAACTCGGATAACTCTTACGTCTCCTCCGACAAGCATGCTTCCTCTACCTTGCTGCCACTCAGCCACTAGTCCAGAACTTCTATTTGAGGGTAGCAAATCTGTTAGTGCCCTCCAAGCCGAAACCAGTTCTATGTTTTGCTGTGACTCGTAGTTCCGGTATATTCTGACAACCCCTTCTTGAGAGCCTGTCATGAGGAGTGCCACATCATCCTCATTAAGAAACTTGACCTCCGTAATCCGAGTCCCCTTCGGATTCCCATTGGAGAAGCGGTTCATCTTATGCCCAGCGCTCCAGTCCCATATCCTAAGTTATATTAGCACAGGGGAAATGGAAATATATTTCGCTAACGTGACACTTACGACACATTATCTTTGTCATCGACAGCTACTAGGTGAGATTCAAATTGGTGGTATAGCAACCTCATTGGTTGACTCCCATTGTTGAAAAGCCCAGCCTGAGTGTCCCAACGGCTATTTCCTGCTCGCTCTTTCTGTGGTTGAGTATCCATAATAATCTTTTCGTTGCGCGTCCGTCTCCACAATCTCTGATTGTAGTCAAGACTACCTGGCTCGTCCGCTTCATTTGGTCTCATTTGGGGCTCCCTGAAGTACTGTTGAGTGTCAGAACCAACACCGCAGGAGAAAACGCTCCAATTAGTACAAACCTCGGTAGACCATTCAAGGAACTTGCTCTTCAACGGGATAGTCGGGTTTTGCCCACTCCCCTTGGAATGGAAATACCGTGAAACTGGATGTTGGGCAGATGCATATGAAGCTGAAGAACTCCAGTGATCACTCTCCTCTGGGGGGCGATTCCATTCTGGAGGTGTCCGTGGTGTCGGCGCAAAGCCACTTCTCCAATTTTTCTGTGCAGAGTTGCCGCTGTCGTTGTTTCCATATCCTAAAGCCAAATTCTTCAAGGATGCAGCGATACTAGCCGACCTTCTGAGAGATAATGTGAAATATCCATCCTGTTTGATAGTTGAAGAAGGAGAATCAGGTGTCTTCCTATCAGGCCAAGCCTCATCCATTGAGACATTCATTGGGCGAAGGTTGGCCTTACTAACGTCGTCGATCACATCCTGAGCAGCTGCTCCCAACGGTGAATCAAGTATTGCCAGATGTATGGCATCTACCACTGTACTTGCACATTGAGCCACTTCGGGGAATGGGCCTACAGCAAGCAGAAGTATGGCCTTCCAGACTGCAGAGAATATTGAGTTGTCTGATATTCCTGGGTGTTGATCTTTTCGCTTCCCTGAGCTTCCGTTTGTAGATATGCTTCCGTTCGATGTAATTCTTAGACGGCTGTTTAAGAACTTTGGCCCCTCTTCTTGGACAGATCTGCCACCTGAAAGTATGTATTCCCTTTCGTGCACAAGCTGGTCGTAGGCGCTCACGACGAATTTATTCTCAAAGCGTTTGATGAAATGGGAAAAGAAGACCACAAGCTCCTTGCGGACCATGTTGCTACCATCCCCAGTGAGGGCGAGGACACGACTTGCCACCTCCTGCTCGATTTCCATAATCTCAGATGTCATGTCTGGTATACCTAAGAATGTCGTCAAGGCAAACAGAGCCGCAGCACGCACTTCTGGGACAGGATCGCTGACAAGACCACATAACCTGAGATGAGCCCCGTCCCTGATACCCTGCCACTTGGCCTCGGCGAAGTCGTTCCATAGCTGCGAGATGCAAAGACAGGCCCATTGCCGCAGAAGAGGATTATCGGACTCACCCAGATGGGCCAAACATGCATTCATAACTCCCGGATTCATACAAACAACCTGACCTTGATGAAAGTCCTTGCAGAACATGCTTAGGATGAAGGCACACATCGCGCGATGCTCAGAAACGTTGCCAACAGGTATTCCAGAGGATGGTGACAAGATCTGAATAAAATATTGGTATCCATTGTCCTTCAGCAAATCAGACTGGCATGAAGAATCTACTGCCAGGATTCGGGCCCATATGAAAACCATAACCGGTTTCAGCTCGGCCGCGGCAGATTGCAAGAGCTTGAGCACGTAAGGGAATATCCCTATGCTCAACGCGAGATTAACAGCCCATGGTCCAAGGTCTAGAAATTTGCTTAACAATATTAAAGCACGTAGTCTATGCACCTGGCTCAACAAAACTTGCAGCACTATGGGCAGCTGGTCGGGGGGTTTCCTATCCACAGCACCCTGGCTTAGATAGACTTCAAAAGCGGTCAGCTGTTCTGTGAAGAAGGAAGAGTGTTGGTATTCATAGGGCTCATGGTTTTCCGCTGGTTCCATCAGTCGGGGCAGTTGGGCAAGTACCATTTCGACAGCAAGGTCCCAAGATTGCCAAAGAGAATGGTTGTGTGTTTCCGGTAACGCTGGAGAGGATATTGGATGGCACTGATGGACTCGCATGATTCGCTGTGCCAACAGGAAATTCCGAAACAATGCGGCGACCATGAGATCTTGCCGGAACAGCTTCTTAAACAAAGGTCGATCCAGGGTATTCCAGGCTATTGTATCCGTGATAGCTGTAAAAATCCAATTTAGCTCGCCTAAAGGTGTACGCCGTTCCTGCAACCTGCCGGGTATTTTGAATGCCATATCTACCGAATAGTTATGTGGTAAGGGGTATTGTAGGACGAAAAACTGAATAGCAATTTCTATAGGAGTCGTCAAGCAACATGTAAACAAATCTGCGGGGAGATTTGGGTTCATAGGAAGAGTCTCCTTGGTCCCACAGGCTGCGAGCTGAATGCAATCGCTATAATTGGTGATAATTGCATTTGGATCCTTTGCCCGTAACTCTGCATTCTCTTCCTCATGCTTTTTAATGAAGCGGTTAAAATTGGTAACAATATTCCCAGCATCACTGCAGTCATACACAAATATGCTTGGTGATCCGAGCCATGTCTGTAAGTCGTATAAGGATATCGGAATATATTGCGTGTAGTTTTTGTTAAAAACCCAAATCTCACCGCTTGCTGTCGGTTTGGGTACTCCATGACCGTTATAGTGGAATAGAATGCGCTCATCTTTTGCATTCCGGCGAAGCGAGCAGCAGAATTTCTTTGTGTCCTCAACGAAGGGATCCAAGTATTGCTTGTACCTGGTTCGGATGCTGAGGGTCTCATATTGCTGTTGGAGGTTCTTCCCAATTTGCTCAAGAGGTTTTTGGGTTGGGTGAGCTGTCGGGTCCACCCAACACTCCAATTTGGCGCATGGGTTGGTCTTTATGACATCTAGTTCACAGTTAATTCAAGCATCCCAAAGCTTCGCTGAAACACTCTCACCAGGGGGGTCAACTCCAAGATTCAAACACAAAACCAGGGCTGCTGAGACAGTCTTGAGGCGGTCCCTCATGCGCCACTCTTGAAGAGGGAATGTCTGCGTCTCTTCCTTTGGGTTCCCACCCGTCTCATGACGCTTGTCCGTATAGTACATGTAAAATACCTGTAAATGTAAATCCTCAGTGCATTATGACAAGGAGGGCAATAAATTCCCTACCTGCTCTAGCAATGCCAGATAGGCTTCAGAATTATATTCATCCTCAAAACCATGCCTGGCAATTCCCCCATCAAATTCCTGGAAGCTCTCTTCATTTGCAATCTCCATACCTGAGAAATCTGCTGAGGCATGTACAGGCCCCACTAAACCACCTGTCCTTGATGCGGTGGGTGTCGACGAGAAATTCTTCTTGCGGCTCTGTTTGCTGTCTGTGAGGGGCTGGCCATTTGCCGACAAGGTCTGACGCAGCAAGTTCTCTGAAGATTCGTTCAGGGCGGAAGATGCAGTGGAAGATGTTGAGTTCGTACGACTTATCGCGGTTGTGGCAACCACAGTCCCCGCGAAGGGTACTGTATGTTGTCGGGAACCATTCACACTACCATGCCCATCATATCCATTCAAACTATTTTCATGGTGATGGGATTCATTGCTCGCCGCACCCTGGTCGCGCTGTTGGTAGTAATTATTTTGCTGTCCGTTCATCTGTTGGTGTACCTCAGGTCGGCCACCTAGACGCGAAGAGATCATGTTGGAATAGTGTTCTGAAGGTCCTTGCTCGGGGGGCTGCATGGTAAGAACAGCCGACACAGTTCTCATACTGCCTGATGCAACCCGGAAAGCTTAAGAACTTCCTATGTCTGTGTGAAACCCAAAGAAAATAAGTTCGTTTCTGTACAGCGTCTTCCGGAGGTGAAGCAAGCTTAGGGGTTGATGTGTCGTAGAGCGTAGGACGTAGAACGTTTCGAAGCTTATCGAGATGGCTGGTCCCAATCCTGTGTGTAAGCCGGCTGTAATTCGCTATAAAGTGATGCCCCTCGTATGCGACACAGGACGTCAACTGCAATCAATGTACGCAAGTTCACCGACTTAGTCAGCCACAACGTGCAGCATAACCACGATGGTAAGTAAGTACGGAGGTGCAGAACAAAAGTCTTTATACCTTCCTATTTGGGAATAGCGGACTTGGCACGCATATGTGGGAACATGCAGACATAACCCTCCCATATGCACGGTCGGAGAAGCATAACCATCGCA
>Ga0307514_10001329_pt1 | contig 31475 bp, 26 predicted proteins | sample 16_EM_MG_FD_203088 | JGI IMG/M metagenome (GOLD analysis project Ga0307514, IMG submission 203088) | Populus trichocarpa ectomycorrhiza microbial communities from riparian zone in the Pacific Northwest, United States - 16_EM | ecosystem: Host-associated > Plants > Roots > Unclassified | place... | reverse complement strand
CGACAAGTGGACTGGTCATCACCTTCGGAGGAGCGGTCGACTGGAGATCGAGAAAACAGAAGTCGACTGCCCAGTCCACGACCGATGCCGAATACTATGCCTTTGGAGTAGGCTGCATGAGACTCACCCAGGTCTCGCATCTCTTGAACGAGCTCGGCATCCCGACTATCCCTCACGTGTTCTCAGATTCACAGTCACTGATCGCGAGCATCAAGAACAGAATCTACCGCGGAACTGCAGTTGCACCCATTGCGACCAAGTACTATCTTGCTGCAGATATGGCTAGAGATGGAGAGATCGACTTGAGCTACATACCGACTGCTGAGATGCTCGCCGACTGCTTCACAAAGCCACTGCCGGAGCCCGCCTTCTTGAAGCAGTGTGCTGTGATGGGAATGATCGGAATTGGACTCGGGAATAGCCTCGGGATTGGAATTGGGAATGGCCTCGGAAATGGCCTCGGTAAAACTGGAAATGGCATCGGGAATGCCGTTGGAAAGTAAATTGATTGGGCACATTTGTTTCGAGGAGATCCACGATGTTTGATTGGCTCCTCTTCTCCTTTGTTTACTGTTTTGTTTGAAACGGATGTGATAGCCGTCCTGGAGGAGTGTTGAGCTGATTGGAAGTACGGATATCACTATGCCAAGGACTATGATGTAACTTGCCTCTTTTGTAGTTAGCACCATTAGTCATCGATCGACCTTATGTCGATGCGACATGTCTCGTTACACGATACAATAGACACACCTTCGCATACGCCCGCACACACTCGACTACTCGAGCGCACGCCACCGTACAACAAAAGTCGACGTGCAACCCTGTCCCAGATACACAGCCCGCCAACCGCTCGCTGGACAACTGGATTGCATGCGGGAGCACTCACACTCTGAACGCCTGCTACTCGGTAGAGCATTGGCTTGCTGACGGTGAGCGGAGACTGGAACGCAGAGTGTGCTTCACACTAAGGGCCAGGGACGGGAAATTTCCTTTTTGTCACCACCACTGGATAGTAGCGCACTCGTAGGAGAAAGGCAGCACTCGGGACACGGAAGTGAACTTGAAGGCGGGGGATGCACTCGGAAGAGACGTGGACTCGGAAGAGAGAAGCACACTTAGAGAACACGGGAGTGATGCGTACTGAACGAGGATGCATCTGCATGATACGACTGCGAAAAGCGCACCTGGGAGATACGGAGGTCAAGCGGACTAGGCAGATACGGAGGATAAGGCTGGAACGGTGAGCACCGCGTTGTTGACCCGGGACGATATAGCGGCTCCGGTGGAGAAGTGTGATCACAGCCTCGTGAACCCGGGACTAAACCGCTGGGGGATTGTGAGCCCTGGCTCTTCACACTGGGACGGATATATGGGCACGGAGGATGCAGGGTAGTGAGCACCATCCCGTTAAACAGGGACGAGATGGCTGGAGCGGAGATCACGGGGTGAATGCCGCAGTGGATGATTGTGAGCATCGTTTCGTTAAACCGGAATAAACATGTCGACTCTGCGGATAAAGGATTATGAGCACTGTCTCTTGGAAATGGGACGAAGGACAATCAGCACCGACTGCACACGGGACAGAATATGAGTGGAGGAGACTTTGGTGGAAGGTAGGATACAGTTGGTTTTTGGGGCAGGAATTCGTAGGTATTCTCGTTGTTTAGTCGTTTCTATTTCCTTTCTTGTTTCTTGTTTCGTGTGCTAGTGGGAGATTGCGCTAGTTGTGCATGTTCCGAATAACAGTTGGGATCTTGAGAATACAGAGATGACGGTGAGGACGAGAAGGAGGATGGCGGAAGCTGAGAACCGGGTGCTTCGCACCAGGTCGCTGGGGAGGAGTTGTGGTGGGTAAACGGTTCCCACGACAACAAAGTGATGCACTTGAGTGCGCACGTGACCGGGTTAGGTTTATCATGGCTCTACATCACGCCATCGACAAGATTGAAAAACCTTTGCTGGGCGGCATCCGACACCACGACTCGGAGCCAGACCTCACCAATCATGTACCAATTATCATCTCATCTCTTTCCTTCTTTGCTGTTTTGTTGCTTAGTTTCTAGCCAATCAACTCTCTCGCTGTGGCTACTCCCTCCCTACACTCCTCGAAATGAAACCTCGATTTTCATAGATTTCTACAGCAGCGACTGTGCGCGATCTCCTGAACCGTGATTTCCGCCCATCGCATCCCCGCATCCTGCTAGCATCAGTTCGTCACGCCTCATCTGTTTCTGCCGCAAGCTCTCCATGCAGCGCGGTACCTGATTGGGGAATGTGCCCATCACCCAGCCGGGTTCGTCATCTTCCCTTAGCTTGCCAAGCCCTGTATCTTCGTAATCATTATCCTCGTCTTGCCCATCCTCCTCATCTTCGGAACTTGAAAGATCGCTCAGACTGTCTCTGACAGCATTCAGTATCTCTCCAAACATCAGTTTGGGCGTTCTGGTTGTTGCCCCCACGTTTTCTGCAGTACTCATATCGTTTATATCTTGGATGATCGCTGTCTCTGCATCATGAACACGCTTTCTTGCCACACCGGTCTCTCTCTCCACATAATCCTCATTCCATTTCTCCCTCTCTTGTTTGCTTAAGGAGTGCGTGTCCTGTCTTTACTCCTCCAAAAGCTTCTTTTTAGCTCGAAACCTCTACAATGCTCCCAATGCTCGGATCCTTTCTCCCTCCATGCCACTCTTGCCTGGATTCGCTTCCTGATGTGGTCGTGTGGAATGCTTGGTAAATTTGGCCAATTTGCCCTGCGGAAGGGGCGAAAGGTTATTTTCCGGAGCATTGACCATTGTATCTTGTATAGACCTTGTTGGTGGGCGAGATGATGGATGTTGCAAGATATGGACCACATGGAGGCAAGCATCATCTTTTATGTTAAGGTTGGTAGTTTTGATCAATTTGAACAAAGCAAAGTCAGCGTTTTGACCGTCACGTCTTTGGCAATTGTCAAGCTAACAGTATATTATGACTTGATGGTTAGCGTGTAATTCATGTGAGATCCCAGTGAGGACTTGAGACAACCATCACCAGCTGTCCTTTCCATTGAACAATGTCCTATCAATTATGCGATATCACCTGTCGTACATCATACTATATCCATGTCAACGAACAAACAACATCGTGCCAACTGACTGCAAATTGCGGGACCATTGCAATCCCCTGCAGCTAGATGCAGTGCCCCTGTACGCAGCAGGATTCAGCTTGAATTGACGGTGTAAGTTGGCTGTCACTCATTCCCTTTGGACTTGTAGCTAACTATATAATCTTCAGGACTTCCCACTTCTTTTCGTGATCATCTTCCTCACCTCTCCACAACAGCAAGTCATGTCTCCAGAAACACCTCAACAAGGGGTAATTGGAACTGAATTGAGCTGAATGACAGGCTCTTCACGCAATCCGCCACCCAGTGAGACAGAGCAGCAACGCAGACACCAGTTTGTCAACTGCAATGCTGCAATTAGAGCCACCGAAAATATGACCCAGGAAGCTCATTTAAAAACTGTACTTAACACCGGAAGAAGCAACAACAAGGAGCAGCATACGATCGAAGGTCAGTCAATCCATATCAGTGTAGACAACAGACGACAAAGACTATAATGCACAGCTTGGATACGTGGTGAGCTACACCCCCAATGTATCGCTTCCGGAAATGGCAATCGTCAATGGTCAATCAAAGAATTTGCTGGCACAGTCCACGAAATGAAACATCACGATGTTCCCAGTGGTGCAATTTTCCCAGATGAGTTTCGTTATGAAATTCCCTGGGCTTCACTGAATCAGGCTTTGAAGACCTTACAGGAGGCTACAGAGTGGTATATGGTTGAGGTAATACCCGAATCTCACTTCAAATGCAGCAACCAATTTCTTGTTGGGTTTCAACACGTCAGCTAGCATGGCAAGACAAGGAGGTCAGGTACACCTTGAACAGTCCGACATGCATTTTGCCTTTAATATGGCCAAAATGGCCAGAAGAGAGTTTTCGCGTGCCGCCATAGAGGAAATGCAACAACTCATCAAGAAACCTCACGCAGCAGTCCAGAAAAGGAAGAAGCGGGGTGTTGTGCTTCCCAGCCATAACAAGGGACATGCTGCGATCGAAAGACACTCAGCAATTGTTCACGAAAATCAAACTGACGGCTGCCTTTCTTGCCAACAGCGCACAGCACAGCATCTACAGATACCCTGGAGGTGCAAAGGTACGGGTGCACCTCCACCACGACGGGTGCCACCTCGGCAAGGCATGCCTTGTGTGCTATCTGATGATGAACAGAGCTCCTGAACAGAAGGTGTGCCAAATGGCTATGTGTATATACATACTTTGCTTCCCGGTACTCGATTTTTCAATCTTGATCCATATGTCAAGGGTTGCATGCGAGATCAAGATTTTATTCCAGATTTGCTGACTCATGATGATCCAACCACAGGTTAGTACACTATCAGCTTCGTGGTAATGCAGCATACAGCCATTTTGAAAATAATAGCAGCCGTTTGAGTGAATATGACTCTGAGGATGACAGGTGACTGAAGGGAATGAGATTCTTGAGTATTATCAGTATCTCCAATTAACAGACACTTTGAAGTATTATTCATATAAGCATATGGATTGTGTCTTTTTCGATTCTTATTGGTCAGAATTCTGTGGCTGAGTGGCTGAGTGGCTGATAGTGGCAAGTATGAACCACAAGAACTTAAATTAAAAACAACCCACCAATTTTAGTCTGCAAGTTGCACTCTGACAACAAAGTGTGATATATATGAAATGTATATAACTCTACCTGCATTCACATCCCAGGTTGACATTCATGATATTTTTAATATTGGGTCAGTAGTTGTGAATTAATACCTTTATTGTAATGTTTTTTGACAGTAGTATGAGGAGAATTTGCAATGGAGTAAATTGGCAACTGGGAAGTGAAATATGACCTATTTATCAATGTTTCATCTTTAGAACATGTTGTGTTCAGAGCAAAACTTGCTGACATCATTGGATCTCAAATAATTGAAATAGCTGCACAGAAAGCTTCTTTTCAACTGACAATAATTGCTCTGGCCATAGAAATAGTACCAACTTACAGAGACTTGGAGAGATATACTAGTGGGCTTGGAACCTGTACAGTGGGTACACTGTAGAAGATGGAGTTGAATCTAAACAGGGTGGTGGAAACATGCATATCCTACCTCCACTGCTTATATTGTCACAGAAAGCCAGTAGGGGGATGGTAGTGCACAGGAATACCAGAGGTGGACTGGGTGATTGCAAGTGAATATAATTCGAAGACTCAGAAGTAGATAGGAACACTGAAAAAAATGACATTATATAAGCTATAAGTTAACCCATAGAAAAGTAGTTTCTGGGATCTGAATCCATCGTATATTGGATGAATGGCAGTAGGAGCTCCTATCAATCTGAATGTTGACTACATTCAGTGTTAGCAACGATTCCGGATTACCCGGTTGCAGTCCGGGTTTGAAACTGGACCGCATGGTCCAGGCCGGGTTGTTACCCGGAAAACAGGGGTACCCACTGGGTTCAGGGACATGTTGGAACTGGACCGTGGGCACATTTTACGGTTCCTACAACTGTGCCTTCAATTAAGTATTTGAATTCTGATCATATCGCAACATGATCTATACGCGAAATGTGCAGATTGATGCCCTATGTCATCTCCCATTCTGAGATTTGCGATCGGATCAATATTCATTGTATCACTGTGAAATTGAGCCGAAAATCAGTCCAAAATGAGCGGGTTTCCATCATGACTCCACGACAATTGGTCCGATTGCAAATCGGAGAATGTGAGATGAAAGAGGGCATTAAACTGCATATTTGACATATAGATTATGTCGCGATACGATGAGAACTGCAATACTTAATTGCAGGAAGAAATGTTGACTTTTGATAAGCGGGTTTTATGTGGAAACCCATTGCAAAGGTCCGATTCCAGGATGGAACCAGACCCGGAACCAAACGGGGAATTTGGACCCATTGCTCACACTAACAACATTACTGTGATATGCGTACAATTTTTTCCCTGAATATTATACATTATGCTGCATTCAACGATACAGCTGAATACACCTTATTGCATGCTCCCAAGCAGGCTCTCAAGATGTTCTTAAGTACACACCTGAGTACAACCTCACATCAGCAAAATGTAAATCGGTCCGGAAGCCACCAGCAAACCTCCCAGACACTCTGGTACACCTCACCAGTGCTTCCAAGTGTTCCAGATGCCCCGAGGCCCCCCTGGAGCTATGCAACGTGCTCTCAGACTCTGAAAGAGCATGCTCAGGTGCTCCTGAACGCACATGCAGTTATGGAGGTGCATTCAAGATGCTACGAGATTTGACTTATAGGATACTCAAATTTTGGAACAGCTGAGACTTTGACAGAAGATTGAGACCACGGTGCAGCTCTGCGGGAGACTTACTACCGTATTCTCACATCGGTGGTTCTTAGGGTTCCATAACCACAAGGCATTTCGTGTATCAAATTCATCTTTGTTAGAGTCACAAGATTCACTACATCATAATATGGCATTTATTATCTATCTAAGTTTCTCTATATATATACGTTCGGCCAATCTGGCTGCAGACTGTACTGGAGCGTAATCGCAGTAGCACCTGGAGACGCTGATTGAGAGAACTTAGAGAGGCGCTTGGAGGCCGTGATTGTGTGAACTGGGAGATGTACTTGGAGGCCTCGATGGAGTGAGTTCGAAGATCCACTTGCAGGCCGAGATCGAGTTGAACTCAGAGATGCACTGAGAGGCCGTGATCGAGAGAGTTTGGAGAAGCACTGAGAGGCTGTGATCGAGTAACTCATAGATGCACTTGGAGGCCGTGATACAGCGAGTTTGGAGATGCACTTGGAGCGCTTGATTGAGTGAGTTTGAAGATGCATTTGGAGGCCCAGATCGAGTAACTCAGAGATGCACTTGGAGTCCGAGTTCGAGTTGAACTCAGCGATGCGCTTGAGGGCCGTGATCGAGCGAGTTTGGAGATGCACTTGGAGGCTGAGATCATGTAAATCAGAGATGCACTTGGAGGCCGTGATCCAGCGAGTTTAGAGATGCACCTGGAGGCCATGATCGATCGAGATTAGAGGAGGACGTGGAGGTGGTCGATCTGGAGGCGGTAGACCAGGAGACAGGTGTGACGGCAGCTGAGACTCTATTCATTGGTTAACTCATAATTGTGGGAATGTAAACAATTGAGTACAACATTGTCCGCTGAGAGACTGGCTGGGAGCGGCAGAAATTCAATCTTGGGATGATGCAGTATGCCGTGTATGCAATACTCAGTGTGTGCTGTACTCGGTGTATGCTGTACTCGGTGTTAACTCTTGATCATGGCATGGAGAGATAGAGAGGGATGACTTAACTCTGTGTTCTTAGGTGATGGTAGAGTTGAGGACGAGAAAGAGAGAGACGCGGCAATTCATCATGAGAAACTGGGAATTAGAGAATCTTGTTTACAAATCAATTTGCCATCCCTGATATGGCAGGTAGGAGTCCCAATCCGGCGTGTACTTACACCGATACGAGGTCTTCTCAACACAGTAAGGCAAGTCGTACCCTTGATTTTTCATATCCGCTCATATCCTCCACATCGTTCTCATCTTCATCCCCCATCTCTCTCTTTCTTGTCTACAACTCTACCATCATCGCAGAACACAAAGTTAAGTCATCCATCTCTATCTCTCCACGCCATGATAATGAGTTGACACTGAGTACATTATACACCGAGTACAGCATACACCGAGTACAGCATACACCAAGTACAGCATACACCGAGTACAGCATACACCGAGTACAGCATACAGCAAAGATTCTTCCCTTCATTCTCATGATTACGAGTTGACCCCTGAATGTAGCTTCAGCTTCCGGCGTGCCTCCCTATACAATCCACCGCCTTCATCCAGCTCTCCATGAGAGCTGAAAAGTAAAGTCACGTTGTCACATTCCCACGGTTGCGAGTTAACTAACTGATGAATAGAGTCTCAGCACCCGGCGCGGCATCCATCGACTGCCTCCCAGTACTCATCCAAACTCGCTCGATCCCGGTCTCCAAGTGTATCTCCAAACTCACTCGATTACAGCCTCCAAGTGAATCTACACACTCGCTCCATCACAGGTCCATGTGCTTCTCCAAACTCACTCGATCCCCGCCTCCAAATGTATCTCCAAATTCGCTCGATTACAGCCTCCAAGTGTATCTACACCATTGCGTGATGACAGCCTCCAAGTGCATCTCCAAACTCGCGGGATCATGGCCTCCAAGTGCATCTCCAAACACACTCGATTACGGCCTCCAAGTGCATCTCTGAACTCGCTCAATCACAGCCTTCAAGTGTATCTCTAAACTCGCTCCATTACGCCCTCCAAGTTCCCACGATCATGGCCTCCAAGTGCATCTCCACACTTGCTCGATCACGGCCTTGTAGTGTATCTCTGAGTTCACTCGATCATTATTTTCAGGCGCACCTCCAATTGCTCTCAAGCACCGCCTGCAGCCAGTTCAGATATACCATTTGTAGATGGGTAGCTATATAGATACATAGATATATAGATGAGAATACAAAGTGAATACATGAGTTTTGAAAATCGTTGAACGATAAGTAGTAGCTATGATGTGCATGCGCACCTGCAGCGTTCCAAAAGACGGTGTTGTTTTTCCCAGGCTGCTCTACTGTGATTCGAGGTGCTCCCAGACTTGTCGCCGGCGCTCCCAGGTTTGTTGCCGGTGCTCTGAGATTTGGCACTGGCCCTCCCAGTTACTCTGAAGGCCGGCAGGAATGCCCTCCTAGGGTCTGATACTCTCCTGAAATTGACGCATCTAAGTTTACACTCCTCATCCTCTCAGACACTCCTGGAGCCTTCCAGTGACTAAAATACATTCTGCTGATGCAAGTATGCTTCCAATTCCACTCAATCACACATTCTGAGCCTGCTTTACTCTATCCTCCCAGGTCAGCTCTCAAGCAGCGTCCAAGTACACTCCAAGTGTGTCCCCAGCTATACCTCCAAGGACATTCTCAAGTACACTTCTGAGGATGTTCTCAACAATGCTCCTAATTGCACATGATGGTACACTCGCAGCCATATATGTTCCTATGTAGGCTCTCAACATGCTCTCAAGCATACTTCCAAGCATGCTCACAAGTAGGTTCCCAATTGCATGACATGATACACTCCCAAACGACTTGGCTCTATACTTCCAAGTTTACTCTCAAGAGGCAAGACACTTCCAATTTCTCCAGACTATACTATGCTCCCATATATGCTTCTTGGTATTTCATTGAGAGACTTGAAGAGTTGCAGCCACCAGGCACCAGGAGACAGATCATGGGTAGTGGGTAGTGGGGGGGCATATTGTAGCAGAAATCATAATGTCAATCAATATTACACTGTGAACCATAAGTATAATCTACCCACCACAATCACATCTTGCAATGCCTCATACATATGGTATTGACAATCACAAATTTAGATTACACAGAAAAAGTAGATAATTGGATCTTAGGACTCAGATGTTCTACCCAAATCTGCTGCCTGCAGCCTACAGATTTTAGGTGTGTGTGGACATTCAGTCCAGGACTGATAGTGATGATGTCAATGGTGTGATGGCCATGGTGATAATAGGGATGAGGATAGTGTTGGTGATGGTGAACATAGTACCAGAAGCACTCAATCAAGTAAATTCAGTTCTTCAATATTCGTGTAAAACCTTCCAACAACTCATAGATCTTCATCGGCGTATTGCATCGCAAGGAAAACTCAACACCTCATGATGTTTGCATCTCTCAGCTGCAGCTCTCAAGCAGTGCGCTGTTGTGCAGTCATCAAGCAGGCTCCGAAGGAGGCTATAAAAGAGGCTTACAAGCAGAATATCAAGCGGGCTTCAGACTAGGCTCTAATAAGGTGATCAAAAGCCAGCAGGCTCTCCAGTGGACTCCATACTGCTATAACAGCCATGTAGTTAACACAGATATACCTCCATCTCTGGGCACTAGTCTTATATAGTTTCACTCAATGGACTGTCAATGATGATAGACTGCAAATTGTGCAGAGGTCCACAGACAGCTTGCTATGAGTTGTATATGTAAGCAGATACACCTAGTGCAGGCTATGGACAATTTGTACTTTTGCTGATGTATCATTTTACCACATAATGAAATACGCACTTTAGTTGTTCCAGCTCTTGGTTACATGTACTCATGTTGAGCTTTGTAGATTCACGCAATGTATGTGGTTCCTCAAGGCTACGCGTTTTGTGAAATCCTGTAACCATATTCTTATGTTTCTTGAGCTAGAGCTGCTCCCTTCAGAATTCCCTTTCAACACTGCAAGCTATATGGTGGAATGCTGAAGATAGACCTTCAACCTTCTAGATCCACTGGGTCACGACTAAAAATCCTAGGGTATATCACATGCAGTCAAGTAAGTCATTGAGCCTCACTCCATTTGCTCCTGTGGTCTCGATTCCTTTCTCCATTCCTTCTCTGCACCATAATGTCCCTCACCAGAAACAACCAACAGAGTGGCTGGATAGTCCATTTAGTAGACAATTCACCTGGATACAGACAGTCATTGATGTGGAGGGTGGCATGGCACCATATATGTGGTATTTGGTAGAGAGACCAGGTGGTGCATTCAACTTTTTTCCTTTACACAAACCAAGCTATAAATGTCACTAGATGATCTTTACATGATCTAGCACAGCGAAATGGCTGCCAGGACTTGATAACATATCTGGAAGTGTGCCCAACTTTTCGTACCCTCCAAGCACTTGACAGCCAGGGGTAAGGTATTCCAGGGATGATCTATCTCGGTACCTCCAAAGGGTGGCGAAGCTGCCACCGTAACTTGTATTTTAAAGGGTATATTTATATGCATCATTGCAGAACAATGTAGTAATAAAGGACAACGTACATGAAAAGCACAGAATGGCTGTTGCAAGACCATTGTTGAAATACAGTGCCAGAGTAAATGGTCCTCACTTGCGGATACGCCCGTGGCAAAATGAGCAACAACACCGTGTCAACAACGTTTGGCTTGGCATCAGAGCTCCTCTGCATGGCGACTGGTTATAGTCATTCATAAACGTCGTACAGGCTGCCTTTATACGCAAAATAGGAAGTCCTTCGCTCCCTGCCCGATTCTGAACCTCAGTCTAAACAGAGCGTCAACCAGTTTCGGTCTTGCAAGCCAGGTTAATGATCAGAGACTTGGCCATTTCGATGCATACTGAATTTGTTTGCCCCCTTCATAGGACAAAAAGAATGCGAAATGCTTTCTGTCCGATAATGAAAATGAGCGTCAACGGAGTATCAATGAGTTTTGGCCTTGCATCATGGTTGATCAAAGCGCGATAAGGCCGTTCATGGCTTTATACAAAGTTGTGACTGGTTCTATAGGCTAAAACGCTCAGCATCACTGAGTCGCAGCTTTGAAAATGAGTTAAATTGTGGTTGTCCGGGTGGTTGTTATAGGAGCAGCACTTGTTATCGGCCTACAAAGGCTGCCAATTACCGGTATATAGTTATCTGTGATCATTGGTAAATTAGATTACCCAAGATGCAACACCAAAAATCATTTTCACTCCGTTGATGCTTAATAACAGGATGGGGCAGGGAGCGTGTAGCTGGCTTCTTTGCCTATAAAGGTAGCCAATACTGTGAATATATATAACAATGACAAATTCACTTTTCACTAACCTGACTTACGAGACCAATAATTGTTGACGCTCCATTGACACTGATTTTCAGAATGGGGCAGGGAGTGTATCACTTTGTCTTTTGCGTTTAAGTGCAGCCTATACCTCAATTATGCATGTCTGTATCCAATTGCCACTCAGATTACCCAGAATACAAGACCACAAATTATTGACTCGCCATTGACACACATTGGCATGATGGCGCAGGGAGCATTTCATAGTTCTTTTTGTTTATAAAAGCGGCCAATACATCAGAAATGGACAATGATATACCAATGTTAATATTTTGCGATGAGCAATAGGATATTTGAATGAGACCAGGCTTGGAAAGAGCAGAAATCTGGAACCGGAGATTGGAACCGATGGTCGTGCCAAACCCAGCAAAGCCCTGCGGGTTGACCGGTACGGGTCCAGGTTTTCGCACGCCAATATGCAGCAGATTTGGTAAGCGAAGCAGTTCGGAACCCTACCGGACTCCCTTAGTGGTCTGAACATGGACCGCTGGCAGGTTACCCAGACCAGTTGCTAACACTTGTCATCCCACCCATTTCCACCCACCATATGTTCTTCCTCATTCTCCCAATCACTAAGCACAATAACAGGTACCTTCTTTGCACCTATGAACTTCTTTTCCGCATGTTCAGAGCGCTTTGACCCTACTCTAGAGCATATTATTGTTGCAGCAGCATAGTCTAGGCACATTTTGGCTTTGGTGACATTTTCTCTGTCTAGCCTCTCTCTGTCAAACCAGAGCTGAACCAAATCCTCAGTGAATACACATGAGCTATACCACAGTGGCAGTGGTCCTTTGTGGCTAGTCCAGTGGTGTTCTTTGCCCCTGAGTGAAGTGTTCTCAGCATTTCATCCTCAAATTCCTTATCTGCAAGTGTACCCTGAGCTGTGCTTCTCAGCTATACAATAAGCGCCTTCAGCTTGCGAGAGGAAGATGATTGGTGACTGACAACGTGAAGTGCATTGCAGGCTAATCGGCTTACAGCTCTGGATGGTCTTTGGGTTGCACAGAGCAGTGGAGTAGAAGTGGCTGGCGTGATACAAATCGAGTGATATACCGTGACTGCTGAATAAATACCTTGCATGGGTAAAGAGGTCGGATCCCAGTTGCCTCAAGGGCGTGCAAGATGTTGTTTTTGGTATATGCTGCAGCTCTAGTGTGTGTGAAAAGTTTGTAGGAAAGAATTAGAGTGGAGTATAGAGTGATATAGCAGGTAGATTTGCTTATAAAACTGTCCTCTCTTGGTTGCATTCCCTCCTTTTCTCACCCATATATCAAGCTCATTGCTATAGCAGCAGCAATGGGGACAAAACAGCCCAACCTCTAGAGGTTGTAGGATGTGTGAACTGTGTGCAGGGAGGCAAATAGGGTGAATTTTTTTTTTCAAGCAAAAATCGAAGAATTGCCATGTGAGATGAGAGTCATGCCCATCAAGAATTCGAATATGTGGCTTGCCCTTTTTCACTGGAATAGTTAGCATCAGCAGCAGGTCAATCCAATGGTACAAACATCTTAGTCGTATATTTCTCAAAGTTCTTTTCCACCCATTCCAGTCCCAATTCATTGTCAGTTCAGCCTTTAGTTGACCATGCAAATGTTGCTTGCTCTTTGTCTTGCACCCAAGCATGCCATCCCAGTAGATGCTTTCCCCCCTTGTAGATGTGCATGGGTGGTATAACTCAACCATCTTCAGCGATTCACTTTATAACGGTAACCATTTTGCAATTTCAATTCTGGTTATAGCGAGGATTCACCCTATCTCTACTGCATATAACCTTCACTTTGAGAGCCTGACCAAGTAGAAAGCCCTTTTCATCCATGTTGTAAATGTTTTCTGGTTGTGCATTGAGCATTCTGACAAGTTTTCCAAGCTACAGGGACCAGGATTGGCCTGAAATAAATGAATAGAATGAAATGATATACCTTGTGAAAAAAAGTCGTTTAAAACTGCAGAATCATTTGCATTAGCCCTTTGTCAATCTAGAAGTTTTCTGAACATTACAGTGAGTGAAGGATGGGGGTTGAGAAAGGGTGTTGTCCAGTGCTTACAAGGTTGTCATCACCAATGTGGAGGTAGAAGGGACATTGCAAATGCCTTAACCATCTTCACTTGCAACAGATATCCCAAGTCATCTAGAGTCTCACAAAACCTAACAATTATTTTCTCATGTTCCAGAGTAAGTAGTTGCTCAATCTCATGTGCTGCACTCCATCGCTGTGCTCTGCTAATTTAGTCTTACATGACCCCATATGGTACACGATATGTTCAATCAGCAGCACAGCTAAATGGTTCAAGAGCTGCGAGGTATACATGTTTGGCTTTACGAATGTCATTCTGTCTGTCAGTTGCATCTCGGCAATTCGGTCTGGCTGTGGTTGTGTTGTTGCGGGGAGAGCGTTGAAATTAAATTTCGGTGCAGTGTAATGAAACATAACTGCTCCGGGTGCTGGTTTTCCTTGTTTGCTTTATCAGTTGCTATGTCATGCGCGGTTACACCATAAATTACTTTACTCAATTCCAATTATCTCAACCATGTGCACCAGGTCTGAGTGGAGAGATATGAAGTTGAATACATCGATGAATGCAGAGTACTGGTCATCTGTCAGACAGATTTATATTGGGCACATACAGCTCCTCCTATGTCTCATATAACATCACTCACCTAAATTTTGTTTGTATATTTCATCACTAATTTAGCTATTGCTTTTTCAATTCACAGTAATCTGCCAACTAAAATCAAATGTTTTGGCTGTCTTAGAGTCTGATTTAGATTCTAGAACTTTCAAAAGATGCGTTTGACCCTTTCACATGCACAGACAACTTATCATGTCTCACAATTTGTTCACTGATATTAAGAACCAGCTGACACGCAGGAAAATTGTTACATATATTTCTTTTTACCAAGATATGAAATCAACAATACCACTTTGCATCTCAATTTCTCTCCAGAATAAGGGGATGTTAAGATATGTTCGTCCCAATCTGATTTCTATATGGTGATAAGCTGGGGAGTCTGAATCCAGTGGTAAAAGCTGACGAGTTCAACAGGTTTCACATATTGAATGAGTGAGAAATCGGGCAACCCGGCTGGCGCAAGACCAGATATACTCGTGTTCCGCTTTGGCTTGCATGAATCTAGCCCAATATGATTACTTCCTGGTCGAGAAGTCCCGTACGGCATGTGCGATATAACCGGGGACAATGTGATGACGCTCGATAAGTTTTCCAATCATTGTGTGTGCATCTGCCACTGCAACATGATCTGTTCACAGTTGACCAAGTAACCGAACCCTCAGTTTGGTTGTGCAGTGTGTCTTATGAATTTGACTGAAGTAATCGGCTGGGTTCTCTCATCCCGGCTGTGTCAATTCGTCAATCTGTATCCCCTTCTGCCAACACCTATCCATGCGCTTCTGTAGCAATTTGATGATTGTGCCAATCACCCAGCCGGATGCGTCATCTTTGCTCAGCTGGCCCTCCTCTGCCTCTTCGTCATCCTCATCCTCCCCATCTTCCCCATCATTAGAACTTGCAAGATCACTTAGACTGTTTCCGATAGCAACCATCATCTCCTGAAACTCTTGTCAGGCTCGTTGTTCGTTAATGCAGTATTTTCTGCTTTCCTTGATTCATCCTGTTCTTGCTGAACCGCTGCCTCTGGGTCTTCAACACGCTGTCTTCCCCCAGCGATCTGTCTCTCAACATAATCCTCAATCCGTGTTTCATTCTTTTCATGGCTAAAGAAGTGCATTTCTCGTCGTTTCCCGGCTGCACACTTCTTGGTAGATCGCAAGCTGTGCAATACACCATGGGCTCAGACTCTCTCTATTTCCAAGCCACTGTTGCCTTCATTTGCTTGATGGCGTTGTAGGGTTGATCACTGCGTTGAATGGCCATATTTGCCTGGCGAAAATGGAAACAATTTCGTTTTCAGAGCATTGACCATTGTAGTTTGTGTTGACTTTGTTGTTGGGCGAGATATTGGTTGCTGCAAGATATGGACAATATGGAGGCAAGCTGCGTCTTTGATGTCATGGTTGGTATGTTTACTTATCTTGCACAAAGCGAAACCTCACATTTGACTGTGAATTAAACGGGAATAGTTATGCTATCTGTACACCGTGATTTGATTACTAAAGTCAGTTTGACATAATATTCCGGGGATTCTTCGAAACAAACATCACCAGACGTCTGTTCCCTCGTACAATATCCTATTCATTTCTGTCAACCATGCTATTTGGCCGGTGGTACACCACAATGCATTCCTGTTAACTAACATACAACATCGGACCTACATATTGCACATGGCGGGGTTGTTGGAATCCCCAGCAACTCGTAGCCATATAAGGCAGGATTCATCAGGAGTATATGGAACATCTTGGCTGCTACTGAATCCATTCTGACCTGAAGCTAACTATATCGTCGTCAGGACTTCCCACATCTTTTCTTCATCATCTTTCTGTCCAATTCCACACCAGTAAATCAGGCAAACACGACCACCCCAGCCAGGGGAAAGCAGATTGAAAACAAACCGATTGGCGGGCGCTACATCAAACACGTCACTAAATGGCACACAACAAGAACCCAGCCACCAGGTAGTTCACCAGGACGCTACCGATGTTACCACCAGAAATCAGACCCAGGATGCACATTTAATACTGGTCGGTAAGACTGGAAGCAGCCAGAATGCAAAGCAGCATGTTTATGGATGTGAGTATATGCAAATCTGGGTAACCAGCCATCAATTAACCATATGACATACAGAGGGTTTACATAGAGAGCTACGCGACCAATCTAATGCTGCCCATAACAGTAAACCTCCATGGTAGAGCAATACATTTGTCTGGATAGTCCGGGAAATCGAACATCATGTAGTGGTCCGCTCTGGGACTTCCCTAGACAAATTTCCTGATAAGCATCCCTGCGAGTAGATGAAATAGGTCTCAATTACCTTAGGAGAGGGTTCAAAAGTGTATATGGTTGAGGTTATCACCGAATCTCATTCTTACAAACAGTAACTAATTTCTTGTAGGTTGTCAACATGGCTGCGACTATGGCCATTCGAGGAGGTCGGGTACAGATGTAACAGTCCTACATGCACCTGGCCTTGAATATGGCAAAAATGGACAAAGAAGGATGTTCGTGCACCGCAGTAGAGTAAATGCAATTCCTGATCAAGAAACCACACGTTGAGGTCTGAAAAGAGAAAATGCAGGGTGTTGAGTATCCTGGGCATGGAAATGTGCAGGATACGACTGTAAGATAGCAGCTACACCTCATCTAAACCACATCGCTGGATGCCATACTTGGCAACCTGCCACAGCAAACAATCCGCAGACACCATGCGGACGCAAAGCAACAGGCACACCTACACCAGATCGACCCAGACAGCCGACTCCAGAGACAGTGCCACCAGTGCCCAAAACACCACTCACCCCAACTGGTCACAATTCCGGAACACAACATTCCCAAATCCTCAATTTGCCGGCCGCATGTGCATATTTACATACATATCTGCCCTGTGCTGAATTGGTTACTCTTGATGCATCTGCCTAGAATATTTTGCACAATGCAGATTTTGATCCACATATGCTGACTGATGAAGGAACATCCACTTGTTAGTACACTATCTGCTGTGTGGTAATGCAGCTAACATCCCTTTTGAAGACCAGAGCAGCAAATTGGGCCAACCTGCATGTGATGACGAGCATTGATTGAAAGGCACGGGATTTTAGAGATTGGTATTATATATTTCTTTATATCACTAAAGAACAATGTAGTGATCAAGAAGAAAGTAAATTCAAATGCTAGCAAGGCTGCTAAAACAATGTGAATGATGGTCTACGCCAAATCAAATGATTTTATAATGTGGATACGCCCATGGCAAACTGTGTGTCAATGGAGAGTCAACAATTTCAGGTCATGTAAGACTTGTAATTAATCGTTGATTTGGTCATGGTTATAAACAATCCAAGAATTGGCTGTCTTGATTTCAATAAATCATACTGGCTCGCTGCCAACCTCATTTTGAAAACCAGCATCAATGGAGGGTCAATGATTGTGGGTCAGGTGTCGTGGGTAATCACACTACCAATCGGTTTCAGGCAGTCAAGAAGGAATCATTGGCTGCCTCCATAGGCAACACAGTTTGCGATACCTTCCCAGCCACTTCTTGACAATGAGCGTCAATGGAGCTTAAACAATTGTTGGTTGTCTATGTTGGGTAATACGGGGTGCGACAGGTTGCAAACAGTTATAAACAAATTATTGGCTGCCTTTATAGCCAAAAGAGACAGAGAGACGCTCCCTGCCCCATCTTGAAAATGTGTGTCAATAGAGTGTCAATGATTGTTAGCCTGCCATCATAGTTGATCACAGTGCGATTTGGCGGTTGTTGTCTATATTCATCGTTTTGACTGCTTGTGTAAACCAAATGGCTCAAGATCTCATAGTGGTAGCTCTGGACCTGAAATCCGTTGTTACTGTCCGAGAGGATGTAGCGAAAACATCCCGTACATATCTGTTTATAATTGCTGCCATTTCCACATTGGTGGGTGCTTGTGATTAAGCGCCACTCATATTACCGAAGATGGAAGACCAATAATCGTTGCTGCTCAATGGACGCTCATTTTCAAGATGGAGTAGGGACTGTTTCAGTTTCTCAGTCTGCTATAAAGGCATCCAAAACTATGTTTATAACTGTGTGTAACCTGTTGCTTCCCAGATTACCCAAGATACATGACCAACAATCGTTGACCCTCTATTGACACTCATTTTCATGATGTGGTAGGGCGTGTCTGTCAGATCATTTGAATTACTAAGGCCGCCAATACATCGAAAATGCACCATAATGTACCAATGTCAATATTTTAGGATTATCAGTAGCATGTGTAATGGCAACCATACATGTGGAACCCAGAACCCAGAACCGGAGATTGGAATCTAAGTGTTGAGCCAAATCTGGCGGAACCCACGCTTTGACGTGCACGGGTCTGTGTTTCGCCTTCCAAGAGTCAGCAGGTCAGGTTAGTGGATAACACTGGATCAGAACTGACCCATTTTTGCGGTCCAAACCCAGATCACTGGAAGGTTGCCTGGATCCGTTGGTAATACTACTCTCCGCCCTCTCAATCCACCGTATCACCACAATGGTCTCCAACATTATTTCATAATCACTCCCAATCCCGTTTCAACCTGGTCAAAGCACTGAGATGGATAACGTCCTCTTTGAATGCAGCTGTAAAGTCTGCCCATGCTACGCCTGCACTTGCTTGCACCAGAAAGTGGTGGTTGGCCAAAACTGCATGTTGGTTATGCCACTGAAGCAGTGCCGTGGTAGCCCATCCATTTGGCAATGCAATTCCAAACGTGTCTGGTAACTCTAACACCAGGGCATGAGGTCCAAAGTTGGAGTGCAGGGTAGACAGAAAGAAGGTGATGGCATCTATTGTTCTGTTACCATCGGAAGTCAGCAATCCGATCATATTCTCATTGAATACGCAGTTACTGGAGCTGGTTTGGAAAGCACTGAGAGGGGCAGACTTAACCTTCACTCAGATTATGGCATCATTGGAAGCATTCCATTGCATCATGGCCGACTCCATGTGTTGATTAAATATATCCCCGTTGACTCCAGTGATTGCCGATGCGTTGTTAGTTCCTTTGAATGCCTATAAGGCTACTCCCAGTTTGACTTGCATCAACATACTGAGCGAGTACTTGCCAGTGATCTCTTGATTCTGCATCCCATTGTCCATTGCAGTTGCATTATCAACTGGGAGTTGGGCTGCACCGTCTGTTATATCGTTGAACACATGTTGCGCCAATCTGTTGCACTTGGCCTATTCTTCCAGAATGAGCTGCACCTTGTCATCCAGTTGCTTCGTTACATTGACAAGTCCATGTGTGACTGAGACCAATTTTAGGTTGACATTGTCACACCTTCAGTGTAAATCATTGACTTCTTTGCTATACTCAGCATCAACCGCATGGAACCAATTGGTGACCTCATCAGTGATGTCCTCCAGTGCAACTCCCAGCGGTTGATCAGAGATCTCTTCTCCGTGGAATCAGTCATCATTGGCCTGCTGTTCGGGGATGTTCAACCTCTCTGGCTGCACTTCGGGAAGGATGCTGCGAGACGGGGAAGTTCTCAACCACTGCACGACTTCCAAACATTGTCCATTCATCCCCCACCTGTTTTGAGGTGCATGGCAGCAGGCCACATGTTTGTCGTTGTTGTTATGGTGTTTCCTTTGGGCCAAGTGTGTCTTTTTCACCATCGGAATATTGTGCGTAACAATTCTAACTACCTTGCCTTTATTGAATCTGCACTCTGGGACATATAAGGTGCAGGAGGAGACAACCTGCAAGTGTTGCTACCAATCAAGCGGTATGAAGTGACAAGAGTCTATTCTCAATCTAAGTTTGTGATCTCTGATTCTGCCACCGATCCACTCAATGGCATGGAAAGACCTATTCACCGTTCTGGCCCGTGCGTCCTGCGGAGCCCTTTATTATATCCACCCTTGCTTTCTCTCCACAGAGTCTCTTCACTGTAGCTTCGAAAATGCTACTCATTGCTTCGAGGCACCATGCGGACTCCTGCTCCACCTTGTCTTCTGTATACTCTGCATCCCGGAAAGTTCGGCGATTCACTAATAGGATCCATAGCTTTTCTGCCACCTCCCCGTCTTTTTCCGTCATTGCACATAAATTCCAACCTACTTGACACTTGTTGTTTGCCTCCTCTTGTATGTCCACTTTGCCTTCTCATTCTAAAACTTTGTGGTTTGATGCAGTGGCATAGTCATCAGTCAGTATTAAGCCGTCTGTTATCATTGGATTTGCTAAAGTCTGATCGATAACCTGCGTGCCTTCGTGGCCCTCCCGCATCCAATGGTGGGTTGGCCAGCCATCATTCCCATGTTCCACTTCAGCAATATGTAATGTAGTTACTGGAAGCCTCCTGGAGTGTCTGAGAGAATGTGGAGTGTAAACCTAGATGCGTCAATCCCAGGAGAGTATCAGAGCTGAGGAGGGGATTCTGGCCAGCCTTGAGAGTACCGGGGATCTCTGATGACTGGGCCAGGAGCACCATGGGAGTCATTGTGAGCGGTTTGGGAACACCTCGGACCGCCGGAGAGAACTTTGGGTGCCCCTGAAAGCACATGGGAGTGCCGGCAACAAGCCTGGGAGCGCCGGCAACAAGCCTGGGAGCGCTGGCAACAAGCCTGGGAGCGCCAGCAACAAGTCTGGGAGCGCAGGTGACAACTCTGGGAGCGCCGGCAACACGTCTGGGAGCACCACGAATCACAGTAGAGCAGGCCGGGCAATACAACATCTTCTTTGGGAACGCTTCTGGTGCAGCTGGAAATCATAGCTACTACTTGTTGTTCAATGATTAATAAAACTCATGTATTCAGTTTGCATTCTCATCTATGCATCTATATAGCTACCCATCGGCACACGGTATATCTGGACTGGCTGCAGGCAGTGCTCGATAGCGATACGAGGTGTGCCCGAAACTCACGATCGAGTGAACTCAGAGATACACTCCAAGGCCATCACCTAGTGAACTTAGAGAGTACTCCGGGATCATGATTGAGTGAGATTGGAGATACCCTTAGATGCCATGATTGTGCAAACTTTGAGGCCATGATTATATGAGTTTGGAGGCCGTCATCGTGTGAGTTTAAAGATTCACTTGGAGGCTATGTTAGTGCAAGTTTGGAGATGCACTTGGAGGCCGTGATCGTGCGAACTTGGATGCCATAATCGAGTGTATTTGGAGCTACACTTGGACGCTGTGATCGAGTGAAGATAGAGATGCACTCCGAAATCGTGATCAAGGGAGTTTGGAGATTTACTTGGAGGGCACGATTGTGCGAACATGGAGGCCGTGATCGTGCGAGTTTCAAGGCCGTAATCGTCCGAGTTTAGAGCTCGACTTGGAGGGTGTGATTGTGCAAGATAGGAGATGCACTTGAATACCGTGATCGAGGGAGATTGGATAAGTACTTCAAGGCGGTCGATGGACGGCGCGCCAGGTGCTGAGACTCTACTCATCAGTTAGTTAACTCGCAACTGGGCAAATGTGGCAAGCTGACTTTACCTTTGAGCTCCCATGGATAGCTGGCTGATAGCGGTCGATCAGGTAGGGAGGCACGCCGGAAGCTGAAGCTACATTCAGGGGTCAACACATAATCATGAGAATAAAGGGATTTCAAACAATCTTGGGTGGATGCTGTACTCATTGTATGCTGTACTCAGTGGATGCTTGTACTGGGTGAATGCTTCTACTCGGTGTATGCTTGTACTCGATGTATGCTGTGTTTGGTATCAACTCATGATCACGATCAACTTTGCGGTTGGCAATGATGGTAGGGTTCTCAATGAGAAATAGAGAGATAGCGATAAAGATGAGAAGGCTGTGGAAAATACGAGCGGATATGTGAAATGAGAGGTACAACTTGCCGGATTGAGTTTGGAAGAACTCGTATCGGTGTAATTACACACAGGATCGGGACTAGTACATACTGTATCAGGGATGGTAAATTGACTCTCCCATGAAATACTCTGAAGCCCCAGTTTCTCATCTTGATTTCCCCCATCACCTCTCATCTCTCTCTTTCTCATCCTCAACTCTACCATCACCTAAGAACACGAAGTTAAGTCATTGCACTGTATCTCTCCATGCCATATTCAACAGTTAACACCGAGTACAGCATATACTGTATACTGCATCATCCCGTGATCGACTATCTCCTACTCCCAGCCAGTCTCATCTCTCGGCAGCCCATGTTGTACTCAATTCTCTATATTCCCACAATTACGAGTTACCCAATGAATAGAGTCTCAGCTCCCATCGTGCCTCCCTCTCAAACTACCGCATCCAGATTGTCGGCTTCGTAGTACTCATCCAATCTCGCTCCATCCTGGCCTCCAAGTGCATCTCGAAACTTGCACGATCGCAGCCTCCAAGTGTATCTCTAAACTTGCACGATTATGGCCTCCAAAGGCGTCCGATCACTGCATCCAAGTTTGCACGATCATGGCGTCCAAATATATATCCAAACTCACTCAAACACGATCTCAGAGTGCATCATTAAGTTCACTCGATCCCGGCCTCCAAATGTATCTCCAAATACACTCGATCACGGCCTCCAAGTTCGCACGATGATGGACTCCAAGTGCATCTCCAAACTCGCATGATCACAGGCTCAAAGTGTATCTCTAAATTGGTACGATTTCTGCCTCCAAACTGGCACGATCACGGCCTCCAACTTCACACGATCATGGACGCCGAGTGTATCGCCAAACTCGCTCGATCACGATCTCGTAGTGCATCTCGAAGTTCACTCTATCACGGCCTCCAAGTGTATCACCAAATACACTCCATTACAGCCTTCAAGTTCGCACTATCGCGGCCTCCAAGTGCATCTCCAAACTCGCACAATCACAGCCTCCAAGTGTATCTCTAACGCCGCACAGTTACGGCCTCCATTCTCGCACGATCACGGCCTCCAAGTTCGCACAATCATGGACTTCCAAAGTATCTTCAACGTCGTTCGATCACAATCTCGGAGTGCATCTCTAAGTTCCCTCGATCAAGGCCCCCAAGGGTATCTCAAAATACACTCAATTATGGCCTTCAAGTTCGCACGACTACGGCCTCCAAGTGGATCTCCAAACTCGCACCATCACAGCCTCCTGGTGTATCTCTAAACTGGGACGATTACGGCTTTCAAACTCAGTCGATCACGACCTCCAAGTTCGCACAATTATGGCCTTCGAGTGTATCTCTATACTCGCACGATTATGGCATCCAAGTGCATTTCCAAACTCGCTCGATCACAGCCTCCCAGTACTTCTTGAAAGAGCCACAGCGGGTGTACGGAAATACAGGGGTACTGGAAGTGGATAGAGTGACGGGGAGTATATATTCGGCAGACCCCGGAGTAGATAGACATCATCTCATTTCCATCTCATCTTATCATGCAATGAAAATACTCACTCTATGTTTCCCAAGGTTTGGTCTCACTCATTCCATCCGAGATATCGTGGATCCACGCAATTGCGTGTATCATCAACGCCAGGTAGTATCATATCGTTCAACCAGATTTCTACACTCCTCGAACCAAAACCACTCTGTCTCATGCATTCCTCATGGATGTCGCGGGAGGTGCAGCATAGTGTTGATGGTGGTCTCTCTAGCTTCTAGCTCCATCGTTTCACCACAACGGCCTCCAAATGGTGCACCTCTCAGTCCTCCCAATGGGCGTAAGCAGGTCCTCTTAAGATTATGCTCGACTACCATCTGCGGCCAGATTGACCGTATGTATACCTATACAGAGACTTAAATAATGCATGCCAGATTGTGATGAAACGAATCTGGTGACTGTAACACTAACTACGATGATAAGAGGAGATGCCGTGTGGTTGTGGGCTATGCAGCGGTCCCGGCTGATCTCGAAGTCTCCCACAGATCTGCCCAGCGGCCTCAGCTACTCTTGAAGTCTCCCGCAGATCTGTGCAGAGGTCTCAGGAGCTCCAAAATTTGACGATCCTATAAGTCAGATCTCGTAGCATCGTGAATGGACCTCCATAACTTCAGGTGCTTTCAGCAGCACCTGAGAATGCTCTTGCCGAGTCTGAGAGTACATTGCAGAGCTCCAGGGGGGTCTGAGAGTATCTAGAAGTACTTAGAAGCACTGGTGAGGTCACCCAGAGTGTCTGGAAGGATTGCTTGTTGCTTCTGGACCAATTTACATGTTGCCAATTCAGTCCACTGTCGCAAATCGGTTCTTCCCACAAGGCACCAGTCCACTGTCTTTGGCATTTTGGGTCCAATCATCATATGTGGGCGATGAATTCTCCTGCAAGGACATTGTCGCCTTGCCGAATCACTCTCTGCCAGTGCAGCTTTTGTGTCGGTCTCTCTTCCAAATGCCTGTGTCTTTAATTGTAACATTGATGATACTCATGATCTTCTCCCCTCTCCTCCTGACATCAGTAGCAGTAACATTGTCATTAGCACCTCTGCTGAAGTCAGTCTGCCCATCAACTACCAGGCCACTCCTCTTCCACTTCGCAGTCCAAACAGTTGTGCTTTTGTTACTTCAAATACCAACGGGCTAATGCTAATACTACTGCTCTGTCTCGGCACCTCTTGCAAGCACACTACATCCGTCCTAGGCTTGACTCCAGTCTTCAGTGCCACAAATGTTCACTTGTATTACCTTGCGCGATTGTGCTGGATCACTCTACTCAATGGTAGCCAGGGCTGCCACATCAGTCTCAGTCTCAGCTTCAGTAGTGGATGTAGTCGCAATCTTGATTTCGGCCATCATCGCCTTGCATGCCTCTCCCATGTCCTCTTCTTCCTTCACACCCATCATCTGCCCTGCTTCCCTTCCCCGAACTGCTGCTACTCCTTTGGGCCTATGACCAAGCGCCACTCTGTTCATCCACCTTACCTGGTCCTTAGCTTCCTTTGTGAGAGCATGCCTGGCTAACCCCATCTTCCGGCAGTGCCACACTGTCTTGGCCGCTTCAGTCATCTCCATGCAACTGCTGCTGAATACAATATAACTTCCGTTGCAATAGGGGCACTTCTCCAGCGTGTAACCGCTGAGTGATCCCTACTTTTGTGTGCTCCCCACTTCATTGGCTTTGTGGTTGCTTGGCCTGTGATGACCTGAGTAGTTGCCACACTTGGGCATCCAGCAGCACTTGATGTTGCGGTGGCCCCACCCACTACTGAGCTCACATCGTCTGTCAGGGGTTTTGTTCGTGAATGCCTTGACTCAGTACCACTCTCCCGCCACCTTGATGCCTTTCTTGATTGCACTCTGTAACTCCTGGCTGCACTTTAAAACAAAAACTAATGATAATGGGGCAATTTCTCGGCTCTACCTCGTTCCCTGAGGGCCCAGGGGATTGGAAGGCATCGCACTTGGCTGACAATCGTTATGACCATGTTCTCCTTGTCAAATTCCTCTCCTACCTTGTGCATGCCTTCCACGCAGTTTCCCATGTACCACATGGCAGGTACTGCATGGATCTGCCACCTTTCCCCAGACTCATTCCCTTCAACGTCAAAAACTCTTTTCTTGAATGTCCTCTCTGCTGTGATGAAGATGTTGCTGTACTGTAGAGCCATCTCTGCTGTTGCAGTCTGATGCATGATTACAGTGATCTCCTCTTTGGCATTCCACGTTGCGTTCATGATCCAAATGTGATCTGGAGCCTGCTGGTGGACAAGTGCTCTGTTGATCGCAGACGCAATATCTTGTTCCATCTTATTGTACAGTTGCACATTCTCATCACCCCTCAGAATTAGTCGGGTGTCTGCCATGCTCTAGCCAGTTGTAGGTGGTGGGGCTGGGCCGGCCGGTTTCTTTAGATTTCGTGGTGGGACTGTCTCCCACTGTCTAATCGGTGTTGGTGCTGATGTTGTCCACGCTATCGCGGTCGATGTCGTTCTGGTTGTCTCTGTTGGTGCTGGCGCCGGGTGCGACTTCGGCATTAGCTTTGTCTTCGGTTTAGGCTACGGTCCAGGCTGCGCTTGTTGGAGCTCCTCAGGCTGTTGCAGCCCACCTGTCTGCATCATGTCTAGGTGTTTCAAGGCCTCTAGCCCAATGCCATCTGTGTCCGCTTTCCTTGTCCCATTCTCTTTCTGTTTCTGGCCCTGTTCTGTTACGGCAATCACTCTTGTGACCGTGTCCATGACACCATTGCCGCACAGTATGTCATCCAGGTGGTGCACATCCCATTTCTTCTCTCTCTCTTCCAACCATGCTGTCATCCCTCGCCACTGCGCTTGCTGCAGTGCTGCCTATGCCACCTGCATACCTGCCATCTTTGCGATGGTTCGGTGTAGCTGTGCTAGCTCGCGGGCTTGCTGCTGTGCCGTTCGCTCCATGTGGCTCTTCCTGTCCCCGGGGCCCAAGGCGGCCGTCAGGGCCTCACTCCTCCTCCTCCTCCTCCTTTTCCCATTCTCCTTTGGCTCTATCGACTCAAGTGTATCCACGCTGGCAGTATCCATGGCGATACGGGTCACCGCCGCCGCCACCGCCATGTCCATGCCCATAGCCTTAGGCACGTCGCTCGTCCTGTCTCCCGCTCCTCCTATGTTCATGTCACTCCTCTCGCTCGCTCTGACTCTGGTCATCACTTCTGTGAGGCAATCACTTTCTAGGGAAGCCCTCGGCGTCGCTTGCTTGTTGGTCGTCGCGTCGCGTCTGTTGATGGGTGCATGTGCTCTGCTGCTGGAGTGCCCAGCCTACTCCGGCGGTCCATTGGCGCTTGGAGGCTCGTTCCGGGTCAATTCGAGGTTAAGAATCGATTGCCAGTGTCCGCTCATTGATTGCTGTCGTTGTTGTTGACTTAATCCACTGTTTCTGTTTTTGCCAAGCCTTGCGCAAATGACGTTTTGTACACTGGCTTGTTCCATCATGCTGGATGGATGTATGTTCGAAATGGGTAGTCTACATGATGCAACGCTCCAACTATTAATCACCATAAGACCACTTCAGACACGGTCGTATCTTATTTGTAACACGTTTTACAAGTTCAAAGTTTGATACAGCGTATTGCATTTCGGGGGCAAGTGACAAATGATGTCTTGCATGCATGCGGCACAGCACGGTTCAAGGGGAGTGGTTACGTATTCCCATTGAAATTTCCGGTCTTGACAGTCACAAGCGAATTGAGCCATAGCGTGTATGTACATACTTAGATACATGTCTTAACTTGCGCTCACTTGACCTATGTACTCATAATAATAGATGATAATCATCGGCGGTTTGATCCGATTGCCTAGGTCGCTGTAGTGCAGTAAGCGAAATAACAGCGGAAAGAGGACTGGAGTTGTTGCCACAGTTTATTCAGCTCTCCTTCTTGACGCATATACCACCTTACTCGGTTGAGCTCGCATTCCCGACAGTCAGCTGCAATTCGATTCGTTTAGAAGGCTCTAGTTGCCTCGAACTTGAAGCCACCCAAACGCATCCTGCAAAAATCGCGAGTCCAACAAGATAGTACAGTGCTGTGCAACTTTGTCGCACTCATCCCGATCTCATCGCACATCCTCCAGTGGGTATAATATCACCTCTATACCTACGCCAGCGGTGCTGATAACAATTGACACCATGTTTTGGTGAACCCAACTTCAGCTCTGTTAGCAGGGTCCAGAAAACTTGAACGCAATCACACGGGAGGTTTGTATGCCAGCTTGGTGATAGAGAGAGGAGAAATGATAGCAATGTATCAATCGCCTGGGACGCTTCAAATTAATTGGATACAGCCTGATTTCAAAGTCGTTCTCAAGTGAGCCAATGCCAAAATGTTACTCGGCCCATCAGGAGACATTGCGCGCAGCGTATCCAGTGCTCCAAATTGTCCGTCCTGGTGGGTGGGGTGGTGGACTATCCCTGACAATGACTATCCAGGAAGGGATTTGGTGTTGCCTATATGGACCGCCTCCCGTACGTACGGCTTTTAGGCTTCAGCTGGGCTGATTGGGATCATGATCTCATGATGATGATGGTCGTTCCAGACTCAGCTGGAGATGCCAGCTGAGTGCTCATGTATGCGTATAAGGCATACTCTGAATGCCGTATATAGGATCACACGAACTCCTGTAATTTTGAATACACAAGCCTCTCTAGCAATCAGTATTTCAACATTTGGTGTTACACATCCGGTGGCAAGTGACTCACAGTGGCAATGGGTGGCGAAGCACCAATGATTTCCCTCATGATTCTCTGTATATAAATCGAGTCTTTCTCCTTCTCTCCTTCACTTCACTGTATCATAGAATCAACACGCACGGTTCTCTCCTAAATACTATAGCAACATTTGGGACGCATATAAGCCGAGTGATGAGATCAGGATGCGAGTGACTGCTTGGTGATATAGCGGCAACTGGTACGTCGCGTGACAGCACTCATCAAGTGCTCTCTGAGGTCGGTGATGGTGGCTACTAGCATTCCTAAAGCATTGTATCCTTGTTTAATGGAGTCATTCTGGGAGGAAAATTCGCAGCAACACAGCGGCAACCTCCGCTTGGGCCCAACAGATCCCCGATCTCGACCCCGAATGGATCTAGACCCTGAAGGTATCTGCTCATCCCTCGCCCTGCTTCTGGACCCGAGGAGAAGAGCGGGCGTCCAGACAATTGGGAACTCTGAGCGTATCACTAAACAGCTGTGGAAGACAGGATTGGAGGGATTTTACAATGGATGCCCGAGTGGGTGGTGTGAAGTATTGCATAGACAACTTTGATGGATAAAGTTCAGATCGGAGCTGCGGGATGTTGCTGCAAGATGTTGCAGGGTGTGCCAAACAGGGTTTGCAGATAAGGCCATCATGCATGCATGAGCTGCATACCAAGAACATGTAAAGTTTGCGGGGCACTCATCTGACTTCAGCACAACACCAATCGATATCCGTATCCAAGATTCATCCAATAATCGATCGCATCCTAATCTAGAGTCTCCGGCTACTCGATAGCGATCGCGGTTCATTGACGAATCACCAGTACTAGAGGTCAAAGCTTCGCAAAAGTGGAGGAAGGTGGAAAGGAAAAGCATAGATGTAGACTCTGAGAAGGAATATGTACCAGTAACTGAGAAAGTGAACGGACAGTTGTAGCTTGTTGCATTGGAAGTTGTAGATTAAATATCTACTTCGAAACTTTTCGTAACCAAACGGCGATCGCCGCTGAATGTCAGCTGAATCTGTGATTTCTGTAGTTCATGCAGGATACCAAGGCGACTAAAAACTGCTTCTATTCTCCTGAAAGTTAAAACAGACTGTAGAGCGAGCAGTACAGATTTGAATGCATAGGGGCGGTTGGAGTATTTCGATATATCGTCAGCTCAAATCACTCGACACCAGAATCATGTTAGATCACGATGGCAGTATGAAGAAATCCCAAAGGTCTGAAATATACGGGCAAACCAAGTATGATGTAGTCTTCTTCCAATGAAAATCTAATAGTTACCTGTGTAGGTGGTCTATCCAATATACAGTAAAGAGCAGCTCGGTATCTGGAAATTCCCGCAGTGACTTGACTCATCACGTGCAAGGTTTGGCGGTACTTGTCGAGTGATTGTTGATGCTTTGACATACTTGTTTCAGCTACACGTGCCAGAAATGCATACCAGCGACCACAAATGCACCTAGTGATAGCTACAGTCAGTCGGCGAATGCACCGAGAGGAGGCAAGAGTTAGTGCCCTCGGAAACGGTCGGAATCCAAGCATGCTCATAGAGTACAGTGCACCCGCAAGGCAACCAAAGGCACGTGCACGCCAGCAGTAGAGTGCATAACTACTTCACATCTGCGGCAACTGTACCTAAGTAGGAATGGATACACAAAGCGGAATTGGGCTTTTGTAGTGCTTTATGACGCACCTTTTCTTAGGCGCTTAGATCGGAAACGCGATTGCGTAACATGTAGCTTGTGAGTTGCTAGAACTTGAAGTCTATTGTCAAGGGCTGCATTAAACATATATACATCATTGAGCTGGTACTGTACCAATTATGCCTGCCCAAAGTCCTCGTATTAACTCGCTGCCAACTTCATACTCCCACCCTGATGCATTAGAACCGTCGTTAGATAATGCATGGATGATACTCGCTCAAACCCTAGACCCGTTTCGGAGTAGCCATGGATGTGAGTGTTCACGAACTGGATTGCCCGCTACTTCCTCAGGTGCGGAATGTACCGGAAACAGCGACCGCGACTCAATCAGAGATTCATGGGACAGTGTTTAGGGCCAGGAAATCCCGGTGATGCAGCAGCTCCTTGTGGGAACTGCCGATAATCTAGTACATCTAATGATAAGGGAGATTCTGCAGGTCCTCTGTAGAAGGTTGTACAGCAGCTTCCGTGATTGCGCTGAACTAGCATTTTCTGACATATCAGGCAGAATTGAACGGTAGAATTATAGCTGATTTTGGAAGATACCCTCAAGTGTCGAATCAAAAGTCAAAATAAACATTGTGACCATCATGTGAGTTATAAGCTCGTCTTTTAGAGCTGCAGGTCAAGCTAGAAATAGTCGTGCCTTGATAGGTTAACAAATGAGGATGCCGACATACAGGTTGATCAAAGTATACCGGCGAGTTATGGTCAGAAGCTGCTCTCATGAAGAGAAGCACATGAGTTACTCGTCACCCTCAGTTCTTCCTTTTGCGGCACTTCTAAAATCATCGGAAGTTCGGGTATCCAAGGCGTGTTACTCAGGAAGATAGTTCAACCATCTATCTATCTATCGTAGGAGCTTATATGCTCATATACGCAGTAGTCCGTGTATGGCTTATACGCATGAATAAACACACTGAGCTGTCAACATCCAGCAGACTCCCGAATGACCTCCATTAACCCAGCTGCAGATCATAAGCCTTACGAAGTTTGATGAGAGGATGAGGGGATAGAGGGAATATGCACTATAAAATTTTCCTTTGTTGAAACTAGAGTAGCAAAGGGAGTAGGAAAATATGTTATCCCCTGGATCGTAACGGTTCCCGGCCCATACGGGCCGCCCACGCAACCACCTCACCACATGTCCAAAAATGGTCATCAGAGGCCGTCCTTTCTATCAAGTCTTCTTTAGTAGCAAATAAAACTTTCTGTCAAAGTGAATTGTAAATTATATGTGATGTGACTTTGTAAGTCTTACTGCCCCACCAAAATTCGCTCTCTGAACTGGCAACCCACCCCATG